>Ga0136619_10000107_pt1 | contig 27555 bp, 19 predicted proteins | sample AntDrymUQ3532106_2_FD_104807 | JGI IMG/M metagenome (GOLD analysis project Ga0136619, IMG submission 104807) | Polar desert sand microbial communities from Dry Valleys, Antarctica - metaG UQ353 (21.06) | ecosystem: Environmental > Terrestrial > Soil > Desert | place: Antarctica: Dry Valley...
CTTGATCGCCTACATCGCCCTGTACGAGGCGGATGGCGGCGACCGCTGGCTGCGGCTGGCACGGCAGGCCGCCGACTGGATGATGACCTTTCGCTACAGCTACAACGTCGCTTTCGACGAGCGCACGGTGCTGGGGCGTTACGACTTTCGCAGCCGTGGCGCGGACCAGGCGTCACCGTCCAACCAGCACCTGCACGCCTACGGGTTGGTGTGCCTGGCAGAGTTGGCGCGCCTGTGGCGGCACACCGGCGACGACCACTATCTGCAGCGGGCCCGTGACAACCTGGACTGCTTCCTGCAGTTCGTCGCTCGCCAGGACGGTGACTTCAACGCCCGCAAAGGCATGGTCACGGAGCGCTACTACCAGACGAACTGCTTCCAGCCGAAGGGCTCGCTGCTCACCCTGTCGCACGCCTGGTGTGTCGGGGTCACCCTGCACGGGTGCCTGGTCGCGATGGACGACCCGGAGGCCTTTCCGCCCCGTCAAGAAGGTTCGGCATGACCGTGCGTATCGATACCAGCAACGGCGGCCTGCACGTGCGGACGCCGTCCTACGTACTGTGGCTGCCCGCTGGCAAGCCCTACGCGCTGCTGGCCGACTACTCGGGCGCCCCATGGGGGGAGCTGTTCCTGGCACCCAGCCTGCACACCCGCACGGCACTGGACGACACCACCAGGCTGCACCCGGCGCGCGTCGAGGCTACCGCCGGCGGGCAGCGCCTCACCATCGACGCCCAGAGCACGGCGTGGGCATCGAAGCGGGTCACGCTGGACTGCGAGCCACGGCGGCTGCGCCTGACGGTCACGGTGGCAGGCCGAGGCGAGCTGACCGACGTCCACCTGCTCGGCGGCTACTACTGCGGGGACCCAGGCCAGGCCAGCGGTTTCTTCCAGAGCGGGGCGGACTTCTTCAGCGTGTTCAACCCCGAGCCGTGGGGCTCCGAGCGCCGGGTGCGCCCGGCGGCAGAGTCCACGGTCCTCGACGTCATGGGCGGGCCCGTCCCCGGCAAGGAGCACTGGTTCTTCACGCCGCCGCCGTTCTGCCTCGCCGTCAGCCGGCATAGGCCGCCCGAGTCGCCCGACGAGTTGCCGTCCGGGCCATGGCTGACGATGGGACTCGGCGCCGGTGCGGGCGAGCAGCATTTCACGGGACTGCACTACGAGGCGGTGGAAGGTGCCTTCTCGCTGCGGCTGGCCTATGAGGGACAGACGCCGGTCACCGACCAGTTCACGACCCCGTCGCTGCTGTTCGGGTTCGACGCGCCAGACCCGTACGCTGGCATCCGTGGCTACGTCGCGGCCTTGCGCGACCTCGGCTACCTGGAGACCGCACCGCGCCCAGATCGCGCATCCCGCCTAGATCGGCCCGCCTGGTGGTCACGGCCGATCTTCTGCGGCTGGGGATCCCAATGCATCCTGGCCGGCACTCACGGCGGCCGCCCCCGCGACTACGCCACGCAGGCCAACTACGACGCCTTTCTGGGCGCCTTGGCCCACCAGGATCTGACTCCCGACACGATCGTGCTCGACGACAAGTGGCAGGAGTCTTACGCCACCTGCGCCGCCGATCCGGACAAGTGGCCGGATCTGCGCGGTTGGATCGACGCGCGACACCGCGAGGGACGCCGGGTGCTGCTGTGGTGGAAGGCCTGGGATCATGAGGGGTTGTCAGACGACCACTGCGTCCGCAACGCCGCCGGGTTGCCCGTTGCCGCCGACCCCTCCAACCCCGCCTACGAGACGGTGCTGCGCTCCAGTGTCCGGCGGATGCTGGGGACGGACGGCTACGACGCCGACGGGTTCAAGGTCGACTTCTCCGCACGGACACCCAGCGGGCCCGGTCTGCGGCGCTACGGCGATGTCTGGGGTGTCGAGCTGCTGCACCGCCTGCTGGCGATCCTGTATGACGAGGCCAAGCGCACGAAGCCCGACGCGTTGGTGATGACCCATACGCCCAATCCCCACTTCGCCGACGTAACCGACATGATCCGTCTGAACGACGTCAACCTGCGTGCACCGGTGGTGCCGCAGATGACCCACCGCGCCCGGGTGGTCGCGGCCGCGTGCCCGCAGCTGTTGGTCGACACCGACAACTGGCCCATGGCCGACCCCGAGTCGTTCCGCCAGTACGTGCGTCTGCAGCCGCGGCTGGGCGTGCCCTCGCTGTACTACGCCACTCACGTCGACCGCTTTCCGCCCTGGACCAAGGAGCGAACCCACGTGGCCTGGGAGCACTACCTGCAACTGCAGGCGGAGGCGGGCTCACCGATCCACGAGCCCGTGGCCTCGCACGAGGAGTTGAGCGGGCAGGACTACACCGCCGTCCGCGACGCCTGGCAGGCGTCGCGGGAAGGAGACAAGCATGCGTGACCCGCTGCGGTCGGCGTCCACCCTGGCCGAGCTGCTGCCCGCCGCCCAGCGCGACGGCTATGCCGTTCCCGCCTTCTCCGCTCGCTACCTGGCGTGCGTCCGCCCCCTCGTCGAGGCAGCCATGGGACAGCGTGCCCCGTTCGTCTTGGAGATCAGCCAGCGTGAGCTCGGGTGGTTCGACCTGACGCCGGAGGCCTTCCGCGACGAGGTCGAGCGGGTCGTAGAGGATCTCGAGGTCGACGTGCCGTTCGCCCTGCACCTGGACCACACCTTTTCTGAGCCGCTCATCGTCGAGGCGATGGACGCCGGCTTTACGTCGGTGATGATCGATGCGTCCAGCGAGACGCTGGACCGCAACGTCGCCCGGACCCGTGCGGTGGTGGATGAGGCCCATGGCCGCGGGATCAGCGTCGAAGCGGAGCTGGGCCGCCTCACCACGACCGACCGGATGGAGACCGAAGGCGGTGTGGACGCCTACACCGATCCCGAGGAGGCCAGCCACTTCGTCGGGGCCAGCGGCTGCGATGCGTTGGCCGTGTCAGTCGGCACCGCCCACGGTGTCTACCCCCCCGCCGGCCCGACGATCGACTTTGCACGGCTGTCGGCCATCCGGGCCGCGATTGGCGCCACCCCGATCGTGCTGCACGGTGGGTCGGGGCTGCCCGCGGATCTCGTCGCTCGGGCCGTCAGCCTGCCCGCCGGCGGCATCTCCAAGATGAACATCGCCACCGACTTCGAGCACGCCCTGCTCGCCGCCATGAACGGCGCGGAGCGGATGACGTCGGCGGCGCTGGACGCCGCCGACCCCGACTTGCGCGCACGGGGGCTGGCAGCCGTCTACCGCGTCGCCCGCGACAAGATCGGCCTGTTGCTGGCTGGCGGCAGGGCGGCATAAAAGCGACAATAAGGTCTTGACATTGCCGCAGGGTTTGGGGCTGGGTGATAAGACAACGTTGTCATACGCGAGCAGATCAAGGGATGGTGGAGTAGGCATCCGACCGACGATGCGAGACGTCGCCGCAGCCGCGGACGTCAGTTTGAAGACGGTGTCGCGCGTCGTGAACCGCGAGCAGGGGGTTGGGACCGCAACCGAGGCCAGGGTGACCGACACCATCCGGCGCCTCGGGTTCCGGCGCAATGACCTGGCACGGAGCCTGCGGCGTGGACAGAGCACTGCCACTATCGGGCTGGTGGTCGGCGACGTTGGCAACCCGTTCTTCTCCGGCATCGCCCGCGCCGTCGAGCAGGTCGCGCACGACCAGGGCTACATGGTCATCACCGGTAGCAGCGACGAGGACGATGACCACGAGCGGGAGCTGGTCGCCACGCTGTGCAGTCGCCGAGTGGACGGGATCCTGCTGGTGCCGGCAGGGCGGGATCAGCGCTACCTGCTGCCCGAGGTCGCCGTCGGCACGGCGATTGTGTTCCTCGACCGGCCCCCAGGCGGCATCGGCGCCGATGCGGTCGTGCTGGACAACATCGGCGGTGCTCGCCGTGCCGTCGACCACCTGCTGGCGCAGGGGCACCGGCGCATCGGGCTCCTGCGCGACAGCACCACCGTCCTGACCGCCCAGCAAAGGACCAGGGGGTACTGCGCCGCCTTGGCCGGCGCCGGCATCGAGGTCGACCAGCGACTGCTGCGCAGCGGGCTGCATGACGCCGACGACGCTGCCCGGGCGGCGCGCGACCTGCTTGCCCTGGACGACCCTGCCACCGCATTGTTCGCCGTCAACAACCGCATGAGCCTCGGCGCGTTGCGAGTCCTGCACTGCCACGACAGCCCCGTGGCGTTGGTCGGCTTCGACGACTTCGAACTGGCCGACATGCTGGCTAGACCCATCACCGTGGTGGCCCACGACCCCGCCGCGATGGGCGCGACCGCGGCCAAGCTGCTGTTCGCACGGCTGGCCGGCGACACCGGACCGCACCGGCGGGTCGTCCTGCCGACGACGCTGGTCGCACGCGGCTCCGGCGAGGTGCCGCCGTGAAGCCGCTCTTCCTCGCACCCAACCAGCCGCGGCGCTTCTTCCGGGGGGGCGGCGCGATCGCGCGCCTGCGCGGCCTCGACGTCAGCGACGACCACGTGCCCGAAGACTGGATCGCGTCAACCACGACGATCTTCGCCCAGCCTGATGCCGGGCTGACCCGCCTGCCGGACGGGCGGTGGCTGAGCGAGGCGATCGCCGCCGACCCACAGGGATGGCTCGGGGCGCCTCATGCTGACCGCTACGGGCCCGACCCGGCGCTGCTCGTCAAGCTGCTGGACGCCGGCCAGCGGTTGCCCGTCCACTGCCATCCCGACCGTGACTTCGCGCGGCGGCACCTGGACTGTCGCTACGGCAAGACCGAGGCCTGGGTGGTGGCGGCAACGTTTGCCGCCGAGCCGGTCGTGCACCTCGGGTTCCGCGCCGACACCGAGCGGGCGGTCCTCGACGAATGGGTCGCCGCCCAGGACACCGCCGCCATGCTGCGCGCCATGAACACCGTCCCGGTGCGGGTGGGCGACACGGTGCTGGTGCCTGCCGGGCTGCCGCATGCCATCGGCGAAGGGGTGTTCGTCGTCGAGCTGCAGGAGCCCACGGACTTCTCGGTCATGCTCGAGTGGGACGGCTTCGACCTGGACGGCAGCGCTCACGGGCACCTGCGGCTCGGCTTCGAGCTGGCGCTGGCCTGTGTCGACCGCTCCGGCTGGAACCACTCCCGGCTGTCGCAGTTGCGGACCTCAAGGCCGCAGGCTGCCGACCGTCAAGGGGTGGAGGTGCTGTTTCCTGCCAGTGCGGATGCCTGCTTCCGCGGTGAGCGGCTGCGGACGCACCCGACCGCCGAGCTGGACGCCGGGTACTCGGTGCTGGTGGCCCTGGAGGGCCGGGGCACGCTGACTACCGAGCGGGCGGGCAGCTACGACATCGCCGGCGGCGACACGATGGTTCTGCCCTGGGCCGCCGGTCGCGCGGCGGTCACCGGCGATCTCGTCGTCGTGCGGTGCCGCCCCCCCGCCCCCGACGAGGCGCAAGCCCGGGGGGAGGCGCGGTGACCGAGCCGCTGCTGATCGGGATCGATGTCGGCACCAGCACCTGCAAGGCCGTGGTGCTCACCGCCGACGGTGCCGAGCGGTCCTGGGGCTCCGCGCCCACCCGGTGGACCTTGGGTGGGGCGGAGGCGCAGCCCGAATCGTTGTTGTCCGCGGCTCTGGATGCCGCCGGACAGGCCCTCGACGCGGCGCCGCCGGGGCGGGTTGCCGGCGTCGGGGTGGCGAGCATGGCCGAAACTGGCGTGTTGCTCGACGCAGCCGGACGCCCGCTGCTGCCGGCCATCGCCTGGAACGACCCACGCGGCAGCCAGGACGCCGAAGCGATGTCCGCGCAGCTGGGGGCCGACGAGGTGGCCCGCCGCACCGGCCTGCGCATCGGACCTAAGCCCACCGCCGTGAAGTACCGCTGGTTGCGCCGTCACTGCGCACAGGTCGCGGCCGGCCGCCGCTGGCTGGGTGTCGCCGAGTGGATCGTCCACGCCATCGGCGGCGAGGCGGTGGCAGAGCCTTCGCTGGCGTCGCGCACTGGCTGGCTCGACCTGGACCGCTGCGCATGGTGGGCGGAGTCGCTGGCCTGGAGTGGGATGGCCCGGGAGTTGCTGCCCGACCTGCGCCAGGCCGGTGAGCCGGCCGGCCAGGTCCGGGGCGATTTCGGCGGGCTCGCCGGCGCCGTCCTCACGGTCGCCGGGCACGACCACCAGTGCGCCGCCGTGGGCGCGGACGCCACCGGCCCCGGTGACGTCCTGGACTCATGCGGGACGGCAGAGGCGTTTGTCCGCGCCGTGCCCGCCCCACTTGCCGCCGCGCTCCGCCAGCGCGCCGTCGCCGGTGGGCTGAGCGTGGCCCGCCACGTGCTGGCGGGCCGGATGGCGGTCATCGGCGGCTTCCGCTCCGGCGATCGGCTGCACCGGCTGCGAGAGCTCCTAGACGTCAAGGATCATCCGGCGCTGGACAGCGCGGCCGGCACCATCCAGCCGCTCCTCGCGGGCATGTCGGTCGACGACCTCGACCGACTGCTCGAAGACTCCGCGTCGCGAGTCGGCTCGCCGGCGCAGCTGTGGCGCGCCGCCGCCGAGGCGGTGGCCCGCCACGGCGCCGAGGTCCTTGAGCACCTGGAGGCGGTGACCGGGCCGCGCCAGCGCCTGGTCCTGGTAGGCGGCTGGGCCTCCAGCGTCGCGCTGGTGGCGGCAAAGGAGGCGCTGCTGGGCCCGCTGGCCCGACCCGCGGTGACCCAACCCGGCGCCAGGGGTGCGGCCTTGTTCGCCGGTGTGGCCGCCGGCATCTTTGACGACGTCGAAGCGGTGCCAACACCTGTGGACGCCCCCGCCCCCGCCCCCGCCCCCGCTCCCGTCCCCGCTCCCGTCCCGGCGGCGGGGACCCGGTCATGAAAATCGTCGAGGCGCATGCGACCGAGCTGTTCGTCGCCTCCGACGCCGACCAGCTGCTGCAAGTCGTCGGGGTGCGCCTCGTCAACGGCAGCGACCGCGCCTGGACCGCCGACGCGCCCGCGACCGTGCAAGTCGTCGGCGAGGGCCTTGTCACCCCTGCCCCGGCGGTGGTGAGGGACCTGGCACCCGGCGACGAGACGCGCGTCGAGGTCGCCGTGGCTGTCGCCGCGGATCTGCGGCCCGGGGACACGATCCCCGCCGAGGTGCGCGGGCAGGTCGGCGACCGCGCCGACCGGCGCCCCTTGGACTTTTTGGTGGGCGAGCCGGGATGGCGGATGTTCATGGTCTCGCACTTCCACTACGACCCGGTGTGGTGGAACACCCAGTCCTTCTACACCGAGACTTGGGAGAAGCTGCCGCGCGAGGAGCGCCCCTGGGAGGGCCGGCGCCAGCACCCTGCCTTCACGCTCATCGAGGCCTACCTCGACGTGGCCCGTCGCGACCCCGACTACAAGTTCGTGCTGGCCGAGCTGGACTACCTCAAGCCCTACTGGGACGCCTTTCCTGCGCAACGGGCCTACCTGCGCCAGCTGCTGGCCGAAGGGCGCCTGGAACTGATGGGCGGCACCTACAACGAAGCCAACACGAATCTGACCTGCGCGGAGAGCACCATCCGCAACGCCGTCTACGGCATCGGTTACCAGCGCGACGTCCTCGGCGGCGACCCGGCCACGGCTTGGCAGTTGGATGTCTTCGGCCACGATCCGCAGTTCCCAGGGCTGATGGCCGACGCCGGCCTGACCTCCAGCTCGTGGGCACGTGGCCCCTTCCATCAGTGGGGGCCCGCCCGTGCGCCTGGCGGCAACGCCCGGATGCAGTTCGACAGCGAGTTCGACTGGGTGGCGCCCAGCGGCCGCGCGCTGCTGACCAGCTACATGCCCAACCACTACTCGGCCGGCTGGGACCTGGACCGTGCGGCGACGCTGGCCGAGGCCGAACAGGAGGCGCTGGCGCTGTTTCGCCAGCTGCGCGCCGTGGCCGGCACCAAGAATGTGCTGCTCCCCGTCGGCACCGACTACACACCGCCCAACCGCTGGATCACCGACATCCACCGTGACTGGAACGCCCGGTACACCTGGCCCAAGTTCCAGGTCGCCCTGCCAAGGGACTTCTTCGCGGCCGTGCGCGACGAGTTCGCCGCGCTCGGTGGCCCGGTGCCCCAGACCCGCGACATGAACCCCGTCTATACCGGCAAGGACGTCTCCTACATCGACACCAAGCAGGCACAGCGCCACACCGAGAACACCCTGCTGTCGGCGGAGAAGCTGGCGACCGTCGCCGCCCTGCTCGGCGCCCGCTACCCGGCGGAGGCCTTCGACAAGGCGTGGCGCCAGCTGCTGTTCGGCGCGCACCACGACGGCATCACCGGCACCGAGTCCGACCAGGTGTACCTGGACCTGCTGGGCGGCTGGCGTGAGGCGGCCGAACTCGCCAGCGAGGGGCGCGACGCCGCCGCCGACCACATCGCCGCGCAGGTCGACACCCGCGGCCCGTCCTCAAGTAGCGAAGCGGCAGGACATATGACAGGTCTGGCCGTGACGGTGTTCAACACCATGTCGTGGACCCGCACGGATCTCGTGCGCGCCAGCCTGGAGCCGTCCGAGCCCTGGCACGGCCTGCGCCTGCGCGACGAGCACGGGACCGACGTTCCCTTCGTCGTCGAGGCCGCCGAGCGCGACGACACCGGCCGCCTGGTCACCGCCACGCTGGTGTTCATCGCTGCCGACGTGCCCGGCGTCGGCTACCGCACCTTCTGGCTGGTCCCGGCCGCCGACCTGCCACTCGACAGCACCTGGGCGCCGTTGGAAGGCGAGCGGATCGCCAACGCCGACTTTGTGGTCGGGGTCGACGCAGCACGCGGCGGTGCCATCGACCACCTGGTGGACCGCAGCAGCGGCAAGGCGCTGCTCAAGCCGGGTGAGCTCGCCAACGAGGTGCGCGCCTACGACGAGTACGCCACGCACCCCCAGTACGGCGAGGGACCCTGGCACCTGTCGCCGCTGGGCACGTTCATGTCCCAGGCGAACCAAGAGGCGCAGGTGACCGCGGAACGCTGCGCGATCGGGCAGCGCCTGGTCGTGCGGACGCGGATCGGGGCCGTGTGTGACCTGACCCAGCACATCGCACTGTACGCAGGGGTTCGCAGGGTCGACTGCACCACGACCCTGGATGGCTTCAGCGGGCAGGACACGCTGTTTCGCCTGCGCACGGCGGCCGACGTCAAGGGCGGCCTGCCGCTGGCCGAGGTCGGCAACGCGGTGATCGGTCGCGGCTTCGGCTTCCCCGGCGTGGACGCGGCCGAGGTTTCCCACACCCTCGACAACCCGGCGTACAACTGGTTCGGCATCGGCGCGACCGCCCGCGTCGTCTTGACCGACGCGACGGGAACCCAACCGCACGCCGCGCGCGCCATCAGCGTCGCCGAGGTCGTCGCGGCGGAGCAGGAGCGCGACCCAGTCGTGCGCGACCTGCTGGTGGCGCTGGTGCGCAAGGGCGTCACCGCCACCGTGTCGCGCGCGGCCGGCGCCCGCTACGGCGCCATCGACGTCGACTCCAACCTGCCCGATGTGCGCATCGTCATCGGTGGCCCGGAGCGCAACTCGTTCACCGAGGCCGTGCTCGACGCCGCCGCGCCGGGCTACCGATCCCACCTGCGTCAGCAACTCGAGGCGGACGGCTGCGGTGTCGTCTGGGTTCCCGCCCGGACCCCGCTGGAGGGGGTCTGGCAGCCCAACGCCGACCTGCGCGCGCCCGCTGCGCTGCCAGTCCTCGTCGTCGCTGGCCGCGATGAGGCCGCCACGGCACAAGCGCTGCGTAACGTCATCGCCGACCTGGACGACGGCGTCATCACCGTGCGCCAACCCTCGGCGTTGGACGGCACCACAGGGACCGTCGAGGACTACACGATCGCGGTGGTCAACCGTGGCACCCCGGGCTGCACCGTCGACGGGCGCGGTGACCTGTACCTGTCGCTGCTGCGCTCGTGCAGCGGTTGGCCGTCAGGGGTGTGGCTGAACCCGCCGCGGCGCACGGTCCCCGACGGGTCCAGCTTCCAGTTCCAGCACTGGACCCACCACTTCGACTACGCGATCGTCGCCGGCCGTGGCGACTGGCGCCAGGCCGGGATCGTGCGTGCCGGCCACGAGCACAACAACCCGCTGCAGGCGCGGGTTGTGACGGCCTCGGGCGGCACGTTGCCGGCGACCGGTCACCTGGTCCGCGTCGACGGCGAGGGGGTTGTGCTGGCCGCCATGAAACCGGCAGGTAACCCCATGGCGCGAATGGCCGGGACGCAGATGGACCCTGGCGGTGGCGTCACCATGCGCTGCTACGAGGCCCACGGATCGCCCGCCGAGGTCACGGTGGGTCTGTGGCGCCCGCTGCGGGAAGGCTTCGCCGCCGACCTGCTGGAACAGCGGGGCGAGCCGCTGGCCCTGGTCGACGGCATGGTGGGTCAGCGCCTGGACGGCTACGGGATCGCGACGCTGACGGTGGTTCCCGCAGCAAGGCCCGAGCCGGCCGCGGCGCCGATGGCGTTGGGTCGGCGCTGCGAGCCGGCGCAGCCCGTCTACAGCGACTACTGGCTGCACAACCGCGGCGCCGCACCGCTGGGCTACCAACCGGTCACTGTGCAGATCCCGCCACGGGCCGTGGCGACCGTCGGGCCGTTCCAGATCCCTGTGCTGGTGGCGTCTGAGCGCAGCGACCAGGCGGTCGCCGGCCGGCTGAGCATCGACGTGCCGCCCGGCTGGACCGCCGAGCCCAGCCAGCGCCTGTACCGCCTGACCCCTGGGGCGCACGCCGAGTTCGCCGTCACCGTCGCTCCCGGCACCGGGGCCGAGCCGGGCCGCTACTTCCTGGCCGCCCGCATCACCGACGATGCCGACCAGACCCACGAGGATGTTGTCACCGTCGACCTTGGCGGCGCCTATACGGCGCCGCTGGACGCCGACGACGCCGCCGAGCCCGCACGCACGCTGCTGGTCGAACGCGCCACCCGCAAGGCCGTCGTCGTCGACCGGGCGATGGACGCGGACACCATGGTCGCGCTCGGCGGCGAGCTGTCGGCCGAGCTGACCAGCGACCGCCTCGACGTCGGCTACGGACACCCAGCGGACCTGGAGGTCACGCTGCACAACCGGGTCGCCGGCGCCATCCGAGGTGAGGCGCAGGTCATCAGCCCCTACGGCACCTGGGCGGCCATCGGGCCATGGGCGCAGGGCTTCTCGGTTCCCGGCGGCGGTAGGGCGACGCTGCGCTTCGCCGCACGCTGCGCTGCAGACACGCCGGCCACTACGGCCTGGGCCCTGGTCAAGATCGGTTACTTCGGCCGCGTGCTGTACACCCGCAGCGTCGCGGTGACGCTGGTCGGCAGCCGTGCCCACGCCGGGTTGTTGTCGCGGTGACCGGCGTGCGGCCCGCACAGCATCCCGTGGCGACCGTCGATGGCGTCGCGATCACCGTCGGCGCCGTCGAGGCGCGCGTCGGCGCGATCCGCGGGCAGGCCGGCCCCAACGACCTTCCGGCACCCGGTAGCCCGGAGGATCGGCGGCTGCGCCGCTGGGTGGTCCATGCGCTGGTGAACGAGGCCGTCCTGGTCACAGAGGCACGCCGCGCCGGTTTCTGCGACGTAGCCAACGTCGCCGGCGTCGCTGGCGTCGCAGACGTCGCCGACACCGTAGTCCGGCTGTTCGACGGCGTGACCGCCGAGGTCACCGTCGACGGCCAGGAGGTCGCCGCCTACTACGCCCGCAACCTCGACCGCTACCGGTGCCCGGAGCGGCGGCGGGTCCACCACGTGCTGCTGGGCGACGAGGCCGCCGCAGGCGACGTGCGCCGCCGGCTGTGCCGAGGACAGCCGCTGGCACGTGCCGCGGCGACCCGTTCGCTGGACCCGTCGTCGCGCGACCGAGGTGGCGACCTGGGCTGGCTGCGCCGCGGCGAGCTCGCCGGCCCGCTGGAGGACGCCGTGTTCGACGTGGCACCCGGTGGCGTGGTCGGGCCGGTGCGCACGGACTTCGGCTGGCATGTCGCCGAGGTGCTGGCCGTGCAACCGGCGACCACGGTGCCGCTGGACGCCGTGCGCGAGGCCATCCACGCCGACTTACTCGCCGCCGCCCGTGGCCGGCGCTTCGACGCCTGGCTCGACCAGCGGCGCGCCCGGCTGGCGGTCGTCTCGCCGGGCTATGAGCACCCGGGCGACCCGAGGGTCCCTGACGGTAGCCACCGGCACTGAGCTACCCAGGCCTCGTCCCGCCCCACACCAGAGACCCAGACCAGACCAGACCGACATGAAAGGGAGCGCGCAGTAATCATGCAGCAACTGTCCGACAACTTGTTCTGGTGGATCGATACCTGCAACGTCTACATACTCCGTGACGGCGACGAAGCGATCCTGATCGACTTCGGCGCCGGCGACGTCCTCGACAACCTGCACCGGCTCGGGGTTTTCCGGGTCACCGATGTCCTCATGACCCATCACCACCGTGACCAGGGGCAAGGGCTCAAGCGCGCCGTGGAGGCCGGCGCCAAGGTGTGGGTGCCCGCCGCCGAACGTGATCTGTTCGACGCGGTCGAGGACTACTGGGAGTCGCGGGTGGTGTGGAACAACTACAACACCCGCGACGACCGCTTCACACTCACCGAGTCGATCCCGGTCGCCGGGACGCTGCCCGAGTACCGCCCCACCCGCTTCGGCGGTTATGAGGTCACCGCCATCCCGTTGCCAGGGCACACCGTCGGCTCCGTCGGCTTGCTGACACAGGTGGACGGGCGGCGGACGGCGTTCACCGGCGACCTGATCTCGGGGCCCGGTAAGGTCTGGTCGCTGGCCGCGACGCAGTGGAGCTACGCGGGCGCGGAAGGGGTGGCGGCCAGCGTGCTGTCGCTGCTCGACCTGCAAAAGCGCCGCCCCGATGTGGTGCTGCCGTCCCACGGCGGGCCGATGGATGACGCCGACGGGGCGATCGACCCGCTGGTCGAGCGGATGCTGCGGCTGCTGGGGTTGCGCGGCCAACACGCCGATGTGTTGGAGCGCCGCGACCGCCCGTACCACCGGCTGCTGCCCCACCTGCTGCACAACTGGTCCAGCCACGCCTTCTCTTACGTGCTGCTGTCCGACAGCGGCAAGGCACTGTTCATGGACTACGGCTATGACATGCACACCGGGCTGGCGGCCGGGCAGGACCGCGCCTCACGGCGACCGTGGCTGTACACCATCCCGACCCTGAAAGAGCAATTCGGGGTCGACGACATCGACGTCGTCATCCCCACCCACTACCACGACGACCACGTGGCGGGCTGCAATCTCCTGCGGCAGGCCGAGGGCACGGCCGTCTGGGCGGGGGCGAACTGCAACGTGGTGCTCGAACGGCCGGGCGACCACGACCTGCCGTGCCTGTGGTATGAGCCGATCCCCGTCGACCGGGTGATTGCACTGGGCGAACCGGTGCGCTGGGAGGAATACGAGTTGACCCTGCACCCGTTGCCGGGACACGCCCAGAACGCCGTCGCGATCGAAGTCACCGTGGACGGGACCCGCGTGCTGGTCACCGGCGACCAGTACGCGGAGGACGGCGAGCTCAACTACGTCTACCGCAACCGCTTCCGACGTTCGGACTACCGCGTCAGCGGTGACCTGCTCATGCGGGTCCAGCCGGAGTTGCTGCTGTCCGGTCACTGGCCGCCCGAGCGGGTCGGCCCCGGGTACCTGCGCGACCTTCGCGACCGTGGCGCGGAGCTCGAGCGACTCCATCAGGCGCTGCTGCCCATCGAGCACACCGACTTCGACGCGGAGGGCTTCGGCGCCTGGGTACGCCCTTACCAGCTGGACGTGTCCGCCGGCGTCCCGGCGCGCCTGCAGGTCGAAGTCCGCAACCCCCATCCCGTGCCCGAGACGATCACCGTCACGCTCGTCGGCCCGACGGGCTGGATCAGCGAGCCGCCGCGCGCCTCGGTCAAGCTGGGACCGGGTGAGCACGGCACGCTCTCGTTCACCGTCACTCCCCAGGCTGGGACCAGGGTGCGCCGCAGCCGCGTGGCCGCCGACGTGTGGGTGGGAGAGCGGCATTTCGGGCAGCAGGCCGAGGCCCTGCTGACAGTCAAGTGACCTTCGCGATCCGCGGTGTCATCGAGGGCTACTACGGCCCGCCCCGTTCTTGGGCGGCGCGCGAGCGCAGCGTGGATTTCATGGCTGGCCGCGGCCTCAACGCCTACCTGTACGCCCCCAAGAACGAGCCGCTGCACCGCTCCCGCTGGCGAGAGCCCTACCTGCCCGAGGAGCAGCACCGCTTCGCGGCCTTCGACACCCGCTGCCGCGACGGCGGCATCGACTTCGTCTTCGGCCTCAGCCCGCTGGGCTTCCGTTACGACGCCGACGACGATCTCGCCTGCCTGCTGGCCAAGGTCGACGCCGCCGCCGCGGTCGGGATCCGCCACTTCTGTCTGCTCACCGACGACATGAGCGGGGGTCAGGCCGGGGAGCGGGTCACGTCCCGCTTCGACGACCTCGCGCAGGCACACGCGTGGCTGGTCAACAGCGTCCACCGGCACCTACGCGGCCGCGGCAACGGTCGCAGCTTGTGGTTCGTGCCGGTGCAGTACTGCGGCAGCCCGGCCACGCCGTATCTCGGCACCATCGGCGAGCTGGTGGCCCCACAAGTCCCGATCTGCTGGACCGGTCCGCAGGTCTGCTCACCGATGCTGGACCTGGACCACACACGGGCGGTGGCCGCGGTGTTGCGCCGCCCTGTGCTGTATTGGGACAACCACCCCGTCAACGACGGCGACATGCGCTTCGACCCGCATCTGGGACCCTTGACAGGTCGCGACCCGCGACTGCCCGAGGCGGCCTGCGGGCTGCTGGCCAACCTGGCGCTGGAGGCCGAGGCGTCGCACGTGGCCGTGGCCACGGTCGCCGACTACTGCGCCGAACCGTCGGGGTACGACCCGCGACGCTCTTGGGGTCGGGCCCTGGCCGACGTGGCGGGTGATCCCGCCGACGCCGAGGCGGTCGCTGTCCTCGCCGAGTTGTCGTGGCGGTCGCCGCTGGGCAAGCGTCAGGGAGGCGACAGCCGGTTGACCGGCGTGCTGACCCGCGTGCAAGACACCGCCGGCGGCGACGACGCCGACCGGCGGGCGGCGGTGGCGGACGCGCGGACGGAAGTCACGCGGCTCGCCGAGGCCGCGGAGCGCCTCGCGGGGCTGGCCAATCCCTGGTTGCGCGATGACCTGCGACCGTGGGTCACCAAGCTGGCGGGCTGGGCCGCCACCCTGACGCCCGCCACCGACCTGCTGGCGCGCGCCCTCGACGACCCGAATGCCATAGACGATTCCCAGCCCTCCCCGCTGACTGACGTCCGCCATGCAGCCACCGAGCGGCTGGCCGAGGCACGGACAAGTTCCTACTGGGTCAGTGACGACCTGCTCGACCAGCTCGCCCGCGCCTGTCTGTGGCAGGCGGAAGCGCTCGGCGCATGACGGTGCCGCGAGTCCATACTCGGTGACCGCCACGTCCCCGCTGCCCAACCCCCCTCTGGTGGTCCTCGACGACGACCCCACGGGAACCCAGGCGTTGGCCGGCGTCCCGGTGCTGCTGGCGCCGGACGAACCGAGCCTGCGCGCGCTGGCCAACGCTGGCGCAGCGGCCGTCCATCTGCTGACCAACAGCCGCGCGTTGCAACCGGCCGCTGCCGAGCGGCTCGTCGCCGAGACGTCCGCGCTGGCCCGCCGAGCCCTGCCCGCTGCCGAGGTGGTGCTGCGCGGCGACAGCACCCTGCGCGGTCACCTGCTGGAGGAGTACCGGGGACTGCGCGCCGCCTGCTTCCCCGATGTCACGCCGGTCCTGCTGCTCGTGCCCGCCCTGCCCGCGGCGGGCCGCGTCACGGTGGGCGGCGTGCACCTGCTGGAACGCGACGGCACCCGCACGCCGCTGCACGACACCGAGTACGCGCGCGACCCAGTCCTGGGCTACTCCGACGCCCGGCTGCTGTACTGGGCGCAGGAGCGCTCCCGCGGCTACTTCGCCGCCGGTGCGGGCCGTGAGGTCGGTCTGGCGCAGCTGCGCCGGGACGGCGGCGACGCCATCGCGGCCGCCATCACGCACTTGACGTTCGCCGGGCGCCCGGCGGTCTGCGCCCCCGACGCCGAGACCGCCGCCGACCTCGAGGCGGTCGCCGCCGGCCTGCGTCAGGTCCGCGCCGCCGGGGTGCCCGTCGTCGTGCGTTGTGGTCCCACCTTCGTGGGTGTGCTCAGCGGCGCGCTGGCGCGCGGGCCGGCGGTCCCGCCATCGGTCACCGGCGGGGTGCTGGTGGTGTGCGGGTCGTTCGTGGCGACCGCCACCCGCCAGCTCGCCGCGCTGGAGAAGGGCTACCCCGGCAGCCTCATCCAGGCCGACGCTGCCGCCCTGGCCTCGTCGGACGCGTCGCCGGAGCTCGGCCGGCTGGCCGGCGCGGTGTCAAGCCGTCTGCGCCGGCATCGGGTCGCCGTGCTGGCAACCCCCCGCAATCGTCCCCCCGCCGGCGACCTGGACGTGCAGGCAAAGGTCGCCGCCAATCTCGCGGGCGTGCTGCCCCTGCTGGACGAGCCGCCCGAGCTCGTAATCGCCAAGGGTGGGGTCACGTCGGCGGTGACCGCGCGCGTCGGCCTGCAGGCGCGCCGCGCCGACGTGATCGGACCCGTCGCAGAGGGGGTCGGGCTGTGGCAGGTCCACCGCCCTGGCGGCGGGCGGCTGCCCTATCTGGTGGTCCCGGGCAACGTTGGCGAGGACGACCTACTGGCCCGCCTGGTGGCGCTGGTGCGCGCTCCCGCACAGGCGGCCGGTTGACGGCCGCGGCGGTCCCGGCCGTGGGCGCCGGTGGCGGGCCGATCAGCTTCGCGGCCAATGTCGGCTTCCTGTTCACCGAGGTCGCCTTCGATGACCGCTTCTCGGCCGCCAGCCGTGCCGGGTTCACCACCGTCGAGTTCCCCTGGCCGCCGGCCACCCCTGACGCGGTGGTGGCGGCCGCGGCCGACAGCGGTGTCGGGGTGGTGCAGCTCAACATGGCTGCCGGGGATCTGGCCGCCGGCGAGCGTGGCTGGCCCAACGACCCGGCTCGCCGGGGCCAGTGGCGAGAGGCGTTCGGTGAAGCGTTGGCGCTGGCTGCGCGCCTGGACTGCCCGGCCGTCAACGTGCTGGCGGGCAACCGGGTCGCCGGCTGCGAACTCGCCGAGCAGCAGGCCTGTCTGCGCGACAACCTCGTCTGGGCACTGCCGATCGCCAGGCGCCAGGGCAGGATGCTGCTGCTGGAGGTCCTCAACGACCGCGACACACCTGCGTACCTGCTCACGCGCCTGGATGACGCTGCCGACCTCATCCGCCGGATCGGTGACCCCGGACTGCGGCTGCAGTTCGACAGCTACCACGTCGGCCGGCTGTACGGACCCGAGGCGGTGGCGCGGCGCTTCACCGAGGTGGCGCCCCTCGTCGGCCACGTGCAGGTCGCCGACGTCCCCGGCCGCCACGAGCCGGGGACGGGACGGATCGACTTTGCCGCATTCTTCGCCGAGCTGCGGCGTGCCGGCTACCGGGGAGCGGTGGCGGCCGAGTACGTGCCGCAGGCCAGCACCACCGCCGGCCTCGGCTGGCTTGGCCGAATCTGACGGTAGCGCGCCGGGTTCAGGACACGACGGCGTCAGGACAAGACGGCGGCGAGCTGCTCGACGGCGGAACGGGGGCTGGACAGCACCGGCACCGGCGGCGACTCGGGCAGGTCGGTGACCACGCGCGCCATCGAGGCCTGTGCCAGGACGACGACGTCCACCCGGCCGGCCAGCCGTTCCAGCCCCGCGCGGACGAGCGCGTCATGGCGCGCCACGTCCCCCTTGGCGACCGCCTCGAAGGCGCCGTCGCACAACTCGGCGGTGACGGTCACCTGTCGGCCCTCGCGGACGGCCACCTGCTCGACCAGGCCGACAGTCGGCTCCAGGGTGGTCGACAGCGTGGCCAGGACCCCGACACGGTCGCCGCTGCGGACCGCCTGGACCGCCATCGGCTCGTCGACGCGCAGCAGGGGAACCGAACACAGCGGACGAGCCGCCTCGACCGCCGCCCCCAGTGACGAACACGTCACCAGGATCGCGTCGACGCCCTCGTCCTCGACCGACGCGACGAGCCCGGCAAACCGTCGCATCGTCCGCGTCTGGAGGCGGCCCTGCCGGATGGTTCGGCGCAACAGGCTCTCGTCGACCACGCTGAAGACGTCGGCGTCGGGCAGCAACTCGGCGGCCAGCTGCTGAAACTGCTCGGCCAACCCGGTGACCGTGTGGATGAACGCCACCCGCTTACCCATGACTCCCGTCCTCCACCGCCGGTCTGTCCCGTCTGGTCGTCACGCGAGCGCAGCGACCGGGCACACTGCGCGGATGCTACTGGGCGTCGATCTGGGCACCAGTTCGGTCAAGGCGGTGCTGCTCGACGACGGTGAGCAGGCGGCATCGACGAGCAGGAGGTACCGCGTCGACCGGCCGCGGCCGGGCTGGGCGGAGTCGTCACCGCACGACTGGTGGCAAGCGACGGTCGCCGCGGTGCGCGGCGTGGTGGGGGCGCGTGGCCACGCCGTGACGGCCGTCGGCCTATCCGGCCAGATGCACGGCCTGGTGATGACCGACACGCATGGCCGCGCCTCGCGACCGGCGATCCTGTGGGCTGACCAGCGGTCACTGCCGGCGCTGGCGGCGTGGCAGTCGCTGGATGATTCCAGTCGCCGGCGATTGGCCAACCCCCTCGTCGACGGCATGGCGGGACCGGCCCTGCGCTGGCTGCGCGACCACGAACCCGCCACCTACGGCGACGCCGCCTGGGCCTTGCAGCCCAAAGACTGGCTGCGTGCCCGCCTCACGGGCGAGATCGCCGGCGACCACAGCGACGCATCGGCAACGCTGCTGTACGACCTGCCGGCCGGGGTTTGGGCCTTCGACATCGTCGAGGCGCTGGGGCTGCGTGCTGACCTACTGCCGCCGCTGCTGGAGTCCACAGCCGCGGCCGGGCTGCTGTCGCCTACGGCAGCCGACGATCTCGGCCTGCCCGCCGGCATCGTCGTGGCCGCCGGGGCGGGCGACACGGCAGCCGCGGCGCTGGGGACGGGACTCATCCAGCCAGGCCCGGTGCAACTCACGATCGGCACGGGTGGCCAGGTGCTGACCGTGCTGGCGCGAGCGAAGCCCGACGAGCACCTGCGTACGCATCTGTACCGCGCGGCCGTGCCGGAGCGGTGGTACGCGATGGCGGCCAGCAAGAACGCCGGCCAGGCGCTGGAATGGGTACGAGCCATCTTCGCCGTGTCGTGGGACACCTGCTACGCCGAGGCCTTCGACGTCCCGCCAGGGGCCGAGGGGGTGCGCTTCCTGCCGTACGTCAGCGGCGAGCGCGCACCGGTGCTTGACCCGTACGCCGCCGGCGCCTGGACGGGGCTGAGCACCGACCACCGCCGAGGCCACCTGCTGCGGGCCGCCCTGGAGGGGGTTGCCTTCGCGTTGCGTGGCTGCCTTGAGGCATTGGCGGAGCGCGACGCATGCGTCGACGAGGTGCTGCTGGCCGGGGGCGGGTCGACCGACCCCCGCTGGCGCCAGCTGCTCGCCGACGTCACCGGCGCCCGGCTGTTGGAGGCCGCGGCCGTTGATGCGTCGGCCCGGGGAGCCGCGTTACTCGGGGGGCTGGCCGCCGAGCAGATCGCCATACCGGAGCCGGTGTCAGACTGCCCGGTGCTCGCCGAACCGGGGGCAGACCACGAGATCTACGCCGCGCTGGCGGGCGTGCACGACGACCTGTACCGGCGGCTGCGGCAATCGGATGCCGGCCCGCACGACGCCTAGCATCGGCCCCACCATGCGTTTCGAACAGGCGAAAGCACTCCTTGCGGCCTTCGAGCGTGAGCGCGTGCGCTACGTGCTCATCGGGTCGATGGCGATGGCCGCCCACGGGCTCGTGCGAGCGACCCGCGACATCGACTTCTTCGTCGCCACCGACGTGGACAACGTCGAGCGTCTGAAGCGCGCGCTGTGTTCGGTGTTCGACGACGCCAGCATCGACGAGATCAGCAGCGACGATCTCGCTGGCGCGTACCCCGTGATTCAGTACGGGCCACCTGAAGGCGACTTCGTGATCGATCTCGTCGCCAGATTGGGTGACGCGTATGAGTACGACGACATCCGGGCACAGGAGATCGTCGTCGACGAGATCGTGGTACGGGTTGCGACCCCGCGCATGCTGTACGACATGAAGAAGGACACGATGCGGCCCCAGGATCGCTTGGATGCGGCGACGCTGCGGGAACGCTTCGGTTTGACCGACGAGGAGCCCTGATGCCGGTCAGGAAACTGCGCTCCATAGACGAGGCAACATCCCCGGACGCGCAGCCCCTCGACGGGCGGAACATTCGCGCCGCCATGGAGCTGTCCGAGCTATGCCACTGGCTGCGCCCTTGGAGGCCTCCCGCGGGAGTGCACCGCAACGTGTCCATCGAGGCGGCGCAGGCGCGACGGCGCGCGTGGGAGGGTTTTCCCAGCCCCAGCTAGTGCCGTAACCGCGAACGTTCGCGTCGGCTGATCGTGGTAGCGCCTGCGGGGATTTGGGGTTTGGTGGTCGCATGCCGACGGCTGTCCTTTCCTGAACTTCCCCCAGGAGGAGCGGTGGCCGAGCGTGTGCGAGTTCGTGACATCAGCAACGAGGAGGGCAACCGGTTGCTGCGCATGGTGCGGCGCAGCTCGGGGTCGGTGGTGACGTGGCGGCGGACTTCCTCGTCGCTGAGGGGGTGGTCGACGACATCAGCCATGAGGGCCTGCGGGTTCTGCTCCGCGAGGAGGGCGTGTCGTTTCAAGCGATAAAGACCTGGAAGCAGTCCAACGACCCGGACTTCGAGGCCAAAAAGAACCGCGTCCTGGAGCTGTATGACCTCGCCGACGGCAAGGCTCAGCCCGGCGATGGCGACCCGACGGTGGTGATCTGCGTCGACGAGTTCGGGCCGCTGAACCTGCAACCACACCCCGGCAAGCAGTGGGCCGCCGCCGGCGGCCAAGGCGGACGGCCGCCCCGCCGCCGGCGACGGGCGACCTACAAACGCCCGCACGGCGTCCGTCACCTGCTCGCCGCCTACGACCTGGGCCGCGACAAACTGTACGGCCACGTCAAGCCCCGCAAGGGCCGCAGCGAGTTCCTGGCGTTCTGCCGCTACCTGCGCTCGCTGTACCCGCCCGGCGTGCGCATCGCGATCGTGCTGGACAACTACAGTCCCACCTGTCGACCAAGCGCGACACCCGCGTCGGCGACTGGGCGGCGGCCAACAACGTCGAACTCGCCTACGTGCCGTTCTACGCGTCCTGGCTCAACCGCATCGAAGCCCAATTCACGGCGTTGCGCTACTTCGCGCTGGACGGCACCGACCACGACTCCCACGAGGCGCAGGGCCGCATGATCCGCCGCTACATCGCCTGGCGCAACCGCAACGCCGACGACCGCGCACTGCGTGAACTCATCAAGCGCGCGAACGTTGCCTGACGCGGCACTAGCTGGGTGCGGTCAGCATCCATTCACGACCCAGCGGCAGCTCGGCGTCCTTGGAGCACAAGATCTGAACGAGACCCAAGGCGCCGGTGTCGAAGCTGTGCGCGGATGCCGCGAGGTATGCCCGCCAGATCCGGTAGTCGGTCTCCGACGCTGCCGCCACCGCGGCGCCATGGTGGCCCTCGAGCCGCTCCAGCCAGCGGCGCAGCGTCAAGGCGTAGTGCGGACGCATCTGGTGGATGTCAACGACCTCGAAACCGGCGGTCTCGGCCTCGCGAACCGCCTGCCACTGTGGGACGAGCCCGCCGTCCGGGAAGACATAGGCGGTGACGAAGGTGCGCTCCCGCCCGCTCCGTCGTGTCGTGGGGTCGCCCATGACGATGCCGTGGTTGAGAAACACGCCGCCGGGGCGTGTCAGGCGCCAGACCGTCGAGAAGTACTCGGCCAGGTGGGTCGGGCCGACGTGCTCGAACATCCCGACCGAGGCGACCGCGCCGAACTCCTCGTCGATCTCGCGGTAGTCCTGCAGCCGGATCTCAATCTGTCCGGCGAGCCCCGCTGCCGCGATCCGTTGCCGCCCGGCGTCGACCTGCGTCTGCGACAGCGTGACGCCCAGGCCTTCGATCCCGTAGGAGCGGGCGGCATGGATCAGCAGCGATCCCCAGCCGCAGCCGATGTCGAGCAGGCGCATCCCCGGCCGCAATCGCAGCTTGCGGCAGATCAGGTCGAGCTTGCGCCGTTGGGCCGCTGCCAGATCCTCGCTCGGGTCGGCAAAGTACGCGCACGAGTAGACGAGTGCGGGATCGAGGAATGCCTCATAGAACCGCTGCGGCAGGTCGTAGTGGAACGCGATAGCGGCGCGGTCGCGCTCGCGCGAGTGCATGCGGCCGCGCAAATGCGCACGGCGGGTGTGGTGCCGCCGAGGAGGGGGTGGGAGCCGCCGGAGTTGTCGCAGTAGACGTAGGCGCAGGCGGCGGTCATCCGGGAGCCGACTGCCGAGCTGCTCGCCCGCGGCCATGGCGGCCACGACGTCGCCGACCAAGTCGATCGCGCCCTCGACGTAAGCTTCACCCGCCGACAGGTCGAGCGGGGGGTGCAGCAGGGCACGCGCCGACCACGGGTAGCACAGCGCGATCTCGAAGTCCGAACCGTCGCCGAGCTTCGTCCCGTCCCACAGCCTCAGTGGCAGGGTCGTGCCGGTGAGGCGCCCCAGCGTGGCGTGCAATTCGCGCACGGCCTGGGCGGCCGGGTCACCGCTTGGGGTCAAAGTCGCAGGCCTCGTCGGGGTATCGATCGTCGCTCCTTCCGCATGCCAGCCGGGCGTCGGACCACGGACCCCGGTCATACGCTCCACCGGTCACGCGTGCAAGGGGCGGCGAGCGCGGGCGCGTGCCGGACGCGTGAAGGTATCGCAGGCGTCGGAACCGGCAGGTCGGCAGCGCGAGCCGAAGCGTCGCTTAAGTCTCGGCGAGTCGCTGGACGGTGGCACGGCAGCCCGGAACGTTGAACATCGCGGCGTCCTCAGTCACGCAGGGTTCGTCGAGCGTCTCGGCCAAGGCCAGATACAGCGCGTCGTAGATCGTGACGTTGTGACGAAGGTCGTAGGCTCGGTCTAGCAAAGGACCGTGCGGGTACCGCAAGATCGGCAGGGCGGCGAGGTCGTTCACCGCGCCTCGCGCAGCTGATTCGCCGAGTTCGCCGCTTCGTTCGAAGCGGCGCAGCACTTGACCCACCTCGGCGTCCAGCAGATGCGGGGCGGCAAGTTCAATCGTGGGATCGGCGATCAGTTGCTGGGCCAGCCTGGCGGCCACGGGCTGGCCGAGCAGCAATTCGATGACGGCCGACGCATCGACGACGGTCAACCCGTGGCTTCCCGCTCCTGGCGAACCGCCTCGGCCGGCGTTTGCGTGAGGCGGCTGACGTCGCGGCGACGCGCCCGCTCCCATAGCTCCTCGACAGAGGGGCGCTGGACTGTCCGTGTCACGGTTCGCAGCAGGTAGTCACTGAGTGACAGTCCCGCGCGGGCGGCGCGGACCTTCAGTTCTCGGTGGGTGGCGTCAGGGACGTTTCGAACCTGGATCATACGAGACATGTGCCAGACATTAGCACGTGTGCAACACATGTTGACGCCCAGACGACAGCTGACTCGCCGATCGGGGCTGTACAGCCGCGGAGCCCGAGCGCACAATATCGGGGCTGAGAGAAGGCGCAAACGGATGCGCGGGCGTCCGGGTGGTTCGTAGTGCGCTGCCGGCTACCGGACTTCCCGCGCAGAGGGGAATCGTGACCAAGACAGCCGAGGCGACGACGCGTCCGGACCTGGCGCGCGCTGGGCGTGTGGCGTCGCCGTGAACGGCACGGGCGATGTCCGGCGGCCGTGGCTGCCCGACCTGTTGCGCGACGCGGGCTACACAGCAGCATCGGTGGGGGCACTGTCGTATGTCTTCGTCGACGAGATCGTCGATGACGGGGTCACGCTCACGGTGTCTCGCTGGCCGGACGCCGACGGTGCCGGACGCCTGCGCTTCCACGACCTCGACGCCCGCCGCCACGTCGGTGTGACACTGCTGGCCATCCACGCAGGGCTCTACCAGCGGGCGGTCGAGGCCGTGGCGCGATCGCCGAGGGTCGGCGACGTCTTCGCCGCCGAGGTGGCGCCTGACGCGGTCGCCCGCCTGGCGGCGACCGCTGAGGAGGCCGAGTGGCGCGAGCCGCTCGACGAACTGTTCCCTGGCGAGATCCACGACGTGTCCGCGGAGGCACGGACCGTCGCCAAGCTCGCGTTCTACGGCGCGGCCGCCGCGGTGCTGGATGAGACGGAGGTCGGGGAGCGCCAGCTGCTCGGCGACCCCGTCCTGCACCCCGGCGACGTGGCGGCGGCGAGCACCGCCGTCGCCCCCGGCCTCCCCCCCTGGCACGTGCCGGCCGAACTGCTCGGCGAGGCTGATGGCGAGGGCTTCCTGGACGCCTGTCGCGCCGACGGCGGCAGCGCACTCGTCTACTTCGTCCTCAACGTCGGCGACGGCGACACGCAGGTGCTGTTGCTGCCCGCGGACGCCAACGGCCATCGCTGCGCTGTCGTCGTCGATGTCGCCTCCCGCCACAAATTGCCGGCGCTGCTCGAGGCGCTCCAGGCGAAGGGCATCCTCCCAGCGGTCGGCCAGGCTGGGCGCAGGCCGCTGCTGCCGCTGGTGGTCGCCACGCACCCGCATGACGACCACATCGGCGGGCTCCCCCAGCTGCTCGACGATCTCGGTGACGAGATCTCGGAGTTCTGGGAACCGGGTTACTACCACCCCAGCGACGTCTACGTCGAGACCATGGTCGCGCTGGAGCGACGGCGCGATCGCCTTCGCCACCTGCAGCCCACGAGTGGGCTGTCCTGCTACCTCGACCAGGTCAAGATCACCGTCCTGGCACCCGGCATCGGCCTGCGCAACCGCTTCGACTCCTACGGCACGCTCATCAACGACGCCTCCATCGCCCTCAAGGTCGAGTACCCGGCCACCCGCATCGCCGAGCAGCGTGAAGGTCCCCACCACAACCGCGTCTATGTCCGCAACGACCCGTGGGCACTGCTGCTCGGTGCCGACGCGCAGACGACCGCGTGGGCGCAGGCGACGCTTGACTTCCCAGAGGTGCACAGCCATTCCGATGCCGACCTCGCCCGGGAGCTGCGGCTGCGGACCGGGCGCGACACGCTGCGCGGGCATGTGTTCAAGGTTCCGCACCACGCGTCGAAGCACGGCCTCAATCTCGAGCTCGTCACCCGCATCCAGCCGACCATGGCGTTGGTGTCGTGTTCTGCCGACGGCCGCTACGGCTTCCCGCACGAGCTCGCCCTGGAGGCGATCCGCGAGGCGCGTCTCCCGACTGCCTCCCGCGGCGGGCGTCGCCCGGCCGACCACGACCTCGGCATCCACTACACCTGCGCGGTCAGCGACGCCAACGGGCAACCGGCGCTCGGATCGATGGCCCTGGTCGTGTGCACGAAGCGGGGCACGCCCCTGCAGCTGTGGCGCTTCACCGACGGACCCCGCGATGAGGTGCGCCTCGACAACGCGATCCCGATGACTCGAACACACCTGTCAGAGCCGGTCATCTCGTAGCGTGCGTTTGGGCCTCGGCGGTGGGTCGAATCACCCGTTTCCAGGCCCGCCTTGCGTCTCTAGGATCCCAAGGGGCTCCCTCTCCCAGCCGCGAAGGAGGTGGCCAGGTGGCCGCGACGCAGGAGCGCAGCAGCAGCGGGGTTCGCAACGTCCTGCTGCTGGGGCACAGCGGGACGGGCAAGACGGCGTTGGCGGAGGCGCTGCTGGCCGCGGCCGGCGTCGGTGGCGCGCGCGGGCAGACGATGGATTTCGAACCCGAGGAGCAGGGGCACTCCCTGTCACTGGCGGTCGCCTCGTTGCCATGGCGCGATGCCTGGATCAATGTGCTGGACGCGCCGGGCGGTGTCGAGGCGTTCGCTGACGCCTATCCTGCGATGGCGGCCGCCGAGGTCGCGGTCTTCGTCGTCGATGCCAGCGTGGGCGTCCAAGCCCAGCACGATCAGCTGTGGGCAGCGTGTGACGCCATCGGCTTGCCCCGTGTGGTGTTCCTGTCGCACCTCGACCGGTCGAACGCGAGCTACCAGCGCTCGATCGACGCCCTGCAGGAGCGTTGCGGCAAGCTGCTGGCACCGGTGCATATGCCCATGGGTGTCGGCCCCGAGTTCACCGGCGTCATCGATGTGCTCCACCGCAACGCCACCACCGAGGTCGATGGGCGCCGCGCGACCATCGATCTGCCGCAGGAGCGGCGCGAGCAGGCGTTGCGGAACCGCGAAACCCTGGTCGAGGCCATCGTCGAGACCGACGACGCGCTGTTGGAGCGCTACCTCGACGGTGATGAGCCCGGCATCGAGGAGCTGGCCGAAGCCTTTGCGCATGGCATCGCCACGTGCGGCTTCTTTCCCGTTCTGTGCGGTTCGGGCGCCGCCAACCTCGGCGTACGCCTGCTGGCTGACTTCATCGTCGATGAGTGCCCCGCGCCGGTGAGCCAGGGCGACAGCGCCGCCGTCTACGTCGCCAAGACCCTCTCCGACCCGTACGTGGGCCGCATCAACGTGCTGCGGGTGCTCGCCGGGGATCTGCACGCCGATGACACCCTCGTCGTTCGGCGCACCGGCGAGCGCGTCCGCCTGCGCCATCTGTTCCGCTTGAGCGGCAAGGAGCAGACCGCGATCACCCACTGCGCCGCCGGTGACCTGTGTGCCGTGGGCAAGCTCGAGGATGTGATGACCGGTGACGTCCTGGTCGCGCAGGAGACCGAGATCGCCGTCAAGATCGCGCCGCTGCCCGAGCCATTCCATCGGGTGGCGCTGGAGCCGGCGTCCGCCGGCGACGAGGACAAGCTGTCGACGGCGTTGGCGCGACTACGCGAGGAAGACCCGTCGCTGCGTACGGTGCAGGACCCGGAGACGCATCAGCTGGTGCTGACCGCCTACGGCGCTCGGCACGTCGACGTAACCCTGGCGCGCCTGCAGCGCAAGTTCGGCGTGTCCGTCAACCAGGTGCCACTGCGGATCGCCTACCGCGAGACCCTGCGAGGCCCAGCGACCGGAATCGGCCGGCACGTCAAGCAGTCCGGTGGGCACGGTCAGTACGGTGTCGCCCACATCGAGGTCGAGCCGCTGGCCCGCGGTGAGGGCTTCGTGTTCAGCGACGAGATCGTCGGCGGGGTCATCCCCCGCCAGCTGATCCCATCCGTCGAGAAGGGCATCCGCCAGGCGATGACCCAAGGGGTTGGGAGCCCCTATCAGGTGGTGGACGTCAAGGTCCGCCTGGTCGACGGCAAGCACCACTCGGTCGACTCGTCCGACATGGCGTTCCAGGTGGCCGGATCGCTGGCCTTCCGCGCCGCTGCGGAACAGGCCGGCTTGCTCCTCCTTGAGCCGGTGATGGTGGTGGAGGTGACCGTGCCCGACGCGCTGACCGGCGACGTGATGGGCGACCTGTCGGCCCGGCGGGGCCGCATCCAGGGCAGCGAACAGACCGCCCCCGGTCGCGCGACCGTCTACGCCATGGTCCCCGAGGCCGAGCTGCTGACCTACAGCGCCGAGCTACGCAGCCTTTCGAGCGGCTCAGGCACCGTCACGATGCGCTACGACCACCACGACGAGGTGCCCGACA
>Ga0136619_10000108_pt1 | contig 27530 bp, 25 predicted proteins | sample AntDrymUQ3532106_2_FD_104807 | JGI IMG/M metagenome (GOLD analysis project Ga0136619, IMG submission 104807) | Polar desert sand microbial communities from Dry Valleys, Antarctica - metaG UQ353 (21.06) | ecosystem: Environmental > Terrestrial > Soil > Desert | place: Antarctica: Dry Valley...
CGGCGAGGGCGGCGGCTGATCGTTCCTGGCCGCTGCAAGGCGCAGTGGTCCTGCGCGCTGGTTCGAACCCCGCGACGCTGTGGCAGGTTGGCGGCGACGGTTACGAGACGGTCGCGTGCTCCGGGTTGCGCGGTTCCTGTCGTCCCCCTGGCGACTTGGTGAGCGCGGAGGCGGCGGTGATGGCGGCCGTGGTGACTGCGAGCCCTGCGGTCGCCTCCCACCACACGACCGCGTTGCTCGTGCAGCCCTCCGCGACGGCGGTGTCCGGATCCAAAGTCCCGCTTGTCGGCATGCTGGCTGGCCGCTCATAGGTGACGGTGCCGGTGCTGCTTTGTGAGTAGCACAACGGGTCTTGATGGAGCAGGGACCCGATGAAGGCGGTCATGACCAGTGCGGGGCAGAGCAGCACTGCAGAGACTGTGCGGCCCGTCGCCGTTCGTGGCACCGAGGATGTGAAGTAGGTCGCCAGGTAGATGATGCCGAGCGGTCCCAGCACGAAGCTGTGCAGTGAAAAGGGCACCACAGCGAGCAGTAGTGCCGTGACCGCGGCGACGGCAAGCAGCGGTCGTCGGTCGTGCAGCGCCATCAGGGCCAGCATCGCTGGCGCGCCGTAAATCGCAGCCATCGTGACCGACGACAGCGGGTCGCTGAGGGGATCGTTGGAGATGACCAGCGTGTAGGCAGTCAGGGCGACGACGAGTGCCATGTGGGCAACCGTCACGGTAACGACGACGGTCCTGCTCGTGCGTTGCATCGCCATCGATTGTCGCATGCCTCGCTGGTCTTGTGTCCTACCGCTTCGCCACTTGAGGACATGCGTGAGTGTCACCAGTCGAAAGTCTTGTGTCTCCGGCTTTGGCCACGTGAGGACGCGCGAGCGCGTCTACATCGAGGCGATCAGCTTGTCGACCCGCTCATCGCTGTGGCGGAACGGGTCCTTGCACAGCACCGTGCGCTGCGCCTGGTCATTGAGCTTGAGGTGCACCCAATCGACGGTGAAGTCGCGGCGTTTGCGCTTGGCCTGACGGATGAACTCACCGCGCAGGCGGGCCCGGGTCGTCTGCGGTGGGGTGTCGCGCGCCTCGTCGATCTCGGCATCCGTCGTGATGCGGTCAACCTTGCCGCGCCGCTGCAGCAGGTAGTACAGCCCGCGCTGGCGGTTCACGTCGTGGTACTGCAGATCCAGCATGGCGATGCGCGGGTGGCTCAGCGGCAGGTCGTGGCGCCGCCGGTAGTCCTCGATCAGGTGATACTTGGCGACCCAGTCGCACTCACGTGACAGCTTCAGCGGGTCGTCGGACAGGGTGGTCAGAATCCGGCCCCACTCGGCCAGCACCCGATCGGTCTCGGGGTCGGAGCCGGTGTTCTCGATGAACTGGCTGACCCGCGAGAAGTACTCCTGCTGGATCTCCAACGCGCTCATCTCGCGGCCGCCGACCAGCTTCACCCGGCGCTTGCAGGTCATGTCGTGGCTGATCTCGCGGATCGCGCGGATCGGGTTGTCCAGGGTCAGGTCACGCATCACCGTGCCCGCCTCGATCATCCGCAGCACCAGATCGCAGGTGGCGACCTTGAGCCACACCGTGGACTCGCTCATGTTGGAGTCGCCGACGATCACGTGCAGGCGCCGGTAGCGCTCGGCGTCGGCGTGCGGCTCGTCGCGGCTGTTGATGATCGGCCGGCTACGGGTGGTCGCCGAGCTCAAGCCCTCCCAGATGTGCTCGGCGCGCTGCGAGATCGAGTACACGGCGCCTCGCGGCGTCTGCAGCACCTTGCCGGCGCCCGCGAACAGCTGGCGCGTGACGAGGAACGGGATCAGGGTGTCCGCCAGCTTCTGGAACTCGCCGAAGCGCGCGACCAGGTAGTTCTCATGGCTGCCGTAGGAGTTGCCAGCCGAGTCGGTGTTGTTCTTGAACAGGTAGATCTGGCCGGCGATGCCCTCCTCGTGCAGGCGCCGCTCGGCCTGCTCGACGAGCCCCTCCAGGATGCGCTCCCCCGCCTTGTCGTGGGTCACCACGCCATGCACGGAGTCGCACTCAGGGGTGGCGTACTCCGGGTGCGAGCCCACGTCCAGGTACAGGCGCGCACCGTTTTCCAGGAACACGTTGGACGAGCGGCCCCACGACACCACTCGGCGGAACAGGTAGCGTGCCACCTCGTCCGGAGACAGCCGCCGCTGGCCTCGGAAGGTGCACGTCACCCCATACTCGACCTCGATGCCGAAGATGCGACGGTCCACTCCTGCTGCGCCTTCCTGCCGGCGAGGAGCAAGTGTACGGTCACACCGGACCTGGTCGGAGCGGGTCAGCGCTGATAGGAGCCGCCATGGACGACCGCGAGATCCTCGCCCGCATCCACACCTTGGTGGACGAGGAGGACGACCTGCACGAGCGCGGGGTCGGCGACACCCTGGAACCTGACGAGCAGCGGCGACTCGACGAGCTGGAGCAGGGTCTGGACGTGTGCTGGGACCTGCTGCGACAGCGGCGCGCACGGCGCAACGCCGGCCTGGATCCCGACGAGGCCCAGGTGCGGCCCGTCGACACCGTCGAGGAGTACCGGCAGTAGTAACCCGCCCGTTCGATCAGGGGCCGCTACCGCCTTCGGCTACTTGAGCGCTGCGGAATATCCTCAAGCGCTCAACAGTTGGACAGCTCCAGGAAACTGTCGAGCCCTGGAGACGATCGTGGCGACGGACACTCGAGTCCTTCCCCTACTACCCCTGACGACCGGTGTCGTCATGCCCGGCACCGTGGTGCCGGTCGGCGTCACCTCACCGGAGGCACAAGCCGCGGCCGACGCCGCTGGCAGCGCCGACGGCAAGCTGCTGCTGCTGCCCCGCCTTGACGACCGCTATGCCACCGTCGGCACCGTGGCCCAGGTCGAGGAGGCCGGCACGCTGCCCGACGGCACCCGGGCGGTGCTCGTGCGCGGTCTGCACCGCGCGATCGTCGGCGCCGGCGTGGCTGGACCGGATGCCGCCACGTGGGTCGAGGTGGACGAGGCGTTCGAGCCCGCGGCCACCGCTCGCGCCAAGGAACTGGCCCGCGAGTACCGCGCCGCCGTGGAGGCGATCCTGGAGTTGCGCGGCGGCCGCGGCGTCGCCGAGGCGCTGCGGGGCGTCACCGAGCCTGGCTCGCTGGCCGACACGGCCGCGTTCATGCCCGACCTGGAGCTGGCCCAGCGGGTTCAGATCCTGGAGACCCTGGACGTCGAAGCGCGCCTGAAGCTGGTGGTCGGCTGGGCGCGTGAGATGCTGGCCCAACTGCAAGTACGACGCGACATCGAGTCCGACGTCGCCCAGGACCTGAGCAAGGCACAACGCGAGCACCTGCTGCGCCAGCAGCTGGCCGCCATCCGCCGGGAGCTCGGCGATTCCGACGAGAGCGTCGCCGAGGGTTACCGCACCCGACTGGAAGCGGCAGACCTGCCCGAGGCCGTCCGCACCGCGGCCGAACGTGAGCTGGACCGCTTGGAGCGCGCCGGCGAGCAGGGCCCCGAGGCCGGCATGATCCGCACCTGGCTGGACCTGGTGGTGGACCTGCCGTGGAACGTGCGCACCACCGACAACCTCGACGTGGCCGCCGCCCGAGCGGTTCTCGACGCCGACCACACGGGCCTGGCCGACCCCAAGGACCGCATCCTGGAGCACTTGGCCGTGCGCAAACTGCGCGCCGACCGTGGTCTGGCGCCGTCGGCCGGGCGTGGCAGCGGCACGATCCTGGCGCTGGTTGGCCCACCCGGGGTCGGCAAGACGTCGCTGGGTGAGTCGGTGGCGGGGGCCCTCGGACGCAAGTTCGTGCGCGTGGCGCTCGGCGGTATTCGCGACGAGGCCGAGATCCGCGGTCACCGCCGCACTTACATCGGCGCGCTGCCAGGCCGGATCGTGCGCGGCTTCAAGGAGGCCGGCACCGCCAACCCGGTGTTCCTGCTCGACGAGGTCGACAAGGTCGGAGCCGACTGGCGGGGGGATCCCTCGTCAGCCCTGCTCGAGGTACTCGACCCGGCGCAGAACCACACCTTCCGCGACCATTACCTGGAGCTGGACCTGAACCTGTCCGACGTGCTGTTCATCGCGACGGCAAACGTCTTGGAGTCCATCCCCGGACCGCTGCTGGACCGCATGGAGGTGATCCGCCTCGACGGCTACGACGACGACGAGAAGGTGATCATCGGCCGTGACCACCTGCTGGGCCGCCAGCTGGAGCGTGCCGGGCTGACACCCGACGAGTTGTCGGTTCCCGACGAGGCCCTGCACCGCATCGTCGGTGACTACACGCGTGAGGCTGGCGTGCGCACGATGGAGCGCGAGCTCGGTCGCCTGGTGCGCAAGGTCGCGACCCGGATCGCCGCCGGCGACGTCACGCCGCCGATCACCGTCGAGGCCGACGAGGTCGCCGGCTACCTCGGCCGGGCGCGCTTCTGGCACGAGGCCGCCGAGCGGACCGCCGTGCCTGGTGTCGCCACCGGCCTGGCCGTCACCGGTGCCGGCGGGGACGTGTTGTTCATCGAGGCGACCACCATGGACGGCGATCCCGGCCTGACCCTGACGGGTCAGCTTGGCGACGTCATGAGCGAGTCGGCGCGCATCGCGCTGTCTTACGTCCGGGCTCACCACGACGAGCTGGGGGTACCGGCGTCGGCGCTGGAACGGCGGCACCTGCACGTCCACGTGCCCGCCGGCGCGGTGCCCAAGGACGGGCCCTCGGCCGGCGTGACGATGACGACCGCGCTGGTGAGCCTGCTCACCGGGCGGGCGGTGCGCTCCAGCGTCGGCATGACCGGCGAGGTCACGCTGTCGGGCCGTGTCCTGCCCATCGGTGGCGTCAAGCAGAAGGTGCTGGCCGCGCACCGTGCGGGTCTCACCGAGGTGGTCCTCCCGGAGCGTAACGGCCCAGACCTCGACGACGTGCCCGAGCACGTGCGCGAGGTGATGACCTTCCACCTCGCCGCCGAGGTCGGGCAGGTGCTGGAGGCCGCCCTGGAACCGGCGGCACTGCCCGCCGCGGCCTGAGCCCTGGCGCAACCGTGTGTAGCCGGCCGCGCCCGCGACGGTCGGTGCACACGAGTCGCGGCGGCGAGCCCGCGAGAGGCGCGGTTAGCGGATGCCCGCCAGGCGCCGTGCGGTAGTCGCGTCAGGCGCCAGGCCCAGCCGCACACTGGCGGTGTCGCAGGTGTAGGCCAGCAGGTCGCGGTCGCCGTCGAGCAGTCCGTCGCCCGCGACGCGACCGCCTGCCACCTCGGCGTACCACTGGGGCAGGGCCTCGCAGGCCTCGCCGGCGTCAGCCGCTGTGTCGAAGGTCAGCGCGAGTCCCACGGCCGTGTCGGGACCGCGCCTCCAGGAGCGGACCTGCCCGCCTCCCCAACCGGCGCCGACCTCGGCGGACGTGTCCTGGCCGAGGTCGGCGAACAGCTCGACGAGGTCGAACTCACCGAAGTCGTAGGTCTGTGACGCCGTCCAACCGTCGCCGGGCCGCCCGGCCACGCTGACGTCCAGCGCGGGTTCGTCGTCGCTGTAGGCCTCGGGATGCAGGATCTGCTCGGTGGTCTCAGGGGGCCGCTGGAAGGCGGCGTCGACCGCGTCGTTGCCGCCGCTGGCGCGCAGCTGGGCGACGAAGGCCGCGCCGCGGAGGTAGGGAAAGAACAGCGCGTTACGCAGGTACTGGGGAGCGCGCTCCAGGGCGCTGCCGCCGCCGGCGGACTCCAGCTGTGCCTGTGCCTGCGCGGTGTCGTCGAGGTGAGCAGCGGTCCACAGCTGGCCGGTGAGCACGGCGTCGCCTTCGATCAGCGCGAGCAGCGCCAGCGATGCATCGTCGTTGTCCTCAACCGCGCGACGCAGCCGCTGCAGATCGAACGACTGGTCTTGCAGCGCGTGGGTGATCTCGTGGGCGGCCGTGACCCGTCCGGCAGGCCCGAGCTCGTCGGCCTCGCCGCCCACGTAGAAGGTCTTCTCCTTGGGCACGTACACGCCTCGGACCTGCTCGCGGTACAGCTCCTCCAACAGGCCAGGCAGGTCCAGGTCGGCGGGCGCGAGCCGCAGCGCCACCAGCAGCCGCTCGTCAGCCTCGGCCTCGCGGCGATCGGTCTCGGCAAAGCCCAGGTCGCTGATCTTGTCGGCCAGGGCCTGCGGTCCCACCACCCGTGCCCGGACCCTGCGCCGCAGCGGTAAGTCGCGGATGGCGGCGACCTGCTTGCTGAGCTCGCGGAACCCCAGGCTGTCCTGCCCGAACGAGGGCTGGGGCGCTGCCTCGGAGGCGGCGCCGGAAGGCTCGCTCGACGTACCCTCGCTGGGCGCTGCAGTCGGCGTAGCCGGCGCACCGCTGGGTGTCGCCGTCGGCGAGGCGGCGGCGCTGGAGGACGGGGGCGTCGCCTGCCTCGGCAGTCCCATCCAGGCGCCCACAGCGGCGACGAGCAGCACCACCGCGACAACGCCCACCGCCAGCGGCCTGCGCGGGCGTCGCGGCCGCGCTGCGCCGGGTGGCGCCTGCTCAGCCAAGCGCCGCCGCGATGTCGGCGTCGGTCAGCCGGGCGAACTTGCGCCGCCCGCGGTCCCGGTCGAGGCCGGCGACCTCGAGGCGGTCGCGCGAAATCTCCCCCTTCTCAGCCGCGCCCAGGGACTCGCGGGCCAGCCGCAGGGCCTCGTCGCGGCTCAGGCCCTCGCGGAAGCCCTCGCCGAGATGAGTCGTCAATGACTCCGCGCTTCCGCCGATGGCGACGTAACCCTGCTCATCGGTGATCGAGCCGTCGTACAGGATGTGGTACAGCTGCACGTCGTCGGCGTGGATCTCGGCGACCAGCAGCTCGACCTCGAACGGCTTGGCGCTCTCGGTGAACGCCGCCCCCAGTGCGTTGGCGTAGGCGTTGGCCAACGACCGCCCCGTCACATCCTCGCGCGCGTACTGGTAGCCCTTGACGTCGGCCAGGCGGATGCCGGCGACGCGCAGTTGCTCGAACTCGTTGTACTTACCGACCGCGGCGAAGGCGATCCGGTCGTAGATCTCGCTGACCTTGTGCAGGGTCGCGGAGGGGTTCTGCGCCACGAACAGCACGCCCTTGTCGTACTCGATCGCCACGACAGACCGTCCGCGGCTGATGCCCTTGCGCGCGTAGTCAGCGCGGTCCTTCATCTGCTGTTCGGGTGAGACGTACGGCATCATCGCCACGGCGGTGCGCTCCTCGCGGGGTCGGTTAGGGTCGGTGCGGCGGCGTTCCTGGGCTACAGGCGGCGGTCGGCGATCACGGATTCCACGCGCTCGGCCACCGTGGCTTCGTCCAGCTCGCGGTAGCCCGCCGCGTCGATGACGGCCACCAGCGGGTAGATGCCGCGCACCAGGTCCGGGCCGCCGGTGGCCGAGTCCTCGTCGGCGGCGTCCCACAGCGCCTCGATGACCATGCCGACGGCGGCGTCGCGGTCCAGGCCCTCGCGAAACCGCGCCTTCAGCGAGCCGCGGGCGTCACGGCCGCCCGAACCCGCAGTGGCGAATCGGCGCTCCTCGTAGCGCCCGCCGGCGGCGTCGAACTCGTAGATCCGCGCGAGCTGGTCACGAGGGTCGAAGCCGGCAAACAGCGGTACCACGACGAGGCCCTGCATCGCCAGCGGCAGGTTCGCGCGCACCATCTGGGCGAGCTTGTTGGCCTTGCCCTCCAGGCTCAACGGGCCGCCCTCGACCTTCTCGTAGTGCTCGAGCTCGGTGGCGAAGATCTTGGCCAGCTCCATCGCGGGCCCGGCGGCTCCGGAGATCCCCACCGCTGACCACCCGTCAGCCTCGAACACCTTGCGCATGTCCCGCTTGGAGATGATGTTGCCGGAGGTGGCCCGGCGGTCACCGGCGATCACTACCCCTGCTGAAAAGGTCAGCGCGACGATGGTCGTGCCCTCCACGTGGTCAACCGGCGTGGACCTGAACGCGGCGTCTAGGGCCGCCGGCATTCGCTGGCGCAGCAGGGCCGAGAAGCTGGGGCCGTCCAGGTCGAACGGGTCGGAGAAGGTGTTCTGCACGCCGCTGCCTTCGCTGGTCGCTGGTCGGTCGAGTCGGCCGGTGGGGCGCTGCACAGGGGGCCAAAGCCTGATGTGGCCGGCTCGGCGATGGTAGGTGCTGGTCGTACGGGGCGCACGACGCCGCTCGCCGTTGTCACCCGATACGCACGACGGTTGCCGTTGTCACCCGAGACGCAACGCGGTTGCCGTTGTGACACGAGACGCACGGCGGCGGCCGCCTTGTTACCCGCGCGACAACGTGGGTGCGGCCGCCTTGTCATCCGCACGACAAGGTGGGTGCGGCGACCTCGTCGTAGACCAGGCGCTCGCCGTCCCGGCGCACCCCGTCGGTCGGGCCGTGCGTCGTCAACCGGCCGTCGTGCAGCAGGTGGGTTACTTCGGCGTCATGCAGCAGGAGTGCGGCGTCGGCGACCAGACGTCGGTGGCAGCGCCACCACAGGCTTTCTGAGCACAGCAGGACCGTCGTGGCCTGCTCGGCTTCGTCGAGGATCCCCCGCAGCGCCGCGGTGAATGCGGGAGTGCGCATGTGGGCCGCGTAGCCGCGGAAGCTGGCGTTACGCAGGGCCAGGTCTGGCGAATCGGGTGGTACGTCGCGCCGGCCGCCAAGGTCTTCGGCCCAGCGGTAGGCCACGCCGGCATCGGGCAACCAGCGCTGCATCGCCTCGCGGGCCACGTGGGGGTGCCGACGACTGCCGGGGTAGCGGCGAATGTCAACCAGGCGCCGTACGCCCGCGTTCTTCAGCAACCCGGCGAGGTCTGGCTGCGCCAGCGTCCCATGGCCGACGGTCAGCACCCGGGCCACCTCGGCGTCGGGCTGGTCGTGGGGGGGTAGCCGGGGCCGCTGGCCTACTCGCCACCCTTTTGCACGTAGTTCTTGACGAACTCCTCGGCGTTTTCTTCCAGCACCTCGTCGATCTCGTCGAGCAGTTCGTCCACGTCGGAGGTATCGACCGCCTCGGCGGTCTGCGGTGCTTCCTCGTCCTCGGCCTGTTCCTGCTTGGACCGCTGTTTGCGAACCCGGCCACCGTCGCTCATGTGTCCTCCCCCAAAGCTGTCGAGGCGTTGCCCTGAGTGTATCGGCGTATCCTGCTGGCGACTGTGTGCCCAAACCGGCACGGGAGCGGTTGCTGGCGCACGACCTCGTGTCGAGGCGCTGCCGTGCGCGGTTGCCGCCGCCGCGGCGGCCGGTGCACACGACTCGGTTGTCCACAACTGCCGCCGCCGTGGGCCCCGAAGGTGCAGGGGCCCGGCAGGCGTGTGCGGCTGGCGTCGCCGGCGCGGTCGGATGCACACGGTTGCGCTCAAGGCCGCGGGCAGGCGCCGGCGGAAGCGCGGGCCTAGGCCTGCAGGGCCTCGAGGAGCTCGGCGGCGGTGGCGCAACGGTCGATCAGCGCCTCGGTGGCCTCCCGCCCGCCGCGCGCCGGGTCCATCATCGGCACCCGCTGCAGGGTGTCGCGGCCGACGTCGAAGATGATGGAGTCCCATCCCGCCGCGGCCACCTGATCGCGGTACTTGTCCAGGCAGCGCCCGCGGAAGTAGGCACGGGTGTCATCAGGCGGGTTGGTCATCGCGTGCTGCACCTCGGACTCGCTGACGAGCCGCTCGACCCGGCCGGTGGCGACCAGCCGGTTGTACAGCCCCTTGTCCTGGCGCACGTCGTGGTACTGGACGTCGATCAGCTTGAGCTTGTTGTCGTCCCAGCCGAGGCCGTCGCGGTCGACGTAGCGGCACAGCAGGCGGTATTTGCTCACCCAATCCACGATCCCGTCCAGGGACATCGGATCATCCTCCAGCGCCGTGAGCACCCGCTCCCACCAACCCACCACATCCTCGGCCCACGACGGCGCGCCCCGCTCCTCGGCGTACTTTTTGGCCTGTTCGAGGTAGTGCCACTGGATCTCGACGGCCGTGGCGGTGCGCCCGTCGCGCAGCAGCACCGGCACGGCGCAGGTCAGGTCGTGGGAGACCGCGTGCAGCGACTTGACAGGGGTGGCCAGCGCCGGCGGGTCCGGCAGGAAGTGGTCCTCGACCATCGTCAGCACCAGGGCGGTCGCCCCGAGTTTGAGGAAGGTGCAGATCTCGCTCATGTTGGCGTCGCCGACGATGACGTGCAGGCGGCGGAAACGCTCGGGATCGGCGTGGGGCTCGTCGCGGGTGTTGACGATGGGGCGCTTGAGGGTCGTCTCCAGGCCGACCTCCACCTCGAAGAAGTCCGCCCGCTGGGTCACCTGGTAGGGCACGTCGTCGAGGCCGAACTCGTTGCCGATGCGTCCGGCACCGACCATCACCTGACGGCTGACGAAGAACGGGGTGATCTGGCGCACCACCTCACCGAAGGGCAGGGACCGGTCCAGGATGTAGTTCTCGTGCATCCCGTAGGCAACGCCCTTGCCGTCGGTGTTGTTCTTGGTGATGAGGATGCGCCCCGGCGGCGAGCCTTCGGGGCCGGGGACGAGGCCGCTCGCGCGCCGCGCGGCCACCTCCAGGATCCGCTCACCCGCCTTGTCCCAGACCACCGCGTCGCGCGGGTTGGAGCACTCCGGCGAGGAGTATTCGGGGTGCGCGTGGTCGACGTAGAAACGCGCACCGTTGGTCAGGATCGAGTTGGCGAGGCCGATGTCGTCCTCGGGGGCCGGCTCCGCGGTGCCGGTCTGCGTGAAGCCGCGGGCGTCACGCAGCGGGTTCTCCTCCTCGTAATCCCACTTGGCCCGCGAGCGGCCGTCGGCGGCGTAGGCGTTGACGACCAGCGAGGAGGCCAGCACGGGGTTGAAGTCAGGCCGGCCGATGACGGCGATGCCGTACTCGGTCTCGGTGCCCAGATACTTTGCAATCGCCACGGGATCCTCAGAAATCGGCCTGCTCGCAACAGCGATCGTATGCCTCCCGCCGGCGTGTCACAGGCCGGTGCTACCGTCGGGCTCATGGAGGAACAGTCACTGCCAGCGCCGGTCGTCGAGGCGCGGGGATTGGTGAAGCGCTTCGGCGAGTTCACCGCGGTGGACGGGATCGACTTCGCCGTGCAAGCGGGTGAGGCGTTCGGCTTTCTCGGCCCCAACGGCGCCGGCAAGAGCTCGACGATGCGCATGATCGGCGTGGTGTCGCCGCCCAGCGGCGGCTCGCTGCGGGTGCTCGGTCGCGATCCGGCCACCCAGGGTGCCGTCATCCGAGCGCGGTTGGGCGTGGTGCCGCAGGAGGACACGCTCGACAGTGAGTTGTCGGTCGAGGAGAACCTGCTGATCTACGGGCGCTACTTCGATCTGCCACGCGCGGAGATCCGCCGTCGCATGGACGAGCTGCTGGACTTCGTGCAGCTGTCAGACCGCCGGCGCAGCCAGGTCGAGCCGCTGTCGGGGGGGATGAAGCGCCGGCTGACGATCGCGCGCTCGCTGATCAACCAGCCCGAGTTGCTGCTGCTGGATGAGCCCACCACCGGTCTGGACCCGCAGGCGCGCCACCTGGTGTGGGACCGGCTGTACCGGCTCAAACAGCGCGGGGTGACGCTGATCATCACCACGCACTACATGGACGAGGCCGAGCAGCTGTGTGACCGGCTGGTAATCATGGACCAAGCTAAGATCGTGGCCGAGGGCTCCCCGCGCGAGCTGATCGCCGCCTACGCCACCCGCGAGGTCCTGGAGGTGCGCTTCCGGACCGACGAGCACGACGCGGCGGTGCAGCAGCTCGAAGGGCTGGTCAAGCGGCTGGAGGCGCTGCCAGATCGCGTGCTGCTGTACACCGACGACGCCGACCAGACCGCAGCCGAGGTGCAGGAGCGCGGGTTGCGACCCGTCAGCGTGGTGGTCAGGCGCAGCACCCTTGAAGACGTCTTCCTGCGGCTGACCGGCCGCACGCTGGTGGACTGAGGCGGCGCGTGGCCGCCCCCGCAGTGCGCTTCATGGAGACCCAGGCCCGGGTCTACCGCCGGACATGGAAGGCCAGCGCGTTCACGACCTTCCTGAATCCCGTGCTGTTCTTGCTGGCCATGGGCATGGGTCTGGGCACCTTGGTCGACCGCGGCCAAGCTGCCAGTCTCCAAGGGTTGAGCTACCTGCAGTTCCTGGCGCCAGGGCTGCTGGCGGCCACCGCCATGCAGACCGCCGCCGGTGATTCGTCGTTCCCGGTGATGGCCGGGATCAAGTGGCAGAAGACCTACTACGCGGCGCTGGCGACACCGATCAGCGCCCGCGACCTGGCCTTCGGCCACCTGGCGTGGGTCTGCGTCCGCCTGCTGATGGCCACGGTGGCGTTCGTCGTGGTCATGGCGGTCTTCGGCGTGGCGCGCTTCCCGGGTGGAATCCTGGCGATCGCGCCGGCCATGCTCACCGGGATGGCCTTCGCCGCGCCGATCACCGCGTTCGCGGCACGGCTGAAGAATGACACCAACCTCAGCACGCTGTTCCGCTTCGGGATCGTCCCGCTGTTCTTGTTCTCCGGCACGTTCTTTCCCATCAGCCAGCTGCCGGAGTGGCTGCGGCCGGTGGCCTACGTGACACCGTTGTGGCACGGCGTCGAGTTGACCAGGGCGACGGCACTGGGGACGGCTTCCGCCTTCTCCCCCGCCCTCCATACCGGCTACCTGTTGCTGTGGGTTGCGGTCGGCGCGGTGCTCGCCGAGCGTGCCTTCCGCTGGAGGCTGGTGCGATGAGCGCCTTGGCCGCGCGGGTTGCGCCGCTGTCGCTGCTGAGTGGCGGCCGGGCCCGCTACCTGGTCGAACGCAATCTGTTGGTGTACCGGCGCATCTGGCCGGTGGTGTTCTCCGGCTTCTTCGAGCCGCTGTTCTACCTGTTCGGCGTCGGCGTCGGGATCGGGCAGCTGGTCGGCGACGTCACCGGGCCAGGCGGCCAGCCGGTGACCTACGCCGCCTTCGTCGCGCCAGGTCTGCTGGCGGCGTCGGCGATGAACGGGGCGATCTACGAGTCGACGATGAACATCTTCTTCAAGCTCAAGTACGGCAAGGTCTACGAGGCGATCCTGGCCACGCCGGTGGGACCACGCGACATCGCCGTCGGCGAGATCATCTGGTGCCAGGCTCGCGGCGCGCTGTACGCGAGCGGCTTTTTGGTGGTCGTGGCCGCCCTCGGGCTGCTGCCGGCGGGTCTGTGGATGGGGCTGCTGGCACTGCCCGCAGCGGTGCTGATCGGCTTCGCCTTCGGCGCGGTAGGCATGGCCGCCACCACCTTCATGCGCAGCTGGCAGGACTTCGACCTCGTGCAGATGGTGATCCTGCCGCTGTTCTTGTTCTCCGCGACCTTCTTCCCACTAGACGTCTACCCGCCGGCGATCCAACCGCTGCTACAGCTGTCGCCGCTGTACCACGGCGTGGCGCTGCTGCGCTCGCTGACGTTGGGCTCCTTCGGCGTTGCGATGCTCGGCCACGTCGCCTTTTTGGTGGTAATGGCCGCCGTCGGCATCGCGATCGCCGGCCGCCGCATCGAGCGGCTCCTGCTCACCTGAGATCCGCGCGCGCTGGCGCGTCAGCGCGCTGGAAGGTGCCCAACGGCTCAGCGTTGCATCCCGTTACGCTCGCCAGGTGACACCGCCCCCGCAGGCCGCTCGGCTGGCGCTGCGCCAGATGGACCTCGGCGACCTGGACGACATGGCTCGGCTGCTGGGCGATCCGCAGGTCATGCGCCACTACCCTCGGCCCAGGGATCGGGCCGAGGCTCGCGGTTGGATCGAGTGGAACCGGCGTCTGTACGACGAGCACGGCTACGGTCTGTGGTTGCTCACGTTGCGCGGTAACGGCGCGTTCGTCGGCGATTGCGGGCTCACGCCACAGTCGGTCGCAGGCCAGGTCGACGTGGAACTCGGCTACCACGTGCGCGCCGAGCTGTGGGGTAAGGGTTACGCCACCGAGGCGGCAGCAGCCTGCCGCGACTGGGCCCGCGACGTGCTCGGGCTGCACCGCTTGATCGCCATCATCGACCCGCACAACCTCGCCTCCCAACGGGTGGCGAGCAAGGTCGGGCTGGCCGAGGAGCGACGGATCATCAGGCACGGCAGACAGCAGCTGATCTATGCCATGGACCCCCACGACGCGAGCTGCGTCACAGGTACCTGGTGACGACCGTGTGCGACGCGAGCTACGAGATCGCCCCGTCTCCCTTCAGCTGCATCTCGGCGGTGTGCTGCACCAGCTCGAGCAGTTCAGGCGTCAGCCCGGGTGAGAACTCCTCAGGCCGCTCTGGAGCGTCGGGGATCGGCGCACCGTCAGGAGGCGTGTCGGTGGCGGTGAGGTCACCGTCACCGGACGGGGACGGGCCCTGGAAGATCTTGCCGAGCTCCGAACCGTCGAGGCGCCAGTGGAACTGCTGGTTGTGCGCGCCGAGGTCGAGCAGCCGCTTGACCTCCGGATAGCGTTCCGCGTTGGTCTTGGGGATGGGCAGCAGCTTGCCCCAGTTCACCCCAAGCGTCTCCAGGGCCTTGGCAAAGGCGTTCTCGTGCGCCTGATCACGAACGATGAGGTAGGCGATCGTCGACCGCGCGGTCTTGTTGTCCGTCATCTCATAGATGCGGCACTTCTGGAGGCGCCCGGTGGACTCCAGCATCAGGTTGTACAGCAGGTCCAGCGGCAGGTTGCCGCTGTTGTACACATAGGAGCCAGACCAGGGGTTGCCGGCCGCGTCCACGGGCAGCGCGCCCTGCGCGCCGACCAGGAAGTGGTGGATGTTGCCGCTGGTCAGAGCGGTTGCCAACGGGGTCTTCCCGCCCTCGGCGGCGGTGTCCAGCGGCGCCCGCGGGTCGCCGTCGTAGCCCGGCGCCCCGTCGAGCAGCTGGTTGATGGTGGTCGCGATGAGCTCGACGTGGGAGATTTCTTCAGTGCCGACGGCCTGCAGCAAGTCTTTGTACTGCTTGAGCTTGCCGCGGTAGTTGATACCTTGGAACATGTATTGCATCATCGTGCGCATCTCGCCGAACTGCCCGCCGAGCCCCTCCTGGAGGGCGTTGGCAGCAGCGGGATCCGGCTCGTCTGACGCGATCGGGTTGATCAGCTTCTGCATGTGCATGTACACGCGGCGGTCTCCTGGTGGGGGCGGTCTGGCCGCTGCGTGCCCGATCGGCCGCCGGGATAACCCAACCGCGCACCACAGGACTCGACGAACTTACTCGACGAACTTCCACCCGCAGCCGTCGGCTGCTGACCGTCGGCCCCACACGCGGTCGCGGTGGCAGCTTCCACAGTCGCGACGGCGTTCATGCGGGGTTACCGTCGCCGCTGCCGTAGACCGGTGCCCATGGATGCACGGCATGATCGCCTGCGCGCTCTGGCGGGTACGCAGGACGGGCAGTTCGCGACGCGGCAGGCGCTGGCACTGGGATTGACCCGCGCAGCGGTTCGCCACCTTCGCAGCAGCGGTGAAACAGTGCCGTTGCGCAGGCGTCTGGCGCTTTCGCGTCGCACAGGGGGCTGCGGACCCGGCCGTGTCTGCGTGGCTGCTGTGCGGCCCCAGCGCAGCCATCTCGCACGCAAGCGCTGCCGTCCACCACCGGCTGTACCGCATCGGCGCGCCGACGCGGCCGCACGTGACCGTGCCGCACGGCAGGCGCCACGTCCCAGCCGCAGTGAAGGTCCACTCGACGCGTGAGCTGGACAAGGCTGACGTGCTCACCGTGGGCGGCGTCGACTACACCACCTTGGCGCGGACGGTGTGTGACCTGGCAGACGGCCAAGACCCGTGGGAGACCCTGGCCCTGGTGGACGACGCGGTGGCCAGAGGAGCCAAGCAGCGGTGGCTGCACCAACGGTCCAGCGCGTTGGCCAATGGTCGCACCGGCGTGGTGCTCGTCGGGGCGGCGACGGCTCCCCACGCTGCGCCCGAGTTCCGCTCCTGGCTGGAGCGCACCGCCGCCCACGTCTACCGAGTCGCCGGCTTGCCTGACCCGGAGTGGAACGTCGCGGTACGTGACCACCATGGGCTGGTTGGGATCGTGGATGCACTCTGGCCGGCTTGGCGGGTCATCGCCGAGAAGGAGGGCCTTCGCTTCCACACCACTCCCGAACAGCGCCGCGACGACGCCAAGCGCTTCAACCGCCTCGCTGACAGCCAGTACAGCGTCCGCCGCTTCAGCTGGGAAGACGTCGTGCACGCACCGGTCGAGGTAGCCGCCGCCGTCATGCGGGCGCTGCGGGCTGCCGGCGCGGACCTTGACCCCGCCCGCCTCCCCCGCCGGATCGATCTGCCGGGGCCGTTCGTTCTCAGACGCTGAGCTGAGGTGGTGTGAATCTCGGCGCCTAGAGCAACCCAGAAGCACACCACCTCGGGTGCAACGACGATCTCCGGCTACAGGTACTGGCCGGTGTTGACGCTCTCGATGGACTTGCCCGGCTCGCTGCCGTCGCCGATGAGGGTGCGCACGTAGACGATGCGCTCGCCCTTCTTACCCGAGATACGCGCCCAGTCGTCGGGGTTGGTGGTGTTGGGCAGGTCCTCGTTCTCTTTGAACTCGTCGCGGATGGCGTGGAACAGGTCCTCGGCCTTGAGGCCCTTCTGACCCTCGTCGAGGTAGCGCTTGATGGCCATCTTCTTGGCCCGCGCGACGACGTTCTCGATCATCGCCCCGGAGTTGAAGTCCTTGAAGTACAGCAGTTCCTTGTCGCCGTTGGCGTAGGTGACCTCCAGGAAGCGGTTCTCCTCGGCGTCGGAGTACATCCGCCGGCAGGTCTCACTGATCAGCCAGTCGACCGCCAGGTGCTCGTCCCCCCGCTCCTTGACCAGATCCGGGTGCAACGGCAGGCGCGCGTGCAGGTAGACGGCGAAGATCTCGCGGGCAGCGACCTCGTCGGGTCGCTCGATCTTGATCTTCACGTCCAGCCGCCCGGGGCGCAGGATCGCCGGGTCGATCATGTCCTCACGGTTGGACGCCCCGATGACGATGACGTCCTTGAGTGTCTCCACGCCGTCGATCTCGCTGAGCAGCTGCGGCACGATGGTGGTCTCGACGTCGGATGACACGCCCGAGCCGCGGGTGCGAAAGATCGAGTCCATCTCGTCGAAGAAGACGATGACGGGGAAGCCCTCTTCGACCTTCTCGCGGGCGCGCTGGAAGATCAGGCGAATCTGGCGTTCGGTCTCGCCGACGTACTTGTTGAGCAGCTCCGGGCCCTTGATGTTGAGGAAGTAGCTGCGCGCGTCGGCGCGGCCCTCCTTCTCGGCCACGCGCTTGGCGAGGCTGTTGGCGACCGCCTTGGCGATCATCGTCTTGCCGCAACCAGGGGGCCCGTACAGCAGGATCCCCTTGGGCGGGCGTAGCTCGTGCTCGACGAACAGGTCGGCGTGCAGGAACGGCAGCTCGACGGCGTCCTGAATGGCCTCGATCTGCACGCCGAGGCCGCCGATGTCCTTGTAGGAGATGTCGGGCACCTCCTCGAGGACCAGTTCTTCGACCTCGGGACGCGGCAGCTTCTCTAGCGCGTAGTTGCTGCGGATGTCGACGAGCACCGAGTCCCCCGCGCGCAGCAGCGGCTCGCGGCACAGCGGCTCAGCGATGCGCACCACCTGCTCGTCGTCGGTGTGGCCGATCACCAGCAGCCGCTCGTCGTCGAGGCGTTCCTTGACCGTCATGACCTCGCCGACCAGCTCGAAGCGGGCGCCCTCGATGACGTTCAGCGCCTCGTTGAGCACGACCTCCTGGCCCCGCACCAGCCCGTCGACGTCAACATCGGGGCCGGCGTGAACCCGCAGCTTTCGGCCCTGCGCGAAGATCTCCACGACCTCAGGGTCCAGGGCCTGTAAGAAGATGCCGAAGCCGGACGGCGGTGCCGACAGCTTCTCGACCTGCTGCTTGAGTGCGACGATCTGCTCCCTGGCGTCGCGCAGGGTGTCGGCCAGCTTGGCGTTCTGCGTGCCGGCCGCCTGCAGCTGGCCTCTGGCCTCCAGCAGCCGCTCCTCGAGGGCGCGGACGCGGCTGGGCGAGTCGTCCAGCCGGCGGCGCAGCAGCGCGGCCTCCTCCTCAAGGAATCGCAGCTGCGTGCGAAGCTGCTGCAGCTCGGCCTCGTGGGACGGCATGGACAGGTGCCTTTCGATGCGCGGTCCTCGAGGACCCGAGTATAGGTCGGGTTGCCGCGACGGACGCCCATCCGCCTGTCAGGCGACGGCGGGCGTCATGGCTGGATCTGCTCGGCCGAGTCAACTGGCACCAGCCCCAGATGGCCTTGAGCAACGTCGACTTGCCGGCGCCGTTGGGGCCGACGACGCCCAGCACCTCGCCGGCCGCCGCGGTGAAGGTAACCCCACGCAACACCGGTTCAGCGTCGTAGGAGACAGTGAGGTCGGCGACGTCGATCACGGTGTGGCGCTCCCGCCAAGACCAGTGACCAGCGCGGCGGTGTTGGCTCGCATCATCCCAAGGTAGGTGTCGGCGCCACTGCCTGGTTCACCAAGGGAGTCGCCGTGCAGCGGCGGGCCGACCGCCACGCCGGCGTCGCGTGCCACCTGTTGCATGAGGTCCGGGTTGATGGTGGTCTCCACGAAGACCGCCGGCACTCCCTGGGACCGCACGGTATCCACCAGTGTGGCCACTTCGGTGGCGGACGGCTCACGCTCCGTTGACACGCTCCAGATGGTGCCAGCTACCTCGAGCCCGTAGCGCTGCCCGAAGTAGCGGAACGCGTCGTGGGTGGTGACCAGGCGCCGCTGCTCGGCCGGAATCGTCGACAACTGAACGGCCACGAACTCGTCGAGGCGGTCCAGGCGCTGGCGGTAGCGGCGCGCGTTGCGCCGGAAGTCCTCGGCGTGGGCGGGGTCCAGGTCGCTCAGCGCACTGCTGATGGTGTCGACGTAGCGCCGCACCGCGACAGGGTCCATCCACAGGTGGGGGTCGGGATCGCTGCCGGCGCCGGCGATGGTCAGCGGCTGGATGCCGTCAGTCACGGTGGTGACCGGCCGCGGCACGCTGGAAGCGTCGATCAGCGTGTCCAGCCAGTGCTCCAGGCCCGGCCCGTTGCGGAGGATCAGGTCGGCATCGCTGATCTTGCCCGCGTCGGAGGGGACCGGCTCGTAGGTGTGGGGGTCCCCGCCGATCTCCACCAGCGACTCGACGACGACATGGTCGCCGGCCACCTCGCGGGTGAGGTCGGCCAGGATGCTGATGGTGGTGACGACGAGGGGTCGCCCGTCGTCCAGCGCGCGGGCGCGGGCCTGCGCCCAGCCGCAGCCCGAGCACAACAGCGCCACAACTGCGAGCACGCTCAACAGCTGCGGCGAGCGGGCGGACGGTTGCCGGGCGCATCAAGACGTGTATCCGGGTGCTACGGGGCCGGGCCGCCCGGTATAGCAGGCGGCCCGGCTGCCCGAGCGTGTGATGTGTACTGCTGCGTGCTAGCGGGTGACGGCGGCGTCGTCGCCCATGCCGGCCGCTCCGGTCAGGAACGGCTGTGCTGCTGCCAGGACCTCGTCCTTGGACAGCGGGGTCTCGGTAACGCCCATGTAGACGCCGTTCTCGGCGGGCTTGCCGAGCAGGTTGCCGATGACCGCTGCGTGGCGCGCCTCGACACCGAAGATGCCGGCGGCGGCCTGCAGGATGGCCGGTTGCTTGATGAAGCCGGCCGCACCCAGGTAGGCCGACACGCCGAGGTTCTCGAACGTGAAGGCTGTCTCCAGGTATGTGGCGCGGCTGTCGAACGCACCGCCGAAGTCAACGCCCGGCGCTTCGACCGGCATGCCACCCAGTTGGTTGATCGTCTGGGTGATGCCGTCAACATGTGCCGACTCGTCGGCACCGACCTGCTGGAGGTACTCGGCCTCCTGGCCGTCGAGCAGCCCTGCCTCGTTGCCCTGGCGGTAGAACTCCGCCTCCAGGTACTCCAAGGTCAGTGCGTAGTTCAGGACATCGATGTCGTTACCGAAGTCGGCGCTCTGTGCGAACGCCCACTTGGTGCCGAGCATCTGCAGCGCAACGCTGCCGGGAATGACCGTCGCGGCGCCCTTGACGAAATCGCGTCGTCTCATCGTCGCTCCTCTCCCTAGCTTCGGATGAACTGCATGGCAGCTTCGAGGACTTCATCCATGGTGGCGGTTGCCTCCATGGGTGCCGGGAACGGGTTGCCACCGCTGATCTGCGCGATGATCGCGGCGTGACGTGATTCCACACCGGCAATCGCCGCGGCAGCAGCGAGGATGTCGCCGTTCTCGATGTTGGTGACCTGCCCTTGGTAGGCAGTCACGCCGAGCTCCTCAAAGACTGATGCCGTCTCCAGGAACGCGTCGCGGTTGTCGAGCACCCCGTCGGGGAAGCGGAAGCGCGGCCTTTCCACCGGCTCGCCTCCCAGGTCGGAGATAGTGCCGCTGACGGCGGCGACGTGCGCCTGCTCGTGGTCACGAATCGGCGTGACCAGTTCGAGCTCGCGGCCCTCGACCACGTTGTTCTCCAGGGCCCGCGTGTAGAACGCGGCCTCCAGGTACTCCAGGGTCAGGGCGTAGTTGAGGATGTCCAGGTCGTTCTGCGAGGCGTCCTGCGCCAGCGCGAAGCGGTCCCCGGCGCGTGTGATTGCCAGGGTCCCTCCCACGCCGATCAGGGCTGCGCCGCGCAGGAAATTGCGGCGGCTGTCCTCGGTGTCGAAGGCAATAACGGGCTTGCCATGAAAAAGCTCAGGCCTTCTCAAGACTGCACCTTTCGTGTGTCGGATGATCGGGGTGGCCTGCAAAGCCGTTAGCCGCGGGCACCCCCTGGATCGACAGCGTCGAGATCTGCGGGTTGCGCCTTGGCTTGCACGACGATGCGGTGGCTGCGGTAACCCTTGGGCGTGCAGGCGAACATCGTGATCGTCCGGGCTCGCCGTGCCTCTGGCTGGCGCAGCACGAACTGCACGTACTTCGATTCCGGGACCACGGTCGTCTTGGTCACGCGGTAGCTGGTGCGGTGCTCGCCGCCCAGGGTGGTGACCACTCGGTCGCCGGGCTCGAGCCGGTCGAGGTCAGCGAACGGGTAGGTGTAGGTGGTGCGGTGGCCCGATAGGACGCTGTTACCGGGGGCGCCTGGCAGCGGCGTTCCCGGCCAGTGGCCCGGGCCCTTCTGCAGAACTTCGTCGTAAACCCCGCGGCGGTAGCGCTCGTTGACGTCGATGGCGGGGATCTGAATCCGGCCGATCGGCCCACCCTTGCGCTTGTCGTTGACGAAGAACCTGCGTAGCCGACTAGAGGAATCGGCAACCGGGTCGTCGCCGCTGGCGACCTGAACGTCGTCGCCGGCGTTGCGGCGCAACTCACGCAGCCGCCGGGTGACGGCGGGCTCCCGCTGGCTGGGCACGACCGGCACCACGCGGGTCGTCCCATGCTCGCCGACGACGCGCCGGACCTCACCGCCGGGCGAACCGATGAGAGGCGCGACCATATACACCAACGTCAGCCCGGCCACAACGGCCACAAACTGCAGAAAACGGCGCATAAGCACAACCCCCATCATGGTCTGTATCAGCAGTGATTCGTAGCCGAGACCCGGAAATGGGCGGTTCTGTAATATCCTTGTTACCGACCGTCCTGCTTTTTCCGGCCAACAAGTGGCCGAGGATGCCGCCTGCAGGTGGTTACAGGAGGTGAAAGGGTGAACCCCAAGTCAGCGTCGCCGACCCTGGAGGCTGGCCGCGTGCTCGTCGTCGACGACGATCCCAGCATCACGGGCGTGGTGGCGGCGTACCTGCGCAGGGACGGTTTCGACGTCGACGTGTTCCACGACGGGCAGGAGGCGCTGGCCTCGGCCCTGTGCCGGCCGCCCCGCCTGATGGTCCTGGACCTGTCGCTGCCCCGTATGAACGGTCTGCAGGTCTTGCGCGTCCTTCGCGGCCGCCACAACACGCCGGTGATCCTGTTGAGCAACCGCCGCGACGAGGAGAGCCGCGTCAAAGGCTTGCGGCTGGGGGCCGACGACTACGTCACCAAGCCGTTCTCGCCACGCGAGATCGCCGCTCGCGTCGAAGCGGTGCTACGACGCAGCTCGCCGCCAGCGCGTGAGGAGCCAGCGGGCGGCAGCGAACTCACCGCCGGCGGCGTGACCGTCGACCTGGTGGCCCATCAGGCCGCCTGCGACGGCAAGCAGGTGGAACTGACGCCACTGGAGCAGGCGTTGCTAGTCCACCTCATGCGTCACCCCGGAGAGACCTTTGACCGCACCAGCCTGCTTGAGAAGGTCTGGGGATTCAGCCACGGCCAACCGTCCGCGGTGACGGTGGAGATCCGTCGACTGCGCCAGAAGATCGAACTCGACCCCTCAACGCCGCGGCGCATTCTGACGATGCACGGACGCGGCTACCGCTTCCAGGCCCAACCAATGTCCTGATCGGTCATCCACCGAGTCCTAACAAGTCCGGAACAATCCGGGTGCCTGTCCAGTCCGAACTGTTGTCGACGCCCGATGTCGACGCCCGATCAAGTCCCGGGTTCGACCTCCGCTCGCGGGATCGCCCGCAAGGAGCAGCGCTTGCCGATCGAGACCACGCAATCCGAGGGCCACGCCGCAACGCTTCGCAGCGCACGGCCGGACGTGGTGGCGGCGGTCTTCCATGACTTGCGTGCCCCTTTGTCGGCCATCCAGGCGGTGGCCGATGCCGTCGAGGACGGCGTTCTTGCCCAGGACACGCTGGACTGGCATTTCCGTCGTCTGCGGCTGCTCGCCGAGCGGCTGGTGCGTCTCACCGATGATCTGGTGATCGCGGGCGATGCGCCGGCCGTGCGGTCCGAGGCGGTCGGCGACATCATCGACGAAGCCCTGGCAGCGGTGGAGACGGGGGCCCAGCAGCGTCTGGAGCTGCGTTGCACGGCCGCGGCTCGCGGGGCTCGCGTCCGCGCCTGCCGCCCTCGGGTCCTGCGGGCGCTGGACAACCTGCTGGTCAACGCGGTCCGGCACACCCCGGCGTCGCAGGCGGTGCGGCTCAGCGCCCGGATCGAGCAGGCGTCGGTGTGCTTCGAGGTCGCCGACCGCTGCGGCGGCATCGCCAGCGTTGACCTGCTCCGTCTGTTCGAGGTCGGTCACCGTGGCGAAGGCGGGGGCAGCGCGGGACTGGGCCTGCCGATCGTGGCGTGGTTGGTGGAGTCGCAGGGTGGCGCGGTGACCGCGCGTAACCAGCGCGACGGCTGCTGCTTTCAACTACGGCTACCGCGAGCCTGACCATCAGCCGGCCAGGCGCCTCGCCGTCGTCAAAAAGGCGGTGTGAGCCACCATGCGGTGGTCAGGCCGCACGGCCAGGCCGTCCACATGCCAACCACGCACCAGTGTCTCAGTCGTCTGCGACATCCCCCAACGAGCGTCGCCGGCCAGTGCCTCGTGCAGGCGCATCACCTGTGGCACTGACGGCGTGTAGGCGCACAGGATCCCGCCCGGATGCAGCGCCCCGACCGCAGCGCCAAGCACCGTCCACGGCTCGGACAGGTCCAGCACCACACGGTCGCAGGCCACGCCCGACAGCCCAGCGACGACGTCGCCTCGGCGCAGCTGCCAGTTGTCCGGAGACGCCCCGAAGCGGTCGGCGACGTTGCGCTCGGCGACGTCGGCGAACTCGTCGCGCAGCTCGAAGCTGATCACCTGCCCGCTTGGTCCCACAGCCCGCAGCAACGCCGAGGTCAGGGCGCCAGAGCCCGCCCCCGCCTCGACCACGGTGGCGCCGGGACAGATGTCGGCCAGCGCGACGATCATGGCCTGGTCCTTGGGGTAGACGACCTGGGCGCCGCGTGGGGCCTTGACGGTCCAGTCCGCCGAGGTCGGGCGGACCGCCAGCAACGTCGAGCCCTTGGTAGTTGTCACCGACGAGCCTTCAGGCTGGCCGAGTAACGCCGCGTGGGCCAGCACGCCGTAGTGCGAGTGGAACTCCCCGCCGTCGCGCAGGGTTAACAGGTAGCGCCGCTGCTTGCGGTCCAGCAGCAGCACCTTGTCGCCCTCGCTGAACGGGTCGGGGTGACCAGGGTGGCGGACGGTCACGACGAAGCGCCGGTCACGACGAACCGCCGGTCACGTCCGTCCCGCGACGGCGCTGGTGCGGCGGGCCACCGACTGCACGACCCGCTCTCGTGTACGGCAGAAGGCGCAGACCGGATCCACCCCTGCCCTTCGTGGTCGGGTGGTCGGCAGGCCGCAGCCGCTGCACGCCACCAGCGTCTCCCCCGCGGGGTCGGCGGACGCGAAGTGCGCCGACTGCACGCGGTCGAGGAAGCCGAACAGGAACTGCGCCTTGGTCCCTGGGCTGTGGCGCTCCAGCTCGTTGAGCGCGTCCTTGTACCGCAGGACGGTGTTGCCGCCGACCATCGGGCACTCCTCGACGATGTAGTCCAACCCCTTGATCACGCAGTAGGCGGCCATCTCTCGCTCGCCGAGGCGGTACAGCGGCTTGACCTTGCGCGCCATGCCGATCCCCTCGATCCCCGCCCCCCGGGGACCGCTGTCGCCCTCACCCGGCGCCTCAGTGGCCGGCAGGACCGGTGACTGGCGTGCCATGAACGGGGTCTGCCAACGCAGCACGTTGCCCAGCAGCTGGGCGGCCTCGTCGTCGAGGTTGTGCCCCGTGGCCATGACGTCGTAGCCGTGTTCCTTGGCCACCCGGTTGAACACGTAGCGCTTGGACAGTCCACACACGCCGCAGGAGGAGCGGTTGCGTAGCCCGGTGACCGCGGGGATGTCGTAGCCGTACTCGTCGACCAAGTCGACGGTGCGCAGGGTCACGCCCCTCGCGGCGGCGAACCCGGCTACAACCTGGCCGGAGCGGTCGGAGTAGCTGCCGATGCCAAGCCCCAGGTAGAGGCCATCGGCGCGGTAACCCATGTCCAGCAGCACGTCCCAGAGGGCCAGCGAGTCCTTGCCGCCGGAGACCGCAACGAGGATGCGGTCGTGATAGGAGATCATCCCGTGACGGTCGATCGCCTCGCGGACCTGGGAGCGGACGTGGTCGACGAAGTGGTCGGCGCAGTAGGCGGCGTGGTGGCGCTTGACCTCCATGACCGCCGTGGCGCCGCAGGCGTGGCAGCTGGCCGGCCCCGCTCCCCCCGAGATGACCGGGCGGACCTCGATCTCGCCGTCATCCGGCACGACGACGTCCTTGGTGATCAGCGTGCCCCCGTAGATCACGAGCACGGTCTCGGGGTTGACGGCGAGCCGGTCCAGGACGTCGCCGACCCGGGCCGGCCCGGCGACGTCCTCGGTGCGATCGGGGTTGCGCAGCAGCACCTTCATGGTCCGGCCAACCTAACAGCGGTGGGGTTACGGCCGGCGAGGGCCGTGGCCACGACCGCTAGCCGCCGGCGGCGCCCATGGCGTTGAGCGCGGAGCCGGCGCGGAACCAGCCCAGCTGCTCGGCGTTGAAGGTGTGGCCGGCCTCGAACTCGTCGCTGCTGCCGTCGGCGTGGCGCAGGCGCACCGTCACCGGGCGGTCCGGCGCCAGTTGTGCCAGACCCAGCACGTCGACGCGATCGTCGGCGCGGACCTTGTCGTAGTCGTCGGGGTCGGTGAACGTCAGCGGCAGCAAGCCCTGCTTCTTCAGATTCGTCTCGTGGATGCGGGCGAAGCTGCGCACCAGCACCACCAGCGCGCCGAGGTGGCGCGGCTCCATGGCGGCGTGTTCTCGTGACGAGCCCTCGCCGTAGTTCTCGTCACCAACGACGATCCAGCCTTGGTTCGCCGCCTTGTAGCGGCGGGCGATGTCGGGCAGCTTGCGCACCTGCCCGTCCCGCTGGTCGACGCCGTGCCCGGGCTGGTCGGCGAAGGCATTGTTGGCGCCGATGAACAGGTTGTTGGAGATGTTGTCCAGGTGGCCGCGGAAGCGCAGCCACGGGCCGGCCGCCGAGATGTGGTCGGTGGTGCACTTGCCGACGGCCTTGACCAGGACGGGCATCCCTCCGAAGTCAGCGGCCGGCCACTCGGCGAAGGGCTCCAGCAGCTGCAGACGCTCGCTGCTTGGGTCGACGACAACATCGACGGCCGAGCCGTCGGCAGCCGGCTCTTGGAATCCAGACTCGCCGGGATCCCAGCCGCCGGCGGGCAGCTCGTCGGCCTGCGGCGCCCGCAGCGTCACCCCGTCGAGCTGCTCGCGCTGCGGGTCGAAGTCCAACCGGCCGGCCAGCGCGGCCGCCACCACGATCTCCGGTGACGCGATGAACGCCAAGGTCTCGGCGTAGCCGTCGTTGCGCCGCGGGAAGTTGCGGTTGAACGAGCTGATGATCGAGTTGCGGGTCCCGCCCAAATTGTCGGTGCGCTTCCACTGGCCGATGCACGGCCCGCAGGCGTTGGCCAGCACCGTGGCCCCGATCGACTCCAGGTCGCCCAGCAGGCCGTCGCGCTCGATGGTGGCGCGGACCTGCTCGGAACCTGGGGTGATCAGCAGCGGCGTCTTGATGCGCAGGCCCGCATCCTTGGCCTGGCGGGCGACATGCGCCGCGCGGCCGATGTCTTCGTAGGAGGAGTTGGTGCACGAGCCGACCAGAGCGTTGGTGATCTCGATCGGGTAGTCGTTGGCCTGCGCGTCGGCCCCCATCCGTGACACCGGCCGGGTCAGGTCGGGCGTGTGCGGGCCGACGATCTGCGGCTCGAGGGTGTCCAGGTCAATCTCAATGACCCGGTCGTAGTAACCCTGTGGATTGACGGCGACCTCCGCGTCGCTGCGCAGGTGCTCCCAGTGGGCCCCGGCGAGGTCGGCGATCGCTTCGCGCCCCGTGGACTTGAGGTAGCGGGCCATCGCGTCGTCGTAGCCGAACAGCGAGGTGGTGGCGCCGATCTCGGCACCCATGTTGCAGATCGTGCCCTTGCCGGTGGCCGAGATGGACTCGGCGCCGGGACCGAAGTACTCGACGATCGCGCCGGTGCCGCCCCTGACGGTGAGGATGCCGGCGACGGCGAGGATCACGTCCTTGGGCGATGTCCACCCGTCGAGCGACCCGGTGAGGCGCACGCCGATGTGCAGCGGCATCCGCAGGCCGAAGGGCATGCCGGCCATCACGTCGACGGCGTCGGCGCCGCCAACCCCGATCGCCACCATCCCGAGGCCGCCGGCGTTGGGGGTGTGGCTGTCGGTGCCGATCATCATCCCGCCCGGGAACGCGTAGTGCTCCAGCACCACCTGGTGGATGATCCCGCTGCCCGGCTTCCAGAAGCCGAGCCCGTACTTGGCCGACACGGTTCGCAGGAACTCGTAGACCTCACGGTTGGACTCGTTGGCCACGGCCAAGTCGTGTACGGCGCCGGTTTCGGCCTGGATCAGGTGGTCGCAGTGCACCGTAGATGGGACGGCCACCTGCGGCAGGCCGGCGGTCATGAACTGCAGCAGCGCCATCTGCGCGGTGGCGTCCTGCATGGCGACCCGGTCAGGATGAAAGTCGCCGTAGGCGCGCCCGCGCTCCAAGTCCTGCCCCCGGGCGTCGGCCATGTGGCCGAACAGGATCTTCTCGGCCAGGGTCAGCGGCCGTCCGAGCCGCTCGCGGCCGACGGCTACGGCCTCGGCGGTACGCGTGTAGACGGTCTCGACGAGCTCGGTGGGGGTCGATGCGCTGGCGGGCAGCACGTCTCCTGGTCGGAGCGGGGGGCGGGTCGGCGGTGGATGCGGCCCCCGGGGGGGCGGGTC
>Ga0136619_10000110_pt1 | contig 27443 bp, 26 predicted proteins | sample AntDrymUQ3532106_2_FD_104807 | JGI IMG/M metagenome (GOLD analysis project Ga0136619, IMG submission 104807) | Polar desert sand microbial communities from Dry Valleys, Antarctica - metaG UQ353 (21.06) | ecosystem: Environmental > Terrestrial > Soil > Desert | place: Antarctica: Dry Valley...
AGCACTCTTTGAGGCCACGAGGCAGGCACTTGGTGCAGTCAGTTCAGAGGACGCCCGCGGCTTCTTTGAGCACTGTGGTTACGGTACGCTGCAGGGTCACTTAATATGAGAAACGCTCTAGTAAGCTCTTCCAGCCCACCTTTCATGGGACCGACGAGGTTGACGCTGTCTGAGACGCCTCCGATTGGGAGTTGCTCGGGGAATCCGTAGGCTATGTGGAGATCCTGCTCGTGGGCGAGGGCGGAGAAGAATCGGGCGCTCTCGCCCTCGGTGGCGCTCTCGGCGTAGTGGTGGACATGAGCCAGACTGGAGTAGGCGGAGGTAAAGAGTTCTGGGAGGACTATCCATTGCAGGGCGGGATGGGCGTGTCTGGCCATGAGGAGGTTGCTTGCGACATCGCCTGGCCTGGGGCTCAAGTTGAGGGACGCGACGACGGGCGCTTGCTGGTGCGCCCGGATCGGCTCGTCACGCGCCTTTCGCGTCAAGCTCCGGCCTCGCGCACGGTACTTCCGGGCGCTCGTAGAGACGGATCGTGGCGTCGGGATCTCGCCGGGTCTTGCTTGCGGTGTCTTGTAGCTGATCCAGGTACCACCGCGCGAACGCCTCGACAGAGCTCTCCGTGATCTCCGAGAAAGGACCAGGCTCGTAGGCCACGGACTTGATGCCGGCGTGGTTGTTCTCGCAAAGCTCCCAGTCCTGCTCGGAGGTCGCCCGCCATACGGCGGCGACGTCCTCGGGATCGTAGTCTTCGCCTTCCGCGGCGTCTTCGCGGACCAGGAAGCACACGTCCACCCGCGTCAGTTCTGGGCCGATGGGCAGCAGGCGTGTAGTCACGGCATAGTCGCAGTTGGCGTGCGCCCAGAGGTTGGGGAGCGTGATGATGCGCAGGCTCCCCACTCGGGGGTCGGTCAGTTCGCCCATGAGCGGCGCGACGAGGCGGCCGTCGAGGCTCTCGGTGAGGAAATCCTCCTTCAGCGGCAGGCGGGAGACGCGGTACGGATCCCCTCCCGGGAAGTTCACCTCCCTGGGATGGAGACCGAGTTCCCGCCACCGCTCGTACTCGCGCCCGAGGGTGGCGTCATAGCCCTCGCCGCCGCGGGTATCGCCCGGCAGGCCGAGGTCGTAGTTGGACATGCAGAACTCCGGATGGCTCACCCGGCAGTGGTAGCATTCGCGGTTGTTCTCGACGAGCCCCTTCCAGTTCGCCCGGACCTCGTAGGAGTCACGTACCGCGACCTTAGCTCGGTCGAGGCCGTGCGGGCGCAACTGGGGCTCGATGTCCGCAACCGCGGCGTCGAAGTCCGGTGTGGCTTTGTCCTGCGAGAGACACACGAAGATGAGTCCGGCGAGCTCGCGGACGTGCGCGGAACGCAGCCGGTACTGGTCTTTGTCGAAACCCTCGCCCATGAGCCGCGCGCCCGTGAGGCGTCCGTCGAGCCCGTAGACCCACTGGTGGTAGGGACACACCAGCGCCCTGGCGTTTCCGCAAGGCTCGGTGACTATCCGGGAGCCCCGGTGGCGGCACACGTTGAAGTGGGCCCGGACTTCGCCCTCTTTGTCGCGTAGGATCACGAGCTCCTCTTCACCGACCGGGAGGATGAAGTAGTCTCCGGGCTTGGGTATTTCGCAGGAGTGACCGGCGAAGATCCAGTTCCCGTGGAAGACTCGCCGGAGGTCTTCCCGGAAGATCCTCCAGTCCGTATAGAACTCCCGGGGGAGGCTCTTGCCGGGTTTCCGGCTCCGCAGCAGGTCGCTCAGGTCGGTCGCCATTCTCTTCTCCTCAGACGTGGAAGGTTGCCGCGAAGGCTGGGTCGGTGATCGCGGGGCGCTCCAGCCGGAAAGCTTCGATCTGGTGCCTGGTGCCTCCGTCGAGCGCGAGGTCGCGCAGGATGGCCCCGATCAGGGCCGCGAACTTGAAGGCGTGGCCCGCGCCGACAGCCACCGAGATCCGCGGGTACTCGGGCAGCGTGTCGATGATGAAGTTCTGGTCCGGCAGCAGCGTGTACAGGCAGGTCTTGGTGTACAACTCCGGGCCGAGGAAGCCGGGTATGTGGCGGCCCAAGAAGTCCCGGTAGCGCTCCACGCGCACCGGGTCTGGCTCGAAGTCTCTGCTCTCAGGGGTCACCGGGTCCCCGATCCCACCCATGTGCTGGCCGAGTTTGGTGGCCACCTCGCCGTAGACGGGAAACCCGTAGAAGTTGTGCGCCCCGTGCCACATGAAGACCGGGAAGCGATCCGGCGCGAACTCCCTGAGGTTCGGCGTTGCGTAGTATGTTATCTGCTCCTGGGTGACGGTCAGCGGGATCTTCGTGCCGGTCTCCGCCAGGATCTGGTTCGTCCAGGCGTCGCTCGCGACGACGACCCGGCCAGCCCGAAAGACCTGCTCGTCCGTGACGACCTCCACGCCATCTCCGCTCGGATGCACGGCCCGGACAGGGGTTTCCTCCAGGATTCGCGCGCCGTGGGCCCGCGCGAGGGCGATGTGGACGGCGTTCGCCTTGCGGGCGTCCACCAGCCCCGAGTCTTCCTGGTAGATGGCCCGCTCCGGACCCCGCAGGCGAAACTGGGGCCAGCGGCGCATGATCTCGTCGGGGTCGAGTAGCTCGTAGTCGAAGCCGTGCTCCTCGAAGGCCGAGACGTAGCCTTCTATGTTGCGGGTCCCGGTCTCCTCCGGGTCGCGCTCGTCCACGGCCTCGATAACGAGGCCGCCGGTTTTGAGCAGTAGTTGCAGGCCTGACTCGCGCTCGACCTCGTACCACGCCTCGTAGGCGTGGGGGGCCAGGGCAGCGTACTCGGGCTGGTGCTGGGCGAGCCGGATGATGCGCGAGTGGTCCTGGGAAGCTCCACGATCGTGCCCGAGCCGGAACTGCTCGATGCCGAGCACCGATGGCCCAAGCTCTCCGGCGAGCCGGTAGAGGGCCGCGGAGCCGAGCCCCCCACACCCGATGACGATCACTTCGTAGTCTTTGTCCATGCCCGAAATGTAGAAGCGCGTCCGTGGGTCGTCCAATACGTTTTTCGGAGGAGACCATAAGCCTGGCTTATAGGACGATTTGTTGTGGGACTTCGTGATCCGTCCGGCACGCAAAAGGGGTACAGTACGGGGCACGCAGAAGAGAGGTACGGACGAACCGGACGTGGAACTCAGGCACCTGAGATATTTCGTGGCGGTGGCGGAGGAGCTGAACTTCAGCCGCGCCGCCGGGCGGATGTACCTCTCCCAGCCGGCCTTGAGCCAGCAGATCCGGAAGCTCGAACGGGAGCTCGGGGTTCCCCTCTTCTACCGGACCAAGAACCACGTCGAGCTGACGGAGGCCGGGCGGGTTCTCTTGGAGGGCGCCCGCAGGGTTCTGGTGCTGGTCGAGCAGACGGCGCGTGAGACCAGGGAGGTTGGCGGCGCCGAGGTCCGTCACCTGAAAGTAGGGTTCCCCGAGTACGCGAATCAGACATCCGTCGCGGACGCCTTGCAGACCTTCCGCCGCCGCTACCCTTACGTCGAGCTCGAAGAGCACGAGACGTTCACACTGCAAAAGACGCTATTACAGATCGACAAACTGCATAAAGGGACACTCGACATCGGGTTCATGCTGAAGCCCGAAGAGGACAGCCTCGTGGAGATAGAGCACGTCCTGAATATAGAGCTCGTGGCCGCTCTCCCCGAAGGCCATTCTCTCACCGGCCGGGAGGCGGTCTCGATGGGAGACCTGTCGGATGAGCGCCTCATCCTTTTCTCTCGCAGCTTCCACCCGCGTTGCTACGATTACGTGGTCGGGTGTTGCAGGGAGGCCGGCTTCGAGCCCAAAGTCGTGCAGCGCAAGGAGCCGCAACTCTACTCCGGGGCCACGACCTATAGGATGGTGGCCTCCGGCATCGGGGTCGGCATCGTCGCCAGGCCCGTCGTCTCCGGGTACCGGCAGTACGATGTGATCTTCAAGCCCCTGCGGGACCCCGCGCCTTCGCTGGATCTGGTCGCGGCCTGGCGGCGCGACGATCCCTCCTCCAACCTCCAGGCCTTTCTCGATATAGTGCGAGAGCTCGCGCCCGCCGCTGCCGGAGACACCACCGCGCCCGGCGGGTGGTCCGCGCTGGGCGCTTGATCCCTACCCCGTCCGCGCGGCTACGCTGGTCGCTTCATGGAGGGTCCGCCGATACGGCTCGTTGCTGTTAGTATCCCTCCTCTGATGCGAAAAACGATCGCGTTGCAACCTCTAGTCAACACCATCCTGCTCGTCGGAACGACGGCCGTATGGGGCTGGACGTTCGTCGTCGTGCGGGACGCCATAGCCCTCTACGGCGTGCTGCCTTTCCTGGCCGTGCGCTTCATCCTGGCCGCCGGGGTGCTCGCTCCGTTCTCCGTCCGGAAGCTCACCCGCCGGACGCTGCTGGTCGGCGGGGGCATCGGGGTGGTGCTTGCGGCTGGCTACCTTTTCCAGACGCTGGGGCTGCTCTTCACCACGCCGACCAACTCCGGTCTCATAACCGGCCTCTTCGTCGTCTTCGCGCCTTTAGCCGACCGGGTCTTCTTCGGCGCCAGCTTCTCGCGGCAGGTGGTCGTCGCCGTCGTCCTGAGCCTCCTCGGCATGGTCCTGCTGGCAGGGGGTGGGCCTGAGGGGGTGAACCCCGGAGACCTGCTCACCCTCCTGTGCGCGGCGGCGCTGGGGCTGCACATCGCGCTGCTCTCCCGCTACGCCTCCGGGTACGACGCCATCAGCCTCACATTCGCCCAGATACTCGCGATGGCGGCGCTATTCACGGTCGCATGGCCTTTCTTTAGTCCGGTGGAGTTGCCGCCGCGGGGGGTTTGGGTCGCCCTGCTCGTCACGGGGCTCGTGGCGTCGGCGGGTGCCTTCTGGGTGCAGACCTTCGTCCAGCAGCGCATACCGGCGGCCCGAACCGCGATCATCCTCACGATGGAACCTGTCTTTGCGGCCTTCTTCGGATACTGGCTCGCCGGCGACCGACTGGTGGCGATCCAGATCCTCGGAGCCCTCCTGATCCTCTCCGCCCTAGTCGTCGGAGAGGTCCTGCCCGTCCTCGGGCGGCGCAAATAGTGGAACCAGGTTAACCTTCCATTAACCGGCATTTAACTCAGAACTTACGGCCTTGAAACCTATCCGGATAAATGCCTTGCTATGCTAATTTGGCATTAGAGCAAGCCACTTGGAGGGAACACCTTGAGTATTCGGGGCAACTGGGAGCATCGGCGTGCGGAGGCGGTCTCGCGCATGGGGGAGATAGATCGGCGCACGTTCGTCAAGTTGAGCGGGGCGAGCGCGGCGGCCCTGATCTTCGGCTACGGCCCGTTCACGGAGAGGGTGTGGGCGCAACCTCGCTTCTCCGATTACCCGTTCAGCCTCGGCGTCGCCTCCGGGGATCCACTGCCTGATGGAGTGGTGCTGTGGACCCGCCTCGCTCCCGACCCGCTGAACGGCGGCGGGATGCCGGACAGGAAAGTCCCTGTCCAGTGGCAGGTCGCCACCGACGAAAACTTCGCCAACGTCGTGCGGGAAGGCTCCACGTTCGCCCGTCCCGAACTGGCGCACTCGGGGCCGGAGATCGTCACGCTCTCCGACTACCGCAACCGCCACGCCCAGTACCGCACCGACGAAGACCTCCAGGCGGCGCACGCGGCCTTCCCGTGGGCGGTGACCTGGGACGATCACGAGGTCGAGAACAACTACGCCGATGAAGTCCCGGAGGCGAGGACCCCGACGCCGACGACCGAGGCGTTCCTCAGACGGCGCGCCGCAGCCTACCAGGGTTACTACGAGCACATGCCCCTCAGGCGGTCCTCGCTCCCTCAAGGCCCGGACATGCGCCTCTACCGGCGTCTGACTTACGGCAACCTGGCGGAGTTTAACGTAATGGGTACTCGCCAGTACCGCGACGATCAGGCCGCGAACGACGGTACCGATCCGCCCAACCCGGAGAGCCTCGACCCTAAGCGCACCCTCACCGGCAACGCGCAGGAACAGTGGCTGCTAAACGGTCTCGCCGCCTCCGGGGCGACCTGGAACGTTCTGGCCCAGCAGGTCTTCTTCGCCCAGAGGGACTTCAATACCGATGACACCCAGCGCTTCAGCATGGACGCCTGGGATGGCTACGTTGGCTCCCGCAACCGCATCTCGAACTTCATCCAGGAGCGGGGCTCTCTCAACCCGGTGGTCCTGACCGGCGACGTGCATAACAACTGGGCGAGCGACCTGAAGACGAACTACGACGACCAGGCTTCCGAGACGATCGGCAGCGAGTTCGTCGGCACCTCCATAACCTCGGGCGGCGACGGCGCGGACACAACCCCGAACCAGGAATTGGTCGTTGAGGAGAATCCGCACATCAAGTTCTTCAACGGCCAGCGCGGCTACGTTCGCTGCACCCTCACGCCCGAGCAGTGGCGCGCCGACTACCGGGTACTGCCTTTCGTCAAGCAACCGGGGGCGCCGGTGTACACGAGGGCGTCGTTCGCCATCGAGGCGGGAAACCTGGGCCTTCAGCAGGTGGACGCCAACGCGGTCCAGGGCACGCGGGTATCCTCCGCGCTCGTCGAGTCTGATGCCGAGAGGATCAAAGCCCAGGAAGAGGCCGGCCGCGGGAACCGCCGCTAACGAATTTTCTTCACGCGCTCCATCTCGTACCGCCCGGATGGTGGATCCGCCATCCGGACGGTAGACTTTGACTTCGTCGCACGACCGTGATGGGAGCTTCGCCGTTGGCGGCGCGGGAAGATAGGCGAGGATGATTCGAGTTGAGGAGGTTGCGCCTGTGCCCGTCAGGCGTAGTCGGGCGGTGGATACGAGGGGTGTCCCCGGTAGACGCTCTTTCAGCCTGCAACGGCCGCCAGGGAGATCAACACTGCGTTGATAAGCATGAAGGAGACGCCGAAAGCGCAGAGCGAGATCCAATCCCTTCGCCTCGCGAGCTCTTTGCGCCCGGACTCGTAGGTTATGCGCGAGAGCACCGCCATAAGGGCCGCCGCGAAGACGTAGAACATCGCCACGATGTGGATCTTGTCCACCATCGAGACATCGTCCATGAAGCCCAGTACCCCGTTGCTTACCTGCATGTTCACGACCGTCGCGAACAGGGCGCCGACCAGCACGGCCATGCGCCCGCTGAAGACCGTCGGCGCGTCGGGTTTCATCAGGAACGCGAGCAGTGTGATCGCGATGGCGGCGTAGACCCCCGCGACGAGCTTGAAGAAGTTGGTCACGCTATCGCGCTGCATCTCGACCGTGACGAAGACGTGCTCCTGATTGCTCCCGCCGCCGAGAGGCTTCTCGGGGTCGCCGAACGTGGTGGTGTAGTCTACGGTCCTGTTCACGATCTCGAAATTCGTGATGCGCCACCCCTCCGGCTCGATGTCCTCGTCATAGCCGGAGTTGGCCGCGTCCGTGCGGTACGTAAACCCGCCTGTGTTCCTGAGTTCTAGCTTCAAGGCTTGCCGATCAAAAGGATAGTTGCGCAGGTCCCAGTCGTGTAGCACGGTCGCCCTTACCTTGCTCCTCGACCAGCGCAGTTCGCCCCACCCGCTCGTCTGGTCGAGGCGGGAATCGATCTGCTTGGCGTTCACGAACTCCACGCTCTCGAGTGGGTCCAGCTCGGGCTGGTGTACGCTCCACAACCAATAGTCCACCCCATACGAGCCGTTCACGGAGTCGAAGTCGTGCAGGGAAGTTATGTATACCCCCAGTGGGGCGGAGCCGCCCGTCCCCGAGACGCTGTCCTCCTGCGCGGCGGCGGCAGCAGGCGCCGACTGATCGAGGCTCATCAGGACGAGCGTCAGGAGGAGAACGGCCAGAGCGCGTGACACGGCGCGGGCAGGATCGGAACGGGGGGGCGCGATCCAACATGGAAGCACGATAGCATGCCGCCACCGAGAGGTAAACGCGACGGATGCCCTGACGGTAGCTTTGCCGTTCGGGCGGTAAACTGGGCGGGAGTCCCGCAATATTGAGGAGGTTCGTATGTCCCGCACGGTGGAAGTCCCGGAGTACGAAGTACAGGATGGCGTTCGGGTAGACCCGAGCCGGACGGCCTTGATCATCGGTGATATGCAGAATGATTTCGTGAAGGAGGGCGGCACGCTCGTCGTCCCTACCGCCGAGGGAACCCTGCCGGCGATGCGGAAGCTGCTGGATCTGGCGCGCAGTTCCGGGATGAGGGTGGTCTTTGTCCAGGATACGCACGGGGATGGTGACCCGGAGTGGGGGATCTGGGGCGAGCATTGCCGCGAGGGGAGCTGGGGCTGGCAGGTGGTGGACGAGCTTGCCCCGCGCGAGGACGAGGCGACCCTCCGCAAGCCCCGGTACGATGCCTTCTACGGGACGCAGCTAGAGCACCTGCTGCGCCTATGGGGCGTCGACACGCTCATCATCTGTGGCACGGTCGCCAACATCTGCGTCCACTACACGGCGTCCAGCGCCGCCATGAGGTGGTTCAACGTCCTGGTCCCCAAAGACTGCATCTCCAGCTTCAACGACTTCGACATGGAGGCGTCTCTGAGCCAGACAGCTTCGCTGCTCGGAGAGGTCACGAGTAGCGTGGATATCGAGATCGGGGAGCCAGAGACCGCTGAAGTCTACCGGAGCAAAATCGAGGAAGCCGCCGCGGAGATTCCCAGGAACGGATAAACACGAGGCCGAGGCTCGCCGGCCCCGGCCTCTCGCTTTCACCTCAAAGAACACCGGCCACGGAGGACCGGAAACGCTCTAGTCGTCCTGGTCATCCCTTTCGAAATCGTCGTCGGAGCCGTCATCGTCGTCTCCTTCGGATCCGTCGTCGGAGCCATCATCGTCGTCGAGGTCGTCGGAGTTGTCGTCCTGATCCCGGTCGCCGCCGTCGTCGTCATCACGGGTACCGTCATCATCGCGGCCATCATCGTCGTCTCCGCTGAGACCACCGTCATCGTCGTCGCGGCCGTCATCGTTGTCACGCCCATCGTCGTCATCGAGAGTCCTGGCGGCATCGTCGTCATCGGGCGTGTTGGCGTCATCGTCACGACCGTCGTCATCGTCGCGGCCGTCGTCATCGTCGCGGGTGCCTGCGTCGCGGGCTCCACTGAGGCCGTCATCGTCGTCACGGCCATCGCCGTTGTCGTCGTTGTCGGAACCATCGTCGTCGTTGTCGGGAGCCCCGGCGGCGTCGTCATCATCACGGCTGACGCCGTCATCGTCAGCGCCACCGTTGGCATCGTCGTCGCCGTTCCCGATCCCGTCGTCATCGTCGCGGGTGCCTGCGTCGTCGTTCCCGTCATCGCCGGGGGCTTCTTCCTGTTGGTTGTTGGCGGGCTGCTGGTTGGACTCCGACGCGCCGCCCCCGGACGAGTCGCTCTGCGCCGGGGCGCAGGCCGCAGCCGCGACACCCAGCAGCATAAATGCCGCGATGATCCAGGTGATCCGTATGGCCTTCGTGCTACTCATGGTTGTTGCCTCCTTCAAAGTACGTTTCCGTGTCTTATGTAGTGTCGCCGACGTATATTAGACGAGGGTTAGACTGCCGTGAGATCGTTCTAATTCGGGCAAGAATAGGAGATTCGTAACGTACGGTTGGTGGAGATCCAACACGGACAGGATCGTGCCGCGGGCAATTCCTGGGAGTTCGGGAGACGCTGTCGGGTACGCTTCGGCTCTTCCCACTCGTTCCTCTCGCCCTGAACACGACGCGGCCCCGCCGACCGGCGGGGCCGCCCCAATCTCTTGCTTTTCGCCGATCAACCGCCGTGGTCGCGGCGCCACCGTTCAGCGCTCTCCTTGCGCGTTCAGCGGCCTTTTCAGGGGTCGGATCCAGCCCGCCGGCGCCAGCGCGTGCGGCTGCTCCGAGAGGTCGGCTCTCGGGTCGATGAACCTCTGAGGCTCGCGCCCATTGAGCGACGCCCTGACCCGGGCCCGGATCTCGACGTCCTCGCGGCCCTGCTCGCGAAGTTCTTCCGCGACGTGGTGGGAGAACTGCAAGATCATATCCGGCTTGCCGGCCATGTCGCCCGCCTGTTCGAGGCTCAGGCCGTACTCCTGGGGCACGATCCTCTGGCGGTCGCCGGTCTGCGGGTCCACGGCGAAGAGCGTGGCCTGGGCGCCCTTGTCGCGCAGCTTCATGTGCCACGAGAAGCGGTGTCCCTCTTCTGTCCAGCTCACGTTGCCCGGATAAAGGTGGTGCCGCAGGGGGATGAGAAGCTGCGCCGCGAGGTAGAGTCCCAGCAACCCGACGATCGCGTACTGCGCCGGCCGCAGGCGGTTGGTCGCGGCAGGGTCGGAGCCGCGCGTTCGGCGGCGCAAGCCGGCCTCGGCGCGCCGCAGGCGTTCCTTGATCCGGGACCACGCCTGGGGGTCGAAGATCTCGCCCACCCGCAGGCGTCCCACGACCTGCGGCCAGGAGGGCGGGAAGAACAGGAGCGTGGCGGCGATCGCGAACCAGGGGAAGATCCCTATCTGGAAGAGGTTGGCGTTCATCAGGTGGAAGGCGACGACCGCCGCGAACGCGAACAAGCGGGTCCGGCGCCAGAGCAGAAAGGGCACCACCAGCAGGTCCAGCAAGAGGCCGCCGTAGCTGAAGAAGTAGACCATCCACTCCTCGGTGAAGAAGCGGCCGATGAGCGGGAAGTCGGTCTCGTTGGCGAGCCACATGCGCATCGGCTCGCCCCGGAGCCAGTCGCCGTTGAGCTTGGCGAGGCCCCCGTAGAAGTACACGATCCCGATCTGGGCCACGAGCAGCCACAAGGCCCACGCCGGCGCGGTCTCCGAGCGTGTGCCCGGACGCAGGCGGGCGTCCACGGAGAAGGCCCGGTGCGCGGGGATGAAGATCATCAGGAGGCTGATCAGGCAGATCAGGTAAAAGTGGTTCAGGTAGAGTGACTGGTCGAAGAGAAATACGTAAGTGAAACCGAGAAAGAACAGCGTCGTGCTGAGACGATACAAAAATCCTAACGCGATGAAGATGGCGAGCAACCCGAGGGCCAGGAAATGCAGTTGCATCCACTCCCCGGACCAGAGCCGCAACCAGTCGAAGCCGTAGTAGGTGAAGCGGAACTCGGATTGCACGAAGTAGCGCTCGACCCAACCGTAGTAGAAGTAGCGGCACACCTCCCAGAGCATGATCGCGCCGAAGGCCACCCGGAAGAAGACGAGCGAGGCGATGTCCACCGGCGCGAAGAGCCTGCCCAGCAAGCCCCTCCGGCCCTCTCCGGACGTCTCATGAGTCCGGGATGGCGCCGCCCCCGTGGTCTGTGACGACATTCGTTCCCCCTCGCTCGGAGTCGGGAGAGGGAGCGTGCGCACGCCCCCTCCCTCACTACAAAAGCCTACGAGCCGCCCCGCAATATCCGCAGGCTCAGGATGCCTGCGCCCAACAGGAGCAGCCCGGCGACGGGCGCCAGGAGCGCCGGCCCGCCGGTGTCGGGCAGGGGAGCCGCCGTGGCGCTGGCATCGTACTGGTCATAGCCAGCGTCGTCGTCATCGTCCGCGACGGCGGAGGCGCTGCTGGTGGCGCTGTCATCGTCGTCGTAATCCTGCGCCAGGGCCACGGGCGCGAAGAGCGCCAGAGACATCATGGCCAGGAGAGCCAGGAACAGCAACTTCTTCACGAGACCTCCATCTTTAGCTTTCCTCAACGAGTGAAGCGCTTCGTACAAAATGGTATGTGTCCCGGACACTACAGGTCAATGGCTTGCGATTAGAAGTTCCTCATCATTAGATACTTTTAACGTTATGCTCGCGAGCTCTAAAGCGGACGAAAGCGCCACGGTTTTCGGCGAGACCGGCGCCCGGGCAGGATGATACGTCAGGTAAGGGCCGTCAGGTTCTCGGCGAGCTCGTCCACCGCCGGGCGCCGGGTGGGGTCGGGTTCGAGGCAGCTCTCTACCAGGTTGGCGAAGGCGGCCGGGACGCGACGGTGGGTGCGGATTGGTTCGATCCGGCGCAGGACCTGTTCGTAGCTGTCGAGATCGGTGCCTGTGTCGGTCTCGGTGCCGCTCTCGAAGTCGGTATCGCTTTCGGAGTCCGTGTAGTCGTCTGAGCCGGTCTCGTCCTCTGTTCCGGCGTTGAACGGCGTCATGTCGGTCGCGGTCTCGAAGAGGACCGCGCCGATGCCCCACACGTCGGTCGCCGGGCTCACGATCTCGCCCCGGACCTGCTCGGGGGCCATGTACTGTCGCGTGCCCGCGCCCCGTTTGCCCCGGCCCGGGGGACGGGCGATGCTGAGGTCGATGATCTTCGCCATCTGGCTCTCCGAGACGATGTTGGATGGTTTGAGGTCCAGGTGCAGGACGTTGTGGCCGTGCAGGTAGCGGATGGCCGAGCACAGGTGCAGCCCGAGGTGGGCGACGTCCCGGATCGGCAGCCGCCGGTAGTTGGTGTCGATGATGTACGAGAGGGTCGCTCCGGTGAGCGTCTCCAGGATCAGGGTAGGTTGCGGCTCCTTGAGGGCCTCGTAGAGGCGCACGATGTGCGGGTGCGTAAGCTTCTTCAGGAGCCGGCCTTCCCGGAGGAGGCTCCGCCGCGTCTTCTCGCTCTCGACGAGATCCTGTCTCGGCGCTTTGGCGATGCAGCGGCAGGCTCGCTCTTCGCTCCAGACGTCGTAGACGTCGAAGTTGTGGCTCTGGTGCAGATGTTCGACGATCTCGTACCCGGGCGCGAGGACTCGGCCCGCTTCGAGCGGCGGGTAGTCTATGCTGCCCTCGTAGTGGTCTTCCGTCACGGAATGGTTCTCCGTCACGGCTCCACCGTCTGCGCCGCGGCGTCGGGGTGGTGCAGCCTGTAGAGACGGGCGTAGGCCCCGTCCTGTTCCAGGAGGTCGGCGTGGGAGCCGCGTTCGGCCACGCGCCCACCCTCCAGGACAACAATCTCCGAGGCCTCGCGCACCGTCATGAGATTGTGCGAGATCACGATCGTCGCCCGCCCGCCCATCAACCTCCTCAAGGGCCTCATCACCTTCTCGCCGGACTCGGCGTCGAGGCCGGTGGTCGGCTCGTCGAGGATGAGGACGGGGGCGTTCCGGATCATGGCCCGCGCGATGGCGAGACGCTGGCGCTGCCCCCCGGAGAGCAACCGCCCCTTCTGCCCGACGACCGTGTCGTAGCCGTCGGGCAGAGCCTCGACGAAGTCGTGGGCGTCGGCGGCCCTGGCGGCGGTTTCGATCTCTTCCCTCGTCGCCCCCGGTTTTCCGTAGGCGATGTTATCGCGCACCGTCCCGTCGAAGACCAGCGTCTCCTGCAGGAGAAGGGAGACGTTCTCGCGCAGGGAGTGGAGGGTGAGGTCGCGCAGGTCGTGGCCGTCGACCCGGATCTCGCCGGAGTTCGGGTCGTAGAAGCGCAGCATGAGCTTCGACGCCGTGGACTTGCCGGCCCCCGAAGGTCCCACGAGCGCGATCGTCTCCCCAGGACTCACCCGGAAGGAGACGTCCTCCAGGGCCAGCCTGTCGGTGCCCGGGTACCGAAAAGAGACCGAGTCGAACTCGACGATGCCGCGTGCGGGGGGGAGGGGGCGCGCCCAGGGGTTGTCCTTGACCGAAGGCTTCTTGTCGAGGAACTCGATGATCCTCTCCGCCCCCGCCGAGGCCGCGTAGAAGGAGTTCAGGAGGCTGCTGAGGCCCCGGATGGGGCTATAGAGCTGTCCGAGCAGGACCAGAAACACCAGCAGCCCGCCGATGGTGAGGTTTCCCTGCGAGAGCTGGTAGGCGCCGAAGGCGACCACCACTACGATGCCGGCCAGCTCGATGAGGCTGACGAGCGGCGAGAACAGCGCGCTGAGGCGGGTCGCCGCCATCTGGGCGAAGAAGCTCCCCTCGTTCTCGCGGTGGAAGCGGACGACCTCCTCCTCTTGGCGGTTATACGCCTGGACGAGGGCCGCGTTCGAGAGGCTCTCCTCGGCCACGGCGCTGATCGAACCGCTCCGCCGGCGCTCCTCGCGGGCGGCGCTCTTGATCTTGCGCGAGAAATGCCTCGCCAGGAACCAGAAGAGCGGCGCCACGAAGAGAGACACCAGCGCGAGCTGCCAGTTCAGGTAGAAGAGCGCTGCGGTGAAGAAGAGGAGCTGGAAGACGTAGGAGATCGCCGAGGCCATCCCCGAGAGCATGAGGTCTTCGATCTCCTCCACGTCGTCCGTGACGCGCGACATCATGTCCCCGAGGCTCTGGCGGTCGAAGAAGGCCAGAGAGAGGTTGTGCAGGTGCCCGAAGAAATCCGTCCTCAAGGAGACGATGAACCGCCCGCCGACCCAATCCGAGAGGTACTGGTCGCAGAACCCTATGATCCCATCCACGAGCGTCAGGCCGACGTAGGCGAGGATCACCCATCCGAGGAGCCCGAAGTTCCCCGGGACGAGCACCTCGTCCACGAGGATTTTGTACATCCAGGTCATCGCCAAGTCTATCGCCGGACCGAGAGCGACGAATACCAGGATCAAGGGCAGCCACCGCCGGTACGGCCGGGCGTGAGGCCAGAACCTGCGGAAGACCTCCCCGACCGATATCGCCGGAGCGGCTGCGACGACGCCCTCGCCCTCTTCCACGCCCGCCACAAGCCGCCGGAAACTTTTCCGTAGTTTTGTCCAGAGTCTCATCAAATCCTCAATCTACCACGAAGAACGAAGAAGCGGCCCCGCTCCTGCGCGGGACCGCTTCACAAGATTTCCTGCGACTTACTAGGTGTTGCTACGGGAACGACGGCGACGCCTCCGACCACCACCGGAGCCACTGTTGCTGTTGCTGCGGTCGGCGGCCCGGCGCTGTGCGGGGGACATCTGGGTGAACCTGGCCATCTGATTTCACCTCCTTCGGTCTCTGTCGGTCTCTGTTCGAGCCTTCAAGAGGTATTGTGGGACCCCAGCGTTGGAGTTCCATTAGGGGAGGATGAGAAGCGTCTAATGTGAGAAGGTTCTAATAGAAGGCTTTAATTCTCCGTTGGCCGGACGCTCTCGCCAGTGGGCGTCACGCCGGCGGGCGTCGCGCCTTCGCGGGAGCCGTCTTCAAGGGAGTCCTGCTCGCGGGAGGTGGAGAGCAGAGGCAGATGGATGGACATGCGGGTACCCTGTCCGGGGCGGCTCTCGGCCGTGATATGCCCGCCGTGCGCCTCGACGATGGTCTTGGCGATGGGGAGCCCGAGACCCGTGCCACCCATCTTGCGCGAGCGGGCCTTGTCCACCCGGTAGAACCGCTCGAAGATGCGGGGCAGGTCGTTTCTGGGAATGCCTGGACCTCGATCTTCGACCGTTATCCTGAGCTTGCCCGCGTGATCGTCAGCGTGCTCGTCCGAGTGTGGTTCCACGTGGATCACGTCGGAGCGGAGCGTCGCGGTGGCGCCTTGCGGGCTGTACTTTATGGCGTTGTCCAGCAGGACGAAGACCGCCTGTTCCAGGCGGGCTGGGTCCGCGCGCAGGGTGCCCTCGGCACGCAGGTCCGCCTTCAGGATGGCGCCATGCTCCCGGACGAGCGTCTCCGCCCGCGCGGCCAGCTCCAAGGCGAAGGGGGCCACCGAGATCGCCTCCGGCCTCATGGAGGGCGAGGTGGAGTCCGAGCGGGCAAGGAATAGCAGGTCCTCGACCATGCGAGACATGCGACGGGATTCCTCGACCATCTCGTGCAGGAGCTGCTCTTGCTCTTTTTCGGGGCCGAGCGCGAGGCCCACCTGGGCGTTGCCGCGCAGTACGGTGAGGGGCGTCCTGAGCTCGTGGGAGACGTCGGCGAGGAAGTCCGTCTTGGCACGGGATGCTTCGGCCAGCGCCGTCTGCTGCTGCTCCGCGTAGAGCCTCCTCAGCTCGTTGACCACGCGCACCGCCGCGTAGGCCAGCGCCGCTCCGGCCAACAAGAGGCCCACGATCGCCCCTAACAGCACGATAGCCGAGGTCGTCGCCGCCCGGTCCACCCTCTGCAACGAGTCGTCCGTGAGGTCCTCGCCGAGCCCGTCCACCTCCTCCGCCGCCTGCTCCATCTGCTCGATCTGTTCGAGGCCCTGCAGGCTGGCCTCGTCGAAGGCCTCCTGGTCCTCGATCGTCTGTTGCACGAAGGGCCGGAAATCCGCGTAGTATTCATCGGACCAGCGCCGGAAGTCCTCCGGCTGCGGGGCGTCCGGATTGTAGGCGCCCACATCCTCGAGCTCGTCTATCTCCTCGTACAGTTGCTCCCGGGTGGCCTCGTAGTCGTCTATGCCACTGCGGCTCAGGCGGCCGATGTTCAGGCTGCTGAAGTAGAGGTTGCGGTGGTAGTGACGCACGTCGAGCACGGCCGCCCGGATGTCGTCACCCTCGTCTTCCAGCTCCACGTAGCTGAACGCCTCATCGGCGACGCGCTCGATGTTACGCGTCTGCCAGAAGCCTATCAGACCGGCGACGATGATCGCCACCAGCAGGCCGCCGACAGCCGCCAGCGTCACCCGCCACGGCTGCTCCCGCGCGCTCCTGATCCAACCCAACCCAACCCTCGCTCTCCGGGACCCTCCGGGCGTCCCGCTGTGGTTCACGGTTCTTTTCCATTATACTTTGGGACGGGATGCTGATTCTGATCATAGAGGATGACCCGGCCATCGTGCGCTTCCTGAAGCGCGGGCTCGCCGCCCACGGCCACAACGCCCTGACCGCCGAAGACGGGGAAGAGGGGACGCGGATCGCCGCCGATGAGCCGGTGGACATGGTGCTCCTGGACATCATGCTGCCCCGCCTCGACGGGCACCAGACGCTCAGGCGCATCCGGCTTCGGCGGCCCGACCTCCCGGTCCTCATGCTCACCGCGCGCGACGAGGTGCAGCACAAGGTCAACGCCCTCGACGGCGGCGCCGACGACTACCTCACCAAGCCGTTCGACCTCGAGGAACTGCTGGCGCGGATGCGCGCCCTCACCCGCCGATCCGACCAACCCCGATCCTCCGTGATGGAGCTCGGAGACCTCAAGGTGGACCCGCGCTCCCGGCGCGTCCACCGCGGTGAGCGGCAGGTGGACCTCTCCAGCCGCGAGTTCGCCCTGCTAGAGTACTTCATGAGCCATTCAGGCCAGGTGCTCTCCCGGCAGCAGATCCTCTCCGCCGTCTGGGACTACGCCTTCGATCCGGGCTCGAACATCGTGGATGTCTACGTCCGGTACCTGAGGAGCAAACTCGACCGCCGGGGTGAGCCTTCGCTCATCCAGACCGTCCGAGGCACCGGCTACCGCTTCGAACCGCCGTGCGACGACTCCTAATCGTCGCCGTCGCCGCCGTACCCATCGTCGTCATCGAAGCCCTCCGGGCCGTCGTCATCGTCGTACGCCGGTGCGGGCGCCGGTGACGGAGATGCAGGAGCCGGCGCCGGGGACGCGGTGGCCGTCGCCGACGACGTGGGAGCCGGGTCTGGCGCAGGCGTCGGAGGAGCCGGATCGGGGTCACTCGGGGGCGCGGGAGTCTCTTGTTCTTCGGCCTCGGGCCTCTCCGGATCGGTCTCTCTTTCGGGCTTCGGTTCGGTCAACTCGAGGTCTATCTCGACGAGATCACCGTACGGTTCGATCTTGACGAACACCTCGCGCTCGCTCTTGATGACGTAGAATTCCCACGCCCCCTCGGAGAAACCGACGTCCGTAACGTTCCAGTCTTCCGTGCGAAAGACGTCGCGATAGAACTTGCGGACGGAGTCGAGGTTGGCCAGCGTCAGGTACTCTACCTCGGTCGCCACGATGCCGCCCAGATCCTCGTTCAGGTGCTCGACCCGGATTGAGCCCGGATAACGGGGTAGCTCGGACAGGTCTTCGCCGGGCACGTCTTCCGCGGGCATCGTGGGCCTCGCGGCCTGAGAGACTTTCTGCCTGGGGGGATCCGACGAGCGCTCCGTAGAGAGCATCGACTGCTGGGGTCTCAACGTCCAACCAATGATAAACCCGACCAGAACCAGCATCGAGACAAACGCCGTCACGGCCAACCGGGAAACGCTCAGTCTGTTCTCCTACTCTCTTCCGAGGGCCAGGCGGGCACGATAACCGAGAGGGTACCCGAACCCATACTGGGCAAACCACGTTAAGCGAAGATTAGACAGACATTAGAATTCTCTCTTTCGGCGGCGGATGAGAAGCTTCTAATCTTCACTCCACCGCCGTTTAATGTTCCCGTAACACAATAGCAAACGTGGGAAATACGGCTCACGGCAGGCAAGACTTCGCTCGACCTTCGCGATCCGGGTCCCCATTACTCGGGAGGCGAGTGCTGATGAGCTTGCGCGTGTTGGCGGCCCCGTCCGGTTTCAAGGAGAGGCTGGGGGCCGAGGAGGTTGCCGACTGCATCGAGGCCGGCGCCTTCCGGGCCGTCGCGCCCGGCGAGTACCAGATCCTGGTCAGCAATAGCCGGGTCGAGATCCTCATCTCTCCCATCGAACTGCGCCCCTGAAGGCAGAAGCCGTGGCTCCCAGCGATGAGACAAAGCGCGACCCTGCGGACATCTTGCTCTCCCTACCCACGCTGGAGCGGCAGGCGGACTTCCTTCGCTCCGAGGGGTTGCTGAACGCTGACGGACTCGACCGGCTGCTCGACACCGCCGACGGGTTGCTCAACGGCGATCCCGGTAAATCGCAAAGGCTGGCACACCGATGCGCCGCGCTGGCCGAAGACGCGGATGCGCTTGCCGCCGTACCCCGGGCGAAGTACATTCTCGCCGGAGCGCACGACGTAAACGGCGACTTCGACGCCGAGCTTCGGCTCACGCAGGCAGCCTACGATGGATACGTCGCCCTCGGGATGCATCTGGAGGCCCTGCGCACCAACGCCGGGAAAATGGTCGCGCTCCTCGAGCTAGGCCGCGACGAGGAAGCTCTCGCCGCCGGCAGGGTAGTTCTGGAGGCCCTGAACGGCGAGGGAGATCCCGGCGTGAGGGCGACGCCGCGAGATACGGATTTGTTGTCCGCGCTCGTGCGCCAGAACCAGGCCATCTGCTACGAGCAAATGGGCCGTTACGACGAGGCGCTCGAAGCCCACGCGCTCGCCGAGAAGCACTACCGGTCCCTCGGCGCCGAGGAACGTCTCGGCGAGATCATGGACAACCGGGGCGTCATCCTCCGGTATCTGGGCCGGGGCAGCGAAGCTTTGGAGGCTCACAGGGCAGCGGCCACCATCTTCGATGAAGCAAACCTCACGCTGGCCCATGCCACGGCGCTCGGCAACATCGGAGAAACCTGCTCTCAGCTCGGCGACTATACGCGGGGCCTGGATGCGTTCGAGCGCGCCCGACGCCTGCTGGGTTCGCTCGACGCGCCCGTAAGCAAACACGTCATGCTGCTCGACACGGCCAACACCTACCTCGCGCTCAACCTCTATCCCGAAGCTCTGGCGGCCTACAAGGAGGCCAACGAGCTATTGGAAAGCTCCGGGATGACGTTCGAGCATGCCAGGGGACTGTGGGGCGTGGGATCCGCGTTTATAGCTTGCGCGCGGTTCGAGGAGGCTGAAAGGGCGCTCGACGAAGCTGCTGCGGCGTTCGGCGCCGCCAACAACATCCCCCTGCTCTCCGGCGTTATGTTGGAGCAGGCGTCTCTGCTGTCGGCTCATGGGGACCGTGAAGCGGCCGTGACGGTGGCGCGCCGGGCGATGGATCTCGTCCAGGAGAGCGCCTGGCCGGTAGCAGCAAGTCTACGCCCGCCTGCGCCTGGCGGACCTGCTGCTACCGGACACGGCCGCGGCGGAGCCGCACCTGCTCGCGGCACAGCGGCTGTCCGGCCACCTGGCGCTGCCGCAGTTGCGCTACCGGCTGAACGAGCGCCTCGGCCACCTGCGGCGTTTGCAGGGTCGCGGTGAGGAGGCGCGGGCGTTATTGGAAGATGCGGTGGAAGAGATCGAACACCTGCGCGGCGCCGTCGCCCAGGACGCGATGCGGACTTCTTTCCTGCGCGACAAGACCGCCGCCTATGAAGACTTCCTGCTGCTTTACCTCGACCGGGGCGACGAAGACGGCATCCGGCGGGCCTTCGCCGTCGCCGAACGGGCCAGGTCCCGCGCGCTGTTGGACATGCTTGCCGGGGTCGCCGAGAAGGACCCTGCGGATTCCGCGGGACCGGCTTCCGAAGACCCCGGCCTGAAGAGAAGAATGCGGGCCTTGCAGGCCGACCTCAACGCGGTCTACGGCGAGTTGCTCGGAGGCCGGGGTGACGAGGAGCGCCCCGTGCCGCTCCCGAACCTGCACGCCAGGGCCGTCGAGCTGGAGCAGGAGATCAGCCGTCTGCGGTTGCAATCCTCGGCCGTCGGCTACGACCCCGACCCGTTCGCGGCGTCCGTGCCACCTGATAGTATCCAGGATCGGCTACCTTCCGACATGGTGTTGCTGGCGTACCATACCGTTGGCGGCGAAATCCTGGCTTTCGTCAACGCGCGCGGGCGGACCCGGGTCGCGCGGCGTCTCGGTACGGTGGACGAGGTCGAAAGACTCTTGCACAGGCTGGACATCCAGTGGGAGCGTTTCCGCGCCGGCCGGGAGTTCGCCGGGCGGCACATGGCGATGCTGGAGCGTTCGACGCGGCAGGCGCTGACCGCACTCTACCGGGAGCTGGTGGCGCCGCTGGAACCGCTGCTGGAGGAAGCCGTCTCCGGCGGGGCAGGGTCCATCCCGAAGCTCGCCGTCGTGCCGCACGGTCCCCTGCACAGGGTTCCGTTCCACGCGCTGTTCGACGGCGGGCGGTACCTGATCGAGCGTTTCGAGGTCTCCTACGCCCCGAGCGCCAGGGTCCACGCGCTGTGCCAGGATCGGGAGTCGCCTGGCCGGGACGGGGCCGCCGTGTTCGGCGTGGAGGACCCTCTCATGCCGTCCGCCGTTGTCGAGGCGCGCGCCGTCGCGGAGCATCTACCCGGCGCTGGGGTACGCCTCGGCGATGGCGCGACGATCGAGGCGTTGCGGGAAGAAGCGCCGGGGAGCGGCGTTCTGCATCTGGCGTGTCACGGGCTGTTCCGCTCCGACAACCCGATGTTCTCGTCGCTCAAACTGCACGACGGCTGGTTGACGGCCGCCGACGCCATGAGCCTGGATCTCCCCGGAGCCCTCGTCACCCTGAGCGCTTGCGAGTCGGGAAGGGGAGAGGTGATCGGGGGCGACGAAGTCCTCGGGCTGACGCGGGCCTTTCTCGGGGCCGGGGCCGCGACGCTCGTCGTGAGCCTGTGGCTGGTGCAGGACGAGACGACCGCGGAGCTGATGGGCGGCTGGTACGGGCGGCTGAGCGCCGGAGAGGGGCGGGCCGCCGCCCTGCGCGCCGCGCAACTGGACCTCAAGGAGCGCCATCCCCACCCGTACTACTGGGCGCCCTTCGTCCTGATCGGGAAGGCGTGATCCGGCAACGCGGCGCGCCCGGTGAAGCGAAGATTAGAATCCTCTAATGCGTGTATCACCCGACTCTAACGGTACACCTCTACCGTTAGAGCATTGTGCATGATGGCGCAGGATATGCGTTGCTCTTTGGAGGAAAGTATGAGAACCCCGTTCGTGCGGCAAGAGACAGCTACTGTATCGGAGGAGTCGCTCCGGCGTCCGCTCCTGGCCGTGTTCGCCGGAACTCTGGTCGCGCTGCTGTTGTGCGTCACGCTGGCCGGTCCCGCGGGCGCCGACGACGATGACGACGACGGTGGCGAGTACGTGTCCCGGCAGATCGTGGTGAAGATCAAAGCCGGGGCCAGCATTGGCGCAATCGAGAGGAAGTACCGCGTCAGCAGGATCGAAAGGCTGCCGGGCGGAGGCAAGATCTACCTGGTGAAGACGCGGCGGGGCGTCAACCCGGCGAACCTGGCGCGGCGGATGGAGCAGGATAGCCGCGTGCTCTACGCCGAGCCGAACTTCAGGACCGGGTTGCCGGAAGCCAGCAGACAGCACCGGGCCCGCCCCGGCGGCGAGCCCGTGCCTTCCTCCGACCCGGCGCGGTACCGTTCCCAGTACGCCGTGGATAACCTGAAACTGACGGAGGCGCACGGCGTCAACCGCGGCGCGGGCGCCGTGGTGGCCGTCATAGATACCGGCGCTCAGGCCGATCACCCGGAACTCTCCGGCCGGCTGATGGCAGGCTACGACTTCGTGGGCCGGGACGGGAACCCGGCGGACAAAGGCAACGGCAGGGACGATGACCGCGACGGCGAGGTGGACGAGACGGTCGGCCACGGCACGCACGTGGCGGGCATCGTGGCGCTCGCGGCGCCGAAAGCGAAGATCATGCCTATCCGCGCCCTCGACACCGAGGGCCGGGGCACCACCTTCGGGGTCGCGAAGGCCATTCGCTACGCCGTCAGCAATGGCGCTGACGTGGTGAACCTGAGCCTGGGCACATCGCGCAAGACGGAGCTTCTGGAGGACCTGATCGGGGACGACGATGACGATGATGACGACGGGGGCTCGAACGGGCGGGACGTGGTCTTCGTGGCCGCCGCCGGCAACGACAGCGACACCCGCCGACAGTATCCGGCAGCCGAGGAAGGCGCCATAGCGGTCACCTCCGTGGGAGAAGACAGGACGAGGTCAGGGTTCGCCAACTACGGGCCCTGGGTCACCATCGCCGCCCCCGGCGACGACATCCACAGCCCCTTCCCGGAGAACCGGTACGCCATGTGGGACGGAACCTCGATGGCGACGCCTTTCGTGGCTGCCCAGGCCGCCCTCGTCCGCAGCGCGAGGCCGTCGGCGAGCTCCGAATGCGTGATCGGCATTATCCGACAGACCGCGCAGCCGTCGTCCGACACCAGCCTTCAAGCCGGCCACGCCGATGTGGAAGCCAGCACAAAGTACGCTGCGGACCCGGCAAGGCCCTGCTCCGGAGCCGGAGGCGACGATTGATCGGCGGTCGCTGCTCGGCGGTCGTCGGGAGCCCGTGGGGAACAGCCGGACATTAGAAAGCTCTCATAAAAAGCTTCTTGACTACCTTTTTGCTTTCCTCCGCGCATATGTGGGGTGCAGGACAAGGGCCGGCGCCGGGGTGGTCTCGGCGAGGCAAGAACAGAAGGAGGAAAAGTATGTTTCGGAGGATCATGGCTGCGGCTCTGGCGAGCATGCTGGCTCTGGCGATTGCGGCTCCGGTCGCGTTGGCCGAGGAGCGGGTGTGCCGGGGGACCATCGGATCGAGGACCGTGGACAACCTGCGGGTGCCGCAGGGCGCGACGTGTACGCTGAACGGCACGCTGGTCGAGGGCACCGTCAAGGTCGAGCGGAACGCGCAACTCTTCGCCAACGGCATTAGGGTCAAGGGCAACGTCCAGAGCGAGGAGTTCAGGACCATCGTCCTCAGGCAGAACTCCGTCGTGGTCGGCAGCGTGCAGCTCGAGAACGGCCTCGAAGGCGGCAGCGGACGGGTGCTGAACTCTCGGATCAACGGCGACGTGCAGTTCTTCTCCAATGAGGCCCGCATGGTGGCCCGTGGAAACACCATCCTCGCGAACTTCCAGGCCAACCAGAACAAGGGCGGGCTCGTGATCTCGAACAACAGGATCTCCGAGAACCTGCAGTGCCAGGCCAACAACCCGCCCCCGACCGGCGGCGGCAACACTGCGGGCGACAAGGAAGACCAGTGCGCCGCGCTCTGAGCTAGCCGGAATACCTTTCGCACCGTCTCTCTTTCAAGCCGTCCCGGGTTCACTCGGGACGGCCTCTCCTTGCTCTTCGAGACGCCGGGCAAGGCTTTCAGCGTTCGAGTCCGCCGGGGACGGGGAGACCATCACCGAGCAACATGGCAGCAGCTTCGGTACCGAGAGCGAACCCGGCGAGGGAATCGGCTGCCCCTGCGCGGGTAGCAAACAACATTCTCGGCGCCGGATCAGGAGGAACGGATGCCCATAGCGGAACGCAGGCCGGGGTCATATAGGAAGACACCCTGGAGCAAGGTAACGGAAGCTTCACGGTCGGCGACTGGGCGGTGGGGGAGGTCCCGGTCACCTGGGAGTCCCGCACCCGGGCTCCCGTTGGCAACACCTCGCCCGAAGGGCTGCTCGCCGCCCGAACGGCTGGAGGTCGCCGCGACCTGTACCCTGGACAGGGTGGACGGCGTCTTCAAGATCACCACGGTGGTCCTCCAAGTCCGCAGGCGCGTCTCCGGCCTGGACGCCGAAGGTCTACAGACCGCCGCCGAAAGGGCGCACGAGATCTGCCCCGTCTCCAACGCCCTGCGCGGCAACGTGGATATCAGGGTCAACGCCTCCCTTCGGGAGGCCTGATCCCTACCCGCCCATGATTAGGACGCCCGGACACCGGGTAAAGTGCCCTGGTATCTGAGAAAGCGAATGAATAGGAGTAGATACGTGGCTACTGCGGAAAGGCGCGCGGACGTTGTATGGAGAGGAGATCTGCCGAGCGGCTCGGGGACCCTGGATCTGGCGAGCAGCGGGATACTCGAAGGGGCTGGGGTCACCTGGGCCTCCCGAACGGAGCGATCGGACGGCAAGACCAGCCCGGAGGAGCTCATCGCCGGGGCCCACGCTGGTTGCTACGCGATGGCTTTCTCGGGCGTGCTCGCCGAGGGCGGCAATGAGCCAGAGGAGCTCAACATCAGTGCCGTATGCACCTTCGATGTCGACCAGGTGAAGATCACCACGGTGGTCCTCGACGTCCGCGGGCGCGTCCCTGGCCTCGACGCCGAAGGTTTCCAGAGCGCCGCAGAGCAGGCCGAGCAGGGGTGCCCCGTCTCCAACGCCCTGCGCGGCAACGTGGACGTCCAGATCAACGCGACCCTGGCGTAGCCTGAACAAATTCCTCATCCTCGGATGAGGCCCATCGAGTAGGCATCAACGTACCCGCCGTCGCGGAAGGCGTAGCGGCGGTGGGTTCCTTCTACCTCGAACCCGAACTTCTCGTAGAGCGCGATGGCCATAGCGTTTCGTTCTGCAAAAGCCTCCGTCCTGGGAAGCTCCAGGTCGCCGCAGAATACGCCGCTCACTTCCGGCGTGCCGTCGTCCCTCAAGACGACCTGGAGCTTGAGGATCTTGTACAGCTTATTGCGCTCCTCCGGCGTGAGCTCCTCCAGGGCCTCGGCGGTCACGTTCGCGTAGGCCTCCATTACCGCGTCCCTGTCGCGCTTCAAGCTCTCCAGCCGCTCGTTGCGACCCTTCAGCGACTCCAACTCTTGCCGCGCCACGCTGCGGGTTTCCTCCAGGGCAGCAAGTTTCTCCCCGAGCTCTTCGTAGGTGAGTAGTCCCTTCGCTGCCAAGTCCTGGTACCCGCCACGCATCCGTTCGGCCTCCTGCAGCTTCTCGTGCCACAGCCTGGATTCCCGGTCCGGGTCGCCGCGGCTGCCGCGCTCCTCCTCTTCTATCATGGCCTCCAGGCCACGCCTCAACCTGCCGGGCTCCAGTATCAGGCCGGAGACGAATCCCCAGATGCGCGGCTCCAGGACGTCGGCTCGGACGCTCCGGATCTTCGTCTTGCACCCGTGGGTGTCTCCGTTCCTGAGCCGCGAGCACACGTAGTAGAAGTACCTCCGGCCCATCTTGGGTTCCAGGACGCTGGTCCCTCCCATCCTTCGGCCACAAGCGGCGCAGTGGAGGACGCCGCCCGACAGGTCGAAGATCCGTCGGCCGGCGGAGGACGTGGAGCGGTTGTTCTTGACGGCTTCCCGCGCTGCCTCCACCAGCGCGGGCGGAACGCCACAGTCCGGCACCGGAACGGCTATCCATTCGCTGCGGGGACGCGCCACGCTTTTTGAGCGTATCTTGTACTCGCGCCCGTTCGGGGTGTCCACTGCCACGCGCTTCTGCGTCTTGTGTGCCCTGTTGAACCACCAGATGCCGTACCGCTTCCCCCGGTCGAGGCGGGCCAGTACATCGGCCGTCAGATGCCCTTCCGCTACCAGGTCCTGCATCTGCGCGTAATCCAGCGTTCGGTAGGCGTCGTCCAGGAGGATGCCCTTGATGGTCGGTTTCGCCCACGCCCGGTTTCCCTTCGGAGAAGGAATGCCCTCGCGCTCCAGGATGCGGGCCGTGCCGTAGATGCTCTCTCCGTTGCCGCCCATCATCTCGAAGATCCGCTGGACCACGGCCATGTCCCCCGGTTCCACCTCGTAGCCGTCCCGCGGCTCGTTATAGCGGAAGCCGTAGCCGGGCGTGTGGCCGCAGATGATCTTTCCCTCGCGGGCCTTACGCATCTTGCCGCGCCTGGTCCTCTCCGCGGTCTTTGCCCGCTCGAACTTGGCGAGCTGGTCGAGGATGCCGTCTGTCAGCTCCCCTTCGGGGCTCTCGTCGCCGCGGTCGTTGAGGGCCCGGATCTTCGTCCCGTGCTCCTCGAACTCCCGTCTGAGCAGGTAATGGTACGCAGGCTCGCGGGCGATCCGGTCCCGGTCCTGGGCGAGCACTACGGACACACCGCCGGCGGCCACGAGATCCCGCACCCGGTCCATGCCGGGCCTCTCCAGGCTGGCGCCGCTCTGTCCGGGGTCCGCTACCTCTTCGAGGACCTCGTAACCCTCCGCGGCGGCGTGGGCGCGCAGGGCTTCGAGCTGCTGTGCGAGCGAGTAGCCGGTACGGGCCTGTTCGTCGGTGGACACGCGAGTGTAGAGGATGGCCCTCTTCGGGCCGTGGCCGTTTGTCGAGGGCATGACTACTCCTCTGGAGTGAGGGACGCGGGATCGACGGAGAGCGCTTCCGCTATCTTGCGGATGGTGCGCGGGTAGACCTCTGTGACGCCTTCCTCGATGCGCCCTATCGTGTTGCGGTTCAGCTCCGCCGCCACGGCGAGTTCGCTCTTTGAGAGGAACGCCCGCTCCCGTGCTGCCCGCACTTTCTCCCCGTCGATCTTCACGTCCGCGAGCATCCTACGCCTCCCTAAGTCACGTGGCTAACATTTGGCTTTTATTATACAAGATTATGCAGAGATATTGCAAACATCTCGCGGTTCATGTACAATGAAGACGTCGGATAAAGAAACGGCCCCGGCGAGTGCGGCAAACACTCCCGGGACCCGGCCCACAAAGACTTGGAGGTCACTGTGGACAGCATCAAGTCTAGCGCAACCGCCCCGCAGCCATCCACCGATAGCCTAGGCTACCCGTGCGCCTGCTACGAGGGCCTGGTCTTCATCGGCCACCTGCTCGAACAGGACGGCGAAGAGGTAGAGGTCTTCGAGGCCATCCCGTGCCGCCGGTGCGCGGATAGCCGATAGCCCCGGTCCAGGGAGCCTAGCCCATGACCGACAGAGCGCGGGGACCACCAAGCGCAACGGTTGCGTTTGATCCAGACACCACCACACAAGAGGAGAGAGAACATGACGAGCAAAAACACGCGCGAGATCGTGCGCTACCTGGAGGGCGAGGAGCTGGAGAGCGCCTACCAGTGTTGGGTGGGCCACGGCAAGGACCTGGAGCCGTGCAAGCGGCCGTCCACGATGGCCGTCTACGGGCTCCCGATGTGCAAGGAGCACGGCGAGGAGGCTAGGAACGGGGCAGACCGACTCACAAAGTCCGGGCTCTCCCGAACTTTAGGTGAACGGCAGAGATCGAGCCGCATATTCGCCTCTCGAACACCCAAGGAGGGCCGTCAAGCAGTAGCAATGTGTGGCCAAGTCG
>Ga0136619_10000111_pt1 | contig 27356 bp, 25 predicted proteins | sample AntDrymUQ3532106_2_FD_104807 | JGI IMG/M metagenome (GOLD analysis project Ga0136619, IMG submission 104807) | Polar desert sand microbial communities from Dry Valleys, Antarctica - metaG UQ353 (21.06) | ecosystem: Environmental > Terrestrial > Soil > Desert | place: Antarctica: Dry Valley...
GACTTCCCCTTCGAGCAGCTGCGCGCCAGCTTCGACGTGTTCATCCCCATGAGCTACAGCTCGTTTCGGGGAACCGACGCGGACACGACCTATGACTGGAACCGCCGCAACGTCACCCAGCTGCGGCGCCGCGCCGGCGACCTGGGGCTGGCGGTGCACCTGGCGGGCGGCATCGCCGACAACCTGCCAGAGGTCGAAGCCTTCGTCCGCGCTGCCGAGCAGACCGAAGTAATGGGTGCGGGGTTGTACGACCTGGAGACCACGCCCGCCAACGCCTGGGCCACGCTGGCCCGCCTTCGCGTCCAGCCATCGGCGCCGTAACACCGCCCGACCGCGCGTCCCCGCCCGTGGGGCGGCGCGACGCGTGAACCTAGACTGTCTGGCCCGACCCTGACCGCAAGGATTGCCGCGTGGCCGAGTACCAGTACGTGATGAAGGGGCTGACCAAGGTCGTCCCGCCGAACAAGGAGATCCTGTCCAACATCTGGCTGTCGTTCTTCCCTGGCGCGAAGATCGGGGTCCTGGGACCGAACGGGGCGGGCAAGTCGACGCTGCTGCGGATCATGGCCGGCGTCGACTCCGAGTTCGAAGGCGAAGCCTGGCCCGGCCACGGCGTCAGCGTGGGCTTCCTGCCGCAGGAGCCGGAGCTGGATGCGGCCAAGGACGTGCGCGGCAATGTCATGGACGGTCTTGGGGAGACCGCCGGACTACTTCAGCGGTACAACGAGCTGACCGCCAGGATGGCCGAGTCGCTCGACGACGACGAGATGGCCAAGGTCTACAGCGAGTTCTCCGAAGTGTCCGACGCGGTCGAGGCCGCAGGGGCCTGGGACCTGGATCGCACGCTGGAGGTCGCCATGGATGCGCTGCGCGTCCCGCCTGGCGATGCCGACGTGACGACGTTGTCCGGCGGTGAGCGCCGCCGGGTGGCGCTGTGCCGGCTGCTGCTGTCGAGGCCTGACCTGCTGCTACTCGACGAGCCCACCAACCACCTCGACGCGGAGAGCGTGGCCTGGTTGGAACGCCACCTGCAGGAGTATCCCGGCACGGTTGTGGCCATCACCCACGACCGCTACTTCCTCGACAACGTCGCCGGCTGGATCCTGGAGCTGGACCGCGGCAAGGGCCGCCCCTTCGAGGGCAACTACTCCGGCTGGTTGGAGCAGAAGCAGGCGCGGTTCGCCCAGGAGGCCAAGTCCGAGAGCGCACGGCAGCGCACCCTTGAGCGCGAGCTGGAGTGGGTGCGGATGTCACCGCGGGCCCGCCAGGCAAAGTCCAAGGCTCGCGTGCAGGCTTACGAGTCTCTGCTCGCCCAAGGGCCTGCGGAGCGGGCCGGAAGCTCCCAGATTGTCATCCCGACGGGCCCACGCCTCGGCGACGTGGTGGTTGACGCCCAACACGTGGTCAAGGGCTACGGCGATCGCCTGCTGGTCGACGACATGACGTTCCGGCTGCCACCGGGTGGGATCGTCGGCGTCATTGGCCCCAACGGTGCCGGCAAGACCACGTTGTTCAGGATGGTGGTCGGACAGGAGAGCCCGGACGACGGCGAGTTGCTGGTCGGCGACACGGTCCAGCTGGCCTACGTCGACCAGTCACGCGAGGCGCTGGACCCCGACAAGACGGTGTTCCAAGAGATCACCGACGGCCGGGACACGCTGATGGTGGGCAACCGCGAGATCGCCTCGCGCGCCTACTGCGCCACCTTCAACTTCAAGGGTCCCGACCAGCAGAAGAAGGTCGGGCAGTGCTCGGGTGGCGAACGCAACCGCATCCAGATGGCCAAGCTGCTGCGCACTGGCGGCAACCTGATCCTGCTCGACGAGCCCACCAACGATCTGGACGTCGACACGTTGCGCGCCCTGGAAGACGCGCTGCTGAGCTTCGCTGGCTGCGCGGTGGTAATCAGCCACGACCGCTGGTTCCTTGACCGCATCGCCACCCACATCCTGGCCTTCGAGGGCGACAGCCGGGTGCGCTGGTTCGAGGGTGGCTACTCCGACTACGAGGCCGACCGCCGCCGCCGGCTCGGCGCCGAAGCCGATCAGCCGCACCGAATCAAGTACCGGCCACTGGTCCGCCAGTAGCGGCTCGCCAGAGGTAGGAAAGAAAGTCCAGACAAGACGAGGCCCCCGTGGTCGGGCGGGGGCCTCGAGCGCTCCTCGGCGGCTTGCGGGCGGTCCGCCTGGCGCGTGCTCGTAGGTTCAATATGCCCGTTGGTCGACCGCTCCACACGTGGTCCGCCAAAGTCGTGGCGGCGGCTACCCGGGGGTTCCCGCGACTTCGTCAACGCGGAGGCGACAAGGTCGCCGGACCACCCGGCACAAACTCGATGCTTGGAATCGCGGGTATGGCCGGGGGCCCCGCCGATAGGGGCAGAAGTGGGCCACACTGCACGGATGCGCCCGACCATCGAGCAGTTCGTCGCCCCGGCGCGTTCGTCGCCCCGGCGCTGGCGACGGTGTACGCGTTGAGGGGGTCGACGGCGTTGTCCTGTTGGCCGCTCGACAGAACTGGCAGCCGGGCTCGCAGGCTTGGCTGACGTCCGACGGCGGAACACCGGTGGTGCCGCCGCCCACCGCTGGGGACGTCCCGCCAGTCTATGGATCCGACGGGCTGGTCCGGTAGCGGCCGACGTCGGCGTATGACCCGTGCTGCGCGTGCTGCGCGTTGCTGTTCTCGGCCCAGAGCGAGGCACGCGATGCGCAGGCCGGCGGACCGACGCGGCAAGACCGCGAGTCTGGGCTGCGCTACGCCGACGCGCACCGAGTCCGTCTCGACGTTGCGACGGGTGTATGCGTGTTCACCGAGGAGGTCGACGGGTCACGCGCCAGTAACGGCCATGATCTCCGCCTTGAGGCGGTCGATGAGCCGATGCCCGACCAACTCTTCGAGGCCACACGGCCGAGATTGCTCCGCCGACTACGGCACCGATGACGCGCTGCTCGACGGCGAGCAGGAGACTCCCTCACCGAAGGCCGTCCAGGTCACAGTCGTGCCGGCCTGCTCTCCCGTGGCTGGGTAGATGCGACAGAACCGATCGGCGGTCACGTGGACACGGGCGTCGAGCGCGACCTCGTCAGGAAAGCGCAGCACGACCTCGCTGGCGACCTCGCGCAACTCCGGATGCGCGCTGACGACGGCCGCCTCGGCCGCTGCCTGGGGGGTGTCGAAGCGTTCGAGTCCAATTGGGTACGGCCGCGCCTGGGCCGTGGCGCCATCGGAAGCCTGCGCAGGCGACCAGGGTGTGGGGATGCCGGAGACCGCAGCAAGCACCGCCAGCAGCACCAGCAGCGTCGCCGTACCAGCCGCTGCCGTGGTCGTCGTGCTCCGGCGTCGCTTGGCGGTGCTGGGTTCTTGCGCGACGATCTGGTGGACCCGCTGGTGGCTCAGTCCTAACGCGGTGGCGATCTCTCGCAGGGACATGCCCGCTGCCACTAGCTCCCGTACGTGCTGGTGGTACTCGCGTTTGGCCACATCGACCTCGTCTTGACGAGCCTGGAAGGCAGCGCGGGCCTTCTCGGTGCGCCGCAGCAAGGTCTCACGGTCCGACATGCTGTCTACCATAGCTAGACAATCTGCGGTCGTCCACCGGCGCTAGACATCGGATACCAACTCCGCTGGTAGCAGTATGCTGCCATGCAAGGCGGCCATGAGCGTCAACATGCACATCCGTGACCTGGACGAGCCGACCCATGAGGAGCTCGTGCGACGCGCCGAGGCGGCCGGGATGAGCCTTCGCGCGTACGTCATCGACGTTCTGCGCCGGCACGCGTCGTTGCCGCCACTCGACACCTGGCTTGACGAGGTTCGCCTACGTCCGCCCCTGTCCGCCGATGGCCCCGACAGTGTCACCCTGGTCGCACAAGGACGTCGCGACAGCGACCTGGGGTGAGTCCACGTCCACTCGTCATCGACGCGTCGGCGGTCGTCGAGGTCCTGCGAGGCACCGAACGCGGTAACGAGGTCGCCGAGACGATGCGAGGCGCGTCGCTGGCGGCGCCGGCGCACCTGGACGCCGAAGTGCTGTCGGCGGTTGGGCGGCTAGCTGAGGCGGCAACACTCACCGACGCGATGGTCGAGCGTGCCCTCGCCCAACTGTTGCGGTTACCGGTCCAGCGCTACCCGCTGCCGCCCCTGCTGCGACGAGCGTGGTCGCTGCGCGACAACATCGCGCTGCGTGACGGGCTGTATGTGGCTTGCGCCGAGGCCATTGGCGCCGAGTTGCTGACGGTCGACGGCAGGCTGGCAAGCAGTGCTCCCGTCCAGGTGCAGCATCTGAAGTGACTCGGCACCGAGTGGGGAGTATCGGGCCACACTTACTGAGATCAACCACGGGTCTGATGAGCTCACCCCTTTGCACTGGCTGCTCCAGAAAGGATGCAAGCGCCGAGGCCGGTGTCTATTCGGCAAGCAGGCGCCGATAGCGCACTTCGGGAACCTCCACGCCGAGAACCTCTTCGAAGCGCTTCTCGCCGTCTGAGGACCATCCGGCCGCCTCATAGAAGCTGCGAGCGCGGCGGTTGTCGGGATGCACCCACAGGATCGCTTCGCCGAAGCCGGCCTGGCGCAACGCGCCCGTCCCCGCGTTCAGCAACGCTCGACCGAAACCGCCCCGCCACACGTCGGGATCGACGTTGAGCGCATACACCTCCCCAGCCTCGCTGGCAGGGTCGCCGCTCGCGGGACCGACCATAATGAATCCGACGACCACGCCGTCATCATCCTCAACGACGAAGCGTGAGAACCTCGGACGTGGATCCCGCTGCAGGCCCTCCAGCCACATCTGGGTTCGTTCGGTGGCGGTGAGCCCTTCGAGGTAGCTATCTGGCATCAGCCCACCGCGGTAGGCCTTCTGCCAGGCACGGACGTGTACGGAACCCAGCGCCGGGGCGTCGTGCTTCGTCGGCGGACGGACCTTCGGCATGGCGACCCCTTACGGCTACGGATCCATTGTGAACGACGGCCACGGTTCGCTGAAGCCAGACCCTCCAGGAACGGTCATCGAACCGAGGTGAGCCAGCGGATCCAGCCGCTACCGTCGTCGCCGGGACTTGCTTTCAGGGCTTGGTCCAGCGCCGCCGTCACCTGGCTGACGAACAGGTCGTGGCGGTGACGAGGGAAGGTGTCGTTGGTGAACAACAGCAGACCGTGGTGGCTGTCACCGGCCCCGATCCGACGCTGGTGGCATCTGAAGAAGTCCGCGGCGTTGTCGGTCACGACCGCGCGGCGCTCGTCGGATCCGTGCGACAACAACACGCAGTCATCGATGCCACGCAGGTGGGCCTGATCGCGATCCTGGACCGCTACTACGTCGTGGCCGCGGTGGCGTAGCTGCTCGGCGACGACGGCACTGACCATCTCGTCGAGCAGCAACCTCACCCCAACAGCGCCTGCGCAGCCTCGTGCCGACGACGAAGCTCCTCAGCCTCCTGCTGTCGGCGCTTCATCTGCGAGTCCACCTCGTCGTGGTATTGGGTGTAGTACGCCACTGCGACGCGGACACGAGCGGGATGGATTCCCAACCAGATGGCCGTTTCACCGACTCGGTCCTCGCCTTGCGACCCGAGGCCGGTAAGCACAATGATGACCTCGGCGATGTCGGGGCCGCCCGCCAGGCTGGCCACCCGTCCGTGGGCAGGGCTGTCGTGGAACACGACACCTGGGTGGTCGACCATCCGCAGGCCCTCGTCGATGAGACGAACCGCTAGTGCGGCGGGCCGCTCCCGGTGGCGGGCAGCGCTGTGTTCCAGACGGTCCTTGACCCGATCGGGCAAACGCAGACTCGTAGGACTTGGCATGTAGTCAAGTGTAGCGTCGTGCGCTACAGCAAAGATGACCGCGCCGGCCGCGCCGGCCGCCCGAGGGTTTCGAAAGCTAGATCAAGCGGAAACCCAGGACGCCGGCCAGCTCCCGCAGCGTGCCACCCGCGCCTGCTTCAGCGGCCGAGTCCAGCGCCTGGATCGCCGCGGGCGTGTCGAAGTCGTCGTCGAGCGCCGAGAAGAACGCCATCGCGAGATCGGGGTGTCGGGCGTCGCTGCCGGCCGCGTCGCGCCAGCGCTTGAAACCGGCCGCCGCCTCCTGCAGCGCGTCGTCGTCATACGACCAGGTCGACCGGTAGTGGTGCTGCAGCAGGTAGCGGCGGATCGCCCCGGCCTCGAAGCGTTCGAGCAGATCGCCTACGAACACCAGGTTGCCCAGCGACTTGGACATCTTCACGCCGTCCAACGACACCATCCCGACATGGAGCCAGTAGTTGGCGAAGGGCGCCTGACCGGTGAGCCCCTCGGCCTGCAGGGTCTCGGCGGCGTGGTGGGGAAAGACCAGGTCGTTGCCGCCCCCGTGGATGTCGATCACCGACCCGAGTTCCTCGGCGGCCATCACGGAGCACTCGATGTGCCAGCCGGGCCGGCCCGCCCCCCAGTCGGTCTCCCAGCTGGGTTCGCCGTCGCCCGACGGCTGCCATAGCAAGAGGTCGAGCGCGTCGCGCTTGCCAGGGGCGTCGGGATCGCCGCCCTTCTCGGCGAAGACGGCCAGCATCTGCTCGCGGTCCAGCCCCGATAACTCCGGTAACCGCCCGCTGGCGGCGGTGTCGAAGTACACGCGACCGTCGGGAAGCGCGTAGGCCAGGCCTCGCTGCAGCAGGCCACCCACCGCCATGCGGATGGCCGGGATCGTCTCGGTGGCGCGGGGCATGGCGTCAGGCCGGCGGACGCCCAGCGCGTCGAGTTCGCGGTCGAAGCGGGCCACTTCGCGCCGGCCGAGCTCCAGGTAATCCATGCCGAGCTCGCGTGCCTTGCGCAGGATGTCGTCGTCGACGTCGGTGACGTTGCGTACCGAACGCACGCGGTGTCCTCGGTGCTCGAGGTAGCGGGTCAGCGCGTCGAAGGCCACGAAGGTGAAGGCGTGCCCCAGGTGCGTGGAGTCATAAGGGGTGATCCCGCAGACGTACAGCCGCACGGTGCGCCCCGCCACGAAGGGGCGGACCGCCCCGCTGCGGGTGTCGTACAGCTGCAAGGCCATCAACGCGTCGCAAGGCTGCTGCCCGCCGAGATATTCCGGCGCCTGCTCACAGCCGGAGCTGCTGCTGCGCCAGCGCGCGGATCGGCGCCCAGGTGTGGCGGTGCAGGCGGCAGGGACCTCGGTCCCGCAGCGTGGCGCGGTGCTCGGGGGAGGGGTAGCCCTTGTTCGACGAGAAGCGGTAGGACGGATAGTCGGAACAGTGCCCGGTCATCAGCGCGTCGCGGTGCACCTTCGCCACGATCGAGGCGGCCGCCACCGAGGCCGAGCGGGCATCGCCGCCGACGATGCGCTCGTTGGTCGTGCCGTAGCCGGACAGAAAGTCCCAGTGGCCGTCCAGCAGGCACACATCAGGCCGCAGCACCAGCCCGTCGACCGCGCGGCCGGCGGCCAGCCGGATGGCTTGGGTCATGCCCAGCGCGTCGATCTCGTCGTTGGACGCCTGCCCGACCGACACCGCGAGGGCGAAGCCGCGGATGCGCGCGGCCAGCTCCGTGCGGCGTGGGGGGTCCAAGACCTTGGAGTCGCGCAACTTGTACATGCGCCGGTCCGACGGCAGCACGACCGCCGCGTAAGTGACTGGACCGGCCCAGGCGCCACGGCCGACCTCGTCGATCCCGGCGACGATCGCACCCTGGTCCCACCAGGGCCGTTCGTAGTCCAGGCCGGGCACGTCGGGAAGCCGACGGCGGTGACCATTCTTGTACACCACGTTCTTGCGTTGGCTGGCTGGCAGCATCACCGTCACCGTAGCGCAGCAGATGCTCCCGCCCGCCTCTTGACCCCGCGCTTCCCTCGCCGCACCCCCGGCGTCAGCCGAGGCGTCGGCGGACGGCCTTACCGACCTCGCCCGGCTTGGCGTGGCGTCCGGTGGCCTTCTTGCTGTAGATGCGCTCGCCATCGACGTCAACCTCGAAGACCCCGCCGGCGGACGGGACGATCGTCAGCTGGCCGATGTCGTGGCCGTGGCCCTCCAGCAGCTCGGCCGCCAGACCGGCGGCTCGCGAGGCGTAGCCTCAGACCGCGCAGTACTCGATCCTGATGTCCATCACCGTTGGTCCTACCCCGACCGGCCGGCGCTATCCCCATCGCCGGTGAGCGGGATGGGTCTGCCCGGCTCGCCGGGCGGCGATCCCTCCTCGACGGCGTGGCGCACGGCTTCGGCCACGGCTTTGGCGACGTCAGGGTTGAACACGCTCGGGATGATGTAGTTGGGCCCCAGCTCCTCGGCGCCGACGACGCCGGCGATGGCGCGGGCGGCGGCGATCTTCATGGCTTCGGTGATGTCGCGGGCACCGGCGTCCAGCGCCCCTCGGAAGACGCCGGGGAACGCCAGCACGTTGTTGATCTGGTTCGGTTCGTCGCTGCGGCCGGTGGCCACGACGGCGGCGTGGTCGCGGGCCTCGCGCGGGTCGACCTCTGGATCGGGGTTGGCCAGGGCGAACACGATCGCGTCATCGGCCATCGTGGCGATGTCGTCGCCGCCGAGCAGGTTCGGCACGCTCACGCCGATCAGCACGTCGGCGTCCACGATGGCGTCGCGCAGCCCGCCGGACCGGTGCTGCGGATTGGTGTGGTCGGCAACCCACTGGTGGGACTCGTTCAAGTCGGCCTCGCCGGCGTGCAGGATCCCGTTGCGGTCGCAGGCAAGGATGTGGCGCGCTCCCTCGGCCCGCAGGATTTTGATGATCGCCACACCGGCCGCGCCCGCGCCAGACAGCACGATCTTGGCGTCGGCCAGCTGCTTTCCCACCACGCACAGCGCATTGGTCAGCGCGGCCAGGACCACGATCGCCGTGCCGTGCTGGTCGTCGTGGAAGACGGGGATGTCCAGGCACTCCCGCAGTCGCCGCTCCACCTCGAAGCAGCGGGGGGCGGCGATGTCCTCCAGGTTGATCCCGCCGTAGGCCGGCGCCAGCAGCTGCACGGTCCGCACGATCTCGTCGGCATCCTGCGTGTCGAGCACGACCGGCCAGGCATCGACGTCAGCGAACTGCTTGAACAGCACGGCCTTGCCCTCCATCACGGGCAGCGCTGCCGCGGCTCCTAGGTTGCCCAGCCCGAGCACCGCCGAGCCGTCGGTGACCACGGCGACGGTGTTGCGTTTCATGGTCAGGCTGCGCGCATCCTGCGGGTTCTTGGCGATGGCGAGGCAGACCCGCGCGACGCCGGGCGTGTAGGCCATGGACAGGTCGTCCCGCGTGCGCAGCGGCACCTTGGGCGCGACCCGGATCTTGCCGCCGAGATGTAGCAGGAACGTGCGGTCGCTGACCTTGTGGACGCGGGCGTCGGTGACGGTGTCGACGGCTGCGGTGACCGCCTCGGCGTGGGCCTGGTCGGCGGTGTTGACGGTGAGGTCGACGACCAGGCCGTCACCGCGCGACTCGACGATGTCCACGGCCGTGACCCCGCCGCCGGCCTCGCCCACCGCGGTGGTGACGCGCCCGATGCCGCGCGGGTCGTTGCCGATCTGCACGCGCATCGTGATGGAGTAGGACGCACTGGGGATCGGCATGCGGGGCATCCTGCCACCACCGTCGACAGGAGCGAGCAGTGGACTTGGAGCTAGCGGGGCACGGCGTGTTGGTCACCGGCGCGTCCGGTGGCATCGGATCGGCCACGGTGAGGGCCTTCGCGGCCGAAGGGGCGCGCGTGGGCGTGCACTACCACCGCAACCGCGAGGCGGCCGAGTCGCTGGCCGCCGAGATCGGCGGCGTGGCGCTGCAGGCCGACCTTCGCAAGGAAGGCGACGCCGACGCGCTGGTGCCCGCGGCCGTGGCGGCGCTGGGCCGGCTCGACGCCTGCGTCGCCAACGCCGGGGTGTGGCCCCGCGAGGAGGTGTGCGTCGCCGACCTCGTCCTGAGCCGTTGGGCGGCCACCATAGAGGCGAACCTGACAGCGACCTTCCTCACCGCGCGCGCCTGGCTGCGCCACGTGCGAGAGGCCGGCGGCGGGTCACTGGTGATGGTCGCCTCCACGGCCGGCGTCTTCGGCGAGGCCGGGCACGCCGACTACGCGGCCGCTAAAGCCGGCATCGCTTATGGTCTGCTGCGCTCGTTGAAGAACGAGGCTGTCCGTGGGGCACCTGGGGCGAGGGTCAACGCCGTGGTTCCCGGCTGGACGGTGTCGTCGATGACCCGTGGATCGCTGGACGAGGCGACCGTCGAACGTGTGACCGCGACGATGCCGCTGCGCAAGGTCGCCACCACCGACGATGTTGCCCGCGCCATCGTCTGGCTGTCCTCCCCGGCCGCCGCCGGCCACGTGACCGGTGAGCTGATCACCGTCGCCGGCGGCATGGAGGGCCGCCTGCTGTGGCCGTGAGAACCGCTACAGGTACAGGCCCGTTGGGCCGGCGTCGCGCTCGCCGGAGGCGACGGCGTGGATGTCGCGCTCGCGGACGATCAGCAGAACCTCGCCGCGCACGTCGACCTCGATGGCCGATTCGGTGAGGAACAGCACACGGTCGCCGGCCTCGGCGGTGCGTACCAGGGGTCCGACGTCGGCGACCTCGGCCCAGACACCCCGACGGTCCGCCGACTTGGCGGTGGCTGGCACCAGAATCCCCGCCTTGGTGCGCCGATCGCCCTCGTCGGCCGCTTTGCACAGGATCCGGTCGGCCGTCACGCGGACGGCGAGCTTGTGGTCGTTGTCGATGTTGGCCATGACCTCGCCGAGGATAGCCGCGGACCCGCGGGTACCCTGTGGGCTGACACGGAGGTGGACGCTTGCGCAAGACGGTGCGGCTGTTCAGTGAGATCGGACCCGAGGAACGGCTCGGCCAGGCGATCGCGGCGTTGCCGCCCTCCGCGCGTCGCGCCTTGACGGCGGTCGCCGACCGCGAGGACCTGCCGCTGGTGGCTGGCACCTGGGCCAGCGGGGACAGCGGCTGCCTGGTGGCCAACGTCGTGCGCGACCTGACGTTGCATGATCGCGGCGCTGCCGCCGACGAGGACCTGACGCTGGACCTGCGGATCCTGCAGCTGCTGCCGGAGCTGTCCAGCCGCGATCTCAACCGCCTGATCGTGGCTTGGGATGAGGCCGCCGACCAGGAGGGGCGCCGCAGTGACGCCGCGCTGCGCCGGCTGCTGCGCGGCGGGCTGGCCCGGGCGGGGGAACGCAGCGGCGCCGGGCCCCACCTGCTGATGGAGCCCGGCGCTCAGGTCGCTGTCGACTCGGCTCGTTAGCCCTGGTCGCTCGGCGCCCTGCCGAGGGTGACGGTCAACGTCTCCTCGTCGTCGCCGCGGACGACGGTGATCTCGACGGTGTCATCGGGCTCGTGGGCGCGGATGCGTCCGGCCAGCGTCGCCATGGAGTCCACCGTCTCGCCGTCGATCGCGGTCACGATGTCACCGCGCTGTATCCCCGCCTCGTCGGCAGAGGAGCCGGGGACCACCTCGACGATCAGCGCGCCCTCGTCGGCCCCCAGGCTGTACAGCTCGGCGACGGCGGGGTCGACGTCTTGACCCCGGACTCCCAGCTGCGCGTGCTCGACGAAGCCCTGATCGATGAGCTGTTCGGCGACCGGCAGCGCGGTCATGATCGGGATCGCGAAGCCGATGCCGTCGTTGGAGCCGGTCGGCGACAGGATCGCGGTATTGATGCCGATGATCTCCCCGTCGCCGTTGGCCAGCGCGCCGCCGGAGTTGCCGGGGTTGATGGCGGCGTCGGTCTGGATCATGTCGACCAGTGGCGCCTGCTCGCCCGGAAGGCTGCGGTTCAGTGCGCTGACCACGCCGGCGGTCACTGTGCCCTCAAGGCCGAACGGTGAGCCAACGGCGATGGCGGTTTCACCGGTGCGGGGGGCCCGCTCGGCGAACGTCGGCACCGGCAGGTCGGTGTCGCTGTCGACCTTGACGACCGCCAGGTCGCTGGACGGGTCGGCGCCGACCACCTCGGCCTCCAGCTGCGCGCCATTGGGCAGAGTGACCTCGACCGCGGTTGCCCCCTCGATGACGTGGTTGTTGGTCAGGATGTGCCCGTCGGCCCGGATGATCACCCCGGAGCCGCTGCCCTGGCCTTGGGCATTGGCGACGTCGATGTTGACCACCGACGGCGAGACCGCTTCCGACACTGCTACCACATCGGTGACCTGCCCGGAGCCGGTCTCCGCGACGGGTGCGGGCGCGGCCTGCTCGCCGGTCGCGTCCAAGGCCTGCTCCGCCGCCGCCTCCTCGGCATCGGGGAGCCCGGTCAGCCAGCCGTCCAGACCCGCGGTGACCGCCGCGGAGACGACCGCCGCGACCAGTGCCGCCACGACGACCGCTCGCCAGCCAGCACGGGCCTTGGGCCGAGCGGCCGGGGCCGCGTACGGCGGGAAACCGGCATCGTGCGCCGCGTCGGCGGCCTGGTGCCCCGGCTCGAACGCCGGCCCGTAGCCGGTCGGTCGTTCGGGTGCCCGGTAGTCGGTGCGGTCCATGCCTGCCTCCTGCTTGGGGTGTGGGCCTTGCGGCCACAGTAGGTAGCGCGCGTCAAGAGCCACCACATGGTGGGCAAACTTGCAGTAAAAGCGGGGCTGACCGCGCACCGGTAACCGCCGGTGTGCCCTAACCGGAGGTTGCCGATGAGCGAACACTCCAGCGAACTGCCGGTGCTGCTCGTCGAGGACGACGACGGCATCGCCACACCGCTGTCGGCCGCCTTGCGCGGCGACGGCTACCCCGTCGTGCGGGTCGCCACGGGCGGCGCCGCCTTGGCGGCCGCCGAGCAGGGCGTCGCGGCGGTGGTGCTCGATCTGGGTCTGCCCGACGTCGACGGCGTCGAGGTGTGTCGCCGCTTGCGAGTCGTCTCGCCCGGCACGCCGGTGCTTATGCTGACCGCCCGCACCTCCGAGGCCGACGTCGTGGTCGGCCTGGACGCCGGTGCCGACGACTACGTCACCAAGCCGTTCCGGCTGGCCGAGTTGCTGGCCCGGCTGCGGGCGTTACTGCGCCGGGCCGCCGGGCCTGAGCAAGCCTCCGGGGGCCGCCGCACGTTGACCGCCCAGGACGTCCGCGTCGACCTCGACGCTCGCAGGGCGTGGGTCGGCGACACCCAGCTGGAGCTGGCGCCCAAGGAGTTCGACCTGCTAGCGCTGCTGATCGACAAGGCCGGCAGCGTCGTCACCCGCGAGCGGTTGATGGAAGATGTCTGGGACACCAACTGGTTCGGCTCCACCAAGACGCTGGACATGCACGTCTCCTGGCTGCGCCGCAAGCTCGGCGACGACGCCAGCCGCCCCCGCTACCTGACGACGGTGCGCGGCGTTGGCTTTCGCTTCGAGCCCGACGGCGCGTAGTGCGAAAACGCCTGCTGTGGTCCAGCCTGGTCGCCGTCGGTGTCGCCCTGGTGCTGCTGGGCCTGCCCTTGGCTGTCGCCGTGCGCTCGTCGCTGGAGCGCAGCACCTTCGACCGCCTCGAAGGCGAGGTGGAACAGGCGCGCATCTTCTTGAACCAGGAAGCCTCGTCGCTGCCGCGTGCGGCGGCGATCCTGGAGTTCCTGGCCGAGCGCAGCGGCGAGCGCTTCACGCTGCTGGACCCCTCCGGTCGGGTAGTCGCCGACACCGGAGACGATCCGGCCCCCGCCGGAACGATGGCGTCCAGCCCCGACGTGGAGCGGGCACGCCAGCAGGGCGGCGCCGCGTACCACCACGGCCCCGGCTACATCGCGGCGTCGGTCCCCATCGAGCTGGGCGGCACGTCGCTGCTGCTACGGGTCGCCGACTCCGACATCGAGCTCGCCGCGGCCATCCGCCGCTCCTGGCTGTCGATCGCCGGCTTGGGCCTGTCGGCGCTGCTGGCGGGCGTGATGCTGGCGCTGTACCAGGGCCGGCGCCTGGCCGCGCCCTTGGAGGATCTGGCCGCCTCGGCCCGCCGGCTGGGCGAGGGCGACTTCACCGCCCGCGCCCCGCGCAGCGGCCTGCCCGAGCCCGACGATGTCGCCGCCGCGCTGGACACCACCGCTGGCCGCCTGTCGACGATGCTGGAACGCAGTCACTCCTTCTCATCCGATGCCTCCCACCAGCTGCGCACCCCGTTGACGGCCCTGCGCCTGGATCTGGAGGCGCTGGCCATGAGCGGCGCCGAACCCGAGCTGGTCGCCGCCGCCACTGCCGAGGCCGATCGCCTGGAGGACACCATCGCCGAGCTGCTGACCCTGGCCCAGCCACCATCGGAGGAGGCCGTCGACGTGGCGAAGTTGACCGCCTCCCGGCTGGACGCTTGGCGAGCGCTGGCCCGCGCCGAGGGCCGCGAGGTCGTGCTCGACGCCGGCCCCGTGGCGGCGGTGCGTGCGCGGGCGGCGGCGTTGGGTCAGTGCCTGCAGGTATTGCTCGACAACGCGCTGGCGCATGGCAGCGGCACGATCACGGTGTCGCTCCGCCACGTGCCTGGTCCCGGCGTCCGCCTCTGCGTGACCGATGAGGGACCGGGCTTCACCGACCGCACCGTGCCCCGGGCTGCCGACCGCCATGGCGGCCACCACGGCCGTGGCCTGCCGCTGGCCCGGTCACTGATCGAGGCGGAAGGTGGCAGGTTGCACATCGAGCAGCCGGAGCGGGGCGCGCGTGTCTGCCTGTTGTTGCCGGGCGTCGGCGGTCGCGCCGGCGACACCGCCGGCGCGTGAGCGCGGGCCCATTAGCCCACCCCTCCTAGACTGCGCCGATGAGACGGCAGGTCGTGGCGATCGCGGGGATAGCCCTGCTGGTCACCGGCTGCCAGCCGGCGGGCGGCCCCGGTGCGGCACCGACACAAGCCGACCCGGTCGTGGCCACCACCGAACCGCTGGGCGCCCCCGACGACGTGGCCGCTCGCACCCTGCCAGACCTGCTGTCCCAGGCGCAGAGGGTCGCCAAGCAGTGGCAGGACCAGCCTCGGCTCGCCGAGATCGACATTGCCCTGGACGGGCAGGGCGGCTGGACCGGTGTGCGAATGCTGTACCTGGCCGCCGAGGCGGACCGCTTCTTGGCGCTGCGGGCCGACGGCAACGGGCTGGCCCAGCAGCAGCCGACCTTGAGCACCCTGCGGGCGCATCCCATCAGCGCCGCTGGGCTGACCGAGGTGCCACGGCTGCCCGCGGGCGTGCGCGAGCCGGCCGAGCTGGTGTCGGCGGCGGCCGAGGCGCTGGACAGCTGCGGGGTGGCGGGTCCGGTGACCGCCGCGCTGTACGCCACCGGCGCCCCGGTCGCCTGGGACGGCGACGCTTGGACCGTCGCGCCGCTGTGGAGTGCGACCCTGTCGGACGCGCAAGGCCGCAGTGTGGTCGTCGATCCCTCCAGCGGCCGCACCGGCGCCGACCCGTGCCTATGACGGCCGAGGCAACCGCTGATGAACGGGTACACACAGGCGCTGGTTGATACGGGTGCGCAGCTGAGACGGGTACGCAAACGGCCCCCGGTGGGTGCCGAACCCGTCCTCCCTTCCCCTTGGAGGACGGTCCCGGTCCCTGCCGAGGGCCGATCGCTGGCGAAACACTAAGCAGGCCGCCGCAGCCGGTCAACCACCCTGTCCACAGGCTTTTCCCCAGGCTGTGCATGGCAGTGGCGCCGCCAGCGCAAACACGGGCGGGCGCTGTGGACGCCGACTGTGGACGCGCTAGAGATTTCGGCGGTGGCAGGGTCGCGGGGTGCCGCTGACCTGCGGGTTTCGCCCGCCGGCACTGTGCAGCAACTTTTTCCTGGCCTGCTCGCACGCCACCGTGCGCGGCGCGCACTCCCCGGTAGCGCTCGGGTTAGCCGTCCTGTTCGTCCGGCTTGTCGGTGGGCCCGGAGTCACTGGCGATGTCGGCTTCGATCTCGGCGGCGGCCATGCGCAGCAACCAGCGGCTTGGCTCGGCCAGCTCGGCGGCGCCGGGCAGGTCGTCGGGGGACTGCCACGCGCGGTCCAGCCCCTCTTGGCCCCGGGCTGCCACCACCGTGTCGCAGAACGCCTGTCCCTGACGGAAGTCGCCCGGCTTGAGGTCCAAGCCGATCAGTTGCTCGAGGAAGCGTTCTCCCTGGCCCTTCTCTGCTCGCCGCCGACGGACGATCTCGGAGATGCGCGGCAGCGCGGTGAGCTTCCCCTCGGCGGCGACCCGGACGACATGGTCGCTGTACCCCTCGACGAAGGCGACCAAGGCCTGGAGGCGGGCGAGAATGGCCTGCTGGGCGGTGGTTGGCTCCATATGGAAGGCGTCGGGGCCCTCCAGCGCCGCCCGCAACGCCTCGGGATCGGTCGGGTCCAGTCCCATCCCGCCGAGCCCTTCGAACAGGGCCCCGGGATCGAAGTCGGCCTCCGTGGCGAAGCGCCCGATCAGGTCGGCGATGTGCGGGCGAAGCCAGCCCACGCCGGCGAACATCCGCCGGTGCGCGGCCTCCCGCAGTGCCAGCCAGTACCGGAACTCGGTCGGGTCGAAATCGTAGTTGGCGGCGAGCCGGGCCGCGTTGTCCCCGACGGTGGCGATCATCCGAGGGTCCACGGTCGGCACGCCCAGGTCATAGGTGCCCAGCAGCTGGCCGGCGAGGTGGCCAGCCACCGTGCCGATCTGCACGCCGTAAAGCATGGCGCCCATCGACGACATCGCCTGCGCCATCTGCCCACCCATCGCCGCCAGCTCCGATGGCAGCGCCTTGCCCAGCGCGGCGCTCATGCCCTGCGCCACCGGCTCGACGTAGACGCCCAGCCCCGGCGACGAGGTGGCCAGGCGGGTCCACTCCGCGGCGGACAGCAGTCGCACCGGACCCTCGACCGCCGGCAGGCCGCTGACCTGGTCCAGCCACAGCTCGGCGGCGTCAACTGCTTGGGCGAACTCGCCGACGTCGCGCTGACCGGTGGCCGGCAGCGCGTCCGGCGGTGCCGCGATCGACAGGGCGGTGTCGGTCGCCAGCTCCCAGTTGACCGGCCCTCCGCTCCAGGACAGGACCTTGGCCAGCTCGCGGAACAGCGGCACGTTGGCGAACATCCGGGGGTCGAAGCCGCCGGAGAAGGGATCGCTACTTGAGGACATGATTCCATCGTAGGCCGGGGGGGCTGGCAGGCGGGGCAAGAGAGGTGCTGGGCAGGGGAGACCAAAGGTGGGCGTAGTAGCCTCCTGCCTGCTCGCCGAGAGGGGTTGGCATGACCACGGTCGCCGTCACCGGCGCAGGTGGCTTCACCGCCGCGGCGCTGCTGGAGCGGCTGGACGCCGACCGGGCGATTGATCGCGTCATCGGCGTGGACTGCGTCGAGCCGCAGATGCCGGTGGCCAAGCTGGACTTTCGCGTGGCCGACATCCGCGATCCCCTGCTCGCGCTGGCGCTGACGGGGGCCGACGCCATCGTGCACCTGGCCTTCACCTCGGGCCCGCTGGTGGCCACCGACACCATGTTCGCGATCAACGTTGAGGGCACGCGCAACCTGCTGGCGGCGGCGGACGCGGCGGGCGTGTCACGGCTGGTGCACGTGTCCAGCGCAACGGTCTACGGCGCCAACGTCGACAATGTGGTGCCGTTGCGCGAGGATCAGCCGCTGCGGGCCAACCCGGACTTCAGCTGGGCGTTCCATCACCTGCTGGCCGAGGAACTGGTGACAGGCTGGGCGGCACAGCACGCCAGCACCACCGTGACCGTGCTGCGGCCGGTCACGACCCTGGGACCTGGTGCGGACACGGCGATCTCGCGCCATCTGGAGCAGCCGCGGCTACCTGTCGTGCGAGGCTATCTGCCGCCGGTGCAACTGCTGCACGTCGACGACCTCGCCGCCGCGCTGCACCTGGCCGTCACCCGTGATCTTCCCGGTGCCTACAACGTGGCCGCCCAGGGATGGCTGCCGCTGGACGACATGGCCGCGGTGATGCGCCGAGGCCTGTTGACACTGCCGGAAAGCGTCGCGTTCGCTGCCGCAGCGCAGCTGTGGCGGCGAGGGGCGATCGCCGCGCCGCCCGCCGCCCTGCGCTACCTGATGCACCCGTGGGTGGTGTCCACCGAGCGGTTGCAGGCCGCCGGCTGGGCGCCGACCCGCTCCAACCGTGACATCCTGCGCGAGTTCGTCGCGGACCATCATCGGTGGGTGAGCCTTGGGCGTTGGCGGGTACGCCGCCGGGACTGCTACGCCGCCGGCGGTGTGGTGGCCGCAGGGGTCACGAGTGGAATGCTGGCGCTGCTTCGCGGGCGCGTGGGGCGCGGGCGGGTAGGGCGTAACCGACGATGCGACGAGGACAGATCATGTCATGAGTGATTCGACACGCCAGCTGCCGCCCGAGGACGTCCCGCAGCGGGGCTACGCCTCCTACGAGGCCGACCCCGTCCGCCCCAACATCGCCGCTGTCCTCGCCCTGGTGTGCGGGGTCGTGGGACTGGCGTTGTCGTGGCTGCCAGGCGTCAACATTGCCGCCGCAATACTGGCCATCGTGGCGATCGTCGCCGGCGCGGTCGGGCTGTCGCACGGCCGCGACCCGCGCGCCGGCGGGCGGGGCGCGGCCGGCACGGGACTGTTCCTCGGGTTGCTGGCCTTCATCGTGTCGGTGCTGGTCTATGTGGTTCTGGCGGGCGCCGTGCGGACCATGCTCCAGGATCCGGCGTTCAGCGACTTCGGCGGGAACTTCGACGGGGCGATCGACCGGGCGATCGACCGCGCGATCGACCAGGAGCTGCAGGAGCGCGCCAGCGAGGCGGGCTAGCTACCCGCCGGTTGCACCGCGTCGGCCGCTGCGACGTTGGCGTCCTGCCACTGCTGGTAAGCCGGATCGAAGAAACGGACGCGGACCTTCTTGTACTCCTTGGTTGAGTAGAGCAGCTGGTGGTCGTCCAGGTCGGTGCGCTGCCGGATGTCGGCGACGGCTTCTTCCACGCGCTCCTTGGAGGTGGCGTGGATCATGCCGAACAGCGCGTAGGGCCAGTCCGGGTACGTCGGGCGCCGGTAGCAGTGGCTGACCGCGGCATAGCCAGCGAGCTGGTAGCCGAACTCGTCGGTGCGGTCGCCTGAGTCCGGCGCGTCCGCGCCGCCGGTCGCCTCCTCTGCGCCTGGCACCCGCCACACGCTCATGGCGTTGGCGCCGAAGCCGGCGCGGCGGTGGTGCAGCACCGCGGCGAAGCGGCGCATCAGGCCCTCGTCGATGAGGCCCTCGGCCGCCTTGACCAAGGCATCCTCGGACGTGCCCAGCCGCTGGGCCATCGAGGCGAAGGGCGTCGGCTCGACGGCGAGGTCCTCCTGCAGCTCCAGGACGTAGCCGCGCTCCTCGGCGGTCAGGTCCGCGGCGGTGCGCGGCGTCTCGCGATAGGCCGGCAGCACCGACTGGGCGGCCATCGCTCGCTGGTCGGACACGTCGAGGTCGACGCCGATCTTGTACAGCTTCAGCGTCGGCAGGACCCGGGTCGAGCGCGCCTCCGTCAACCGGTGCAGCGCGTTGACGTGCACGGCCAGGTCCATCTCGGGTGGCACCGCCACCGTCCACCACAGGTTGAACTCGTGGTTGCGCCGGTAGTTGTGACTGACCCCGGGGTGGGCGTTGATGATCTCGGCGGCCTCGTCGACCCGGTCCTCGGGTAGGGCCGTGGCCACCAGCGAGGACTTGTAGCCGAGCTTGCGCGTGTCGAAGATCGCCGACACCTGGCGGATGATCCGCTCGCCCTTGAGCCGGGTGAAGCGCTCCATCACCTCGCCCTCGGACAGGTCCAGCCGCGCAGCCAGCGCCTCGAAGGGACGCGTCACCAACGGGAAGGCGGTTTGGAGGATGTTGAGCAACTGTTGGTCGGCCTCGTCGAGCGTGACGCGGCCTACGGTCTTGGAGGGCATTGTGGACGCTCCGTCCTCGCTCGGGGACAGTCCATGGTAGAGGTAGGGCACCATGCCCGCCCGCTCGCACGCCCGCCTGCACGCTCGCCTGACGGCCGATGGATTATCGGTCGAGGCCGCCCAGGCCTTCGTCGCCGACCGCGCCGCCGGCGCCGTGGTCGTGTTCACCGGCACCGTCCGCGACCACAGCGAGGGACGTGACGTCGCTGGCCTGACCTACGAGGCCTATGCCGAGCGCGCGCAATCGCAGTTGGACACCCTGGCCGCCGAGGTGGCGCGCCGCTTTCCTGACGTGGTTGCCGTGTGGCTGGAGCACCGCACCGGTGGGCTAGCCGTCGGTGAGCCGTCGGTGGTGGTGGCGGTATCGACCCCGCACCGTGAGGAGGCCTTCGCGGCGGCACGGTGGGCGATCGACGAGCTGAAGGCCACCGTGGCCATCTGGAAGCAGGAGCACTGGACCGGCGGTGGTGGGCACTGGCCCGGTACGCCATGAGGCGGCACGCCGTCAGCCGGCCGCCGCGCTGGAGCCGGTGGGAGGGTCGCGCGCGTCATGGCGCGTGACATCGCGATCGACTTGGGCACGGCCAACACGCTGGTGTGGAGCCGCGGTCGCGGCATCGTGCTGGACGAGCCGACCGTCATCGCCGTGAACACCCGCAACGGCGACGTGCTGTCAATGGGCCACGAGGCGTACGACATGGTCACCGACACGCCCAGCCACATCGTCGTTGACCGACCGCTGCGCAGCGGCGTCATCACCGACTTCGAGACCACCGCCCGGCTGCTGCGGCTGCTGTTCGGCCGGATCGGGCTGTCGCGGTTCTCACGGCCACGGGCGCTGCTGTGTGTGCCCAGCGCGCTCACCGGGGTGGAGCGCAGAGCGGTCGTGCAGGCCGCCGAGCAAGCCGGCGCCGCCCGTGCCCAGCTCATCGAGCAGTCCATGGCGGCCGCCCTCGGCGCCGGCCTACCGGTGGACGAGCCGGTCGGGAGCATGGTGGTCGACGTCGGTGGCGGGACGTCGCAAGTTGCGGTGATCAGCCTCGGTGGCGTGGTCGCCGCCAAGGCGGTGCGCACGGGCGGCTTCGACCTCGACGCGGCCATCCAGGCCTACGTGCGCCACGAATACGCCATGGCGATCGGCGACCGCACCGCCGAGCAGCTGAAGATCCAGATCGGCTCGGCGTACCCCCAGGCCAACGAGCCCCAGGCGGAGATCCGCGGTCGCGACCTGGCCACGGGTATGCCACGGACCGTGCTGATCGGGGCCGAGGAGGTGCGTGAGGCGATCACCGACTGCGTCACCGCCATCGTCGGCGCCATCGCCGCCACCCTCGCCGACTGCCATCCGGAGCTGACGCACGACGTCATCACCCGGGGCCTTTGCCTCACCGGAGGCGGGGCGCTGCTGCACGGACTGGACTCCAGGATCGCCCAGGAGAGTCAGATCCGGGTTCGTGTGACGGAGCAGCCGCTGGCGTCGGTCGTCACGGGCGCGGGCAGGACGATCGAGGACGCCGATGACTTCCGGGACCTGTTCGCTGGGTAGCCCACGGCTGAGTTCACGCGCGACAACGCGGGGGGTCCCGCTACTGTCGCTACGGCGAGTGGCTGCCCCCACCGGCCATTTACACTGTCCGTGATGGCCGACGCCGCCTTGTCCGCCCCGCTGCAGCTGGCGGCCAGCCTGTTGGCTCTGGTCGCCGCCGCCGGCCTCGCCATCATCGTGCTCGCCCGGCCAGGGACGCTACGAGCCGAGCACCAGGAGCCGGGCCCTTCGGAGCGGCTGTTCGCCGCGGGAGCTGGCCTGCTGGTCGCCGGCCATATCTGGGTCGGGGCGCTGCTGCCGGGGGAGCGGGTGGCCGTCGCGCTGCTCCACGCCGCCGGCCTCGCGCTGATCGCCGTGGGCCTGTCCCCCCGCCGCTTGCAAGGCCTCGCCGGGCCGGGCCTGGTCGTGCCCTTGCCGTTGCTGGTGTCGATGCATGTCGTAGGCGCGGTCGCCGGCATCGTCGGGGGTGTGCGCGCACTGCTTGGCGGGCCGACCACGAGGCTGATCGGCGTCGGCCTGCTGGCCTGGGGAGCGGCCGAGGCCATCGGTCTTTCATCCCCCACCGCCGGCGCCTGGCTGACGCTGGCGGGAGCCGCGGCGATCGGCTGGTGGCTGTGGCGGGTCAGTGCCCACGCGCTGTTGGCCAAGTTCGTGACCGCGTCGGTGGCCATCCTGCTGGCCGTCATCGTGCTGGTGGCAACGACGTTGTCGGGGCTGGCCTCCAGGGATCTGGTCGCCGGCGAGCTGGAACGACTGTCGAGCATCAGCGCCGGGATCGCCGAAGACGTGGAGCGCGACTGGCCGGCGGAGGCCATCGAGGCGGCGACAGTGCTGGCCACCTCCGAGGAGCCGCTGCTGGGAGCGGCCGCCAACGACGCCGGCCTGCAAGACCTCTACGAGTCGGTGCTGGAAGGCCAGGATCAAGACTTCCTCGTGGTACTGGATGCGCGTGGCCGGGTCCGTGGCTCCTACGCGCCCGGCGCTCCGCTGAGCGCCGGCTTCCGCAGGCAGGTGCGCAACTCTCCCGCCGTCGCCGAGCTGGTGAGGGGTGGTCGCCTGCGCGCGGCGGACGCCTTGCAGGCCGGGGGCCGCCTGGTGGTGCTTGGCGCCGCCCGGCTGGCGCCCGCCTCGGCTCAGGCGGAACAGGGCCTGATCGGTGTGGTGGTGACGGGCCGGGTGGCCGATCGGATCTGGGCCGACGAGCTGCGCGACGAGCGGCAGGTCGAGTTGCTGCTGGCCGTCGACGGATCCCGGCGAACCACTCCAACCGCGGTCTCACAGGGGCTGCGTAGCATCGGCGCGCAGGTCGCCGTCGCCCTGCCAAGCAGCGACGGTCCGAACACCCTGCAGATCGGTGAGCGAGCGCTGTACCTGGCCGCGACGCCGATCCGCGACCTGCGCTCCCGCCAGGTCGTCGCCCGGGCAGTGGCGGTCAACACCGCCGCGATGCTCGAGGGATTGCAGCGCGCCCAGGCCAGGCGCTTGTTCGGCCTCGCCCTGCTGGGCGGGTTGCTGGCCGGTCTCGTCACCGCAGCCGTGACCCGCCGGCTCGTCGCACCCATCCGCCGGCTGACCGCCGCGGCCGAGGCGGTTGGGGGCGATAACCTGGACGTGCAGGTGCAGGATCCCAGCCGAGACGAGGTCGGTGTCCTCGGCCGGACCTTCGCGACGATGACCACGTCCTTGGCCACGCAGGCCTCACAACTGCGCGAGGCGGCCGCGACGCAGGCGCGGCTGCGCTCCCGGCTGGAGGCGCTGACTGCCTCCATGAGCGACGCGCTGGTCGCCGTCAATCCCGACGGTAAGATCGTCACCTTCAACCCAGCCGCGCAGCGCTTGGTCAAACGCGACATCACCGAAGTGCTGGGGTTGCCGCTTGAGGACGTGCTCGTCGGCCGGGGCCCCGATGGCACCAGCGCCGCAACGGCTGTCGGGCGGCCCGACGCCGAGGGCGAGGTCGCCGTCCAGCTGCTGTTGACGCCCGACGGTGGCCCGATCGTGCCAACGGCGGTGACGGCCGCGCCGGTGCACGACCGGGACGGCGAACGCGTGCTGGGCCGGGTCCTGGTACTGCGCGACGTCAGTCGCGAGGTGGAGGTCGAGCGGATGAAGACCGAGTTTCTGGCCAACGTCAGTCACGAGTTGCGTACGCCGCTGACCCCGATCAAGGGCTACGCCGAGATGCTGGGGCGTGGTGAGTTCGAGCCCGACGTGACGCGCCGCTTCGCCGACGCGATCCTGGGGTCCACCGCCAGGCTCGAGCGAATCGTCGGCCTGATCGTGGACTTCGCCGCCCTCGACAGCGGCCGCTTGCGGCTTGCCCGCCACGTCGTGGCGCTGCCCGACCTGACGGCCGAGGTCCTCGCCGGGTGGCGAGTCAACGAGCCACAACGCGAGTTCGGCCAGGAGATGGCACAGGGCCTGCCGTCCGTGATGGTCGATCCGGTCATGCTGTGCAGAGCCCTCGACGAGTTGCTGGACAACGCCGTCAAGTTCTCGGGGGGCGGCTGCCCGGTGCGGGTCACCGGTGACGTCAGCACCATCGAGGGCCGCCCGATGGTCCGGCTGTCGGTTCACGACGAGGGCGTCGGCATGGAGTCGGACGTGGCCGCGCGGATCTTCGGCGACTTCTACCAGGGCGACGCGAGCGAGACCCGCTCCTACGGCGGGCTCGGGTTGGGTCTGGCCTTGGTCCGGCGGATCGCCGAGGGCTTGGGCGGCAGGGCAGCGGTGAGCTCAGAACTGGGCCGCGGGTCGACGTTCTCGTTGTTGCTGCCCATGGCGGGAGGCGAGGAGGCGTGACTTGGCTGCAGCGGCTGCGTCGGCGATGGTGGCTGGCGCTGCTCGGCCTGCTCTTCGTGGTCGTGGTGTTCGCCGCGCGGGTCGCCACCTTCTACACCGACGTGCTGTGGTTTGACAGCATCGGTTTCGCCAGCGTGTTCTGGAAGCTGCTGGGCGTCAAGGCGGCCCTGGGTCTGGCCGCCGGCGTGCTCGTGACGTTGCTGGTCGCCGGCAACATGTTGCTGTGCCGCCGGCTGGCTCCCGCCTATCGCATCCCCTCCCCGCAGGAGGAAGCGGTCGAGCGCTACCGCCGGGCGCTGCTGCCCTATGTGCGCCCTGTGCTGCTCGGCGTGGCCGTGATGTTCGGCCTCATCGCCGGCCTGTCGATGGCGGGGCGGTGGTCGACGTACCTGCTGTGGGCCAACGCGCAGGAGTTCGGCCGCGCGGACCCGCAGTTCGGCCGTGACCTGGGGTTCTTTGTCTTCGTGCTGCCGTTCCACGTGCTGTTGAACTCGTGGCTGTTCGGCTCGCTGGTCCTGACCTTGCTGGCCACAGCCGCGGCGCATTACGTGTTCGGCGGCATCCGTCCGCAGTCGCCCGGTCAGAAGGTCACCCCTGCGGTCAACGTGCACCTGTCGCTGCTGCTCGCCGCACTGGTCGGGGTCCGAGCCTGGGGATTCCGTCTCGACCAGTACCTACTCAGCTACTCCGAGCGCGGCGTCGTCACTGGGCTGTCCTACACCGACGTTCACGCTCAGCTGCCGGCCTACCGGTTGCTGCTCGTCATCGCCGTGATCTGCCTGCTGCTGTTCTTGGTCAACGTCCGCGCCCGCGGTTGGCTGCTGCCGACGGCGGGGGTCGGCATCCTGCTGGTGGCGGCGGTCGTGCTCGCAGGGATCTTTCCCACCGTCATCCAGCGGCTGCGCGTGGCGCCGCAGGAGTTGGACCGGGAGCGGCCGTTCATCGAGGAGAACCTGGCGGCGACCCGCTTCGCGTTCGGCCTCGACGACGTGGACAGCGAGGCGTTCCCGGCCGCGGGCGAGCTGTCGCCCGAGCAGATCGAGGCCAACAGCGAGACGCTGTCGTCGGTCCGCCTGTGGTCGCCGAGTACCGCCCAAGTTGCCTACGAGCAGCTGCAGGCGCTGCGGCCCTACTACAACTTCCGCGACGTCGACGTCGACCGCTACCAGGTGGACGGCACGCCGACGCAGGTCGTCGTGTCGGCGCGTGAGATCAGCGAGAGCACCCTGCCGGCGGGCACCTGGCAGAACCAACGCCTGGCGTTCACCCACGGGTACGGCGTGGTGGCCTCGCGGGTCAGCACGGCGACCAGCGACGGCCAGCCGGTGTTCCTCGCCGAGGACATCCCCCAGACCGGTGTCCCGGCGTTCGACATCGACAACCCGCGCATCTACTTCGGCGAAGACCCCCCGACGTACTCCGTCGTCGGTACCCAGCAGCCGGAGATCGACTACGCCATCGAGGGCGGCGGCACCGAGGAGTTCGTCTATGCGGGTGCGGACGGGGTCGGCGTCGGCTCACTCGGCCGGCGCTTGGCGTTCGCCTTACGGTTCGCCGAGCCGAACATCCTGCTGTCCAACCTGCTCACCGCCGACTCGAAGGTGCTGTACCGGCGTCAGGTGCGAGAACGGGTGCTGTCGGTGGCGCCGTTCCTCAAGCTGGACCATGACCCGTATCCGGTGGCGGTCGACGGGCGAGTCCAGTGGGTGGTGGACGCCTACACCACGACCGACATGATGCCGTACTCTCAGCGCATCGATCTGGGCGACTTGACCCTGGTTGACCAGGAGGCCCTGGTGCTGCGGACCAGTCCCGACGGCACGCAGAGCCTGGTGCGCGAAACCGCCCAGCTGCCGGGGTTGCAGGGACGCGCCAACTACATCCGTAACAGCGTCAAGGCGGTGGTCGACGCCTATGACGGGACGGTGCGGTTGTACGTCATCGACGATGAGGACCCGTTGATCGCCGCCTGGCGGGCGGTGTTCCCCGGGGTCTTCGTCGACGGCGACGAGCTGAGCGACGAGCTGCGCTCCCACCTGCGCTACCCGGAGGACATGTTCCGGGTGCAGTCCTCGGTCTTCCTGGACTATCACATCGAGGAGGCCGACGACTTCTACACCAAGGAGGACGCCTGGAAGCTTCCTGCGGACCCCGCCTTCCGTAACAATCAGCTCAACGTCGCCGCCGAGCAGCGGGAGTCGCGCACGGTGCGTCCGACCTACCAGCTGCTGCGGCTGCCGGGGGAATCCAACTCGGAGTTCGCGCTGCTGCAAACCTTCCTGCCGGGGGGCCGGGACCGTCGCAACCTCATCGCCTACCTGGCCGGGCGGGGCGACCCGGAGCAGTACGGCCAGCTGAAGGCCTTCGTGATGCCGCCCAGCAAGACCGTCTTCGGTCCCGAGCAGGTACAGGCGCGCATCGACGCCGACGAGGAGATCGCCCGCGACGTCAGCCTGCTCAACCAGCGTGGTTCCACCGTCATTTACGGTGATCTGCTGACCATCCCCATCGCCGACGCGCTGCTGTACGTGCAGCCGCTGTTCCTGCAGGCCGAGCAGTCCTCGATCCCGGAGCTGACGCGGGTCATCCTTGTCCTCGACGAGCAGGTGGCCAGCGCGGACACCCTCGCCGAGGCCCTGCAAAGCCTGTTCGGCGTGGTGCCCGGCGACGTGGTGGGACCTGGGATGCCGCCTCCCGCCGCGGGTGACCCCGAGCCGCCGCCGTCCGGGGACGCCACCGCCGACCCGCAGATTGAGGACCTGATCGGTCAGGCGCTGGCAGCGTTCGACCGCGCTGACGCGGCACTGCGCAACGGCGAGCTCGGTCGCTACCAGGCCCTGACCCGTCGGGCGCAGCAGCGCCTCGCCGAGGCTCAGGCGCTGCTGGAAGCCGGCAGCGTCGAGCCCAGCGAATCGCCCACGGAAGCACCGAGCGAAGCACCGAGCGAAGCGCCGACCGAAGGCTGAGCCGCTGGGCGTTGCAGCCTTGTGCCGTCGCTGCTAACGTCGAAATCGCGAGGTGGAGCAGTTCGGTAGCTCGCCGGGCTCATAACCCGGAGGTCGTAGGTTCAAATCCTGCCCTCGCAACCAAGAAACCGCAGGTCACAGCATTACGAAGGCCGCCCACTTGGGCGGCCTTTCTGCTGCTTGCAACCATTCTGCAACCATCCGATTCAGGCACCGCCGTCGACCAGGGCCGCGAGCCTCGCGGCGGCGTCCTCTTGAAGCGCGGGGATGGCGTGCGAGTAGGTGTCCAACGTCACC
>Ga0136619_10000112_pt1 | contig 27160 bp, 24 predicted proteins | sample AntDrymUQ3532106_2_FD_104807 | JGI IMG/M metagenome (GOLD analysis project Ga0136619, IMG submission 104807) | Polar desert sand microbial communities from Dry Valleys, Antarctica - metaG UQ353 (21.06) | ecosystem: Environmental > Terrestrial > Soil > Desert | place: Antarctica: Dry Valley...
GACGCCGGTTACGAGGGCGCCGGGTTGATCTCGAAGACGGTCGCCAGCCTCGGGGTCACCGAGGTGGCGATCCCCCCGGTCGCCTTCCCCGACCTGCGGGCCGATCCCGAATGGGGCGACGGCTGGGTCCGTTTCGAGCAGACCGTCGGTGGGCGCACCGGGGCCCCGATCCCCCGCCGGGTCAACCGCCCCCCGTTCGTACAGATCACCGCGCCGACGGTGTGGACCACGCTCGCCTTGACGATCCACGCCGACGGGGGGTCCCAGTATGAGATCGTGGGGGCCAGCCCCTTCCCCCGCCACTGGTTCTACGACGTCGACGGAAACCTGGTGAAGAAGTCCGGCATCGCCGACTACAAGGAATGGGCCGGTGAGATGTTCGGTGAGAGGTCGCCGTGGGGGAACTACCAGCACGAGCTGCTGGTCGCCGACGCCGAGAGCGAGCTGGAGCGGATCCTGTCCAAGGTGATCATGCAGGGCGGGAGCAAGCCCGAGATCCGCCGGCTGAGATCGGGGATGGCCCTCACCCAGCAGGGCGAGGAGGGCGACGAGCTGTACCTGGTGCTCGACGGGGTGTTGTCGGTGGAGGTCGATGGAGAGGCCCTCGCCGAGGTTGGCCCTGGAACCATCCTGGGCGAGCGCGCCATCCTGGAGGGAGGCATGCGCACCTCCACCCTGCGCGCCGTGACCCCGGTCAAGGTGGCCGTGGCCCGCAGCGACCAGATCGACCGCCAGGCCCTCCTCGACCTGGCCAAGCGCCATCACAGGGAAAACGAGGCCGAATAGCACAGTCTGTTTCCCCTCCCCCTGGTTTGGTCCCCTTCCCCCTGGTTTGTTCGCCGCCCTCCCCCAGCGGGGGACGGGGAAGCTGAGCCAATCGCCGAAGGCGCGCCAGGACAGCCGGGGCAGGGAACCAAAAATGGCCGCCCCCTGCGACCGGGGAACAAGGCGGACCATCGCAGTTGGGCCTCTCGGCCTCCCACCCCCGCCTCGCAGAGCCTCGGCACCCCTCCCAACGGGAGGGGAAAAGAACCGGCAGGGGAACGAGAACGGCGGGGTCAGGTCGCGATCCGGGCGATCTGGGCCTGGCCGCGTGGCCTCCGAGGCACTGTCCGACCGCCGCCGGTTCGACTGCGAACAATGGACCGGAGCCGCCGTGGAGGAGCTACTGAAGAAGATTCGCCGGCGGCGGCGACCTCTTCCCCGTGCTGATCGAAGGAACCGACCGGCTGGGCGGCGAGATCGACCTCGACGCCCTGGTCACGTACTTCGGCGCCAACTCCCCGGTCGCCCCGGGGCCGCAGGACCGGATCACCCGCCTCAACTGAGCGGGCCCGGTCGACCCGACCTCTTTCCCTCCCCTGCGGGGGAGGGGGAGAGAGCATTTCTTAGGACCGAAACGCGTCATCAGCGATGCGTTTCGGTCCTAAGAAACGTCGGTGAGGCCCAGGTCGGCGAGGAGCCGGCGAACCCTCCGCTCGATGTCGTCGCGGATGGGGCGGACCTGCTCGACGGTGCGGCCCGCCGGGTCGTCGAGCTCCCAGTCGAGATACCGCTTGCCGGGGAACACGGGGCAGGCGTCGCCGCAGCCCATGGTGACCACCACGTCGGCGGCACGGACGATCTCGTCGGACCAGGGCTGGGGAAGCTCGCCGCCGATGTCGATGCCCACCTCGGCCATGGCCGCCACCGCCGCCTGGTTCACCGACTCCACCGGCTCGGACCCACCGGAGTAGACATCGACCCGGTCGCCGGCGAGCCGCCGCATCCATCCCGCCGCCATCTGCGAACGGCCCGCGTTGTGGACGCACAGGAACAGAACGGAGGGATTGAGGGCGGTCTGGTCGATTGCGTCGAGCCGAACCAGGGCGCGCAGCCGGTCACGGGCGAAGCGCTCGGCCAGCAGCGGGACCCAGGCGGTGGTGGAAGCGCCGGTGGCAAGCCGCTCGACCGAATCGGCGACGAACCGCTCGATGGTCTCGGTGTTGAGCACTCCCTCGAACTGGCCGCGGAGCCGGTCGGTGGCTGCCCTGACCTGAAGCTGCTGCTCGACGGCGAGGCTGGTCATGCAAGGGTCTCCTGTCGTGGGGCGGTTACCGCGTCGATCCGGTTCGAGATGTCGGCAAATGCGGAACGGAAAGCGGTGACGGTGCCGGCGGCCGCCGGGTCGGCGACCGACCAGTGAAGCGACGGCGCCGAGAACGGCAACGGCGCCTCGCGGGCCCGGTCGCACACCGACACCACCAGGGCAGGTGCGAGGTCGACCGCGTCGTAGCCACGGGGAGACGCCTCCCCGAGATCCACCCCGAAACCGGCTGCGGCGCGTATCGCGTTGGGGTGGACCCGAGGTGCCGGATGGGTGCCGGCGCTCTCGGCCCGACGGCCGGTGCGCTGGTGCCAGAAGGCAGCGGCGAACTGCGATCGGGCCGAGTTGTGGGTGCACACGAACAGCACCCGCTCGGGGTCGACCAGCGGCACCGTCACCAGCCCGAACAGCCGGTCACGGTGCATCGACACGTAACGGCGCCGGTGGTCGCCTTCGGACACCCCCCGTTCGACCAGCCCCGCCGCCTCGAGCACGCCCAGGTGGTGGGCGGCGAGGTTGCCCCGCACCCCGACCAGGTCGGCAAGCTCCTGGAAGGTGCGATCGCTCAACAGCAGCTCGTCGATCATGGCTAGCCGGTGCCGGTCGCCCAAGGCGGCATGGATCGTGGCTCGATCGTCTACATTCATCGATCGAATAGTACTGACTCAATCCTAGTTGAGTCAACCCGGGACGATCCGCAGCCTCAGAAGCCTCAGAACTCGAGGGCCGATCGGAGGCCGGCGATCCGCTCGGGCACCGCCCGGAACCACGCCCACCTCCCCCGCTGCTGGCGCACCAGCATCCCGGCATCGACCAGCACCGAGAGATGGTGGCTGACAGTGGGTTGGCTGCGGCCGATGGGCTCGACCAGCTCGCAGGCGCAAACCTCTCCGTCGGGGGCGGTGGCGATGAGGCTGAGCAGCCGGAGCCGGATCGGGTCGGCAAGCACCTTGAACCCGTCGGCGAGCTCGTCGGCGCCGGCCGCGCTCAGCGGCTCGACCAGCACCGGTGGGCAACAGCTTTCGATGATGTTGATCTCCACGGCGGCCAGGATAGCCCTTCCCGGAGACAATGTATTGACATCTGTCTATACGACGGTGTAGCCTACGTATCGATCAGGGTCGATATGAGCAAGGAGCAGGTGATGGGCACTGGGACCGATGAGATCAGGGAGCAGGTACGACGCCGGTACGCAGTGAGCGCCGGGTCCGGTCAGGGATGCTGCGGTTCGGACGGCTGCTGCGGCCCCGACGAGACCGATCTCACCGGCGGTCTGTACTCGGCCGACGAGATCGGCGCCATCCCCGGTGCCGCCGCCACCGCCAGCCTCGGCTGCGGCAACCCGACGGCGGTGGCCGAGCTCCACCAGGGCGAGACCGTTCTCGACCTCGGCTCGGGCGGTGGAATCGACGTCCTGCTGTCGGCCCGGCGGGTGGGGCCGACCGGACGGGCCATCGGGCTCGACATGACGGATGAGATGCTCGAGCTGGCCCGCTCCAATGCCATCGAGGACGGCGCCGCCAACGTCGAGTTCCACAAGGGCTACATCGAGGACATCCCGCTCGCCGATTCATCTGTCGACGTGGTGATCTCCAACTGCGTGATCAACCTGTCGGCCGACAAGGCGGCGGTGTTCGCCGAGATCCACCGCGTGCTCCGATCCGGTGACCGGATCGGGATCAGCGACATCGTCGCCCACGACCACCTCTCCCCCGCCGAACGAGCCGAGCGTGGCGACTGGGTCGGGTGCATCGCCGGTGCCCTGTCGGTGGGCGAGTACGAGAAGGGGCTGATCGACGCCGGCTTCCGTGACGTCTCGCTCACCTCGACCCATGCCGTGGCCGACGGGATGGACTCGATGATCATCCGCGCCGTCAAGCGCTGACGGCCGCGGTCAGGGATCGATCAGCGGGCCGACCCTACGTGGTGTCCCTGGCGGCCTCGATGCCGCTGAGGATGATGTCGAGCCCGAACTCGAACTCCTCGACGAAGCTGCACGCCATCAGCTCCTCCGCCAGGGCGGAGACGTGGGGGAAGCGCTCGGCGTAACCCTCCAGCAGCGCCCGCTTCTTGCGGTCGAGCGCCTCGTCGGAGGCCCACACCGAGGTGGTCTCCTGGAACGAGTAACCCATCACGTGGCTGGCGATGACGTGCCAGGCGTGGAGGACGAGATGGGTCGGGTAGCCGGCGGCGAGCAGCCTTGCCAGCACGGAATCCATGAGACCGAACGCCGCCGGCCCGGCGATCCCCTGGGCGCTGATCAGCGGCAGCGTCCAGGCGTGGGCGGTGAAGACGTCCTTTGCCCGCACCGCAACATGGCGTACCGCCACCTTCCAGTCGGCGGTGCCGTCGAGCGGCCCGATCTGGGCGAACAGCCAGTCGACCATCCCCGACAGGATGTCGTCCTTGTCCTCGACGTGGTTGTAGAGCGACATCGCCTCCACCCCGAGCGCTTGGCCCAGCTTGCGCATGCTCAGCGCCTCGATGCCCTGGGCATCGGCCAGTTCGACGGCGGCCGAGACGATGCGGTCGCGGGACAGAGGAAGCCGGACGGTCGCCTGGTCAACGGTCATCGATTCCAGCTCTCTCTCCCCCGCTCGAAGCCGCCTTGACAAGCTTACACCGTACGTCGTAACTTACGTCGTATGCTTACAGCGTACACATACGGTGTACGCCCGTCGATGTAGAGACCCTCATGATGCGCAGTCCCGCGGCGCTCGCTCGCTCGAGCGCCCGTCACCCGTGGAGGACCGTGGTCGTATGGCTGGCGGGCCTCGTCGCCGCCGTTGCGTTGACCTCGGCCTTCCTCGGTGACGCCCTCACCACCTCCGCCGACTTCACCAACACCCCCGAGTCGGTGCGGGCACTCGAGCTCATCGAGGGATACCGGGGGCAGGCGACCGATACCGAGCTGGTCGTCGTCACCTCCCCCACCCTCGAGGTCACCGATCCCGCCTACGCCGACTACGTCGCCAGGCTCCAGGCCGCCATCGAGGCCCTCGGCCCCGACACCGTGTCCCATGTGGGCAGCTTCCTCACCGAGGACGGCCCGGTCGCCGAGAGCGGCCGCGCCACCCTCCTCCCGGTGACCCTGTCGGGTACCGAGATCGATGTGACCGGCGAGCAGGCGACCACCCTCCACCAGGTCGTCGCCGGAACATCCGCTCCTGACGGCATCGGGGCCATGGTGACCGGACCGTCCACGCTGAGCAACGAGTTCAACGAGATCGCCGAGGAGGACCTGCGCACCGGGGAGTCGATCGGGGTGATCGTGGCCCTGCTGGTGCTCGTCTTCGTCTTCGGCACCGTCGCCGCCGGGGTGATCCCGATCGTCCTCGGGGTCGCCGCCATCGTCGTCGCCCTGGGGCTGGCCGCCCTGGTGGGCCTCGTCTTCGACCTGTCGTTCTTCGTCACCAACATGATCTCGATGATCGGCCTCGCCGTCGGCATCGACTACTCGCTGTTCGTCGTCTCCCGCTACCGCGAGGAGCGGGGTCGGGGTCTGGCCAAGATCGACGCCATCACCCACGCCGGGGCCACCGCCGGCCGTGCCGTTCTCTGGTCGGGACTGACCGTGGTCCTGGCCCTGGTGGGGATGCTGCTCCTGCCCAACACGATCTTCCGCAGCCTGGGGATCGGAGCGATCCTGGTCGTGATCGTCGCCGTGGCGGCGTCGATGACGCTGCTCCCGGCGGTGCTGTCGCTGATGGGCGAGAAGGTGGATGCGCTCCGCATCCGGGGCCGCAGCGCCCGCTCCCGGGAGCGTCAGGGCCGGTTCTGGGACCGCATCACCCATGCCGTCATGGACCGCCCGGTGATCAGCCTGGTGGTGGCGGGGGGAGTCCTGGTGGTGCTGGCCCTCCCCTACTTCTCGATCACCACCGGGTTCGCCGGGGTGTCCACCCTGCCCGACGAGATCGAGTCGAAGCAGGCGTTCATCATCCTCGAGGAGGAGTTCTCGGGCGGTTTGGGGTCGCCGGTCGAGATCGTCGTCGATGGAGCGATCACCCCCGAGGTGGACCGGGCGATCGCCGCCCTCCAGACCCAACTGGCCACGCTGCCCGCCTTCGGTGGGTCCACCGTGGATGTGGCGGCTGCGGACGACCTCGCCATCGTCTCGGCGCCGCTCAACGGAGACATCAACTCGGACGCCTCCCTCGGCGCGGTGCGTAGCCTGCGCGCCGACATCGTCCCGGCAACATTCGCCGGGACCGGGGTCGAGGTACTGGTGGGTGGGGAGACCGCGGTCACGGTCGACTTCGTCGGCCAGACCGACACCTACACCCCGATCGTGTTCGCCTTCGTCCTGGCTCTCTCGTTCCTGCTGCTCACCGTGGCCTTCCGATCGGTGGTGATCCCGGTGAAGGCGATCCTCCTCAACCTGCTGTCGGTGGGCGCCGCCTACGGCATGGTGGTGGCCTTCTTCCAGCAGGGGGTCGGCCCCGAGTGGGTGAAGTCGATCGCCGGTGGACTGGGCTTCGACCAGGTCGAGGCCATCGAGGCGTGGCTGCCCCTGTTCCTGTTCTCGGTGCTGTTCGGGCTGTCGATGGATTACCACGTGTTCCTGCTCAGCCGGATCCGGGAGCAGTTCGACCGCACCGGCGACAACACCGCGTCGGTCGCCTATGGGCTGCGCACCACCGGGGCCGTGATCACCGGGGCGGCGGCGATCATGGTCGCCGTCTTCGCCGGGTTCGCCGCCGGGCGGCTGGTGTCGTTCCAGCAGATGGGCTTCGGGCTCGCCGTGGCCGTCCTCCTCGACGCCACCATCGTCAGGACCGTGCTGGTACCGGCGTCGATGAAGCTTCTGGGCGAGCGCAACTGGTATCTGCCGAGCTGGCTGCAGTGGCTCCCCCACCTGGAGATCGAGGGTCGTCCCGAGCCGATCGAGGAGAAGGGCGACCTGGTCGGGGTCTGACTCAGGTGGGTCCGGTCCGAGGGGCGCCCCGGCGTCCCTCGGCCAGACCGTCCTTGGCGGCTCGGGTCGGGCGATCACCCTCCCCCGCTAGGTTGGGCGGATGCGGGTAGCCACCTGGAACGTCAACTCGCTCAGGGCCCGGCTCGAGGCGGTGGAGCGATGGCTGGAGCGGGCCGCCCCCGACATCCTGCTGCTCCAGGAGACCAAGCTGGCCGACGAGGACGTGCCCGGGCTGCTCTTCGGCATGGCCGGTTACGAGCTGGCCCATCATGGCGAGGGGCGGTGGAACGGGGTGGCGATCGCCAGCCGGGTAGGCATCGGCGAGGTGGTCACCAACTTCGGCGACGGGCCGGTCCGTGACAGCCGATCCGCCGGGGGAACCGAGGACTTCAACCCGTTCGACGAGGCGCGGATGATCGGCGCCTTGTGCGGGGACATCCGAGTGGTCAGCCTCTACGCCCCCAATGGCCGTGTTGTCGGCTCACCCTTCTACCTGGGCAAGCTTCGCTGGTTCGACCGGCTTCATCGGTGGGTGACCGAGACGTGCTCGCCCGATCAGCCGTTGATCCTGGGCGGGGACCTCAACGCCACCCCGAGCGATGAGGACGTGTGGGATCCGGACGCCGCCCATGGTGGCACCCATGTCTCGCCCGAGGAGCGCGCCGCACTGGCCCGACTCCGCGACTGGGGGCTGGTCGACGCCTATCGGGCCCACCGGTCCGAGCCGGGCCGGTTCTCGTGGTGGGACTACCGGGCGGGCATGTTCCATCGCAACCAGGGCATGCGCATCGATCTGCTCTACGTCACCGAGCCGGTGGCCGACCGGGTCAGGTGGGCCGAGATCGATCGGGAGGCCCGGAAGGGACCGCCGACGCCGTCGGACCATGCGCCCTTGGTGATCGATCTCGACCAGCCGGGGAAGCCGTTCGACGCCGGATGGGAAGCCGCCATGGTGCGGATCGAGGCCCGGGTGGGGCGCAAGAACACCCGACCGGACACGAGCTCGGTCTGAGGTACTCGCTCAAAGTTTGGGGGGTCGACCCTTCTCGTGGCGAACTTTGAGCGCCTCACACCGCCGAGCAGCGTCACTCGCTCAAAGTTTGGGGGGTCGACCAGGACCTCAGCTCGGTCTGAGGTCGAGGCGGCGCAGCAGCTGGGCGTTGAGGGCGACGATCACGGTCGATGCGCTCATCAGCACCGCGGCGGCGGCCGGGGGAAGCACGACGCCGGCCCAGGCCATCGCCCCGCCGGCGAGCGGGATGGCGACGACGTTGTATCCGGTCGCCCACGCCAGGTTCTGCATCATCTTGCGATACCCGGCCTCAGACAGCCGGCGGACGCCGACCACACCGCGGGGGTCGTCGGAGGCGAGCACCACCCCGGCCGACTCGATGGCCACGTCGGTACCGGCCCCGATGGCGATCCCGACGTCGGCCTGGGCGAGGGCGGGGGCGTCGTTGACACCGTCGCCGACCATCGCCACCCGCAGACCCCGCGCCTGCAGCTCGGCCACCTTGGCGTGCTTGTCCTCGGGCAGCACCTCGGCCATCACCTCGTCGATGCCCAGCTCGGCGCCAACCGCCCCGGCCACCTGGTGGGCGTCGCCGGTGATCATCGCCACCTCGACCCCGAGCCGGTGGAGCTGGTCGACCGCCTCGCGCGACTCCGGCCGCACCTCGTCCTCCAGCGACAGTGCCCCGAGCACCTTGCCGTCGCCGAGCACGTAGAGGACGGAGGCGCCGCGGTCACGCCAGGCACCCGTGCGCTCCCGCAGTGGCTCCGGCTCGGCCAGGCTCCGGTCGCGGAGCAGGCCGGGACCGCCCACCGCAACGGCGACCCCGTCGACGATGGCCTCGACGCCCCTGCCGCTCATCGCCCGGAACCCGGTGGCATCGGGCACCGGGCCCCGATCCGAGGCGGCGACGACGATTGCCCTAGCCACCGGATGCTCCGAGTCGGACTCGACGGAAGCGGCCCGCGTGAGCAGGCGGTCGTCGTCCCCATCCACTGCGGCAACGTCCCGCACCACGTGGCTGCCCCTGGTGAGGGTCCCGGTCTTGTCGAACAGGACGATGTCGACGGTCCGCATCCTCTCCAGGGCGAGCCGGTCCTTCACCAGGATGCCGTTGCGGGCGGCCATCCCCGTGGAGATGGCGATCACCAATGGGATGGCCAGCCCGAGCGCATGGGGACAGGCGATCACCAGCACCGCCACCGTACGCACCACGGCCTGGTCGGGTTGGCTGGCCAGCAGCCAGGCGATGCTGGTGACGGCGCCGGCGGCGATGGCCACGTAGAACAGGACGGCGGCGGCGCGGTCGGCCAGAACCTGGGCCGCCGACCGCGACTCCTGGGCCTGAGCCACCAGCCGCTGGATCCCGGCCAGGGCGGTGTCCTCGCCGACGGCGGTGACCCGGAGCCGGACCGCCGAGTCGGTGGCGACGGTTCCGGCCACCAGCGTGTCACCCGGCCCCTTGGCCACGGGCCGGGACTCGCCGGTGACCATCGATTCGTCTATCTCGGCTCCCCCCTCCACCACCGCCCCGTCGGCGGGCACCCGACCCCCGGGGCGCACCAGGACGAGATCGCCCACCACCAGGTCGGCGATCGGAACCGTCTCGCTGCCCCCGTCCGTTACCCGCTCGGCGTTGTCGGGGAGCAGTTCGGCCAACGCCTGCAATGCCCCCCTGGCCTGGCCGATGGCCCGCATCTCCATCCAATGGCCCAGCAACATGATCGTGATCAGGGCGGCGAGCTCCCACCAGAACTCGAGGTCGAACCAACCCAGGGTGGTGGCCGCCGAGGCGACGAAGGCGACCGTAATCGCCATCCCGATCAGCAGCATCATCCCCGGTTGGCGGTCGCCGGCCTCCTGCACCGCGCCCTTCAGGAAGGGCGACCCTCCGTAGATGAAGATGGCGGTGCCCAGCACCGGAGCCAGCCAGTCGGATCCGGGAAAGTCGGGGGCGGTGTAGCCGAACCACTCTTGGATCATCTCGCTGTAGAAGACGACCGGGATGGTCAGGGCGAGCGAGAGCCAGAACCGGTCGCGGAACATCGCAACGCTGTGCCCGGCGTGCTTGTCGTGCCCCCCGCCGTGGTCGCCGTCGCCGTCGTGCCGGGAAGCGGGCATGGTCGCGATCGGCGGGGAATCTCCCGGGCCATGCTGGTGGGCATGGTGATCATCATGGTGCGTCATGGCGCCTCCTCGACCTCGACGGGACCGGGTCGTGTGCGGACCGGCACGGCCCGCCCCCGCAGCAATGCCGGGGGACCGTACCGCATTCCCTCCCCGAACCGGCCACGGATCGCTCCGGCGTTCTCCTACCCGGTAATGCGATAATCGAAGAGCCGTTGCACCGCCCTCACGGAGGCACCGATGCCGATCCCCGCCGCTCCGTCCCAGCCGTCTGCCGACGGGTCGATCAGCCGGTCAGAGCTGGCGCTGGCCACCCGCAACCACGGGATGCCGCTGGAGGCGATGCGATGGGATCTCACCCCGCCCGGCCTCCACTACCTGCTGATCCACTACGACGTGCCCCTCATCGACCCCGGCCGGTGGCGCCTCGAGGTCGGAGGCGCCGTCCGCAATCCGCTCACCATCGACCTCGACGGGCTGCGGGAGCGGCCCCGGGTCGGCGTGACCAGCACCATGGAGTGCGCCGGCAACGGGCGGGCGCTGTTCAGCCCCCGGGCGATCTCCCAGCCGTGGCTGCTCGAGGCCGTGGGGACCGCCGCCTGGACCGGCGCCGCCCTGTCCGACCTTCTCGAAGAGGCCGGCCTCGAGGACGACGCCGTCGAACTGGTGTTCACCGGCGCCGACCGCGGGTTCGAGGGGGGAATCATGCAGAGCTACCAGCGGGCGTTGACCCGGACCGAGGCCATGGGGTCGGATGCCGTCCTCGCCTACGAGATGAACGGATCCCCTCTCCCGCCGCAACATGGGTACCCGGTCCGGCTCGTCGTCCCCGGCTGGTACGGGATGACCAACGTCAAGTGGCTCACGGCGATCACCGGGGTCACCGAACCCCACCGCGGATACCAGAGCGCCACCGCCTACCGCATGCGGGCGCACCCCGACGAGCCCGGTACCCCGGTGACCCGCATCGTGCCCCGGTCGCTCATGGTCCCGCCCGGGGTGCCCGACTTCTTCTCGCGGCACCGGATCGTCGGCACCGGGCCGTGCCTGCTGGAGGGGAGGGCGTGGTCGGGATGGGAGCCGATCGAGGCGGTCGAGGTCAGTGTCGACGGCGGCGACGCCTGGCACGACGCCGACCTCGATCCGGCCCCGATCCACCCCCATACCTGGCGCCGCTTCAGCTTCACCTGGTCGCCATCGACCGGCGACTACGAGCTGCGCAGCCGCTGCCGTGACGCCGCAGGCCACACCCAGCCCGACGTGGCCGAATGGAACGTCGGCGGCTACGGCAACAATGGGGTGCAACGCATCATGGTCACCGTGGTCGACACCGAGAGGTAGGGAGCCATGCCCGAGAGGATCACCGAACCCGGGCCGCTCGACGGGATGAGGGTCGCCGTGCTCGTGGACGACGGGGTCGAGGACCTCGAGTACTGGGTCTCGGTGATGAGGCTCCAGGAGGCCGGGGCCGTGGTCACCTCGGTGGGAACCACGCTCGACGATGTCACCGGCAAGCATGGCCTGCACGCCAGGGCCAAGGCTTTGGCGGCCGACGTCGACCCAGACGAGGTCGACGGGCTGGTCATCCCCGGTGGATGGGCGCCCGACAGGCTCCGCCGCAGCGCCGACATCACCGGTCTGGTGAGGGCGGTGCACGATGCCGGCAGACCGATCGGCATCATCTGCCACGGTGGGTTGGTCGCCATCTCGGCGGGGATCATCCGCCGGGACGGTCCGGTCACCGGCTCGCTCGGGATCAAGGACGACCTCGTCAACGCCGGCGGCACCTGGGTGGACGAGCCCGCCTTTCGCGACGGCAACCTGGTCTGGGGTCGGGTGGTCGACGACATCCCCGCCTTCAACCGCGAGATGGTCGCCCTCTTCACCAAATCCCGGACCGGCTGAGCCGATCGCCGCAGGCGAACACGACAGCCGGGGCGGGGGAAGACAGCCGGACCGAGCTGCACCGCCGTCTCGGTATCCCACCCCGCCTCGCAAAGCCGAGGCACCCCTCCCAATGGGAGGGGAAAGGGAATCGGGGGAAGACAGCCGGACCGAGCCGCCGGGGCCTCGGTATCCCACCCCGCCTCGCCAAGCCTCGGCACCCCTCCCAACGGGAGGGGAAAAGAAACCGGGGGAAGACAGCCGGACCGAGCTGCACCGCCGTCTCGGTATCCCACCCCGCCTCGCCAAGCCTCGGCACCCCTCCCAATGGGAGGGGAAAGGGGCTACGTGGGATCGAGACCGGCGGCTGTCAGCATCCGGGTCAGGCGACGGCGGCGGGGGTTGACCGAGCGGGCGTGGCGGCGCATGCCCGACCACGGGTCACCAACTTCGGCCAACCGGTCGGGCATGGTCGCCATGGTCCAGCCGTCCGGTCGCAGCCCGGGGTCGTCGAGCTCGTCCCAGGTGATCGGAGCCGCCACCGGGGCGCCGGGCCTCGGTCGCACCGAGTAAGGGGCGATCACGGTCTGCGCCCAGGCGTTGCGGGCGATGTCGACGTAGAGGCGATCCCGGCGGGAGACCTTGCGCCCCTCGACGGTGAGATCGTCCGGATGGATGGCGGCGAGCAGCCGGGCCAGGTCGTTGGCGAAGCCGTGGACGGCTTCGGTGTCCGCCGACCGGTCGAGCGGGACCACCACGTGGATCCCCCGGGAACCGGTCGCCTGCAGGTACGCGCCGAGGTCGAGGTCGTCGAGCACCTCCCCGGTCCACCGAGCCGCCCGCCTGACCTCCTCGAAGTCGTCGGTCGACGGATCGAGGTCGATGACCATCAGGTCGGGCCGTTCGAGCCGGTCGAGCCGGCTCGGCCAGCGGTGGAACGAGATCGTGCTCAGGTTGGTCAAGGCCAGCAGCGCCGCCTCGTCATCGACCACCGGGTGGCGCACCGTGCCACCCTCCTTGCGCACCTCCACGGTGCGGATCCAGTTGGCCACCCCCCTGCCCGCCTCCTTCTGATAGAACCCGACCTCGCCGATCCCCTCGGGAAACCGCTGCAGCATCAGGGGCCGGTCGACCAGATGGGGGACCATCACCCCGGCTACGGCGTGGTGATAGATGGCCAGATCGGCCTTGGTAAGACCGTCCTCGGGGAACAGCACCTTTTCGGGGTGGGTGATCTTCACGGTGCGCCCGCCCGCCAGGTAACTGGCCACGGTCGTAACCGCCGCTTCGTCCGGGGTCGCCGTGGTGTGGGACATCCGTCGAATCTACCGCCGCCGGGCCACATCCGTGGGGGTGCTGGCGAACTCAGGTTTGCTGGCGGCGGGTGCTGAGCCGGTCGGGGCCTTCGTCGAAGCCGGGCAGCGGCATGGGGAGGCCGCCGAGGTGGGCGCTGGCCAGGTCGGCGACGATCGCCTCGGCCTCCTCCCACGACCGGGCCCGTAGGCCCTCGGTTATCTCTCGGTTGTAGGGCTGATCGAAGACGATCACCGTCTTGCCCATCGCCCGCAGCTGTTCTGTGTTGTGCGGCGCGTCGTCGATGTAGGCGTTGGCCTCCACCTGTGGCTTGGCCCCGAGGAAACAGAGGTCCCGGTACGGGATGCGGTTGGCGTCGAGCCAGGCGGCGGTGTCGGCAACGGCCTTCTCGTGGCCCCAGTGGACGTACAGCCGGTGGGTGATGATGCGAATCCAGATCCCGGCGTCGGACAGCCGCCACAGCGCTTCGGCCGCCCCCTCGATCAGCTCCATCGTCCGGAACATGTCGTGCTCCATCACGGCGATGCGGTGGTAGTAGCCGTACTGGTCGCTGTCGAGACCCCACTCGCTGAAGCTCCACGAGCGCTCCAGCGGAAGGCTCTCGGGGTCGACGCCGCGGATCTCGGCCAGGATCTCGCGGAAGCGCCGGGCGTGGTCGGCGACGACACCGTCGAGATCGACGCCGAGGATGAACTGGCGGGGCGAGGAGGCGGCCATCAGATCGGCTCGGCGACGTGGCCCAGAGCGGCCTCTTCGACCGCGGATGTCGGCACGCCGGTGTCGGCGCGTGACCCGAGCACCAGCCGGCGGCGGACCCTACCCGACACCGCGTCGATGAGCATGGTCACCACCACGACGATGAGCAGTGCCAATCCAGCCGTGCCCCACTCCTTGAACCGAAGGCTCTCGGAGAGCACCTGGCCGATGCCGCCGGCGCCGATTACGCCGAGCACGGCCGAGGCCCGGATGTTGATCTCGAACCGGTACAGCACGAACGAGGCGATCTCCGGCAGCGACTGCGGCAGCACCCCCCAGCGCAGCCGCTCCACACCGTTGGCGCCCACCGCGTCGGCGGCCTCCACGGGACCCTTCGGGATGCCCTCGAGCACCTCGGCGCACAGTTTGCCCAGCGTGCCGATCGAGCCGATGCCGATGGCCAGGACACCGGCCTTGGCGGTCAGACCGAAGATCGGCACGAAAGCGATGGCCAGGATGATCTCCGGGATCGCCCGCAACACGTTGAAGACCTGGCGGACGGTCCCGACGATCGGGCGAGCGGTGAGGTTCTCGGCGGCGAGGAAGGCCAGGGGGACGGCGAACACGGCGGCGATCAGGGTGCCCAGCCAGGCGATGGCGATCGACTCCCACATCTCGCCCATCAGGCGACCGAACGCGGACAGCTCCATGTTGGTGAACATCAGCCGCCCGACGGTGTACAGGTCGCCCGGTGCCTCGAGCAGGCGGCCCCACTTCATGTCGAGCCCGTAGGCCGCCCATGCCACGATCACCGCCACGGCGGCGGTGCCGACCCAGCGCAGCTTGGTTGTCGGGCGCTCCCCGGCCGCGGCGGCGTCCATCGCCGGTGCTCCGACGCTCACACCAGCCTCCGGCGCAGCACGACCGAGATGCGCTCGACGACGAAGACGACGAGGAAGAACATCACGACGATGCCCCACACCTCCTCCCAGCGCCCCTGACCGCGGAAGAACTCCAGGCGGCTGCCGATGCCGCCGGCGCCCACCAGACCGAGCACGGCCGAGGCACGCAGGTTGAGCTCGAACCCGTACAGCAGGAACGATGTGAACGACGGCAGGATCTGAGGCAGCACCGCCGTGCGCAGCTTCTGGGTGTGGCCGGCACCGGCTGCGTCGGCCGCCTCCAGCGGGCCCATGTCGATGCCGTCGAGGGTGTCGGCGGTCAGCTTGGTGATCACCGCGATGGTGAAGAAGAACAGGGCCAGCAGGCCCGGCAGCACGCCGACGCCGACGGCAGCGACGAACAGCAGCGCCCACAGCAGATCGGGAAAGGCGCGGATGATGTTGTTGAACACCCGCAGCATGGCGTAGACGGCGCGGTTGGGGGCACCGAACCTCGTCGACCACAGCGCCAGCGGCAGGGCGACCAGCCCGCCGGCCCCCGTCCCCAGCACCGCCATACGGAACGTCTCGATGAACGGGCCCCGCGACCTCTCCGACAGGAGCTGGCCGAAGTCGGGGTTGGCCAGGCCGCGCATTGGTGCGTTGGGGCGAGACAGCGCCTCCCACACCTGGCGCGGGGAGAAGTCGAGGCTGACGATCGTGACCACGGTCATGGCGAGGGCGAGGACTCCGGCGACGATGGCGAACGCCGACGGCGCCGGCTTCACCGGCCAGTCGCGTTCGTCATGCTCTGCGGTCGTCGCCTCGACAACGGTCACAGAGCAGCCTGTTTCGCCATCGTGTCGTCGGCCGTGAGGCTGCGGCCGTAGATGTCCTGGAAGACACCGGCATCGGCGGCCGAACCTGGCCCGTCGAAGACCAGCTCGCCGGCTCGCAACCCGATGATGCGGTCGGCGTAGGCCGTGGCCAGATCGAGGAAGTGCAGGTTGATGATCGTCGTCATGCCCAGCTCACGGTTGATGCGCTGGAGATCGCGCATGACCACGTGGCTGGTCGGCGGATCGAGCGAAGCTACCGGCTCGTCGGCCAGGATCACCGAAGGTTCCTGGGCCAGGGCCCGGGCGATGCCCACCCGTTGGCGCTGGCCACCCGACAGGTTGGACGCCCGGACGTAGGCCTTGTCCCGGATCTCGACCCGGTCGAGGGCATCCATGGCCTTGGCCACGTCCGGTTTCGGGTACATGCCGAGCAGGGTCCGCCAGGTGGGCACCTGATGGAGCCGGCCCATCAGGACGTTGTTCAGCACCGATGTGCGCTCGACCAAGTTGAAGCCCTGGAAGATCATCCCTATGTCGGAGCGCAGCTCGCGCAGGCCCGATCGGGACAGCTCGGGAACGGCCCGCCCGTTGACCTCGAGCGAGCCCGAGGTCAACGGGACGAGCCCGTTGATGGTGCGGATCAGCGTCGACTTGCCCGCTCCGGAGAGCCCGACCACGACGACGAATTCACCCGGACCGATCTCGAGCTCGAGGTGGCGCAGGGCGTGAACGCCGCCGGGGTACGTGACGGACGCTGCGGAGAAGCGGATCATCCGCGGCGGCGCGTCACTCGAGCAGGTCGGACAGCTCGGCGTTGAGCTCGCGGATCACGTCGTAGTCGGCCGAGTTGACCGGCTGGACGCCCTCGATCTCGTACAGCTCGTCGAGCAGGACGGCGCCCTCTTCGGTGCCGGAGATGTCGACGAAGGCATCGGTGATGGCCTGCTTGAGATCCTCGGGCAGGTCGCCGGCCACGGCGAACCCGTCGTTGGGGATCGGGCCCGACCAACCGAACACCACCACCTTCTCGCCCACGTCGGGCACCTGCTCGACGAGCTGGCCCCTGGCGTCGTTGAAGGACACACCGACCACGGCGTCGCCGTCGTAGACGGCCTGCACGGCGGCGTCGTGACCTCCGGCGAATCGCGGCGTGATGCCGGTCGACGGATCGACACCGGCATTGAGCAGCTGGAGGGCCGGCACCAGGTACCCCGACGTCGAGCCCTGGTCGACGAAGGCAACCGTCTGCCCCTCGATCTTGGCCAGCTGATCTTCACCGATGGGTCCGTCCTCGGCCGTCTCGGCCTCGCCGACGCCGTTGCAGAACAGGAACCCGTCGTCGCCGGCCGGTGCCGGCTCGTCGGCACAGTAGGTGGCCGGGTCATTGGTGAACCACTGGGTGACGTAGGTGAGTGCGCCGAAGCGCTCGGACTGCAGGATCAAGGTGGCGCCGGCCTGCTCTTCCGCCTGCACCATCTGGTTGGGTCCGAGGCCACCGGCGATCTGGGCCTGGCCTGACTCGAGGGCGACGATGACGCCGGCGTAGTCGGTCGGCACCAGGGCCTCCACCGGCACGCCGAGGCGCTCCGAGAGCATGTCGGCCAAGGGCTGGGCGGTCTCGATCAGCCCTCCGGCCTCCTGGGACGGGGTGAGGGTGAAGACCAGCGTTTCCGGCCAGTCCTCGCCCGGTGTTACCGGAGCTGTCGTCGCCGGGGCCTCGGTTCCTTCCCCCGTGGTGGTGTCGGTGGCGTCCTCGTCACCGCCACCACAGGCGGCGAGGGTGAAGATCGCGACCAAGCTCACGATACGTCCAAACTTGTTCATATGACTGGTTCCTCCCCTGGACAGGTCGGGTGGCCGGAGCAAACCCGACCGTGGCATCGTAGGCACGCGGCACCGGTTCAGCCGCGCCGCCGGGCGGTGACGGCGTCGGCGAACTCGGCCCAGTCGTGCACGTCGAGCGCTCCGGCGACCGGCCGGTTCCATGGCTGGACCATTCGGCAGACGAGGGCCCCGGGACAGTGGGCGACCAGATCGTCGAGCACCGCCGGGGCGTCGTCGAGGTACACGTCGCAGGCTACCGTGTGCTTGTCGGCGATGAAATGGATCTCGCTTGTCGGAACGCGGTGATCGGCCAGCCAGCTCATCGTGTCGGCAACGGCCCAGGCCGGCTTGGCGGTGAGTACGACGATGTCGTGGCCAGCGGCGCTGAGCGCCTCCATCGCCTCCAGGGCGCCGGGGAACAGTTCGAGATGTCGGAAGATCGACGGCCGCTGCGGCGTCTCTCGGGCCCACCTCCAAAACGCCTCCATCTCGGCGAACCCGGCCAGCTCGTGCAGCCCGTCCCATCCCGTCACCATCTCCGGGCGTAGCGCACTGCCGAACTCGTCGGCGTGCAGCCGCATCCAACCGGCGTTGAAGTCACACATCACGCCGTCCATGTCGATGCCAAGACGCATCCCTGAAGGCTAGGTGTGCTCTTGGCGGTCACACCATCCCGCCAGCGACAACGTCCCCGGTCATCACGGCCAAGCCTCGGAGCGACTGGAGCGACTGGAGCGGACCCGCATGGCCGGCAACTTGGAGCGATTGAACGGCTCTGGCGGGTTCAATCGCTCAAAGTTGTGTCGTTCCAGCCGGTCGCGGGGGTTGCCCGAGCCGCCCACATCCCTGGGTGAGATCCCCCGAGCTCGATGCCAGCATCTGCCAGTATTGGCGCCGCAGCCGGCCGGTGCCACCACCTTGATCCACCTATGGTGGGCCCGTGGCCAGGCGCCCCCTACCCTGCCGCCATGCGCCCGCTCGGACTGATCGTGCTCGTCCTCGCCCTTGCCGGGTGCAGCCGGGAGGTGGCCGGATCGCCGTCGACCCCGCCGGGCCCACCGTCCACTGCGGCGGCGACCGCTCCCGCCGAGAGGATCACCACCGCGGCTCCGGAGACCAACACCACGGCGGCCCCGACCACGACCACCCGGGCTCAGCTGCCGCCGATCAGCATCGTCGTCGCCGGTGACACCTCCTTCACCCACGGGCTGGACCAGCGCGACCCGCTTGGCGACATCGCCACGGTCCTGGCCGACGGCGACCTGACCATCGTCAACCTGGAGACCACCGTCGCCGAGACCGAGGTGGGAGCACCCGTCGACAAGGTGTACACCTTCAAGTCGCCGCCGATCACCGCCCAGATCCTCGCCGCCGCCGGGGTCGACATGGCCGCTCTGGCCAACAACCACGCCCTGGACTACGGCACGGAGGCGGTGCTGCGCACCATCGAGATCCTGGAGCAGGCCGGGCTCGCCGCCGCCGGCACCGGCCCCGACCCGGCCACCGCATACGCCGGGACCCGGCTCCGGGTCCACGGCTGGAGGGTGGCGGTGCTGTCGTTCACCCGGGTCCCGTGTGACCGGCCCGAGCCGGGTGAGACCTTCATCCCCGAGATCGCCTGGGCCTGTCCCCAGTTCGCCGGGGCCACCGTCGATGCGGTGGCGGCGGCCGCCGACGGCGCCGATCTGGTGGTGGTGATGGCGCACTGGGGCATCGAGCGACAGGCCTGCCCCGATTCTCACCAGCGCGATCTAGCCTCGACCTGGATCGAAGCCGGCGCCGACATGGTGGTGGGCAGCCATCCCCACGTCCTCCAGGGGGTGCAACGGATCGACGACGCCTGGGTGTTGTACTCGACCGGGAACTTCGCCTTCCCATCTGCCCGCGAGGCGTCGTCGTACACGGCGGTGTTTCGCTTCGACGTCACCGAGTCGGGCACGACGCTCACCGCCACCCCGGTCCGGATCGTCGACGGGCGCCCCGTCGTTGCCGAGGCCTCCCAGCAGGGGATTCTCGACGACCTCACCACCCGCTCGTTCGGGATCGCCTTCGACCCCGACGGCCTCGCCTCGCCCACCAGCCAACCCGGCGCCTGCTGAGCCGAGACCGGCGGCGTTGTCGTTGGCTCTTCGGCTTCCGCCTCGTCGCGGTGTGGTTGGGGACCCAGCCCCAACCACCGGAGCTGCGCCTATTGGCGCACCTCCCTAGTCGAGCCTGACCCCTACCTCGTCGAGGTGGCCGAGCAGGTCGGCAGGGTCGTCGTACACCCGGTAGGCGCCCGCCCGCTCCAGCTCCTCCCGGCCGTAGCCGCCGGAGAGCAGCCCGATCCCAAGCGACCCGGCCCGACGGGCCGCCAGCAGATCCCACACGCTGTCCCCCACCACCATGGCGTGGGTGATGTCGACCCCGAGGCGAGCCGCCGCCGCCAGGAACAGATCGGGGTCGGGCTTGGCATGGGCAACCTGGTCCCGGGTGATCACCGGCACGCCCTCGGGGATGCCCAGCTTGACCAGGGTCGGGCCTGCGGTCCCGAGGTACCCGCTGGTGGCCACCGCCCAGGGAACACCGACCTCGGTCAGGTGGTGGAGCAGTTCGATCGCACCGGGCAGCGGGCGGATCTCCTTCGAGAGCCTGGCGTAGGCCTCGGCGTGGAGCCGGCGCACCTCGGCCGCCTCCTCCCCGGTGAAGGCGTGACCGGTCTCCCGGGCCAGGGCGGCGGCGAACAGCCCGCCGCTCATCCCGATCTTGCGGTGGATCCTCCACACCGACACCCGCATGCCCATGTTCTCCAGCGCCTCCTGCCAGGCGAGGACCTGCTGGTACACGCTGTCGACCAGGGTCCCGTCGAGGTCGAACACGAACGCCTGCCTTCGATCCACGGCACCTCCAGAGTCGGTCGACCGGAGGCTACCCCGACCCCGCCCCGGTGCCCCCGTTCCAGCAGGCATGGCCCATCGAGCCCTGCGCCCTTCAGGAGCCGGTCGGCGAGCACGGGCCGATGCGATGGTGCACGTTCCACCGCGCCGATTGGAATCGAGCCGGGGTGCGGCCGACCACGGAAAGGCGGTGCGTCCCGGGAAGTGTCCGGACAGCAGGAGGATGGCGTGGGCGGTATCAGGCTTCGGAGCAGACGGTGGATCATGGTCTTCTCCCTCGGATTGCTGGCAGGCCTCCTGCCCTTGGTCGCCGCCTCCCCGGCGGCGGCCGCCACCTCGGTGTTCATCAACGAGATCCATTACGACAACACCGGGACGGACGTCGGTGAGGCCATCGAGGTGGCCGGACCCGCAGGAACCGATCTCACCGGCTGGACCATCGTCCTGTACAACGGGAACGGCGGTGCGGTGTACGACACCGACGCGCTCCCCGCCGGGCCCATCCCCGATCTCGGCGGAGGGTTCGGGATGGTCCACATCACCTACCCGACCCACGGCATCCAGAACGGTTCCCCCGACGGGATCGCCCTGGTCGACAACGCCTCCAGCGTGGTCCAGTTCCTCAGCTACGAGGGCAGCTTCACCGCCGTCGGCGGCCCCGCCGACGGGATGACCAGCACCGACATCGGGATCAGCCAGACCAGCTCGGGGCCTGTCGGCGAGTCGCTGCAGCTCACCGGCACCGGCACCACCTACGAGGACTTCACCTGGGCCCTCGCCATCTCCACCTTCGGCGCCTTCAACAACGGCCAGACCTTCGGCGACGGTGGGGGCGGCGGCGATGCACCGGTGATAAACGAGTTCGTGCTCAACCATGTCGGCGCCGACACCCACGAGTACGTGGAGGTGTTCGGCGCCCCCGACACCGACCTCTCACACCTCACCATCCTCGAGATCGAGGGTGACTTCTCGGGCACCGCCACCGGGACCGTCGACGAGGTGATCCCGGTCGGGACCACCGACGGGGCCGGCTTCTGGGTCAGCGGGTTCACCGGCAACGCCCTGGAGAACGGCACCCTGACCCTGCTCCTCGTCGACGGCTTCACCGGTGCCCTCAACGACGACCTCGACACCGACGACGACGGCATCCTCGATTCGACACCGTGGACCGCCATCGTCGACGGGGTCGCCGTCACCGACGGCGGCAGCAGCGACCTCACCTATGCCCAGCCGGTGCTCACCCCCGGCTTCGACGGTGGAGCCGTAACCGTCGGCGGTGCTTCACGCATCCCCGACGGCAACGACGACGACACCGCCGCCAACTGGGTGCGCAACGACTTCGACGGCGAGGGCCTCCCCGGTTTCACCGGCACCCCGGTCGCCGGCGAGGCGATCAACACCCCGGGCGCCCCCAACTACGTGTTCGTGCCACCGCCGTTCTCGTGCGAGACACCGGCCACGCTGACGCTGATCTCCGCCATCCAGGGCGGCGGCTCCACCAGCCCCCTGGAGGGGCAGAGCGTCGTGGTCGAGGCGGCGGTCACCGCCGTCGTGCCGGGACTCTCCGGCTTCTACGTCCAGGAGGAGCCCGCCGACGACGACGGCGACGCCACCACCTCCGAGGGCGTGTTCGTGTTCTCGGTCCCGCCGGCGGATCTGGCGGTCGGCGACGTGGTGCGGATCTCGGCCACGGTGACCGAGTTCGAGACCAGCGGCGGAGCGTCCAGCCTCACCGAGCTGAGCAACGCCACGGTCGCCGAGTGCGCCGTCGACCCGGTGACCATCACCCCGACCGTCGTCGAGTTCCCGGTGGCCTCGGTGGACGAGCTCGAGCGGTACGAGGGCATGCTGATCACGCTCCCCCAGGAGCTGGTGATCAGCGAGTACTTCAACTTCGACCGCTTCAACGAGATCGTGGTGGCGCTGCCCATGCCGGGTCTGGACCGGCTGTTCACCCCGACCGCGGTGGTCGAGCCGGGGCCGGACGCCATCGCCCTCGCCGCCGAGTACGCCAGACGGCGGATCACCATCGACGACGGGCGGAGCGCCCCGAACCCCGACCCGGCGATCCACCCCGGCAACGGGAACGTGTTCGACCTGACCAACCGTTTCCGCGGTGGCGACACCATCACCGGGATCACCGGCGTTGTCGACGACACCTTCGGGCTGTTCCGGATCCACCCGACCACGTACGGCACCTACACCGCCACCAACCTGCGCCCGCCGGAGCCGGACAACGTCGGGGACCGGCTCCGGGTGGCCGCCATGAACCAGCTCAACTACTTCACCACGCTCGACCTCGGGCCCGACATCTGCGGCCCCAACCAGAACCTGGAGTGCCGCGGCGCCGACGACGCCAACGAGCTGACCCGGCAGCGGGCCAAGCTGCTCGCCGCCCTCAGCGGGATGGACGCCGACGTCATCGGGCTCAACGAGATCGAGAACACCACGGGTGTCGAGGTGATGGCCGACATCGTCGCCGGGCTCAACGACATCTTCGGCACCGGGACCTACGACTACATCGACACCGGGACCATCGGGACCGATGCCATCAAGGTCGGCTTCATCTATCGGACCACCACGGTGACGCCGGTGGGGGCCCACGCCATCCTCGACTCGTCGGTGGACCCGAGGTTCATCGACACCAAGAGCCGACCGGCGCTGGCCCAGACCTTCGAGGAGATCGCAACCGGTGAGCGGTTCACGGTGGCGGTCAACCACCTGAAGTCGAAGGGATCCGACTGTCTCGACGTCGGCGACCCCGACACCGGCGACGGGCAGGGCAACTGCAACCTCACCAGGACGGCGGCGGCCGAGGCCCTGGTCGATTGGCTGGCGTCCGATCCGACCGGCAGCGGCGACCCCGACATCCTGATCATGGGCGACCTCAACTCCTACGACAAGGAGGACCCGATCGACGCCATCCTCGAGGGCCCGGACGACATCCTCGGGACTTCGGACGACTACACCGACCTGGTCCGCCAGTACCTCGGTGAGCACGCCTACTCGTTCGTGTTCGACGGGCAGGTGGGCTACCTCGACCATGCGCTGGCCAACACCTGGCTCGTCCGCCAGGTGACCGGCACCGCCGGGTGGCACATCAACGCCGACGAGCCGGACATCCTCGACTACGACACCACGTTCAAGAAGCCTGCGCAGGATGCCCTGTACGAGCCGAACGCCTACCGGTCATCAGACCACGACCCGGTGATCGTCGGGTTGGAGCTGGAGTCCTTCGATTTCGGAGGGTTCCTCCCGCCGATCGATCCGGACAACCAGCCCAACTCGCGCAAGGCGGGGTCGGCGCTACCGGTGACGTTCAGTCTCGGCGGCGACTTCGGGCTGGATATCCTGGTTGACGGCTCCCCGTCATGGCAGGCGTGCTCGGGTGGGCCCGAGGTCCCGGCGACGATCCAATCCGGGCCGACATACGACCCGGACACCGACCAGTACTCGCTGGTCCTCAAGACCGACAGGGCGTTCAAGGGAACCTGCCAGATCCTCACGGTGAGGTTTGTCGACGGGACCGTGGCCACGGTCACGTTCGAGTTCTTCTAGAGGTCGATGCGGCGATCAGGTCCCGTCGCTCGGCGGCGTGGCGATCGCCCTGTCCACCGTCGCCGGGGCGGCCCCGGGGCGCGTGGTCGGTCCCGTCCGCCGACGCCGGACGGGACCCGGACCAGATCCGGCGGGTGCTCAACATCGGCGCCACGGCGTGCGGCTGTTCCGGATCCCCCGGCTGCCGGCCCCGGGGATCCGTAGGATGGCCCCATGGCCAAGGAGTACCGGCGTACCCCGATGGTCCGGTCGATCGGCGTGGTGATGTCCTGGTTGGCGCGCCGGGGCAAGGGGCCGGCGGCGGTGCTCACCACCACCGGCAGGAAGACGCAGGCGCCGCACCAGGTGCCGGTGTCGCCGATCGAGCTCGACGGCGTGGAGTACCTGGTCGCCCCCTACGGGCCGGTGGGCTGGGTGAAGAACCTCCGGGCCCACCCCGAGGGGACGCTCCGGCACGGCAAGGTCGATCGGCCCATCGCCGCCAGCGAGGTCGGCGGGGATGAGGCGGCACCGGTGGTTGCCGCCTACCACCGGCGGGAGAACCTCGCCCGCCGGTACATGGAGCTACCCGATGACCCGGCGATCGAGGACTTCGCCGCCCACATCGCCCAGTTCCCCGTGTTCCGGATCGAACGCGTTTAGGTGGCCATGGTTTCCACCGCATCGAAGGGGCATCGGCGAGCCTCGGCGCTCCACCGGCGTTCCGAAGCCTGACCCACCCCCTCCTGCCCTGCACGCACCCGCCGCCGCTGCGGGGGCCACCCGCCGACCCGCCCGACGTGGGAGAATCGAGCGTGGCCGCCGCCTCGGGTGGCCGAACGGGAGGCGCTGATGGCAAACAAGGACAGGGGCGGTCGCAACACCAAGAAGGTTGCCGCCAAGGATCCCAAGCAGAAGCGTTCGGACAAGCGAGCGAAGAAAGCGGGCAAGAAGCGCGGGATCGGTTGATCCAACGATCGGACGTGGGCCGCTGCCCCGGCTCCGGCCTGAACCGAATGGGTGATCGAGGATGGCGGGAGTCAGAGGGTTGATCGCTCGCGGTCCCCGGCGATGCACCTGGCGGCGATCTGGAGTGCGGTGATCCCGGCCAGCGTCGACTCGGCGCCGCAGTTCTCGTTGACCGAATCTTCCATCAGCCCGTCGCAGCTTGCCCCCGTGACCCGGTCGTACACCACCATTCCGGTGTCGTTGCGTCCCATGAACCACCGGGCGGCGCCGACGGCCCGCGCCCTCCACACGGCGTCGCCGGTGATGGACCAGAGCCGGTAGCAGGCCTCGGCCATCGCCGAGGCCTCGATGGGTTGCTGGTCGAACGCGGGGCGGGGCTCGCCCGGAGCCCACCCGCCGTCGGGCGTGAAGCTGAAGTGGTCGCCGTTGGTCTCGACCCTGACCAGCCACTTCAGCAGCCTGACCCCGATCGAGATGAGGCGGCGGTCGCCGAGGGCCGCCCCCGCCGCCAACAGCGCCTCGGGGAGGCGAGCGTTGTCGTAGCTGAGACGGGCTTCGGGCCAGGGGATTCTCCCCACAGAGGCGTCGGCGATCACCCCGGACGTCCGCCTGAGGAGCTCGGTGGCGGCCGGGTGACCGGGCTCGGCCGCCAGCATCTCCACGGCGCCGAGAGCGGCGTAGGCGTTGGCTCGCAGATGGGGGGACCGGAACGAGGCGCAGGTGGCGAAGGCGTCGGCGCCGGCCCGGCGCATCCAGGGTTCCGGGCTCCGTTTGGCCGCCGCCCCCAGTCCCCACCAGGCTCGACCCTGGCTGTCGTCGCTGCCGACATCGTCGATCCAGACGCCGTCCGCCCTGCGGCGGTTGTGGAAGCCACCCGAATCGGTGCGAGCGTCCAGTACGAACCGAAGGTAGGTGGCGGTGAGATCCGTCAGCTCACCGGAGGGCGACGCCTCTCTGGTCACCACCACCAGGGCGCGGGCGTTGTCGTCCGTGCAGAACCCGTGCTCGATGCGGGGTGTCGACATGCGGGCGTGCTCCCACAGCCCGCCCGGGTCGGTGAGCCCGCGGAGATGGGTGAACACCGGCGCCGGGAGGTGGGTCGCCTGGGCGGCGGACCCGGCCCCGTCATCCGGTGGCATGGCGCACGTCGCGTTCCGGTTCCCGATCGATCGAACGGGCGGCCTCCGCCACCTGCGACATCATCGCCCCGAACCGGTGTCCGATGGTCGGCCAGTCCCATCCGTCGGCGATGCGTCCGGCTTCCCGCGCCATCTGCGCCATCAACGGGCGGTCGGTGAGCAGCCGTCTCAGGGCGCCGCTGAGGGCACCGGGGTCGGCGTGGGGCACGGTGAGGCCTGCGCCTCCCGAGAGCAGCTCGACGGCGTGGGCGAATCGGGTGGCGACCACCGGCTTGGAGGCGGCGATCGCCTCGACCAGGACCCCCGAGGTCACCTGTTCGACGGATTCGTACGGGAGGACGACCAGATCGGCGCGGCGAACCATCCGGGCCAGGGTCTCCTTGTCGAGGAAACGGTCGTCGAACTCGATCAGGTCGCCCAATCCGAGACGGTCGACGAGGGAGACCAGATCATGCCGATAGCTCTCCCCCTCCGCCCTGAGCACGTTGGGGTGGGTGGCACCTGCGATGCGGTATCGGGGGCGTGGGTCCAGATCGACCAGGTCGGCGAAGGCTTCGATCGCCGTCTCCAGACCCTTGCCGGGACCGATCAGACCCCAGGTGAGGACGAGGGGGCGGTCGCCAGCCACCAGCGACGGACCGGCCAGGGGGACGTGGGTCCCGTGAGGGAGCACGGCGATCCTTCCCGGGTCGACGCCGTGGCGGGCGGTCAGCCTCTCCGACGCCGTTCGGCTCATCACCACCATGAGGTCGGCGTGCTGGACGAGACGGTCGATGATCACCCGCTGGTTCCTGGTGGGATGGTCGAGCACCGTGTGCAGCGTGACCGCGGTGGGGACGGTCAGCTCCGAGATGAGATCGATCACCTCCTCGCCGTCCGGCCCTCCGAAGATCCCGAACTCGTGCTGGATCGACACGCTCTCGTAGGAGTTGAGGATGCGGATGGCGGTGTCGAGCGAGGCGGGGTCACCGGGTCGGTGATGGAACACGACGTCCGGTGTGCTGGCTGCATGGGATCTGTCGGTGAGGCTTACCACCCCGAGACCGAACCGGGAGCGC
>Ga0136619_10000113_pt1 | contig 27094 bp, 25 predicted proteins | sample AntDrymUQ3532106_2_FD_104807 | JGI IMG/M metagenome (GOLD analysis project Ga0136619, IMG submission 104807) | Polar desert sand microbial communities from Dry Valleys, Antarctica - metaG UQ353 (21.06) | ecosystem: Environmental > Terrestrial > Soil > Desert | place: Antarctica: Dry Valley...
ATGAAGCCCATGTCGAGCATCCGGTCGGCCTCGTCGAGGATGACGGTGTGCACCCGGTCGAGGCGCAGCTCCCCGCGGCGGATGAGGTCGAGGACGCGCCCCGGCGTGCCGACCACGACCTGCGCCCCCCGCTTCAGCTCCTCAACCTGCTTGTCCATGGAAGCCCCGCCGTAGATCGCGACGGTGCGGATGCCGCGGTATTGGCCGATGCGCGCGATCTCCTCGGTGACCTGCACGCAGAGCTCGCGCGTCGGCGTCAGCACGAGCGCCTGCACGTGTGCGCTCGCGGGCTCGATCTTCTCGACGATCGGGATGCCGAAGGCGGCCGTCTTGCCGGTGCCGGTCTGCGCCTGGCCGATGAGGTCGCGGCCCTCGCGCAGCGGTGGGATCGAGCGCGCCTGCACCTCGGTCGGCGTCACGAAGCCCATCGATTCGAGCGCGCGGGCGATCGTCGCGGGCACCACGATCTCGCCGAAGCGGTAGCCGCTCGCCTGCGCGATCGCCGACAGCTCGAAATCGCTCGGCCGCGGGGAGGCTGCGGCCGCGGGGGCGACGTCGAGATCCTGATCGGTCTGGGACAAGCGGGGCTCCGCTGGGGGGAACGCTGAAAGGGCGGCGCGTCAGCGGAGGCGCGCTCCGTCGCGGGGGCGACGGGGGCGGCGCTCATGAGCACGAGGCGTGGGGCGCCGCTGCGGCGATGCTACCACTTGACGAGCTCGCGGCTCTATATGATACTCAGTATCGTTATGCCACTGACCGTACTGCTCGTCTCGCTCAGCGCCTTTCTCTCCGCCGCCCTCGGCGGCTTCCTCGCACTGCGCGCGGTTCGCCACGTCGGCGCCATCATCGCGATCGGCGCGGGGATCAGGATCGGGGCGGCCTTCTTCGACCTCATCCCCGAGAGCGTCGAGCACCTCGGCGGCTCGCTCGACATGGCGATGACCTTCACCGCCTTCGGCTTCCTGGCCTTCTACGCCATCGAGAAGCTGACCGCGCTCCATGTCGGGCACGAGACCGCTGCTGAGCTCGACCACGGCGACGACGCGCACCGCCACATCGGCTTCATCGGCAGCCTCGGCATGAGCCTGCACAGCTTCCTGGACGGCGTGGCGCTCGCCGCCGGCCTGGCGATCGGGGGCGGGCTGGGACTCGTGATCGCCGCGGTCGTGGTGATGCACCGCTTCAGCGACGGCATCGGCATCGTCAGCCTGCTGCTCGCCAGCCACACCCCGCGTACCGAGATCTACCGCTGGGTCGGGCTGATCGCGCTGGCACCGGTGGTCGGGGTGATCGTGGGCCTGCTTCTCCCCGTGCCGGACGAGTTTCTCGGCGGCATGCTGGCCGTCTTCGCCGGCTTCTTCCTGTACATCGGCGCGGCGGAGCTGCTGCCGGAAGCGCATCGCAACGACCGGTCGAGGTGGGTGGTCGGCGCGACCTTCTTTGGCGTGGCGGCCATCTATGCGTTCTCGATCTTCGCCGAGGCGGTCGGCGGACATTGACCGGAAGCTCGACCGCCGAGCGGCTGCGTGACGCCGGCGAGCGGGTGACGCGCCAGCGGCTGCTGGTGGCGGATGCGCTCGGCTCGATCACGCGCCAGGTGACGGCACAGGAGCTGTACGACGTGCTGCGGCGCCGCGAGCCGCGCATCGGCCGCGCGACGGTCTTTCGCACGCTCGAGTCGCTCGTCGCGGCCGGGGCTGCCCGGCGGCTCGAGCGGGATGGTCACGTGTACGGGTACGTCGCCTGCCGGCCGGAGCACCACCACCACCTCGCCTGCGACCGATGCGGTCGTGTCGAGGAGATCGACGAGGGCTACATCGCGCCGGTTGCGGCGCGCCTGTCCGCGGACATGGGCTTCGAGATCGACGACGCGCGCCTGGACTTCTACGGCCGCTGTGCGCGCTGCGCGGCCTCACCGTAGCCGCGGGCGAACCTCAGCCGGCGGTGGCCGCGACCCGCTCTTCGGCGCCGAGGCCGCCGGTGCCGTTCGACGAAGGCTCGGCGTAGCCGTTGGGGTGCTTCTCGCGCCAGGCCCACGCGTCGGCGAGCATCTGGTCGAGCACCGAGTGCGCCGGCTGCCAGCCAAGCTCGCGGCGCGCGCGGCGTGACGACGCGACAAGCACCGGCGGGTCGCCCATGCGGCGCTTGACGACGCGGGCGGGAATGGCACGGCCGGTGACACGGCGCGCGGCCTCGACCACTTCCCGCACGCTGAATCCGGCCGCCGACCCGAGGTTGTAGACCTCGAGCGACGGGTCTCCCTCACCGGTTGCCTCGAGCGCCAGCAGGTGAGCGTTGCCGAGGTCGCGCACGTGGATGAAGTCGCGGATGCAGGTCCCGTCCGGCGTCGGGTAGTCCTGGCCGTAGATCTGGACGTGGCTCGCCTCGCCGGCGGCGACGCGCAGCACGAGCGGCATGAGATGGGTCTCGGGAGTGTGGTCCTCGCCGTTGCGCTCGGTGGCGCCCGCGACGTTGAAGTAGCGCAGCGAGATGCCACGGAAGTCGTGGGCGGCGCAGAACCAGCGCATGGCGCCCTCGAAGGCGAGCTTGGTCTCGCCGTACGGGTTGATCGGCTGCGTGCGGTCGGCCTCCGCGATCGGCACCCGCCGCGGCTCGCCGTAGACCGCCGCCGTTGAGCTGAAGACGAGCCGATTGACCCCGCAGCGGTTCATGGCCTCCAGGAGTGCCACTCCGCCCGAGACGTTGGTGCGGTAGTACAGGCCCGGATCGGCCATGGATTCCCCCACCAGCGAACGTGCCGCGCAGTGGAGCACCGCGTCGACGCCGTCGGACAGGATGCGATCGAGCCGCTCGCCATCGCGAATGTCACCCAGCAAGAACTCGGCGCCAGGGGGGATGGCGGCGGCATGCCCGCTGGTCAGGCTGTCGTAGACGACGACCTGGTGCCCGGCATCGAGGAAGCTCTCCACGCTGGTGGAGCCGATGTAGCCCGCGCCGCCGACGACCAGGATCTTCAATCCACGCCTCCCCGCGCCGTCAGCTGACCGCGCCGACCGGCGCCGCCGGATCGATCGCCAGGGCCGCCAGCGCATCGGTCAGCTCGGTTGACACCCGCGTGGCGCCCGCGCTCACAGCGTCGTCGAGCTCGTCCGGGGTCCGAAAGCGTCCGGATGCCTTGACGCCGATGCGCGGTCCGACGCTGTCACGGAGCAGGCGGGTGCGCGCCACGGTCGCGCGAGCGTTCCCTCTGCCGGATCCGGTGACGACGTAGTCGGCTCCGGCTCGCTCCGCCAGCCGGCATGCGCGACGCACGAGCTCGTCGCTGAGCGGCGCCGGCTCGACGATCACGCCGGCCGCGGCGAGCGCGGAGTGCGCCATGTCGATCACGGCCACCATGTCGGCGAAGACCGTCGCGTCGTCCTCCGACGCCAGGGCGCCGCCGTTGAGCACGAAGTCGATCTGGGTCGCGCCCTGGTCCAGCGCGGCCGACGCCTCGAACGTCTTGACGTTGGTCAGGCCGGCGCCGTGCGGATACGCGATCACCGTTCCGATCGTGACCCGCGTCTGCCCCAGCGCGCGCTTCGCGGCCTTCACCAGCCAGGGGTTGACGGTGAGGGCGGCAAGCTCGTACCGGATGGCGAGGGCGACCGCGGCCTCAAGATCGGCGAGCGAGGCGTTCGCCTGGGTGAGCCGGTGCTCGAGCCGAACAGCCCGACGCACGCTGGCTGTCATCGGTGCGCGGTCCCTCCGCTCGTAGACGTCGTCGATGGGCACCCGGATTCAGTGGTCCGGACGGCCGATTGTAGCAGCGCCTTTCCGGATGTCAGCCCGCCGGGTCATGAGGTTGTGCGCCGTGGTGCGCGCTGTCACCGCTCGTCCTCGCCGACGCTGCCGCGAGCCAGCCTGAGAAGCGAGTCGCGATCGTTCAGGACCGGGTCGTCGAGGACCGCCTCCAGCAGCCGAGCGAGGGTGCGCCCGATGAGCGGACCCGGCTCGAGGCCGAGCTCGCGCTGGAGGTCGTGGCCGTCGACCGCCAGCTGTCGCGGCTCGAGCACCGCGTTGCGCTGGGTGTCGACGCGCTCGCGCAGCTCGCGCGTGCCCCCCGACGGGCCCGCCACCACGCCGGAGGCAACGTCGTCCGCCTCGCGCAGCGCCACCAGGTCTCCCAGCCGATCGACGCCGACCCGCCCCATGAAGCGCCGCACGGCGGAATCGGTCCATGACGAGTCGTAGCCGAACATGTGCTGCCCGACGAGCAGCCGGACGCGCTCCACGGCACGCTCGGCGAACCGCAGTCGCCGCATGATGCTCTCCGCCAGCTCCGCCCCCACCACCTCATGGCCGATGAAGTGGCCACCGGCCTGCGTGGTCGCTTTGCCGACGTCGTGCAGCAGCCCCGCCAGGCGCAGCAAAGGGTCGCCCGCCGGCAGCGCATCGGCGGTGCGCAGCGAGTGGTCGAGCGCATCGCCGGGGAGCGGCTTGCCCTGCGGCACGCCCCGCAGGGCCGCGAGCTCCGGCAGCAGGACCCCCAGCAGGCCTAGCTCCTCCCAGCGGCCGAAGGCGACGGATGGGCCGATGCCGGGATCGGCCAGCAGCCGCACGAGCTCGTCGCGCACGCGCTCCCCGGAGAGCCCCGCCGCGGATGGCGCGGCGCGGGCGATGGCCGCCTCGGTGGAGGGATCCATTGCGAAACCGAGCCGCAGGCTGAAGCGAACCGCCCGCAGGAGGCGGAGCGCGTCCTCGCCGAATCGCTCGTCGGGGTCGCCCACCGCGCGTATGACTCCGGCACGCAGGTCGTTTATGCCGCCATGCACGTCCACCAGCTGCCCGGAGCCGGCCGCGAGGTCGGAGGGGCGCCAGGCAATGGCGTTGATGGTGAAGTCCCGCCGCGCCAGGTCGTCGGCCAGCGAGCCTCCGAAGCTCACTGCATCGGGACGGCGCCGATCTCGGTAGCCCGACTCTGTGCGGTACGAGGTGATCTCGATCAGCGGGGAGCCGGGCAGCGTCACGGTGCCGAAGCGATTCTCCCAGCGCGACCCCGGAAAGAGGCCCGTGACGGCTTCCGGCGGCGCCGACGTGGCGAGGTCCCAGTCCGTGGTGCCGCGGCCGAGGAGCAGGTCGCGCAGGCAACCCCCGACCAGCACGGCGTCGTGACCGGCGCCGATGAGCGCGTGAAGCGCCTCCCGCGGCCCCGGCGGCAGCCCATCGATGACGTACGCGGCGCCGTCGCTCAGGCGGGGGTCGCCGCCGGCTCGCCCAGGAACAGGTAGCTGCGCCACGCGTCGTTCCGATCGTCGGACAGGTAGGTGCCGAACAGGTAGCGCAGGTCCGCGCGCGGAGCGCGCGGCTCCCGCATGAGCTGCATGCGCGCCTCGAGAAGCGTCTTGCCTCCCTTGCGGTGGTTGCACGTGCGACAGGCGGCCACCAGGTTCTCCCACTCGTGGCGGCCGCCGCGGTGCTTCGGCATCACGTGGTCGAGCGTGAGGTCGCGCCGAACGTCGCCGCAGTACTGGCAGGTGTGCCGGTCGCGTGCGAACACCTCGCGCCGGCTGAGCTTCACCCGCGGCTGCGGACGCTTGACGTGGTACTGGAGCCGGATGACCGACGGCGCCGGGATCGCCAGGGTGGGGGTGTGAATGACCTGGTGGTTGCGGGCGAGAAGCTCGGCCTTCGACGCCCCGAGCAGCCGGAAAGCGCGCCTGATGTCGCAGACGTTGAGTGGCTCGTAATTCTGGTTCAGGACCAGGACAGCTGCATTGATCATCGGATCGCTTCTCGGGCGCGATCATAGCCGACAAAACGGCGGAATACGGCTCCACGAGTAGAATGCATGGTCGAATGACAACCATCGAACGCAGCACGTGGGCGACGAAGGTCGGGCTCGCCAGGATGCTCTCCGGCGGCGTGATCATGGACGTCGTGACCGCCGACCAGGCGCGCATCGCGGAGGACGCAGGCGCGGTCGCCGTCATGGCCCTCGAGCGCGTGCCCTCCGACATCCGCAAGTTCGGCGGCGTCGCGCGCATGAGCGACCCGAAGCTGATCATCGAGATCAAGGCCGCGGTCAGCATCCCGGTGATGGCCAAGTGCCGCATCGGCCACTTCGCGGAGGCGCAGATCCTCCAGGCGCTCGAGGTCGATTACATCGACGAGTCCGAGGTCCTGACGCCGGCCGACGAGGAGCACCACATCGACAAGCACGAGTTCCGGGTGCCCTTCGTGTGCGGCTGCCGGGATCTCGGGGAGGCGCTGCGGCGGATCGGCGAGGGCGCCGCCATGATCCGCACCAAGGGCGAGGCCGGTACGGGCGACATCGTGGAGGCCGTGCGCCACATGCGCGCCGTGCAGAAGGGCATCCGGCAGCTCCAGACGATGCGCAGCGACGAGCTGTTCGCGGCCGCCAAGGAGCTGCGCGCGCCGTACGAGGTCGTGAAGCAGACCGCCGAGCTCGGCGCCCTGCCGGTCCCCAACTTCAGCGCAGGCGGAGTGGCGACCCCGGCGGACGCGAGCCTCATGCGCCAGCTCGGGGCGGAGGCTGTCTTCGTCGGCAGTGGCATCTTCAAGAGCGAGAACCCGGAGCGCTACGCGAAGGCGATCGTCAAGGCCGCGACCCAGTACGACAACCCGGACATCCTCGTCGAGGTGAGCACCGGGCTGGGTGAGCCGATGCGAGGCACCGCCCTCGGCGAGATCCCTCCCGAGGAGCGCCTGGCCGTTCGCGGCTGGTAGGCGTGCGACCACCGAGGGTCGGCGTACTCGCGCTCCAGGGTGCGGTGCGGGAGCACGTGGCGGCCATCCGCGAGGTCGGCGGCGAGCCCGTCGAGGTTCGGCTGCCGCGTGACCTGGTCGACCTCGACGCGCTGATCCTTCCCGGCGGCGAGTCGACCACCATGCGCAAGCTCATCGACGCATACGGCCTGCGCGAGCCGATCCTGTCGCTGGCCCGGTCCGGCGCACCCATGCTCGGCACCTGCGCCGGGATGATCCTGCTGGCCGATCGGATAGCCGATGGCGACGAGCCGGTCTTCAGCCTCCTGGACATGGAGGTGCGGCGGAACGGGTACGGCAGGCAGCTCGAGAGCTTCGAGGCGGACGTGGATATCCCGTCTCTCGGCGAGGCCCCGCTGCACGGCGTCTTCATCCGCGCGCCGGTGGTGACCGCGGTCGGGCCGCGCGCCGAGGTGCTGGCCACCGGGCCGGACGGCCGCCCTGTCGCCGTGCGGCAGGGCCGGGTGCTGGCCACCGCCTTCCATCCGGAGCTCACCGGCGATCTCCGGTTGCACAGGCTCCTCGTGGCGCTCATCGGGGATCGAGCCGGGCGCACGGCGTGATCGAGGCCAACCAGACCATCCGCAGCGCGCGGCTGAGCGACCGGCAGGCGCTCGCCGAGCTGTCCGGCCGCGTCCACGCCTCACTGGATGCGCACCGCCGCAGCCTGGGCGTGCCGGCGCCAACGCCGCAGTCGCCACGTTCGCGGCTCTCCGCCTTCATTCCCTCCTGGATCCCCCTGCGCGCTCCATCGGTTCACCTCGTTGCGGAGATCGAGGGCCGGCTCGTGGGGTCGTGCCGCGCGGTGGAAGAACCGCGTCGCGACGACTGGGTGATCACCGAGCTCGACGCCGAGGAGGGGCCGTGGGCCTCCGAGATCCGCCACCACCTGCTCGGCGCGATCGTGGATGCCGGCGCCGATCGCGACGTGAGCCGCTTCCACGCGGCCTGCGCGGACGTGCGCGAGAACCTCGAGCTCTTCGGCCAGGCGGGGTTCGTGGCCTACGCGCAGGAGGAGATCTGGTGGCGTCCGCCGGGGCCGCAGGGTGGCGCGCGCTCGTGGCTGCGCTCGCTCGTCGCCTCCAGCCGCGCGACGTCCGGTCCGCGAACCGATGCGGCCGACGCGCCGGTGCTCCAGGCCGCGGGCGCCCCCGACGCGTGGCACGTCTTCGACCTGTGGACACACGCCACTCCACCGGCCATCGCGCGACTCGAGTCGTACGACGCGGCGGACTGGGAGTCGGTGGGCCACGAGGCCATCGTCCCGCGCTCGAGCCTCAACCCGCTGCTCCACTTCAGCGAGGTGGAGGCGTGGCTGCTGCCGATGGACCAGCGGGTCGGCGGCTTCGCGCAGCACGGCGCCTGCCGCTCCGGCCCGCACTACCTGCGCTTCCTGGTCCGTGACGGCGTGGACGGCGCCGCCTTCCTCAATTCGGTGCTGGCCCGCCTCGGCGCGGACGCAATCGCTGCAGGCATCCTGTCGCCGGTGCGAACATACGAGTCGGCGGGCACGCGCGCTGCAGAAGCCGCGGGCTTCGAGCCGATCGGACGAGTGACCCTCCTCGTCCGTGAGGTGCACGCACGGGTCCGGCAGCCGGCGTTCGTACCGGCGACCCATTGAACACCGCAGGAGGAGCGAGGCGAGACGTGGCACGCCGCGAGACGACCGACGACCTCGACGCCCTGATGGACGCGCTGCCTCCAGAGATCTGCGAGCGGCTGCGCTCCTTCGCCAACCGCCAGGACCTTCTGGAGGTGGTGATGGACCTCGGCCGGCGCCCGGAGGCCCGTTTCACGCACGGCGAGGAGAGCCTGCTCGATCGCGAAATCAGCGAGGCTGACATCGCGCACGTGATCGATCACATCGGCGTCTTCGGTGACGACAACCGTGCCGGCATCGAGCGCACCCTCCACCGCATCAGCGCCATCCGCAACCGATCGGGCAAGGTGGTGGGGCTGACGTGCCGCATCGGCCGCGCGGTCTTCGGCACCATCGACATCATCCGCGACATCGTCGAAGGTGGGCAGTCGATCCTCATCCTGGGACGTCCCGGGGTCGGCAAGACGACCATGCTGCGGGAGGTGGCGCGTGTGCTCGCCGACGACCTGCGCAAGCGGGTGGTGATCGTCGACACGAGCAACGAGATCGCCGGCGACGGGGACATCCCGCACCCCGGCATCGGCGATGCGCGGCGGATGCAGGTCCGCACCCCGACCGAGCAGCACTCGGTGATGATCGAGGCGGTCGAGAACCACATGCCCGAGGTGATCGTCATCGACGAGATCGGCACCGAGCTCGAGGCGGGAGCCGCGCGGACCATCGCCGAGCGCGGCGTCCAGCTCGTCGGCACCGCGCACGGCAACACGCTGGACAACCTCATGCTCAACCCGACGCTGTCCGACCTCGTCGGCGGCATCCAGCCGGTGACGCTCGGCGACGAGGAGGCGCGGCGGCGCGGGACGCAGAAGACGGTCCTCGAGCGCAAGGCACCGCCGACCTTCGACGTGCTCGTCGAGATCGTGGATCGAGACAACGTGATCGTGCATCGCAACGTGGCGGAGACCGTCGACGCCATCCTGCGCGGCCACATGGTGCCGCCCGAGGCCCGCTACCGGTCCGATACGGGCGAGCTCAAGGCGGCGACCAAGTACGACTACCGGATCAGCGAGACCGCGACCGGAAGCCCGGCGTTCGCCCCGCTCGAGCCAACGGGCGGCTTCGGCGCCTTCGGCCGCGGTCGCAGCGCCGGCGGGGGCCGGTACGAACGAAGCGGCCTCCGGCCACTCCCCGGCGGCGGCTCGGCCGGTGAGTCGCCGGGGCGATCGCAGCGGACGCTCCCCGGCGAACGCATCGCGGGCGTTCGCGCCCCGGCGGCGCCCGTGGCCGATTCGCGCCGAGAGCTGGAGCAGGCGATCGCGGAGATGGACGCGAGGCCGGACGCCGATCGTCAGGCGGAACGCGCCGCAGCCCAGCGCACGATGAACGTCTTTCCGTTCGGCGTGAGCCGCAAGCGGCTCGAGCAGGCCGTTCGTGAGCTCGGCGTTCCGGTCGGAGTGGCGCGGGACCTCGACGAGGCCGATGCGGTCGTCACCCTGCGCAACTACTACAAGCGCAAGCCGGCCGCACTGCGCGACGCGGAGTCGCACGGCGTGCCGATCTACGTCCTCAAGACAAACACCATGGTCCAGATGGAGAACATGCTCGCCTCGCTGTTCGACATCCGCGCCGATCCGCAGGAGGCGGCGCTGCGCGAGACGGCCGAAGCCATCGGCCTCGTGCAGGCCTCCGGGCGGCCGATCGAGTTGACCCCGCAGAACGCGTACGTGCGTCGCCTCCAGCACCAGATGGCCGAGCGCAGCGCGATCATGAGCCGCTCACGCGGCTCGGAGCCGAACCGGCGCGTGGAGCTGGTCCCGGAGGAGGGGCCCTGGCGCTGAGCCGCGGCCGATTCATCACGGTCGAGGGGCCGGACGGCTCCGGCAAGACGACCGCGGCGCGTCACCTCGCCGACTGGCTTCGCCGCCGTGACCTCGACGTGGTGCTGACCCAGGAGCCCGGCGGAACCCCGCTCGGCGACGAGGTCCGTCGCATCGTCCTTCACCTCCGGGGCGTCTCGGATGAGCTCGACCCACGCGCCGATGCGCTCCTCTACGCCGCCGCACGGGCGCAGCACACGGCACACGTCATCGGCCCCGCGCTCGAGCGCGGCGCGTGGGTCGTGTCTGCACGCTACGCGGACTCGTCCCTGGCCTACCAGGGAGATGGCTACGGCAACGACATGACCGAGCTGCGCCGGCTCCAGGAGTTCGCGACGTACGGGACCCGCCCGGACCTCACGCTGCTCATCGACGTGCCCGTGGAGATCGGCCTGGCGCGCAAGCGGCAGGGCGAGTGGAACCGCTTCGAGGACACCGAGGGTGCCGCGTTCTTCGAGCAGGTGCGCGCGGGCTACCTGCGACTTGCCGCGGAGGAGCCCGATCGCATCCGGATCGTCGATGGCTCCGGCTCGGTCTCGGATGCCGACGAGGCCATTCGTATCATCGTCGAGCCGCTGCTCGGCTGACGGCGCTCGGCCCCTGCGCCATAATCGAGGTCGGCGATTGAGACCGCGCCCAACCTCCAAGGAGCCGCCAGCCCGATGAAGCTCGTCACAGCGATCGTCCACAACGAAGACGCCGCGGCACTGGTGGACGCACTGCTCGAGCGCGAGTTCCGCGCGACGCGCGTCAACTCGTCCGGCGGGTTCCTCAAGCAGGGGAACGCGACGATCCTCGTCGGCGTGGAGGACGGACAGGTCGACGACGTGCTCGAGGTGATCAGCGCCAACTGCCACTCACGCAAGCAGTTCGTGAACCCGATGCCGCCGATCATGGAGCCCGGCGAGTTCTACATGCCGTACCCGGTCGAGGTCGAGGTCGGCGGTGCCACCGTCTTCGTGGTCCCCGTCGAGCGCTTCGAGCGCCTCTGAGCCTCGGCTCGCCGCCTCGCATGCCTGAGCGGCCCGCACCGCTCGTCCTGGTAACGCAACCCCGCGGGGGGCAGCCCTTCGGCTCCCATTCCGCCATCGCCGCCGATGGCCAGCGGCTGCTTGCCGCCGAGCTGTCGCATCGCCTCGGCAGGCTGGGCGCGGCCGTCGCGCCGCTGCCGGCGACGGAGCCCGACGAGGGACGCTTCCATTGGGGCCGATGGTTCGTGGCCGCCGCCCGACGCTCGCTCGAAGCCGATGCGCCGCTCGATGCCATCGGCTACGCCGGCGGCAGCGCCCTCGGGCTCCTCGCCGACGACGCCCTCGACGACCTCCTCTCGCCGACCCATGGCGAGGTCGTGTCGAACAACCGCTTCAGCGCCGATGCCTTCGTCTTCGCCGGCGAGGGCGGCGCTCTCGAGGACGCTCTCGGGGCGCTCGAGGCTTGCGACTCCGACAACGCGGCCCCGCGGCACCTCGAGGCGGCCGGACTGCGGTCGCGCGACCTCGGGGCTGCGCCGTGGGCGCGATTCGATGTCGACACCACACTCGACCTCGCGCTGCTGCGGCTGTCCACCCGGCTGCCGGGCACGCGCACGCTCGACGGGTCGCTCCGCGGCTTCCTCGAGATGGCCCGGCTGCCGGGCGGCGGTGCCCTCGAGGTGCCGCGTCTCGAGCGCATCGGCGAGGTGATCCGTGACCGGAAGGCGGAGCTGGTGGTGGCTGGCCGGGTGCCCGCCAGCGTCTGGCAGCACCTCGAGACGGAGACCGCATGCCGCGTCCGCTGCCTCGTGGAGGAGCGAGGGATGCGCTCGGCGCGCGGTGCCCGGCCGCGGTCCATCATCGCTGCGCTCATGCGCCGCTCGTCGCCGGCCGAGCTCATCGGCGAGCTGGCCGAGCTGGGGGACGCCGTCATCCTCGACACGCGGGTGCTGATGGCGTCGATGGCGGGATCGGCGGAGGCGGGCTCATGGCCGCCCGAGGAGGAGCGCTTCGCGTCGGATTTCCTCGACGCCTCGCGCATCGCCACACCATGGCTGAGGGAGCTGACTGCGGCCGCCGCTTCCTCGCCGATCCCCTTCCTGCTCGGAGGTCACGCGCTGGTGAGCGACGGTCTGCGACTGATCGTCGCCGCTGCCTGGCTCGGCCGCTGAGCCGCCGGCGGGAGGCATCCCGAGCCCGCTGCTAGACTAGGTGGCGAGCGTGGAAGGCGACGGCCCGGACGCTCGAACATCGACTGAACAAACTGTCGGGCGCGAGCTCGCGAACCGGAGTGCACATGGATCACACCGGCCTCGTCTACGTACTCGGCTTCGGGTTCGCGGCGACGATATTCGTCTTCGGCACGATCCTGTTCAGCTGGCTCATCACGCATCGGCGCAGGCGTCCGCAGAAGGGCCTGCCGTACGAGTCGGGCATCGACACCATCGGCGACACGTGGAGCCGCTTCGGACTGGCGTTCTACCTGTATGCGCTGCTCTTCGTCGCCTTCGATGTGGAGATCATCTTCGTCTACCTTTGGGCGGTCACGGTTCGGGCGCTGGAGATGCAGGGGATCGTCCTCATCGGCATCTTCCTGGGGATCCTGATGTTCGGCGAGCTCTACGCGTGGAAGAAGGGGGACCTCCGATGGCAATAGTCGATCCGAATACCGGGCTGACGCGGCCCAAGGCCCCGATCATCGTCCCGGACCAGGCGCCGGACGACGATCTGCTGCGCGAGTTCGGAATGGAGGAGCACCCGCAGGGCGGCTTCCACGGCCTGCTCGAGGTGATTCCGACCAAGGCGGACTACGTCCTGGACCTCATTCGCGCCAACTCGCTGTGGCCGCTCCTCTCGGGCCTCTCCTGCTGCGCGATCGAGATGATGAGCACGGCGACGTCGGTCAACGACATCGACCGCTTCGGCATGTTCCCCTTCCGCGCCTCGCCGCGCCAGGCGGACGTGCTGATCGTGGCCGGCACGCTCACCACCAAGATGGCGGGGCCGCTCGTGCGGCTCTGGGAGCAGATGCCGGAGCCGAAGTGGTGCGTGGCGATGGGCACCTGCACCACGTCGGGCGGGCGGTTCAAGCGCTCGTACAGCGTCGTCCAGGGCGTGGACCGCGTGATGCCGGTCGACGTGTACGTTCCGGGCTGCCCGCCGCGTCCGGAGGGCCTGATCTACGGGATGATGAAGCTCCACGAGCTCGTCAAGCAGCGCCGCGGACAGTGGAGCACGTACGTGGACCGCGGCCCGCAGCGCACCCGCTGGGAAGGGGACGTTCGCTGACCACGCCCGTCGCGGTCGGGCCCCTGGTGCGGCTGCTTACCGAGCGCCTGGGCACCACCGCCCGTGGCCTGTGGACCGATGCCGACACCGTCGAGATCCAGGTCGACGGCGCGGACAACGTCGAGGTGCTCCGCGCACTCCGCGACGATGACGAACTCGACTTCTTCTTCCTGGCCGATGCGGCTGCGGTCGACTACGGCATCGACGCGCACTTCGAGGTTGTCTATCACCTCTACAGCTCGAAGCACCCCGCCTGGCTCCGTGTGCGGGCGCACGTCGAGCGTGGCAACCCGCGCATCCCGACGATCACCGGCCTGTGGGAGGGCGCGATGTTCCACGAGCGCGAGATGTACGACATGATGGGCATCGTGTTCGAGGGCAACCGCGACCTCCGCCGCATCTACATGTCGCCCGACTACCGCTCCTTCCCCCAGCGACGCGACTTCGTGCTGCCCGATGACGCAGCGGACTCGGCGGCCGCCGGCGTGAACCCGCTCGAGCGCCCCGAGACCTGGGACCTCGACCGCCTGCGCCAGGCACCCGGAGTGACCTTCCCGCCCTCCGAGTTCCGGGACGACGCGCCAGCGGAGGGACCCCACGACGGCGTCCAGGACGGCGAGACCGCCACCGACAAGAGCCGGCCGAGATGACCACCACCGAGCGCCCTCCCATTCCGGATCCGATCGACCTCGACCGCGCCGAGGAGGCGCGCCTGCGAACGGCCGCAGGGCTGAGCCTGACGGCCTCGCAGCGAGGCGGCGAGTACGCCGGCTTCGAGGACATCGGCCTGCCGGATCGCCCGCCACAGACGGAGCGCGAGGCGGAGGTCTACTCCCTCGCCGAGGGAGAGATGCTGCTGAACATGGGGCCGCAGCACCCATCCACCCACGGCGTCATGCGCCTGGTGGTGAAGCTCCGCGGCGAGGTGATCGTCGACATCGACCCGGTGCTGGGATACCTGCACCGCGGTATCGAGAAGCTGTGCGAGAACGCGACCTACACCACGGTAATGACCTACGTCGATCCGATGGACTACCTGGCAGTGATGCACAACGAACACGCTCCGGCGATGGCATTCGAGAAGCTGTACGGCATCGAGGCACCGAAACGAGCCGAATACATCCGCGCGCTGGTGGTTGAGCTGGACCGCGTCGCCAGCCACGGCCTGATGATGGGATTCCTGTCGCTCGACATGGGCGGCCTGACCCCGATCCTGTACGCCTTCATCAACCGCGACGAGGTCGTCGACCTGCTGAGCGCGATCAGCGGCCAGCGGATGCTCTTCAACTTCTTCCGCATCGGCGGCGTGAACTGGGACGTGAACGACGAGTTCCTCAGCCGGCTCGGGACGTGGCGCAGTCACGTGCTCAAGAACATCGAGATGAACGAGCACCTCATCACCGATAACGAGATCTTCCGCGGGCGGACGATCGGCATGGGCGTGCTGAGCGGCAGGGACGCCATCGCCCTCGGCGTGAGCGGCCCGAACCTGCGAGCGTCGGGCGTGGCCTTCGACGTGCGCAAGGCCCATCCCTACTCGATCTACCGCGAGCTCGAGTTCGACGTGATCACGCAGGAGTCGGGCGACGTGTACGCGCGCTACCTGCAGCGCATCGCCGAGATCAAGCAGAGCATCCATCTCATCGACCAGATCATCGACAGGATGCCGCATGGGCCGGTGCAGGCACAGGTGCCCGGGATCGTGCGGCCGCGGCCGGGACGCGCGTACGCGGCGGTCGAGTCGCCGCGCGGCCTGTACAGCGTCTACGCCATCAGCGACGGCGGGCCGAACCCGTATCGGTTCCGGATGCGCGACCCCTCCTTCATCAGCCTCCAGGCGCTCCCGAAGCTCATGCCGGGACACCTCGTCGCCGACACCATGGCCGTGATGGCCAGCTTCGACCCGGTCATGGGCGGCGTGGACAAGTAGCCATGGACTTGGAGCTGCTGCTCGGCATCGGCCGCTTCCTGGTGGCCACCACGCTCCTCCTGCTGCTGACGGTGCCCACCGCATTCGTCATCATCCAGATGGAGCTCAAGGTCATCGCGCGCATGAACCTGCGCCTCGGGCCGAACCGCGTCGGGCCCGGCGGCCTGTTCCAGAGCACGATCCACGGCTTCAAGGTCCTCGCCAAGGAGGACACCATCCCGGACCAGGCCGACAACACGACCTTCACCCTCGCCCCGTGGATGGTCTACATGGCGGCGGCGATGAGCATGCTCGTCATCCCCTTCGCGCCCGGCGCGATCGCCTCGGACATGAACATCGGCATCGTCTATTTCTTCGCCGTGCTCGGCCTGTCGGTGGTCGGGCTGCTCGTGGCGGGCTGGGCGAGCTACAACAAGTACTCGCTCCTCGGCGGCCTGCGCTCCGCGGCACAGATGGTCAGCTACGAGATCCCGCTCACGCTCTCGGTGGTGGGTGCCGTGGTGCTCGCCGGCACGCTGAGCTTCAGCGAGCTCATCGCATGGCAGCGGGAGAACGTGTGGCTGTTCGTCGCACAGCCGGTGGGCGTCGTGATCTTCTACATCGCCTCGCTGGCGGAGATCAACCGCACGCCGTTCGACATGATCGAGGCGGACAGCGAGCTGGTGGCGGGACCCTTCACCGAGTACTCGGGGATGCGCTTCGGCTTCTTCTTCTTCGCCGAGTACGTCGCCCTGTTCATCATGAGCGGCATCCTGATCAGCCTCTTCTTCGGCGGCTGGCTGGCACCGTGGCCGTTCCCCGCGCAGCTTGACGGCTTCGCCGGCACGCTGTGGGGCATCCTGTGGTTCTTCCTCAAGACCTACATCTTCGTGTTCGTCGCCGTGTGGCTGCGAGCCACCCTCCCGCGCATCAGGGTGGACCAGCTCATGGGCGTGGCCTGGAAGGTCATGCTGCCGCTCGCGCTCGTCAACCTCTTCGTCACCGCCATCGTGGTGGTGGTCCTCGACCTGTAGGGAGTCGCAACGATGGCCATCCCGGGCTCCGGCATCGCCAAGGGCATGGCGACGACGTTCCGCAACTTCTTCGCGCCAAAGGTGACGCGGCAGTATCCCGAGGTGCGCCCCGAGATCCCGGATCGCTGGCGCGGGCGGCTCGACCTCATCTACGACCCCTTCGGCGAGCACAAGTGCGAGGTCTGCTTCCAGTGCGCCCAGGTGTGCCCGGTGGAGGCCATCGACATGAGCGGCTTCGACTCGCAGGGCAACCGCATCCGCTACGGGATGCCCGAGATCTACGACGAGCGGCGCGACCCGAACGCGTACCGCCGCGCGGGGCTGGCGCCGAGGCCGATGCGAAACCCGGCGCGCTGGGATGAAGCGGTCGACACCGCCTTCATCGACGAGCTGACCGAGGCGTACGGACTGCGGGCCGAAGCGCTCGTCGCGATCTTCACCGCGGTGCAGGACCGATACGGCTACCTGCCGGAGCGCGCGCTGCGCCGCATCAGCGACAGGATGGTGATCCACTGGGCGCAGGTCTTCGGCGCCGCCGGTTTGGGCGGCTTCCGGCTCCTTCCCGCCGAAGGGCATATCGTCACCGTCTGCGACTGCGCCTCGTGCCGCTTCGCGGGCGGCGACCGCCTGCTCGAGGCGCTGTCGGCCGAGCTGGGGATCAAGCCCGGGGAGACGACCGCCGACGGGCGCTTCTCGCTCGAGACGGGAAGCGACGTGGGCTCCGGGACCATCAGCCCCGCGCTGCGGATCGACACCCTGGTCTATGGGCCGCTCAGCGTGGAGCAGGCGCTCCACGTGGTGGGTCAGCGGCGCCGCGCTCCGCGAAAGGCCGTCGTGGGAGCCGGCGCGAGCTGATGGCGAGCTCCATCTCGCCACAGATCCGCATCCTGCCCGGCAGCCAGCACCGCCTGCTGACCGATATCGGCCGCGTCGATCCCGCCTCACTCTCGAGCTTTCGCGACCAGGGCGGCTACCGCGGTCTGGAACGCGCGATCACCGGCCATTCCCCGGAGAAGGTAATCGGCGAGATAGAGCTCGCCCGCCTGCGCGGGCGGGGCGGAGCCGGATACCCGACCGCGGCGAAGTGGCGGGCGGCGCGCGCTGCCGAGGGGGAGCGGAAGATCGTGGTCGCCAACCTCATGGCTGCCGATCCGAGCGCGCTAGGCGACCGTGTCCTGGCCGAGGGCAATCCCCACCTGATCGTCGAGGGGCTGCTCATCGCCGCGTACGCCGTGGGCGCCAGCGAGGCGATCGTTGCCGTTCGACGGGACTGGAAGCTCGCCATCGAGCGGCTGAAGTCCGCGATCGGCGAGGCGACCGAGGCGCGTCTGGCCGGATTCCTGGTACTCGGCACCGACGTCAGCATTCAGCTGAGCCTCTGGGAGGGATCGGGCGCGTACGTCGCCGGCGAGGAGACCGCGCTGATCCACGCGCTCCAGGGCGACCGCGGCATGCCGCTCATCCGGCCGCCGTACCCGGCCGCCCGCGGGCTGTGGGGCGTCCCGACGGTCATCCAGAACGGGGAGACGCTGGCCCACGCCGCGTGGATCCTCTCGCACTCGCCCGAGGCCTTCGCCACGCTCGGCAGCGAGGCGAGCCCGGGTACCAAGCTGGTCACGATCATGGGGCACGTCGCGAAGCCCGGCGTGGCCGAGGTGGCGCTGGGGACGCCGCTGCGCGACATCATCGCGGCGGCAGGGCGCGGCACGGGCACCACCAAGGCCGCCTTCGTCGGCGGCCCCGGCGGCGGCGCCATCGACGCGGGCGCGTTCGAAACGCCGTACGACTACGAGTCCATGGAGTCGGCCGGCGCCGTCATCGGCTCCGGCTCACTGCTCGTGACCGACGCCTCGACGTGCATGGTGAGCTCGGCGCGCTTCTTCATCGACTTCAGCGCGCGGGAAGCGTGCGGAAAGGCGGTGCCCTGCCGCATCGGCACCAAACGCCTGGTGGAGGCCATGGACCGCATCCTCGCCGCGACCCCGCGGCCGCATGACGGGCGCCTGCTGCGCGAGCTGTCGCGGAAGATGAGCGACACCGCTCTCTGCCAGCTCGAGCGCATCGCGCCGAGGCCCATCCTCAGCACCCTGGAGCGGTTCGGCGACGAGTACCGCGCCCACGCCGAGCGCGGCGAATGCCTTGCTGGCGCCTGTGCCACCACGCCGATCCCACCGCTGCTCCAGCCGGTCCCGGGCCTCGACGCGCCCGGCACGGGCCGCGGCTAGGATAGGGACGATGGGCTTCGGAACCACCAACGGGCACTCCGCCGATGGCAACGGGAACGGCCACGGCAATGGCGCGGGCGGTACGAGCCTTCCGGACTACACGCCGCTGTGGCCGATGGTTCCCGGCACGCGCGAGATCGGCGTCACCATCAACGGCCAGCAGCTCCAGGTTGAGGAGGGGCAGACCATCCTCCAGGCCTGCCGAGTCCTCGGGATCGACGTCCCGACGCTGTGCTACGAGCCGAAGCTGGCGCCGTACGGCGCGTGCCGCATCTGCGTCGTCGAGGTTGCGGGCAGCGACGACACGCCCATCAGCTGCGGGACGCAGATCGAAGAGGGGATGGTCATCACCACCCACTCCGAGCGCGTCATCGAGAACCGGCGCATGGTCCTCGAGCTCATCTTCAGTGACCACGACGCCTACTGCCTGCCGCCGTGCCAGTTCAAGTGCCCTACGCGCGTCGACATCCCCGGCTACCTGAAGCAGAACACGCTCGGCAACTGGGAGGAGGCGACGCGCATCCTCAAGCGGTCGCTGCCCTTTCCGGCGATCCTCGGCCGCGTCTGCCCGGCCCCGTGCGAGACGCACTGCCGCCGCGAGGAGGTGGACACCGCCATCGCCATCCGCGACTCGCATCGATACTGCGCCGACCGCGTGCTCGAGGTCGACGCCCCGGCGCCGATCCCGTGGCCGAAGGACCCGCCGACCGGGCGTCGCGTGGCCATCATCGGCTCGGGGCCCGCGGGCATGACGGCCGCGTACTACCTCCAGCTCCGCGGGCACCAGTGCGACGTGTACGAGGCGGACCCCGAGCAGGGCGGCATGCTGCGCTACGGCATCCCGCAGTACCGCCTGCCGAAGGGCTGGATGGACCGCGAGCTCAACCACGTGTGGGAGCTGGGGGCAACATTCAAGCCGAACATGCGCCTCGGCCGCGACTTCCACCTGGGCGACATCATCGATGAGTACGACGCCATCTACGTCGGCATCGGCTGCTACAAGCCGAACGAGCTCGGCATCCCGGGCGAGGACGCGCGCGGCATGGTCAACGCGCTCGAGAACCTCTACAACTCGACACGCGGCATCCCCGTCCCGCGACTCAAGGGCGCGAAGGTCGTCGTCATCGGCGGCGGCTTCACCGCCATCGACTGCACGCGCACGAGCGTGCGGCAGGGAGCCGCGGAGGTGACGCTGGTCTATCGCCGCGACCTCAAGGACATGCCCGCCGCCGACGAGGTGCACGAGGCCATCGAGGAGGGCGCGCGCGTCGTCTTCCAGGCGGCCCCGGTCCGCATCGTTACCGACAAGAACGACACGGTCACAGGGGTCGAGTTCCAGCGCATGAAGCTCGGCGAGGCCGACGAGAAGGGGCGCCGGCGCCCGGAGCCGATGCCGGGCACCGAGTTCATCGTCGAGTGTGACATGGTGCTCGGCGCCATCGGCCAGGGACCCGAGCTGTCGTGGATCGACTCCGAGCCCGAGGAGATCCGCTCGAAGCTCGCGATCAGCCGGCGCGGCACGCTCGAGGCGGAGGAGCACATCTTCCGCACCGACGTCCCGAAGATCTTCGCGTCGGGAGACGTGCGAACGGGGTCCGCCACCGTGGTCGAGGCGATCGGGGAGGCCCGGCGCGCCTCGTACGCCATGGACTACTGGCTGCGCGGCCACGACCTCGACGACCCGCAGGTGCGCCGCATCGTCACCGAGCCTCAGCCGAACTTCCTGACCATCGTGCCCTTCACCGACGACGTGAAGGAGCCCCGCGCGATCATGGGCAAGCAGGGCCCCGAGGAGCGCCGCACGAACTTCAACGAGTACGAGTTCGGCTACACCGGCGACCAGGCCATGGCGGAGGCGTCGAGATGCCTCCAGTGCACGTGCGAGGCGATCGGCCACTGCGACCTGCGAGAAGCGGCCATCGAGTACGAGACGACGCTCAATATGGCCATCGACGAGCGCTCGATCCAGGACAACCCGTACGTCGGCGTCAACCACGGCTACGGGCGCGACGAGACGCACTCCTTCATTCTGCGGGACTACTCACGCTGCATCGACTGCGGTCGCTGCGCGCAGGTCTGCAAGGACATCGTGGGCGCCGGCTGCTACGACTTCATCGGCAAGGGATTCGACTCGCTGGTCACCACGGCCGACTTCGTGTCGCTCAACGAGACGCCGTGCGTCTCCTGTGGCCGATGCGCGGAGACCTGCCCGGTGGGCGCGCTCATGCCGCGACCGCGCATCCTCGAGACCTACCAGCTCGACGTATCCCGCTGCATCTTCTGCGGCATCTGCGCCGATGCCTGCCCGTACGACGCCCTGCGATGTGGCCCCGAGTTCGAGTTCAGCGAGTACCAGCGCGACCTGCCGATGCTCGACATCCTCGAGATGAGCGACCGGGAGCGCCCCACCCGCTAGCCGCCGCCGCTGCGCTAGAATCCCGCCCACGCCCTTCGCGGGCCACAGAGCCCCTCGAAACACTCCAACGGAGCGACCGACCCTGGACACTTCCGGCGTCCTTTTTTCCGTGCTCGCCATCGGGGTGGTCGGGGGCGGATTGGCCGTTGTCACGCTGCGCAACATCATCCATTCCGCCGTCGCGATGATGATCTGCTTCGGGTCGCTGGCGGGGATGTATGCGCTGCTCGGTGCACCGATCGTGGCGGCCGCGCAGGTGCTGATCTACCTCGGCGCCATCAGCGTGCTGATCCTGTTCGCCATCATGCTCACGCAGGCGGGTGACGCCAGCCTGCCGCCTCCCTACCACCGCCAGATGCCGATCGCGATCGTGGTGGCGCTAGGGATCCTGGGGCTCGTCGTGTGGGCGGTCATCCAGACCGATTGGGGCGCCGGCGCAGAGCTCGTAGCGGCCACGGTCGACGCGATCGCCATCGCGCTCTTCACCACCTACGCGCTGCCCTTCGAGATCATCAGCGTGCTGCTGCTGGTCGCCATCATCGGCGCGATCTACCTCGCGCGACGGCCCGAAGAAGACGAGCGGGCCGGCTGAGCCGATGCCGACGCTCGAGGGCTACCTGGTCGTCTCCGCGCTGCTCTTCGCCATCGGCGCGTTCGGCTTCATGGCGCGCCGCAACGCGATCCTCATGCTCATCAGCATCGAGCTGATGTTCAACGCGGTGAACCTGAGCCTGGTGGCCTTCAATGCGTACCTGGGACCGGCCGAGAACACCGGGGCGGTCTTCGCGCTCATGATCATGGCGGTGGCCGCGGCGGAGGTGACGGTGGGGCTGGCACTCGTCATCGCCATCATCCGCACGCGACAGACCGCAGAGGTCGACCAGTACTCCGACCTGAAGGACTGAGCCGATGACCATCGAGCTGCTCATCGCGCTCATCCCGGCGCTCCCGCTGCTCGGATTCCTGTTTGCCGTGATCGTCGGCCCGCGGCTCGACCACGTCCCCGAGCATGCGACCCACGGAGGCGCCGAGGGACCGGGGACGGAGCACGACGAGCACGTCGACGACGGCGATTTCCGCTCGGTCCCGACCGAGGCCGAGCAGCGCGCCACGTCTCCGCACGCGGGCCACGCGGACGACCTCGCCAACGCCGAGGGAGCGCAGGGCGTCATCCCGCACGAGTACGACGACGGGCTGGGCCAGCCCGGGCACGTCGCGCCCGGCGCTCGACGCCCCGTGTATCGGTCGTGGATCGTCCCCACCGCGCTCGTCGGGCTGGCGTGGCTGGCAAGCATGGTCGTCTTCGCCGCCGTCATCGTCGGCGGCAACGAGTACGAGGTCACGGTCTACGAGTGGATCGCCTCGGGCGACTTCGTGATCAACATCAGCTTCCTCGTCGACGCCCTGACCGCAATGCTCCTGCTCGTCGTCAGCACGGTCGGCTTCCTCGTCCACGTGTACTCGATCGGCTACATGGACGGCGACCGCGGCTTCTGGCGCTTCTTCGCGTACCTCAACCTGTTCATGTTCAGCATGCTGCTGCTCATCCTTGGCGACAACTTCCTGATGCTGTACGTGGGCTGGGAAGCGGTCGGCCTGTGCAGCTACGCGCTCATCGGCTTCTGGTACAAGAAGCCCTCGGCGGCAGGTGCGGCCAAGAAGGCGTTCATCGTCAACCGCGTCGGCGACTTCGGGTTCGGCCTCGGGATCATGATGATCTGGGTCAACCTCGGGACGCTCAGCTTCCGCGAGGTGTTCGCGCAGATCGGTACGCTCGACGAGGGGACGGTCACGGTTATCGCCCTCCTCCTCTTTGCCGGTGCCGTCGGCAAGAGCGCCCAGTTTCCCCTCCACGTCTGGCTGCCCGATGCCATGGAGGGCCCGACGCCGGTGAGCGCGCTCATCCACGCGGCGACCATGGTGAACGCGGGCGTCTACCTGGTGGCGCGCGCCAACCCGATCTTCGCGGAGGCACCGACCGCCATGTGGGTGGTGGCCATCATCGGCGTCTTCACCGCCATATTCGCCGCCGCCATCGCCCTGACCCAGAACGACATCAAGAAGGTGCTGGCCTACTCGACGGTGAGCCAGCTCGCGTACATGTTCTTCGCGCTGGGGATCGGCGCGTGGACCGCAGCCATCTTCCACCTCGTGTCCCACGGCTTCTTCAAGGGACTGTTGTTCATGGGGTCGGGCTCGGTGATCCACGGCGCGGGCGGCGAGCAGGACATGCGCTTCATGGGCAGCCTGCGGGTGCCGATGCGCTGGACGTACATCACCATGCTCATCGGCTCGCTGGCCCTGGCCGGCATACCGATCTTCGCGGGCTTCTTCAGCAAGGACGAGATCCTCGCCGAGGCGTTCAACCGCGGCTACCTGCTCTTCTACGTGGTGGGCGTGATCGTGGCCTTCATGACCGCCTTCTACACCTTCCGCATGATCTTCATGACCTTCTGGGGCCCGTGGCGCGGCCCGCGACAGGCCTACCGGCACATCCACGAGAGCGCGCCGACCATGGTCGCGCCGCTGGTCATCCTCGCGGTCCCAACCGTCCTGGTGGGGCTCTTCCTGGGGATCCCGCCCGAGGGCGGCACGATCCACCACTGGCTCGAGGGCGTGTTCCATGACTCAGCGGAGGCCGGGATTCTGCCCGGATCCATCTTCAGCGAGGGCCACCACGGCTTCGAGCTCTTCGGCATCGGCGGCCTCCTGCTCCTGATCGGCGCGGCGGCCGGAATCGGCGGAGTGGCGCTCGCCTATCGCTGGTACGTGAGGCGTCCCGAGTCCGCGGCGCGCTTCGTCGAGCGCGTGCCGTTCGGCCTCGGCCCGGGGATGTATCGCGCCAGCGTCAACCGCTACTACGTCGACGACGTGTACGAGCTGGTGTGGGCGCGCGGCGGCGTCCTGGTCAGCAACGCGCTGTGGTGGTTCGATGCCCGCGTCATCGACGGCGCGGTCAACGGGGCGGGCTGGCTGGCACGCACCGCCGGCAGCGGACTGCGACGGACCCAGACTGGGCGCGTCCAGAACTACGGCCTCGGGATCGCAGCGGGCCTCGCCATCGTGGTGCTCGCCTACGCGACCGTGGTTCGCTGATGGACGGCCTGCCGATCCTCTCGCTCATCGTGTTCACGCCGGTCGTCGGCGTGCTGGCGCTGCTCTTCGTGCCGGGCGGGGCGCATCGGCTCATTCGCTGGATCGCGCTGGGGGCCGCACTGGTGAGCCTGGCCCTCAGCCTCGTGCTGCTGGGCTACAGCACGAACGGGGCGGAGTTCCAGTTCCGCGAGGACCTGCCGTGGATCTCCGCGTTCGGGATGCGCTACACGCTCGGCGTCGACGGCATCTCGGCGGTGCTGGTGCTGCTCACCACGCTCCTCAGCGCGGTCGCCATCTTCTACTCGTGGATCCCCATCCGGATGCGGGTCAAGGAGTACTACGCCGCGATGCTGCTCCTCATGACCGGCATGCTCGGGGTCTTCGTGGCGCTGGACCTGTTCCTGTTCTACGTCTTCTGGGAGATCAGCCTCTTCCCGATGTACATGATCATCGGGATCTGGGGCGGCCCGCGACGCGTGTACGCCACGGTCAAGTTCGTCATCTACACCCTCGTCGGCTCGCTCCTCATGCTGGTGGCCATCCTGGCGGTTGCCATCGCCCACGCCTCGGCGGGCAACGACTTCACGTTCAGCTACGAGGTCCTGCGCGGCTACGCCTACGCCGATTCGCTCCAGGCGCTCGCCTTCATCGCGTTCTTCCTGGCCTTCGCGGTCAAGGTGCCCATGTGGCCGCTCCACACCTGGCTGCCCGATGCCCACGTTGAGGCGCCCACCGCCGGCTCGATCATCCTCGCCGGCGTGATGCTCAAGCTCGGCGGCTACGGGTTCCTGCGCTTCAGCCTGCCGCTCCTGCCGGACGCGGCGGTGAGCTTCGCGCCGATCATCATCGGCCTCGCGCTGATCGCCATCATCTACGGCGCGCTGGTGGCCATGGTGCAGCCGGACATGAAGAAGCTCGTCGCCTACTCGAGCGTCAGCCACATGGGATTCGTGATGCTCGGCGCCTTCGTCCTCAACGAGCAGGGGCTTCAGGGCGCCGTGTTCCAGATGATCAGCCACGGCATCACCACCGGCGCGCTCTTCCTTCTCGTCGGGGTGGTCTACGAGCAGACGCATGACCGGCAGATCGCGCACATGGGCGGACTGAACGCGCGGATGCCGCGGTTCGCCGCGATCTTCGGGCTCTTCACCTTCGCCAGCATCGGCCTGCCGGGCCTGTCGGGCTTCGTCGGCGAGTTCCTCGTGGTCCTCGGCGCCTTCCGTCACAACGGCTGGGTGGCCGCGATCGCGATGCTCGTCGTCATCGCCAGCGCGGTCTACATGCTCTGGATGTTTCAGCGGGTGTTCTTCACCGTGCCGTCGGACTGGATGCGTCTATGGTGGCCCTCGCTGCGCGACCTGGACCGCGCGGAGTGGATCGCGCTGGCGCCGCTCATCGTCCTGGTGGTCGCGTTGGGTGTGTACCCGGGCCCGGTGCTCGAGATGATCGCCGCGCCGGTGGACCGCATCATCGACGCCGTCAACGGGGCCGGCATGACCGGCCTCGGGCCCCTCTGGTAGCGCGAGCCACCCATGGACTACGTGAACGACCTCGTCGCGCTGCTTCCCGAGCTGGTGCTCACGGGCCTCGTGCTCACGATCATCACGATCGACCTGTTCATGCCGCGCCGCAGCAAGTGGATGCTCACGCCGATCACCGTGATCGGGCTGCTCATCGCCGGCGGCGCCCTGGTCGTGGTGTGGGGCATGAACCGCGACGTGTACGCCGAGTTCTACGTCGTGGACGACCTCTCCGTCTTCATCAAGGGCGCCGCGATCGTGACCGGCCTCCTCAGCACGCTCTTCGCGCCGGGCTACCTCACGGTTCGGCGCATCCCGCTCGGCGAGTTCAACACCATCCTCGTCACCGCGCTCATCGGCATGTTCGTGCTGGCCTCCAGCAGCGACCTCATCACCCTGTTCCTGGGGCTCGAGCTCATGACGATGCCCGCGTACATGCTCACCGGGCTGCACAAGACAGACCGCTACAGCAACGAGGGCGGGCTGAAGTACTTCCTGCTCGGCAGCTTTGCCAGCGCCATCGTGCTGTTCGGGATCAGCTGGACGTTCGGCCTCACCGGCACCACCAACATCGGCGAGATCGCGGCGTCGGTGAGCGGGCAGATGAGCGGCGGGCTGCTCGTGGCGATGGCCTTTCTGACGGTGGGCGCCACCTTCAAGATCGCCGCGGTCCCCTTCCACTACTGGACGCCGGACGCCTACCAGGGCGCGCCGACGCCGATCGCCGGCTTCCTGTCGGTGGGACCCAAGATCGGCGCCTTCGCGCTCCTCATCCGGGTCTTCGCCGAAGCCTTCGGCCCGCTTCGCGCGGACTGGCTGGGCGTCTTCCTGGTGCTGACCGTGCTGACCATGACGGTGGGCAACGTGGTCGCCCTCATCCAGGTCAACGTGAAGCGGATGCTGGCCTACTCGAGCATCGCGCACACCGGCTACATCATGGCCGGCCTCGCCGCGTTCGCGAACGCCGATGACCAGCGCGTGGCCCAGCAGGGCATTCAATCGGTCCTCTTCTACATGTTCGGCTACGCGCTCATGAACATCGCCGCCTTCGCGGTGGTGGCGATGCTCCAGCGCGACACGCGGCGCTTCGGCGGCCTCAACTCCTTCGCCGGGCTCGCCTCGCGGGCGCCGGGCCGCGCCGCCGCAATGGGGATCCTGCTGCTCAGCCTCACAGGCATCCCGCCCACGGTGGGCTTCTTCGCGAAGCTCTACGTGCTGCTCGCCTCCGTCGAGGCGGGGCTCGGCTGGCTGGCGGTGATCATCGTCCTGAACGCCGCGCTCGCCGCCTTCTATTACCTGCGCGTAATCGTCTACATGTACATGCGCGACGCGGAGGACGACCCCGCACCGCTCGAGCGCTCGGCGTCCGGCTCCATCGCGCTCGTCGTGGCCGTGGTGGCCGTCGTGGTGTTCGGCATCTTTCCGGGC
>Ga0136619_10000114_pt1 | contig 26874 bp, 26 predicted proteins | sample AntDrymUQ3532106_2_FD_104807 | JGI IMG/M metagenome (GOLD analysis project Ga0136619, IMG submission 104807) | Polar desert sand microbial communities from Dry Valleys, Antarctica - metaG UQ353 (21.06) | ecosystem: Environmental > Terrestrial > Soil > Desert | place: Antarctica: Dry Valley...
GCAACGTCGATGAACCATTTTGCGTTGCGTTCTCGGATTTACCTCAAGGCGATCCAGGCTGCTTATCTGGAGTTACGACGAATACCACTATCCGATTTTGGTCTCGTTCGTGCGTAAGGTGAGCTGGTAAGCCTCCCGCCCATGCTGCTGGTGTGGCTCGCCGTGCCCACCGAGACGACGCTGTGGGGTTGTCTCTTCGCGGCCTTCTTCCTCGCGCTCTGCTTTGGCGTGTTCCTGACCAACCAGTTTCACAAGTGGGCACACATGGAGGAGCCGCCTCCAGCCGCGGCCTGGCTCCAACGGCGGGGTCTGATCCTCTCCGCGGAACACCACGACGTCCACCACGAGAGCCCCTACGACACCTACTACTGCATCACCGTCGGCGTCTGGAACCCGCTGCTTGACCGGACCCGATTCTACGAGCGCACCGAACGCCTGCTCCGCCGCGTCATCCCCGGCACGGACCCCCAACTCCGGGTCGAGCGCGAGGGAAGCCTCAACGAGTAGAGGAAATACCCCAGAGAAAACCCCTGATCACGCATCGGCCGGTAGCAGCACGAATGCCGCTTCTCCGGTGAGCGGACGGACGGCGCGGAAGTGGCGCTCGTCGAGAGTTGCGATGCGTAATGTATTCAGGCGGGAGGCGAGCGCAAGTAGGGAAGCGTCCGCAAGCCCAATGTCCCGGTGTTTTCTGGCGGCTGACACGGTCTCCGTCATAGCTTCCGGCCACCACTCGATAACGTAGGCGCCAGACGCGAGATCTTCGTAGAACGCTAGTGCAGCCTCCGCTCCGCCGCTGCGGGAGACGAGGTGGTCCACCTCAGCAACAATGAGCGGCGTCGTGAAGAGGTCTTCCTCGACCGCATCCATCCATGCGGCGACCCGCTCGTGGTCATCATCCCGGCGGTTCATGAAGGCGACGGCCACGGAGGTGTCGAGCACGATCATCCCTCGCCGAAGCCCGTTTCGGCGAGGTGGCGTTCGGCCTCGGAACCGAGGTCCCGTGGACCCTCGAAGACGCCCCGCGCCCGGGGACGGGGCCGCTCGGAGACCGCGGCAGCGAGCACCCGGCGCACCAACTCGGCTTTGGTGATCCCCTCCGCCGCCGCCCGCCGGTCCAAAGCCCTATCTACCCCTGCATCTATGTAAAGGCTAGTCTTCTTCATCAGATGAGGTTACCACCCACCACCCGTAAGTTCTAGCTGGAAACAATAGCCTCCGAGTGATCTCGGCTGTAACGATGGACGACCATAGGTGAGGGATCGCATCGAAGCGGCAGATCGCATAGAAAAGGCTCCCCGATTGCCGGGGAGCCCTTCCGTTGTGGCTTACCGTATTTTACTGCTGCGTTGCGGGCACCTTCGTCTCGAAGGTCAACTCATCGCGTCCGTCGTCGGAGCGGTCCACGACGATGGTGTCGCCGGGATCGAAGTCTCCGCCGATGATGCGGCTGGAGAGAGGATTCTCGATGTGACGCCGGATTGTGCGGGCGAGCGGGCGTCCGCCGAACTTGGGATCGTAGCCCTCTTCGGCGAGGAACTCCTTCGCAGCCTGCGTGACCTCGACCTGGACCCGCTGGCTCTCGAGGTGCTTATTGAGCCTGCCGAGCATGATGTCCACGATCTTGAGCACGTCCTCCTTGCTCAGGGCGTGGAACACGATGATCTCATCCACCCGGTTGAGGAACTCGGGACGGAACGCCTGCTCCAGCGCGTCGGTCGCCCGGCGCTCGGTCTCCCGGAAGTCCACGGCGTCGCCGGCGGTGAAGCCGAACTGCCGCGTGGAGACGAGGTGCTGGCTGCCGACGTTGGAGGTCATGATGACTACCGTGTTCTCGAAGCTGACCGTCCGGCCCTGCGCGTCCGTGAGACGCCCGTCGTCGAGCACCTGCAAGAGCGTGTTGAACACGTCCGGGTGGGCCTTTTCGATCTCGTCAAAGAGGATGACCGAGTACGGCCTCCTGCGGACCCGCTCGGTGAGCTGTCCGGCCTCTTCGTAGCCGACGTATCCGGGAGGCGCGCCGACGAGACGGGAGACGGTATGCTTCTCCTGGTACTCGGACATGTCAATCCGGATCATGGCGTCCTCCTCGCCGAACATGTACTCGGCGAGGGTGCGCGCAAGCTCCGTCTTGCCGACTCCGGTAGGACCGAGGAAGATGAAGCTACCGACTGGACGCTTCGGGTCCTTGATGCCGGCCCGCGCGCGCCGGATGGCCTCGGACACAGCCGTCACGGCCTGGTCCTGGCCGACGACCCGCTCGTGCAGCACGGCCTCCAGATTGAGAAGCCTCTCGGCCTCTTCCTGGACGATATTGGTCGCCGGGACGCCGGTCCACTCCTCCAGGATGCGGGCGATGTCCTCCCGCGTCACCTCGGGGGAGTTGGCCTCGCGGCCTCCGGCCCAGCCCTCCTGGTGCTCGTCCAGCTCGATCCTGAGCTGCTCGATGCGCTGCTTGAATCCGGCCGCCTTCTCGTAGTCCTCGGCTCGGACGGCGTCCTCCTTCTCGCGCTCCAGGGAGGAGATCTCGTCCTCGATCCGCCGCACGTCAACCGGCGGCACCGTCGAGCGAAGCCTGACCTCGGCCGCCGCCTCGTCCAGCAAGTCTATGGCCTTGTCCGGCAGATAACGGTCGGCGATGTAGCGATCCGAGAGCGTCGCCGCGCTGTCTATGGCCTCGTCGGAGACCCGCACCCGATGGTGCGCCTCGTAGCGGTCCCGCAGGCCGAAGAGGATGGAGACCGTCTCCTCGACCGTCGGCTCGTCCACGAGCACGGGCTGGAAGCGCCGCTCCAGCGCGGGGTCCTTCTCCACGTTCTTGCGGTACTCGTCCAGCGTGGTGGCCCCGACGACCTGAAGCTCGCCCCGAGCGAGCGCGGGCTTGAGCATGTTGGAGGCGTTGACCGCGCCCTCGGCCCCGCCGGCGCCCACGATCTGGTGCAGCTCGTCTATGAAGAGGACTATGTCGCGCTCCTCCTGCTGGAGCTCCTTGAGCATCTGCTGCATCCGCTCCTCGAAGTCGCCCCGGAAGCGGGTGCCAGCCACGAGGCCGCCAACGTCGAGGGAGACCACGCGCTTGCCCTTGAGCGACTCGGGCACGTCTTCGGAGACTACTCTTTGCGCCAGCCCTTCCGCTATGGCGGTCTTGCCGACGCCGGCCTCCCCGATGAGCACCGGGTTGTTCTTGGTGCGGCGCGAGAGGATGCGCACGACGCGCGCGATCTCTTCGGCGCGTCCGATCACCGGGTCGAGCTCGCCGTGACGGGCCATCTCGGTTAGGTCTCGGCTCACCTGATCGAGGGTCGGCGTCCGGCTGTCGCTCGGCGGTGCACCGGGCGCTCCCGGTCCACCGGCCGCCGCGCCGGGCATTCCGGCCCCGGCCCCAGTCCCGGCGCCACGCTGCTGGAGCAGGCGCAGGATCTCACGCCGCAACGCCTCCCCGTCGCTGGCCCCGTTCTGGGAGAGGATGCGGTACGCATTACCATCGCCCTCGCCGAGCAGCCCGAGAAGCATGTGCTCGCTACCGACCTGCCCCGCCCCCATCTGCCTGGCGGCGCCGAAGGAGAGCTGCAGGGCGCGCTTGGCGCTCGGGGTGAAGGAGTAGACTTGCTCGCCGGGATCTCCGCGGTACTCCCGGAAACCGTGGCGCATCCCGTCCACGTTCGCGCCAGCGCGCCGGAGCGCCTCCGTCGCCAGGTTGTCGCCAGCCACGATACCGGCCAGCAGGTGGTCGGTGCCGATAGCCGCCGCCCTGGTGGTCCCGGCCGAAGCCTCGCGGGCGCGCATCACGGCCTGCTGGGCGTCCTGCGAGAGCGCCTCGAACATGCCCTGCGACCCCTGGTTCTGCTGCTGTATGAGATTCTGTAACATCCCGAACGGGTCGTTCCCACCCTGGGCCCCGCCCCCGATCATGCCGAACTCCCGCGCGCACCGCGAACAGAAGTACGCCGTCGCCTCCTGTCCACCCTGCCGCTGAAAAACCTGCACGCTGGCTGGCCGTATCCTGCAATTCTCACATATCATCCGTGTAATCCTCCCGATCTCAAAATCTAAGCCTCGAACGCTCATATTTTATTACTCTTTGAGATTAGATCAAGGTGGCGTGAAGCGCCGGGCTGTGTGGTAAGTAGGGATTTCTGGAGACGATGAGGAGGTTTTTCGATGCAAGAGGAACGAGGATTGGTGGGGATGGAGGCGCGGTCTCCTGATGGGACGGAGATCGGCCGCATCCTGGAGTTGTTGACGGATGAGGAGAGCGGCGAGGTCACGCACGTAGTAGTGGAGAATGGCGGGGAGCAGATCGAGGCTCCCATCTCCTCCATATCTCTGGACCCGGAGGCGGACTTCGCCACGTTCCACGCTGACGCTTCGGACGAGGAGCCAGGGGATCACGCTGGCGACGAAGAGGAGCCCGAAATCTACGCGCCGCGGGCATCAGACGCCGAGGACACCAGGCACGAGGGCCAGTTCGTCACAGAGCCTGGGGACTCGGAGGACGCACAGAGCCCGCAGGACCTCGTGCGCGAGGACTGGGAGGACGAGACGCACACCCCCGTGGATTCCGGCTACCCGCGCACCGACGCCTACGTGGACCCCGACACTGGGGAAGACGAGGTGGACCCCGCGATGAAGGACAATGAAACCCCCGCGGATGACGTAGAGGACCTGCTCGACGGCACGGGCCTGGAAGTGCTGGCGGTCAAGGACGGCGTCGTGGAGCTAACCGGCGCGGCGGCAACACAGGAGGACCTCGACGAGAGCGTGGAGGAGATCATGGGCCTCGACGGCATCCAAGAGGTGGACACGACCGGCGTGGCTATTGGATAGTAGCAGGGTAGCTGGACATACCTCTACGACGACGTGCGTCAGTACGCCACCGGCACGCTCAACGCCACCAACAACACCTGGCTGCGCATCTCCATGAACGCCTCGACCGGCAACGGCGGCGGCTGCTACGGCGACTCCGGCGGGCCGAACTTCCTCGGCGATACCAGCACCATCGCGGCCATTACGATCACGGGCGACACCGTGTGCCGCTCGACGAACGTGGTCTACCGCCTCGACACCGCGTCGGCGCGCGACTTCCTCGACGATTACGTCACGCTGCCGTAGCCGAAGTCAGAAGAACCGGGGGCGGCGTTTATCTGCCGTCCCTGGCTCAGGCGGAGTGGCGCACGACCGTCCGGATCTCCAATCCCCCGCGCACCCGCTGCGTCAGGTCGACCGTCATCTCCGCCGGGCTGCTCGCCGCCACGAAGTCCTTGAGCAGCGTCGCCGCCAGATCCTCGGCGAAGATCCCACGTTCCCTGAACCCCCACAGGTACAGCTTCAGCGCCTTCGACTCAAGCAGCCGCTCCCCCGGACGGTAGCTCAACTTCAGATCGTAGAAGTCCGGTTGCCCCGTCACCGGACACAGCGCCGTCAACTCGTCCGTCGAGAACTCCACCGTCGCGTCCGTGTCCCCATGTTCCCACGGGACCGTGTCCAGCCCGTACGCGCCGATAGGGCCGCGTGCCTCTTGTTCGAGCAACTTCGGATTCTTGTCCTGCAAATCGAGCCTCCCTTCGGGTTTGTTTCGTTCGGGATCAGGGAGAGATGCTACCTCATGGGCGGCGGGACCATCGCAGAGCTTTCTGGGCAGAGAACGATCACGCTACTCGTAATGCGTCTACGGCTGCGCCACCTTACGACGCTCGTCCTGCTTGCGCCGCCACCCGTACCAGGTCATGCCCTGCGGCTTGTACACGTTCAGCGCCAGGATCACGAGTAACACCACCGTCCCTCCGACGGAGTGGAGCAGCGTGTTCCCCAAATCGCGGAGATCGTCACCGGATGTTGTCGGATCTGCGGCTGTGCCTCGCTCGCATCAAGGGAGGTAGCCGTGTAGGAATGTATGGACACCGGCAGTGACGATCTCGTCGATCTCGGCCTCGCGGGTGGCACCGATTCCATGATGGAACGGGATCGCGCCCTGGACCAAGAGCATGAAGTGAACGGCCGCTCGATCAGCGTCTTCGACATGTAGCTGTTCCTGATCGGCCAACCGCTGCATGTGGCGGGCGAGTTCGCGGAGAACCCGGCGCGGACCAGCCTCCTGCCACGCGTCGAGCGCCTCTTGCGGGATGTGTTCGGCGTCGGCATCGATCTGCCGTACAAGGGCGAAGTGATCAGCGTATTCGTTCATAGGCGTCGCCAAAGCGCAGCCGAACTCAATCAGGTCGGCCTCCAGATCGGTGACCTTACGCAAGTGGTAATCGATGATCGCGATCTGGGCGTCGGCGACCTGTGTGGTGCTCTCCTGAATGACGGCCCGGAACAGTTGCGTCTTGTCCTCGAAGTGATTATAGATGGTACGGGTGGATACCCGAGCCTTGGCAGCGATGGCATCGATGCTCGCGCGAGTGTAGCCATCTCGCGCGAACAGCGAGAGGGCACCGGCAAGGATCGCCCGATTCTTGTCCGTCAGCCCCCCGCGATGTCGCGTCCTCTCTCCGTCTTGCCCAGTCATCCGCGACCTTTCTTAGTTTTTACAATAATCGTTTTACATTTTGCCATGCACGTGGTACTTTACCATTTATGAGACGGGGTCTACGAAAACGGGAGGTTGCCGTGAGCACTTTATCCGGTCCGAAGTCACGGAGACTTCTCGACGATTTGATTTTGCTGGAACACGACGATCCCGGCGGGCGTGAAGCGGGGATGTCCACTAACGCATACGTCTTGATCTCCGACGGCAAATCTCTTCTGATGGACGTTTCTTATGAACACCTTTTGCTCCTCGTTCGCGCCGTCGCCGGGGAAGGCTATCCGCCCGCCGGGCTTCTCCTCTCGCATCGCCATCTGGCTGGAAACGGCGACGTATTCGGAACCTTCGAGGAGGAATTCGATGCTCCGATCTTCTTGCACCCGCTGGACACCGAACACCCGCAGGCCAAGAGCGCCGGCGTGGAGTTTCGGAACCCGATGGAGAATACCCTGTTCGAGGAATTCGGCGCGGAGGTAATGCACTTCCCCGGCCAGACCGAGGGCAGCGTGATGCTCTATCGAGAGCGCGACGGGCTCCTTCTATCCGGGGACTCCGCGATGGGTCCCACCAACCCGCAAACCGCCGGCGGAATGGAGCGTCTTATACGCCCGCCGCTCTTCACGAGCGTGGACGATGAAGGTCTGCGTCGAAACTGGATGCGCTTCGACAGATCCGTAGTCCACTTCGGACCCTTACACGGCAGCGTCTACATGAACCGCGCGGATCGGATGGAGGAGATCATGCACCCGCTTGTGCGAGAGGAACCGACGCAGGGAGTGGAAGGATAAGCGCGACGACAATAGAGGAATGATGAGCACGTTCACCGACGCCGAAGTCGAGTACCTGAAAAGCCAGCCGCTCGGACGCCTCGCCACGGTCGGCCCCGATGATCGGCCCCACGTCACGCCGGTGGGGGTCTTCTATGATCCCGAGACGGAAACCATCGTTATCGGTGGTTACGCCGACACCGACATGGCCGCGAGCAAGAAATTCCGCGACGCCCGGCGCCGCCCCGACGTGGCGTTCGTCGTGGACGACCTCGCGACTGTCGATCCATGGTCGCCGCGCTTCATCGAAATCCGCGGTCGAGCCGAAACCCACACCGAAGGCGGCGAAGAGGTCGGCGAGCGCATCGGCGCGGATATCATGCCGTTCGATCCCGCATACATCCGCATCCGCCCCCGGCGGATACTGGCATCGGGCATCGATGGCGACTCCTTGTCTGCGCGTGACGTGGCGTGAAAGCCATCCGATAAGCGTCCCCAATTCTGACCTTCGAGGCTACCTCGTTAAATTCGAAGCTCAGAATCAACAGAGCATTGCGAAAAAGGTGCTGATGTGTCGAAGGTGATCCTATTTTCTACGTCTACCTGTTCGTGGTGCCGGAGGGCGAAGAAGTACTTCAGGGAGAATCGGGTTCCGTTCAAGGAGATAAACGTCGAGCGCGACGAGGCCGCTGCGCGCGACGTTCAGAGGAAGACCGGGCAGGGCGGCGTGCCGGTCATCAAGATCGAGGGACGCTGGATCGTGGGCTTCGACAAACCTGCCATCGAGCGCGAGTTGTCCAGGGGCTCCTAGCCGCCCAGGGCGCCGAGGACTTCCTGCACGCCGACCACGATGAACGGGATCACGGAGACAGCTAGCAGGATGTTGGTGGCTAGGCGATTGCGGTATTCGGGGGCGACGCGGCTGGAGTTGAGGAGGAGCATTAGCGTGATCGCGAGGAACGGCAAGAACAGCGCGCCGAGTGAAGCGTAGATGATCACGAGCGCGACCGGCTCCCCGAAGGCGTAGAGGATCATCGGGGGGAAGGTGATCCAGACGAGCATCGCCCGGAACCACACGCTCTTCTCGGAGAGATATTCCTGGGCCTGCTCGTCTGGCACGTCGCGGAAGGTCCGCATGCTGTCGGCGAAGAGGTAGGCCGCGCCGTTCCAGGCCCCGATCATGGCCCCTGTCGCGACGGCCCAGAAGCCGACGAGGAAGATCCAACGCACGACGATGCCGAAGCGATCCTGGATCGGGTTGGTGAGCGCCAGGAGGCCCGACTCGTCCTCGATGCTCGTGCCAGTCCCGAACAGGAACTCCGACCCGATGACGAGCATGGAGATCATGAACAGGCCGGTCAGGATGTAGCCGAAGGCCGCGTCGGTGCGCATCGTCGGGATCCAGGACACCTGCCGCCAGCCGCGCTCGCGCACCCAGTAGGTGTAAGCGGCGAGCGAGTACGTCCCGCCAACCCCACCGATGATCGCCATCACGTTGATGAGACCGCCCTCCGGTATCCTGGGGACGAGCCCGAGGGCCAGTTCGGTCAGGGACGGCGTCAGCAGGATGGCGAGCAGTATGATCGCCCCGAACTTGATAGCTGCGATGACCTTCATGATCCGCTCGAAGAGGTCGTAGCGGCCGATGCCGACGACCACGAAACCCAGGATGCCGTGCAGCGCGGCCCAGACCCACACTGGCAGCAAGTTCGGGAACATGGCGTCCACGCCCAAAGCCGCCGTCGAGGTCACCGCCGCGCCGAACACGAAGGTCACGATGAACAGGTAGATCAGGAAGTACCACGTCGCGCCCCGGCCGAGCATGTGCCAGCCCTTCACGATGGTCTCGCCGGAGGCCATGTACCAGCGTCCGATGCCCTCGGTCAGGGTGAACTTCAGGAACGCGCCGATCACGATGGCCCAGATCAGGACCGTCCCAAAGTCCGTGCCGGCGACGAGCGAGGAGATCATATCCCCAGCCCCCACGCCGGTCACGGCGATGACTATGCCCGGTCCCACCAGCCTGAGCCGCCGCCCCCAGGTTGACGGTGCCTCTCCCGCGTCCGCACCCCCGGCGCGCCCTTCGGTAACGTCCGCCATACGGTCCCTCCCCGTTCCATCGCCAAACGTCAGCCTGTATTAGACACCACCGTTTCTTTCGAGGCAAACTCCCGCCTCAGGCGAACTCGGGGATCACCTCCCGGGCGAAGCGCTCGACGATCTCCGGCTCGTAGGCGACGCGGGGCAGGTAGGCGATGATGTAGTTGGCCCCGGCGTCCACTATCGGGCGGATTCGTTCCTTTATCTCATCCGCCGTGCCGACCATGAACTGCTCGGAGTATTTGTCGAAATCTCGGCCCATGCGCGCCTTTTCGGTCGCTTTCTCCGGGTCTTCGCCATCTTCGAGGAGGTGGACGTTGATGGAGGTGGAGCGTGTGATCTCCTCGTAGTCGCGCCCGAGGTCCTCGCAGTGTCCCTTGAGGACTTCGAGCTTGTGCCGAATTCTCTCGGGGTCCCCACCCCCGACGTTGCAGCCGTCGCCCCAGCGGGCCACGAGCTTCAGCGTCACCTTCTCGCCGCCGCCCCCGATCCAGAACGACGGGTGCGGCTTCCGGACGCCCTTCGGCTCGTTTATGGGCCTGTCTATCTTGTAGAACTCGCCGTCGAAGGCGACGCCGTCCTCGGTGAACATGCGGTGGATGATCTCGGTCGCCTCCTTGAACATCCTCATCCGCTCGGGGGTCTCGGGGAATCCGTAACCGTAGGCCCGCCACTCTTGCTCGTACCAGCCGCCCCCGAACCCGAACAGCAGCCGCCCGTTGCTCATCACGTCGGTGGTGGAGGCGATCTTGGCCAGCAGCGCCGGGTTACGGTAGCCGTTGCAGGTGACCATCTGCCCGATGTTAATACGCGATGTATCCCTGCTCAGTCCGGCCGTCGCCGTCCAGCACTCGAAGACGGTGTTCATCGTCGGCTCCGGGACGGTATGGAAGTGATCGTAGACCCAGATCGAGTCGTACGCTCCCGTCCCCTCGGCGACCCGCGCCACGTTGGTCATCGCCTCGTACTGCTCGACCGGGTCCTCTATCTCGACCAGGTCCATCCTCCAGCCCTGCGGCACGAACACCCCGAACTTTACCGGCACGCGAATCTCCTTTAGGTTTCAGGTATCAGGCTTCGGGTGTCAGCTTATAGCTTTTCCGGCGGAAGTGCTTTCGTGACACCCGCGGACGTGGTATCTTGCCCCGTTCCAGCGAGGATGGAGAGGAGGCGCGGCCATGCCGAAGAACAGACATGACGACTCGCCTTCCTTTCGAGCGCACCAGTAAGCGCAGGTACGGGTTCCCCTCCGAGACGCGCGTCAAACGCGGCGAGCGCGTCGTCCACGGCGACAAGGAGCTAATGGAGAAGCTCGGTCGCAACGACCCTTGCCCGTGCGGTTCCGGGCGGTGCTTTCAAGAAGTGCTGCATGAAGACCGGAACCCACGACGGCTCCCGGCGCGACCACTACTTTTAGGGAGTGAGGCAGATCGAAGCTGACCGCTGACCAGCTTACTGGGCCAGCGCGCAGCCGTCCTTACGGGGGTCGCTGCCGGCGGCCCTGACACCGTCCTCGTGGATCCGGATGATCTGGGCGCCGCCGACCGGCACTACGTAGTCCGGGCCGACCTCGACTTCATGACCCATGTCCCGGAGTCTCTGGACCTCCGTCTCCGGCACGCGGCCCTCTACCAGGAGGGTGTCACCGCCGTGGAAGTGGCGGGGATGGTCCACGGCCTCCTGCGGGTTCATGCCGTGGTCCACGAGGTTACCTATGACCTGGGCGTGGCCCTGGGGCTGCATCGAACCGCCCATGTTGCCGAAGACCGCCCATAAGGCTCCGGTGTCGGCGTCGGTGACGAGGCCGGGGATGATGGTGTGCATCGGGCGCTTGCCCGGCGCGAGGGAGTTGGGGTGGTCCGGGTCGAGGCGGAAAGAGTTTCCCCGGTTCTGGAGGCACACGCCCGTCCCGTCGGCCACGATGCCGCTTCCGAAGCCCATGTACAGGCTGTTGATGAACGAGCAGCCGTTGCCGCTCTCGTCCACGGCGCACAGGTAGGTGGTGTCCTCCCCGAGAGCGGGTTCGGCGACCCGGTCGGAAGCTCTCTCAGGTGAGATTCGATCTCTCAACTTCTCCGCGTAGTCCTTGGAGAGCAGGCGCTCCGTCGGGATCTCCGCGTGCTCCCAGAAATCCGGGTCTCCGATCTCATCGTATAGATCCTGGTAAGCCAGCTTCTTGGCCTCGGCCTCCAGGTGGATGCGCTCCGCGCTCGTCGCCCCGAGCCCGGCAATGTCGAAGCCTTCGAGTATGTTCAGCATCTCCAGGGCCGCGATGCCCTGTCCTGGAGGCGGTATCTCGAACACCCTCACGCCCCGGTAATCGGTGGAGATGGGCTCGACCCAGGTGGTCTCGTGCGCCGCGAGATCCTCTTCCGACAGATATCCTCCCGCGTCCTGGACGGCCCGCGCCATGCGCTGTGAGATCTCACCGCCGTAGAAGGCGTCGGCCCCACCCTCGGCCACAGCCGAGATAGTGCCGGCGAGGTCCGCCTGCAGGAAAAGCGTTCCCGCCGCGGGCGGGCGGGCGGCCGGGAGGAAGGCGGCGCTCGCGGCCTCGTTCTTGCGCAGCAGGTCTTCGGCCGCCTCCCAGTAGCGGGCGACCACCTCGGCGACCGGGTGGCCGTTCTCGGCGAACTCCCAGGCTGGCTCCAGCAGCCGAGCCAGCGGCAGGACGCCTAGAGTGTTGGCGGCGTCCTCCCACAGCCGGACGGCGCCGGGCACCGTGACGGCGGGGCCGCCGCGCTCCGGCATCTCCGTGAAGCCGCGGTCGCGCAGCTTCTCGATGGTGGCGTTCCCCGGGGCCCCGCCCGAGCCGTCCGCGCCCAGGACACGGCCCGTGTCGGCCTCGTGGAAGAGGAGGAAGGCGTCGCCGCCCATGCCGGTCGCCATCGGGGCGAGGACGGCCATGCAGGCGGCCATGGCGACACAGGCGTCGGCGGCGTTGCCCCCCGCATCGAGGACGCGCAGCCCGGCGAGCGCCGCGCCAGGATGCTCGCAGGCGACCGCGCCCCGCATCCCATAGACTGTCGAGCGTCCCCCGAGATCCGGGCGGCGCGGCCGGTCATGCCTCGTGACATCTCCCTCGCTGCGGAACATGCTACCCCTCTTCCATCGGGTCTGGCTTATGATCTCTCACACAGTTTACAGAACAGGGCGGGGGGTATAGTACGGTGAGCGAAGCAGAAAGCTAGCAACAGGAGGTAAATCATGGAAGGTAGCAAGGGAATCTACGTCGGGGGAACCCTGATCTCGATCGTCATCTCCCTGGCGCTGTACTTCTCGGGCCGGCGCGAGTCGGCGATCTTCGTCGGCCTGTGGGCCCCGACGATAATGAACCTGGGACAGACTCTACTCGAAGACGACTAGGTCTCTGGCGTAGCCAGGCTGCGCTGGACTACATTCTCCCGAACTCGCGGAGCAGATCCGCGAGCGGTATACACTTTACAATGGGCCGCCCGTGAGGGCAGACCGCTCTGAACTCGCAGGCAGCCCACTCTTTTAGCAACACGTTCATCTCCTCGCGGGATAGGCTCTCCCCGAAACGGGTGGAGCCCTTGCATGCGAGGGCTTTCGCAAGATCCTCGCCTCCCGCGAGCGCCCCCACGGCCGCCAGAAGCGCCTCCTCCGGGTCCGTGGCTGTCTCCGGCGCCGCTTGTATGCGCGCCGCTCCTTCCCCGAACAACTCGAACACGAATCCCAGGGCGTTTAGCTCCGCCTCGAAGTTCCAGACCTCAGGCGCAAGGTCCTCCGGGAGCCGGACGACGACGGGGCTCGGTAGCTCGGCGGGCACTCCTCGCGGGTCTTTCAGGAGCCGCTCGTAGAGGATGCGCTCGTGCGCACCGTGCTGGTCGAGGATGATGAGGTCCTCGCCCTCCTGGGCGACGATGCACCGTCCGGCGAACTGTCCGATGGGAGAGAGGTCCGTGAGATCCAGCCCCTCCGTCAGGGCTCCACCGACGTCGCGATCCGGAGCCAGAGCCGCCCGGATGGTCCCGACGACGAGCGGATATGCGGAACGTCCGCCGCGCAGGCGCACGGCGCTCTTGGCCGGATGTACGTTCACGTCCACCTCGCCGGGGCCGAGTTCCAGGCGCAGGAACGCAGCAGGATGCCGGCCCTTCGGGAGCAGATCCGCATAGGCTTTCGCCACCGCCGGGGCGAAGGAGTCCGGCTCCACAACGCGGCCGTTCACCGCGACATGCAGGTAGCGCCGGGTCGGGAAGCTCACGGAGAGCGGGCTCACGAATCCCCACACCATGGGGTCCTCCAGGACGATGAGGCTCCGCGCCAACGGGAGCCCATGTACCTGAGAGATGCGTTCGCGCAAATCAGCCGCAACCGGCAAAGCCAGAACGCCCCGGCCGTTCACGCGCAGGGAGAACCCCACCTCCGGGCGGCTCAATGCCAGAGCCTGCACCACCGTCGCCACCGCGTTCGTCTCGGCCCGCTCGGTCCCGAGGAAACCCCGCCGCACCGGCAGGTTAAGGAACAGATCGCGCACCTCTACCGTGGTTCCCGGCAGGTGCGCGGCGGGTACGGCTTCGACCAACTCCCCGGCGAAGACCCGGACGCGAGTCCCGGTCGTCGCGCCGGGTGGCTGGGTCGTGAGCGCCAGAGACGAGACGGCGCCGATGGCATGGAGGGCCTCGCCCCGGAAGCCCAGAGAGGCCACGCGGGCGAGATCGTCGGCGGTCTCGATCTTGCTGGTCGCGTGGCGACGCACTGCCCGTCCGGCGTCTTCCGGCGACATCCCGGAGCCATCGTCGCGGACCCGGATCATCGAGACGCCGCCGCCTTCGATCTCCACCTCCACGCGCGTCGCCCCGGCGTCCAGCGAGTTCTCGACCAGCTCCTTCACCGCCGAGGCGGGGCGTTCGATCACCTCCCCCGCCGCGATCCTGTGCGCCACCTCAGGCGGCAGGACACGGACCAGTCCTGCGTACTCCGCAGCTTCTTCGGCTACGAACCGGGGAAACAACCTCATCCCGCCTCCGATGGCTCGGGCAGCACGTCGAAGCCTTCATCCATCGCGGCCTGGCGCAAGCGGTCGTCCAAACACACGAACCCCGCGCTCGCGGCATCTCCTTCGCACCACCTCAAGGCAGCGGCGAGTTGGAGGGCGTCGGCGGCCTTGAGAGGGTGATCCTTCGAGACGATTGAGGCCAGAAGACGTAGGTCGTTGGCGGGCTCGATCTCTACACACTCCGCAGCCAGCCGGTCGAGCCGTGTACGGGAGTCCTCTTCGGACTCATCGTTCAGCCTACCTTCGCGCTTGAGGCGACTTATCGCAACCGCGCACTCCACCCAGGTTCCCCACCACACGGCTACTGAGTCGTCTTCCCCCAGTAACTCTCTGACTTCCGCCGACGCGGCCTGTCTGGAGAGCATAGGCACAATCGCCGAACTATCCCAGAACCTCAAGCGCCGCTAGCGGCCTTGTTCACGGTCTTCCAGGAGCGCCTTCAGAAGCAGGCCGTCGGGATCCTCCGGCCACGGCAGATCCCAGAAATCCACCGGTATCTTGCCGATCCCCTTCCGTATCGCGGGACTACCGGATCGCATCAGACGCTCTTTCAGTTCTTGCTCTTCTGGCGTCAGTCGCGTGTGTTTTTTTGGCTGCTCCATGCTACTATTCTAGCACCTCCCGTCACTATCTCTCACCCTGTGAAATCCTTGACGCCCTCGGCTTCGAGGCGGGTGAGGATCTCCCCGGCCCGATCCGTGACCTGCCGCGGAAGCCCCGCCAGACGGGCGACATGCACCCCATACGAGGAGGACTCGGCGCCCTCTTCGATGCGGTGCAGAAACACTATTTCTCCGCCCACCTCCTCTACCGCCGCCTTATAGTTCTTGCAGCCGGGCAGAAGCTCTTCGAGGCGGGTGAGCTCGTGGTAGTGGGTGGCGAAGAGCGTCAAAGATTGCACGTCGTCGTGCAGGTACTCGGCCATCGCCCACGCCAGGCTCATCCCGTCGTAGGTCGAGGTGCCCCGCCCGACTTCATCAAGGATGACCAGGCTCTTTTCCGTCGCCGAGTTCAGGATGCTCGCCGCTTCGGTCATCTCGACCATGAACGTGGACTCCCCACTCGCCAGCCGGTCCTCCGCCCCGACCCGCGTGAAGATGCGGTCCACGACGCCGAGTGTGGCTTCGTCGGCGGGCACGTATGAGCCTGTCTGGGCTAGAAGTGAGATCAGGGCGACCTGCCGCAGGTACACGGACTTGCCGGCCATGTTGGGTCCTGTGATGATCTGGAGCCGCGAATCCCCGTCCACCCGCGCGTCGTTGGGCACGAACGGCGTCTCCGTGTTGTGCTCGACGACCGGATGGCGTCCCGCCACTACCCTGATGCCGCGCTCCGCCCTCACCTCGGGGCGGCAGTAACGCAATTCGGTGGCGGCGGCGGCGAAGGAGGAGATCACGTCCACCACCGCCACCGCCCGCGCTATCTTCTGCAACTCTGGGGCGGCGTCTTTGACGGCGGTCCGGATCTCCGCGAGTATCTTCCGCTCCAGCCGCTCGACTTCGTCGCGGGCGCCGAGCATCCGCGACTCGTGTTCCTTGAGCTCGACGGTGACGTAGCGGGCGTTGTGCTTGAGCGCCTTCCGATGCTCGTAGCGCGGCGGAACACTGCTCGTCTCCTTGCCGGCCACCTCAATGAAGTACCCTTCGCCGTCCCTGTATCCCACTTTCAGGGTCTTCAGACCGGTCTTCAGGCGCTCCTCGGACTCGAAGCGGGTCAACCAGTCGTGGGCACCGTCCCGGAACTCGCGGGCCCCGTCCAGCTCTGAGGAGTACCCCTGGCGGATGATCTCACCGCTCTCCTCCGAGATGGCCGCCGCAACCAGCTCCCGCACCCCTGGCGGCTCCTCCATCGCCGAGATCACCCGTTCGAGGAGCGAGGATCTCTCCGCGGCCGGCGCCAGCGCCTCCTCCAGCGGTCCGAGGGCTTCCAGAGCGCCCTTTAGCGAGAGCAAATCGTTCGGAGAGGCCGAGAGCCGGACGATGCGGGTGGCGATGCGCTCTACGTCAGGGATTCGCCCCAGGTTCTCGCGCACCTCCTCCCTCAGCATGTAGTCCCCGGCCAATGAGTCCACGGCCTCCAACCGCTGCTCGATGCGTTCAACCTCCAGCAGCGGACGCTCCAGCCAGCGCCTCAAAGTCCGCTGGCCCATCGGGGTCCGGGTCCGGTCCATCGTGCCGATGAGGTCGTCCAGGCCGAGGTTGCGCCGCGTGGCCGTGTCCAGGAGCATCCCGGAACCGGGGTCGTAGGGCCGGAAGGTTACGACCTGCTCCGGAGAACTCCCACCACGCAATGATGCAAGATATTGCAACAATGCGCCGGCAGCCCCCACGAGCGCGGGCCTTCCGTCCAGCCCGAAGCCCTTGAGGTTCGAGGTTCCGAAGTGACGCTTCAGGGCGTGTTCCCCGGCCGAAGGCTCGAAGGTCCAGCGCGGGGCCGGGCTCACGGAGGCCCGCACCTTCGGCAGGTCCTCGGCGGCGGTGCGCTCCGGAACGACCAGCTCCCGCGGTTGCCACCGCTCCAGCTCGGCGGCGAGTTGCTCCTCTGGCACCTCCGTGCCGGTGAACTCGCCGGTGGAAGCTTCGACGACGGCGACGCCGGCCACACCGTCCCGCAGGGTGAAGGATGCCAGGTAGTTCGCGTGCCCGGCGGAGAGGACGTTGTCCTCGATCACGGTCCCCGGCGTGAGTATCTGCGTGACCTCTCGCGTGAACTGCTTGGGCTTGGTCGGGTGCTGGCGTTGCTCCGCAACGGCGACCGAGTATCCCTTGCGGAGCAGCGTCGCCAGGTGTTCCTGAAGGGCGTGTCCGGGCACCCCGGCGAGCGGGACGCGGCCCCCGGCGTAGCCCGCCGCCTCGCGGCTCGTCAGGCGGATGGAGAGGGCCTGCGAGATCCTCTGCGCGTCCTCCTCGAACGTCTCGAAGAACGTCCCCACCTGGTAGAAGAGTATGGTCTCCGGTGGCAGTTGAGCTTTGAGTTCCGCGTAACGTCCCAGCATGAGGCTATTCTACGAGGCAAGCCCCCTCCCGTCAGCCCCAGAGTTCGGGCGGCGTGCCCCGACCGAAAATCCAGCACCCGCGAGCACCAGCAATGCTGTCAGCAGCGGCCAGAGGCCGATGCCGCCCGCGGCGATCCTGTCGCCGACCATGCGCGACCGGGTTGCGGGTCGTCGTTGGTCCGGTAATCGTCCTCCATCTCAAGCACCACGAGTGCTCCGCCGTCCGAGTCGAAGATCGAGCAACGGTAGCTGGCGGTCTCGGCCCCGGCCCCGGTGGGGTTGACCTCTACGAGCTGGCCCTTCCGAGCGAGCGAATACACCCCGTCGGGGTTCTCGTCGAACAGCGACCTGTAGCCTCCTCGACATCCTCCATCAGGCGCCGCTTTTCCAGGTCCGTCATGGTGTGATCGCCTCGCCCCTTGCCACAGGTTTCCGCTATTCCTCCGCAATTATCGTACGGATCAGCCCGGCTCTTTAGATGCCGGGGGCTGGATCTCTACTCCTGTATTGTCCACGGAAGACCGGTTCGTCGCCCTGCGTTGTACGCGGACCCGGAAAAGGTAGCCCACGCCCGTGGATACCCCCATGTCAGCGACACTGGACATGGACCCAGCTACGACGACGCCGTTGCCTAGATGATGTTTCGTGGCGCGCCGTGATGGAGGGAGAGCATCGGGTGAATCATTGTCCGTTGTCCGGCGACGCGTGCATCCGTAATATTCGTCATGACAAGGAGGAACGCATGCCAGAACCGACGGTAGAGGTACGCAGCGAGGTCTTCAGAAGCAGGCCGGAGGAAGGGCTGCCGCCCGTGGTCCTCCGGGCGCTCGACGAGCGGGTTACGGTCGAAGAGTTGATCGGAAGGACCGTCGAGGAGCAGGTTAGGGAGCTGCGCGCCGGGCGCGACGCCGGCGCGCGGCAGGCCCGCCAGAGACTTGACCGCCAGTACCTGACGTGGCGGGAGATCTCTGACGGAGCCGAGAAGGGAGCGGTGCGCTACCCCTCGGATCGCAACCGGAAGGTCCCCGAAATAGATCCCGAAACGTAAATCCGCAAAGCCCTGCGCGCCTTCGAGGACGGTGCGTACTTCGTGCTGGTGGACGGTCAGCAGGTGGAGAGTCTGGACGAAGAGGTGCGCTTCGCGGTGGGTACGAAGGTCACTTTCTTGCGGGTCATGACGCTCGTGGGAGGCTGAAGTGGAGAAAGACTACGAGCTCCCGGAGCCGCACGTCCTCGATCTCGAGCGCGAGGTGTTCTCCTGGATCGGCGAAGTATGGCCCTTCGAGGAGGAACGCGGCGGCTGGGGGTCGCTGCCCGGACACCCCCGTTTCATAACCAAAGGTCTCTATACAGGAGATAACGGCAGCGAGCGCCTCGATCCGGGGTGGCTGATGCTGCGCGAGCCCGACCACCCGCTGAGGGGGCCGATGCTCGAAAGCCTGCGGCGGCTCCAAGCTCGCTACGGCGAACGAGAGTTGAGCGTAGCGGCGGCGGACCTCATCTTCGGACAGTCGCGGTGCCGGGATTACTGGTACGCTCGTCAGAGAGAAAACTGGCACGGCGACCGGCAAGCGGTCCTGTTTCGCATAGCAAACACAATACTGGCGGAATCTCCGCCGCCGGACATCTACGAACGCATCGGCGGCGGGACGGGAGCAAGTAACAGGAACCTCAGCGGGGTCAGCGCGCTCCTGCTCCTGGCCCTCCCGTCCTCACCGGAGAACCGCGAACTGGCCGAGGAAGTGGTCAGGCAAGCCAGTTCGTACTGGGAGCAGGTGAACCTCTTTCCCGGCCTGATCGAACGCCTCTTCGAGGCGGGACGCTTCGAGTACGAGGACTTTTTGTCGGTCGTGCGCGACTCGCCGAACCTGCTCAACGCCGTCTGCGACGAGGACGGAGCCTTCTACTCCGGCGCCGGAACCAGGTTCAATACCGGCGTGAGCACCGAATTCAAAGAGGCGATGCTCGGTTACTGTCGCAGGCTCGCCGGGGAGCTTGCCAAAAACCCGAAAGATGCCGAACAGCAGAGGCTCGTAGCGTACATGCGGCTGCTGCGTGGAGATGCTGAACTGCTCGTAACGGCGGCGACACTGCACAGCGCGTACATGGCGGACGAGCCGGTAAGGGGTGTCTCTGTCAGCGAGTCCTACAGCCATTACTACCCGTTCGAGGATCAGGACGCGCGCCACTGCTGCGTCGTGAACCTCGCGCGGGCCGCGGATGGCCGGAGCGCGCGCGGCGAGAGGCGGCAGCGCATCGTCGGCGCGCTGAGAGAAGGTTTCTCCGGTGAGACGCTCGAACGCCTGCTTCCCTTCGCCCGCTTCAGCAGGTCCCTGCTCACGGAAGCCCTGGGATGGGATGAAGTCTTGCCCCTGGTCGAGGCCGTCGCGGTTACGCTGCGGAAAACGCAAGCCGACGCCAGAATCGGGCCGATCGGCCGCGACCCCGTATGCTACTGCCCGGACCCGGAGAACGGCGTGCTGGAAGTGGGCAGGCTCAGGGACGCGCTCGACACCGCCGGCGAGCACCGCAGCCGGGAGGCGATGCGGATCTTTCGGGAATCTATGTGGAGCGACAGGACGATCCGGCTCATCGAGGCCGTCGCCGGGTGGAACCGGGAATGGGTGGAGAAACGCCTGGAGAAGCGGAATCAAGACGCCGTGAAGGCTTACGGGCTGCTGCCCGTCGAGCACGGCGAGGAGGAGGTGCTGGAGCGGTACGTTTTCCTGAAGCGTTTCGAGCGCGAGAGCAAGCAGTTCGGCTCCCAGCGCCGCTCGAACGAGAGCGCAGCGGCCCGAGCGGCCCTGACAAACCTCGCGAGAAACGCCGGTTATGCGGACGCCACGCGCCTGGAGTGGGCGATGGAAGCCAGAGCGGGCGGCGAGGCGCAAGAGGGACCGCGAACGTGGCGCGCCGAAGACTACGAGGTGAAGTTGAGCCTCGAAGGCGGCGCTCCACGGCTCGTCTTCAGGCGGGGAGAGAAGACGCTGAAGTCCGTCCCCAAAGCCGTGCGCGAGAGTGAAATGTACCCGGAGATCAGGAAGAGCCTCGCGGATACGCGCGAGCAGGTGACGCGCCTGCGAGCCGCCCTCGAAGACGTGATGTCTCAAGGAGAGCTTTTGAGCCCCGAAGACCTCTCCGGCCTGGCGCACCTCCCCGCGGCCCGGATGCTTCTGGGAGCCTTGATCCTGCTTACGGAAGACGGCGTTTTCGGTCTGCCGGAGTTCGACGCGGGGGAGAGCGGCCCGCCCAGGCTGCGGAGCCTCGATGGAGCCGCGTTTGTCGTGGACGGTTCGGTGAAGGTGGCGCACTCCTACCATCTGTTTCGCGCCGACGCCTTGCACGACTGGCAGCGGGAGATCGTGCGGCGGCGCATCGTCCAGCCCTTCAAGCAGGCTTTCCGCGAGCTGTACCTGCTGACCCCGGCCGAGCGGGAAACGAGGACGCACTCCATCCGCTTCGCCAACTACACGGTAGACAGCCGGGTAACCTCGCGCCTCCTGTCGGGACGCGGGTGGACGTTCGAGCAAGGCGGCGGCGAAGACGAGACCGAGCCGCCTTACAGAACTTTTCGCGGGAAAGACGGCCCGCTGCGGGCCACCTTCGGGTTCGCGGAGATAGGACGGTACTTCACCGAGGACGACGTGATGACGGACGAAGTCCACTTCCACAGCCGCCCGACCGGAAGTCCTCTCTACACGCCGGAACCGCGACTGCCGCTCGAAGAGATCCCGGCGGTGGCCTTCTCCGAGGTCATGCGGGACGCCGACCTGGTGGTCTCGGTCGCGCATCGAGAAGACGAGACGCGGCTCTCCGAGGAGGCTTACGAGCGGCGGGGAGATTTGATCCGCACCTTGTTGGGGGATCTGGGTCTGCCGGGCGTGAGGGTGGACGGGCACTTCGCACGGGTCGAAGGCAGGCAGGCCCGCTACCGGGTGCATATGGGGAGTGCGGCGATTCATGTGGAGCCGGACAATCACCTGTGCATCGTCCCGGAGCGCTGGGGTAGACGGCACAAGGATCTCTTTCTGCCCTTCGCGGATGAGGGTGACGAAAAGGTGAGCGAGGTGGTGAGCAAAGTCCTCATGCTAACAAACGACGACAAGATCAAAGACCAGAGCATCTTGCGCCAGATTCGCTCCTGACGGAGCCGTTCTGGATGTTGCGGGGATTGGGAGGAGAACGAAGGCGATCCGGCCACTACCCGACCACAGGAGCCCTGGATGGTCCGACAAGGGTATTCTCCGCTGTACGCGGCCCGGAAAAAGGGTAGCCTGCGTCCGTGGCGAGCGGCGGCACCCCCATACCGGCGATACTGGACGTGGACCCCGGCCACGACGATGCCGTGGCCCTGATGATGGCCTGCGGCGCCCCGGATCTTGACCTCCTGGTCGTCACCACGGTCGCCGGGAACGTCCCGCTGGAGAAGACCACCCGCAACGCGCTGCGGATACTCTCCCTGATCGGGCGCCCCGGCGTGCCCGTGGCCGCCGGCGCCGCCGCTCCCCTGGAACGCCCGCTCTACACCGCTGAGAGCATCCACGGAGAGAGCGGGCTGGACGGGCCGGAGATCCCCGATCCCACCTTCGGACCCGACGGGCGCGGCGCCGTGGACCTCATCGCCGGCATCCTGCGCGAAGCCCCGGAGCCCGTGACCCTCATCCCCATGGGGCCGCTCACCAACGTGGCGACGCTCCTCCGGGAGCATCCGGATCTGAAGGATCGTATAGCCCGCGTCTCGCTCATGGGCGGCAGCGTCGGGCTCGGCAACACCACGCCCGCCGCAGAGTTCAACGTATACGTGGACCCGGAGGCGGCGCGAGAGGTCTTCGGGTCCGGCCTCCCCATCACCATGTGCGGCCTGAACGTGACGCACCAGGCCGGGGTCGGTCCCGCGGAGAGGGAGAAACTGCGTTCGGCTGGCCGGTTCGGCGGGATTGTCGCGGAGTTGCTGGAGTTCTTCGCCTCGACCTACGAAAAAGTCTTCGGCTTCGACGCGCCGCCGCTGCACGACCCGGTCGCGGTCGCCGCGGTGCTGAGGCCCGACCTCCTGACGACCCGTCCGATACGGGTGGACGTGGAGTGCGGCAGCGAGTTGACCTGCGGCGAGACCGTCTGCGACTTCTACGGCGTCACCGGCAAACCGGCCAACGCGGAGGTCGGCGTCGAGCTCGACCGCGACGGCTTCTTCGATCTCCTGTACTACTCGCTCCGGCATCTCTAGCCGCGTACGGTGCGCCTCGCACCATAGAGCGCGGGTGTTACCATCGGGTCCGTTCAGGTCGAGCACGGAGGTCCCGTAAACGTGCGTTGGAGCGAGACGTGATGCCGGGGTCACGCGGTGGGGCGGACCCGCTGCGGGGCTCGCTGGACGCGGCCCGTCTGTGGAGCCGATCCGTGCTCGGGGCGCAGGAGGCGCTGGCCCGCGCCGCGCGACGCTCCGGCGAGGAGACGCGGGACGTGCGCGAGTCCGCGAAGGGAACGCCGGATCAGGTCTTCCTCGCCCGCGCGGGCGACCTGGCGCGGTCGCAGTGGTCGCTGTGGGCTTGGGCCGCGCTCGCCTCGGGAGAGAGCCTCGGGCGGGCTTCGGCCAGTGCGGCGCCGTCCGGGTTCGCGCCCGTCTTGCCGCCCTGGATGCCGACCGGGCTATCGCCGCGGACGATGGTGATCGGCACGGTGGCGGCTGAGCTTTACGTTGGGTACGCGGCGCTGCGGGAGCGGCGGAGATGGTTTCCGGGCCTCGTGCGGGAGGAGGACTGGGAGCTCCAGCACCGGCGCGGGGCCGGACGGTTGCTGGACACGGCTGAGGCTCTGGGGGGAACCCTGATCAAGGGCGGACAGTTCGCTTCGACCCGCCCTGACCTCCTCCCCGCCATCTACACCGAAACTCTCTCTTCTCTACAGGACCGTGTGCCGCCGCAACCGGCGGCGGTCGTCGAGGGGGCGATAGAGCGCGAGCTCGGGCGACCGGTGGCGGAGGTCTTCCCGGAGTTCGACCGGGAGCCCGTAGCGGCCGCCTCCATCGCGCAGGTCCATCGCGCCCGCCTCGTGGACGGTCGGGAGGTCGCCGTCAAGGTCCGGTACCCTGGTATCGCCAGCCTCGTGGACGCCGACCTCGACGCCCTGGAGTCCATCTTCGAGGCGGTAGCCAGCCTGGAGCCCGGCATCCAACTCCACCCCATCGCCGCCTACCTGCGGTGGACGCTGCCGTTGGAACTGGACTTCCGGCGCGAGGCGCGAGCCACAGTGGAACTTCGGGATGCCCTCGCGGATCGGGAGGACGTGGTCGTCCCCGATGTCCTCGGAGATCTCACGACCGGACGGCTGCTCGTCATGGAGTACGTGGATGGTGTCAAGATCACGGACCGAGAAGCCCTGGAGGCGGCGGGCATGGACCCCCGCGAAGTGGCCGCGCTCCTGAACGACGCCTACGCGGATCAACTCTTCCGGCGCGGCGTCCTGCACGCCGACCCGCACCCCGGCAACCTCTTCGTGCAGCCGGGACTGGAGGGCCCACGCCTCGTCCTCCTCGACCACGGCCTCACCATCTCCCTGGAGCCCGACTTCACCGCCGCGCTGGGCAGGATGGTTGGGGCCTTGAGAAACGGGGACCTCGACGGCCTCACCGGCGCGCTCGGAGAAGCCGGTCTGCCGGTGGACGAGAGTACGGACCTCGACGCGATGTTGCGGGTGGCCGGCGTGCTGCTCGGCGGTGAGCAGGAAGGCGTGGGGAGCGAGTTCGGGGACTTCGGGCGGAGGCTCGGGGCGAGCGTCGGGGACATACCGCCCCGGCTGCTCCTCGTCGGACGCGCCATCGGCCTGCTCGACGGCATCACCCGCCGCCTCGACCCGGACCTCGACACTCTGGAGATCGTCGCCCGCTATACGGACGAACCATAGCGAAGCAGGCTGCTAGCCGGCGGCCTCTTCCGCGTCCCCGACCAGGACGCGCCCACCGGAGCCCGTGCCCTCCACCTCGTGCGGCTCCACCCCGCGCTCCCGGGCCTTATGCTCCGCGGCCCCGTCGCCCTTGGCGTGTGATCCGGATGAAGGGCTGCATCGGTTGAGGGTGTGGAAGTCGGGAAAAGCATTGCGACTCCCTCTCCCGACCGGATTCCGTAATCAGTCGTCTCGCAGGCGGGCTTCGCGCAGCGAGCGTACGACGAAGGCATCCATGCGGGCGAAAGAGCGGAGGTCCCGGAGGGAGAAGCTCAGCTCGGCGTGATCCAGGGTCCCCGTCACCGTGACCCGGTGGTCCGGCGCGATGCGCGCCAGCGCGCGGGACTCCGAGACGGGGAAATAGATGTCTTTCGGCCCCGAGACGAGCTCCACCGGTGCCTCCACCCTTCCCTCTCCGGCGAGCGGCGAGAGCGCCTCCAGGTCCTCGCGCGTCCCGCCGGGCAGGGCCTCGTAGCGGTCCTCGAAACGCTCCGGGTCCCGGTTTTCGAGCAGCGCGAGCACGCTACGGGCGCCGGGTCCGAGGTCTGCGGGGGGATCGTCGCGGAAGCCAGCGAGCGGCTCCGGGGCGTAGCGGTCCACCCCTTCGAGCCCGGAGAGGAGGGCATCCCGATCCTCGCCGGGCGGCAGCGTGGAGATCAAGGACCGGGCGGAGACGTAGGAGAGGAAGGGGTCGGCGTCGTAGCGGATAGTCTCGCCGTCCCTCTCGTAGTGTCCGGTGGTAGCGACGTTCAGGATGGTCCTGATGTCCGCATACGGCGCCACGCCGGCGACGACGGAGACACGGTTCTTCAGGGCGGGGTCCTCGGCGGCCAGGACCGCGAGCGTAGCCCCGGTAGAGACCCCTACCAGGCCGACCTCCCCGCCGTGCGCGTCGGGCCGATCGGACACCGCACGGGCGACCTCGACCGTCCCGGCGCGGGTCTCCGGGGAGATCTTGTCCTTCCTCAAACCCGGCAGGTCCGGCACGACCACCAGGTACCCGGCCCTGGCGAACCCCTCGGCCAGCCGCCGCACCTCCGGCAGCTTCCTGCCCTGCCGAACCGCTCCGTTCACGAAGAGCAGCGCGGGCCACGGCCCCTCCCCCGCCGGCCTCACGACGAGCGCGGGGTTCCCTGCGATGGACGTGCCATCCCGAAGGCGCGGCTCGCGACTCACGCCTTCCACGGCCGGCTCCAGGACCGGCGGCTCCAGGACCGAGGAGAGCACGACCACCGCGCGGGCCTGGGCGTCGATCCAGGACCAGAAAAGAGCGACTACCACGAGGCAGACCGCGAGGATAGCCGGCAGCAAGAGACGACAGAGCCGGAAGCCCTCTCTGGCGTTCCTGCCCGTCCGATGGCCGGCGGGCGCGACGTTGGACGTGCCCCCGGGCATTCCTCTAGCCGGCGGCCTCCTCCACGTCTCTAACGAGGATGCGCCCGCCGGAGCCCGTACCTTTCACCTCGTCCAGGTCCACCCCGAGCTCGCGGGCTCTGCGCTCCGCAGCCTCTGTAACCTCGACCTCCGGCGGCTCCTCATCCCGCTGCTCTTCCGTCTCCTCATCCCGATCCTCGTCAGGTTCCCCATCGGGCTCCTGCTCCCGAGCATCCCGGTCCCGGCTGTTCAGGTACGATTCGAGGGTTTCCGTCAGGGCGCGGTTCGACTCCGCCTGGCGCTCCAGGGCTTCGGTCACGCGATCCGCCAGCCCCTCGACGAGCTCCCTGTTCTCCTCCCGCATCTCGTCGAGGTCTTTGGACAACCTCTTTACGGCTTTCCGCAACTTCTTGCCCAAGATCCCTCCTTCGAGAACTGTCCGTCTCCCCAACTATCTCATACCCTAGCGGACGCGGCGCGTCCCGTCCATCTTTCCGTCCATCCGGGACCGGCGGTAGACTTACGGCGGATGTCCCGCGACAGAAGGAGCCTGACAGTGACCATGCCACAAGGAGGCCAGCGCCTCCCGGACGTGGAGTTCACCACGGAGAACGGAGAGAAGCTCGCGGCCGCAGAGCTTGCCGGCCAGAAGACCGTCCTCTACTTCTACCCCAAAGACGACACCCCCGGCTGCACCAAAGAGGCCTGCGCCTTCCGCGACCGCATGGACGACTACGAGAGATCCGGCATCCAGGTCTACGGCGTCTCCCTCGACTCCCCCGAGTCGCACCGCCGTTTCCGGGAGAAGCACGGCCTCAACTTCCCCCTTCTCACCGACGAGGACGGCCGTGCTTCGGAGGCCCTGGGAGTGCTGCGCGAGAACCGGAAGAGCGCGAACCGCGTCACCTTCCTGCTGGCTCCCGACGGCAGCATTGCGAAGACCTACCCCGAAGTCTCCCCCGAGACGCACGCAGACGAGATCCTGAAAGACTCCGCGTCGCTGTAGACTGATGAAAGTATTACAACTTGGGGTAGTGGTTCAAGGTAGAGAGGCAGTGTACACTCACGACCATGGTTACGATTCAGATTGTCTGTCGCCATTGCGGCAGCGAAAATATAATTCGCAACGGGATGACCTCCAACTCCAAAC
>Ga0136619_10000116_pt1 | contig 26744 bp, 29 predicted proteins | sample AntDrymUQ3532106_2_FD_104807 | JGI IMG/M metagenome (GOLD analysis project Ga0136619, IMG submission 104807) | Polar desert sand microbial communities from Dry Valleys, Antarctica - metaG UQ353 (21.06) | ecosystem: Environmental > Terrestrial > Soil > Desert | place: Antarctica: Dry Valley...
AGGCCGCGTGCCCGAAACCGCCGAAGATCCGGCGCACCACGAAGGTCTCCGCCCCGAACTGGGCATAGTACAGGAGATCTTCCGCTATGGCGAAACCGAAGCCGACGGCCGAACCGTAGACGATGCCGTCCATGACGCCGGAGAATTCGACCTCACCGCCGCGTCGGGCCACGAGATAGGCGATAACAAAAATTATCACGAGGGCGAGGCCTTTGGCGCTCTCCTCGACCACCGGCGCGACAACCACCGCGGTGACCAGGTTCGCCACCTGTGCCCCCGCCATCGCGCTCAGGGTCATGGAGGCGAGGGTGTTGAAGACGAGCGAGATGCCAACCGCTACGGTGAAGCCCCATACGAAGACCGCCACCACGTAGCGCAACGGCTCGCGCTCGTAGAGGTCGGCGGCCCGGATAAAAAGCAGGTACAGGACAGCCTGCAGGATTCCGATACCAACGAGCGAGGCGTTCATTCGCTTATTGGAAAGCGACTCCCATACGGCATGGACAGCAGTATACCCACTCTTGGTAGAATACCCGTACCCGACACAGGAGGGAATGCGCGTTGGAGCGGGACCCGCAGGATCGCGGCTCTATACAGAGCTCACTTCGTTACCTGACCCACGGGGTCTACGTACTCGCCACCCGCAGGGGCCGCGAGACGAGCGGCATGACGGCGGCCTGGGTGACCCAGGTATCCGAGAGGCCGCCGTGCCTGGCCGTCTCCGTGCGCGAGGATCGCTACACCCACGACCACATCCTCCAGAGCGCCACCTTCGCCCTCAGCGTCCTGCGCGAGGACCAGGTGGACGTGGCGACCCACTTCGGGGACACAAGCGGCGAGTACGCTGACAAGTTCCTCGGCATCCCGTACGGCCTGACCCCGAACGGCTCCCCACACCTGCTCGACTGCCTGGCCTATCTGGACTGCCGGGTGCTGGACACCATGCGGGCCGGCGACCACACCGTGATCGTCGGCGAGGTCACCGCCGGCGAGCGTCTGGCCGAAGACCACCCACTATTCTACGACCCCAGCGAGTACGAAGGAGCGTTGAACTAGGTGGCCGCCTCATTCGATCCCGCATCCCGGCTCCGGGATCTCGGATACGAGCTTCCCCCCGTCCCCCAGCCTGCGGGCTCATACGTCCCCGCCACCCGTTCCGGCGTCCTGATCTTCACCGCGGGCCAGCTCCCGTTCCGGGACGGAGACCTCGCCTTCTCCGGCAAGGTCGGCTATGGCGTCTCCGTGGACGACGCACAGGAAGCAGCCCGGCTGTGCGCCCTGAACGCGCTCGCCGCCGCAGCCGCCGAGGCAGGCGGTCTGGACGAAATAGCGCGCGTCATCAAGGTAACCGGTTACGTAGCCTCCGCACCCGGCTTCGAAGGCCAACCACAGGTCTTGAACGGCGCGTCAGACCTCATCGGCGGGGTCTTCGGAGACGCCGGGCTTCACGCCCGCTCCGCCGTCGGGGTTGCCGAACTTCCTCTCGGCGCTCCGGTCGAGGTAGAGATCGTGGTCGAAGCCAGATCGTAGATTCCATGCCGCAAAGCCAGTAGAACAGCATCCCGGCGACGCGCCAGGGCGTTCTGGAAACACTGTTGAAACCGTTGGCTCCCGCTTCAGCCACTGAGACACTGAAAGTCCGGTTGGCCAAGAATCGAACGTCGCATGGAGGACACGTCTTCCGCGGACAAGCAGCCGATCCGGGCCAAGCTTTCGACAGGATCTGAACGCCGCGCACAAAGTGATCCGGTTCACGCGGTAGCAGCCAAGCGGGACCACGCGATGTTAGAGATCCCGGCGAGCGCGGTATACTCTAACTTACATGTTTAGACGTATTCTTCGTCATGTTGGGTAAGGTGAGAGCGCGTGACCGTAGCGCAGCAGCAGAGAGAGACAATAAAACTGTACACTGGCACGTACTGTCCGTATTGCCAGAGGGTCAAGAGGGAGCTTGATCGGCTGGGCCTGGACTACGAGCCGGTGAACGCCGACGCCGACGGCCGGGACGAGGTCATACGTCTCTCCGGGCAGCGGGCTATTCCGATCATGACCATCGGCGACGAAGTCCTGGTGGATTCATCCCAAATTATCCGCGAACTGCGCGGCCGCTACTCGTAGCGGCAAAAGCGTAGGCAGCCTCAGGAGTCGCTACTCCGAGACGTTCCCCAGTTCTTCCAGCGCGTACTGCGCGTAGTACGAGACGGAATCTTCGTCACCCCGCTCTAGGAAGGCGCGGGCCTTGCCTACGGAGTCCACGATCAGTTCCGGGAACTCCAGAACCAGGGCCTCGCCCCAGTCGTCCGCGGGACTCCACGATCCCTGTACCCTGCTGTTGCGCCGGATGACCTCGCCCACGTAGCAGCCCAACCCGTGCACGAGTCCTTCGAGTACCGGCGGCGGATCATCCGTGTCATCCTCCAGGACGGCCCGCAGGAGTTCCTCGGTCAGCGGCAGACCCTCAGGGCCGTAATCCAGATCCGCGTCCCAGTGACGCTCCGCCGTCTCCCGAAATAGTTCCGCGCAGAACTCGGGTTGCTCGGGGTCGGCTCCGAGAAGGTCCAGTTCGAACAGAGCGGCCGGCGAGCGTTCGAACAGAAAAGAGATCTCCTTTGGAGCGGGGTAGGCGCTAACCAGCTCCAGGTTGGCCCCGGCGCCGAGGACAGTGCGCATGGCGGAGACAGCCTCGGTCAGCCGCCCTCTCGCGTTCGCGTCCCACGGCCCGGTCTCAACCTCGAAGAAAAAATCTTCATCGTCCCGGCGCAGGTGGATCGGCACCACTACCTGTCCCTCATCGGAGCGGATCTCCTTGAAGAGCTCCACGATCTCACCGCCACGGGTTTCCAGCTCTCCCGCCACCCGCAGGATCGCCGCCGGACGCTGGGCATCGCGTTCGATCTCCACGGCGGACCACCCTCCCGCGGCCGCGCGCTCCTCGCCTTCCTCAAACATGTGACAACTCCCCCGAGCGTGGGAACCTCTGCGACCGGCAGATTCTAGCACCCGAGAAGATTTGCCGAAAGCGCATTCATGGACTACCCTCTAGCCCTGTGCGCGACGTGCGAGAGATAGTTTTCATCCGTCACGGCCAGTCCACCGCGAACACCAGCGGCGTTTGGCAGGGCCAGCTCGACTACCCGCTCTCAGACGAGGGACGCCTCCAGGCGCGCCATGCGGGTCTCCATCTCTCCGGCGAACCGCTCGACGCCTTCTACTCCAGCCCACTCTCCCGCGCCTTCGAGACCGCCCGCATCGTCGCCCGCGAGGCGAACTTTCCCGGTGAGATAACGTCCGCCGATGGCCTGACGGAGCGGTACGGTGGCGTGCTCCAGGGCCACACCTGGGCGGAGCAGGAAGCCAGCAACCCGGAGTTCGCCCGGAAGTTCCTCGGCCTCCCGGAAGAGAAGCGCTGGGCGATGGCCGGGGCCGAGACGGACGAGGAGATCCTGGAGCGTTTCGAGCGCGCGATCTCGGATATCGTCGCCCGCCATTCCTCCGGCGCTCGTATCGTCGCCGTCTCACACGGCGGGGTGATGCGGGCCTTTCTGCGCGACCGCTTCGGACCGGACGTGCTTCCGGGCACCAAGCGCGCGGCGAACGCTTCGATCACACGCATCGAATGGGACGCGAACGGCACCGCGCCGCGCCTGCTGGAACTGGCATCCACGGATCACCTCCCCGAAAGCCGCGGGCCCGGCGCCTCCAACGTGGAATGAGCCAGATAGCAATGCCTCGCGTCCGAAATCGGGCGCAGGGCTTTGCCATCGCGTGTTGCGGCGGGGCTCCTATCCCAGGATGCGAACGCGGCGGGCGTTGGGGCCCCGGTCGTTACGGCCGACTTCGTATTCGACCTCACCACCCTGCTCAAGCGCGGAGGGATCTCCCTGGACCTCGGAGTTGTGCACGAAGAGGTCATCTCCGGTTGGACGTACCAGGAACCCGTAACCCTTGTCGGAATCGAACCACTTCACGCGGCCCTGCTCCCGGGGCATGGCGCTCCCCGAACCGGAACCGTTGTCCAGCCCATCGACGGCGCTATCCGCCGAACCATCTGCGGCTCCATCGGCGATGACGGGCACGGCGCTCCGCGCGAGCGCGGCGCCAGATCCATCCCCGGAGCCTTCCTCCGTGAAGGCCTCCAGCACTATGGAGTCTTCGGCGATCTTCACGACCACCGCTTCGACGCCGGACCAGTACTGGCGCCAGATCGGGTCTTCGGCAACCGCCGGATCGAACCACATGCCCCAGCCATCGCGTTCCCCATGGTCGAGGACGCCTTCGAAGACGCTCTCGGGCTCGTTCCGGCCCCGTTCACGGCGGTAGATGTCGTTGCGGGAGCGGAAGGATTGCACGCTGGAGGCGCTGGTTCCGAGGGCGTCGGCGATCCAATCGTCAGCCTTGCCCTGATCCACCCACTCCCGGATCTGCTTCATGTGCGGCTTGAGCGCGATGCGCTTTTTCGATTCTGCCATTACCCGCGTTGCTCCTTGCTCGTCTCTCTAGGGAGTGCATATCCCTCTAGCTTGTACCAGACCATTACGCCTGATTTAGCGAATTATTGCTTGATCTACCGCACATCTTACCATCTCAGACAGACCAGGTCAGGCCGCACTTGCTCTCCTCATCCCTCGTCTTCGTCCCCCTCCTTACCGGGTGCTCCTTCCCGACCAGTCTCCGGGGAAACGGGCTCGCTCTTGTCCCCGGCCTCTTGCCGCACACCAGGGGCGTCGCTAGCCTGCGGGTCCTGCACCCGCGTAGGCTCCTCGCCCTTCCTCGGGTCCTCCCGCGCCGTGCGGCGGGCCGCCCGGTCTTCGGGAGCGGGCTTCGCCGTCTCGCCAGATGGCGTCTCCCCAGGTGACTCTTCGCCGTTGTCTTCCTCCGACGTGGGCTCCGGCGGTTCAGGGAAGTCCGTAAGCCCGTCACGGGCGATGTCTTCGAGCAGCGCACCGACTATGGGCGCAGGAAGGTCGAGGTGGAGCGCCAGGCTCTCGGCGCGGGCCAGGATCTCGTATTCATCCCCGCCTTCGGGGAAACCGAGGGTTTCGAGCGCCCGCGCCAAGTCTTCGGATGGCACGACCGTATTACCCCCGGCGGCCACGCGCAGGTACTGCACGAGCGGGAAGTCGAAGCCGGAGACCACGCCTACCACCGGCTCGGTCTCGTAGATGCGACGCCGGATGAAGAGCCGGGTATCGTAAGAGTCGGCCCAGCGCTTGAGTACCTCCCGCTCGTCCACGTAGTTGTACTGGGCGACCCGGTGCTGAAACTGCCCCAGGAGCTGGCCGGCCATAACGCGCAGCCCATCGTCCCCGAAGAACCACTCGCCGCCCTCGACGTTCATGATGCCGCTGACCCTTGGGATGGTAAGCGACTCCTCCTCGTCCTGCCACGTGTCCCCGAAGCGGCGCACCGTCTCGCGGACCTCTTCCGCAGGGCGGCCGCTCTTCATCAGGGCGGCCTCGTAGATCACGAGCGCCGCCGTCTCGTGCTCCCTGGCGAGCTCGTCCACCCTCCGGGCCGCCCGCTCCAACCGCCGGTCGTAGTCTTCGAGGTTCTTCGTCTTCCAGGCCGCGTCCGTTAGCGTTCTATCCGCCAGTTCGACCATCATGCCTCCTGACCGCACATGTAAAGGTGTCTTCGGGCGTTCAATATACAGCATCTCTCCGGGGATCAGAGTTCCACCCTGAGCCCGTAGACGCCGGGCGCGGTCTGGGCGAACGGGCTCTCGGGGTTGTCCCGAACGTCCACGGAGAGCCGGGCCCGCATGGTGTTGTGCGGCGTGCGTCCGGCGCTCCGGAGATAGCCGGAGGACAGCGCGATCTCCGTGATGTCCGTGTAATGGAGGGGATGGCCGACTTCCCTCAGCACCTCCTTCGCGGCGGTCTTGAAATCCATCCGCGCGGGCCGCCCGGAGACTATCCGGTAACTTCGGTCGGGACCTCGGGGTAAGCCCCGATCAGGCCGACGTAGGTGCAACGCTCCGCGAGTTTTTGTAGTGCGTGCTCGACCCGCTCGTCTTCGGGGTGACCCTGGAAATCCACGAAGAACACGTAGGTCCACGCCTGCCGCCGGCTCGGCCGGCTCTCGATGCGGGTGAGGTTGATCCCCTCGTCCGAAAAAGCAGAGAGCGCATCCCGCAGGCCACCGGGACGGTCCTTGAACACGAAGACCAGGCTCGTCTTGTCCCTGCCGGTGCGGCCTGCCCACGCCCGCCCCAGCACGATGAAACGCGTCGCGTTGGCGCGAGCGTCCTGGATGTTGCGGGCCAGGACCGCGAGCCCGTGCGCCTCAGCCGCGAGCACGCTCCCAACGGCCGCCACCTCCGGCTCCTCGGCGGCCCGCCGGGCGGCCTCAGCCGTGGACTCGACCTCTTCCAGCCTCGCCGCCGGCGTCTCCCGCCGCAGCCAGGTTCCGGCCTGCGCCAGAGCCATCGGGTGCGAGTAGACGGTGGTTATACTTCCGAGATCCGTCTCGCGGGAAAGCAGGCTCTGGGAGATGGGTAGGTATATCTCGCCGCAGACCTTGAGCGGGCTGTTCATCAGCTCGTCCAAAGTGTGGGTGACGGTCCCCTCCATGGAGTTCTCGACCGGGACGACGCCGTGCTGGGCCTCCCCCCGCTCCACCCTGGCGAACACCTCGGCGACGGTCGCCTGCGGCTCCAGGTCCACGCTGGTCCCGAAAGAGCGCCGGGCCGCCTCGTGGGTGAACGTCGCCTCGGGCCCGAGGTAGGCGACCTTCAGCCGGGCCTCAAGGGAGATGGAGCACGATATAATCTCCCGGAACACCGTCTCCAGACCCTGCTTCGGGAAGTCCCCTTCGCTCAGGCTCGCCGCCCGGTCCAGTACCTTCCGCTCGCGGGCTGGCACGTAAGTGTCGAGCCCGCGCTCGCGCTTGAACTCCCCGATGCGGCGTGCCAGACGCGCCCGCCGGTCGAGGAGGCGAACGATCTCCGCGTCCACCGCGTCTATTTCGTCCCGGATATGGTCCATCTCGTCCGCCCCCTCGCAATCCTCAGCGAACATCGCGGCGCTCCGTTGCGGTGGTCGGACTACCGTGCTGTGCTTCGAGAAAAGTCATGGCGCTCTGCGGCCTCCTCTGGCGTATCGCGATTGCGAGGTTCCTGCGGACCTGGTGCGGAGAAACGCGATCCGGTCTCAGGCGCCGGCACGCTCCTCCTGGGTAAATCGCCGGGTCGTCGTCGTGATACGCATGATCGCGGGCAAGTTACCAGAACCCGCAGTCGCGTGTCAAAAGCCAAGGAGGAGCAGGACAGCTACCACGAAGGCCAGTCCGAAGCGGTAGTAGGCGAACGCGCGGAGGCTGTGATCCACGACGAAGCGCAGGAAGAACCTGATGGCGAGGTATCCGACCACCGCCGAGGTCACGAACCCGGCGCCAAAGTTCATCGCCTCCGACGCGCCCATGCCGTCCGCGAGTGCCTCTTCCAGTTGCAGCGTCCCGGCACCCGCGATGATCGGGACGCTCATCAGGAACGAGAACCGCGCGGCTTCCTCCCGCCGGAGTCCGAGGAACAGCCCCAGGGTGATCGTGGCCCCCGAACGCGAAACACCGGGCACCAGCGCCGCCGCTTGGGCCACCCCGATCCCGACCGCCTCCCCGAACCTGAGCTTGGAAGCGTCGCGGCTCCTGCGGCCGACCGCCTCCCCCACGATAAAGAGCACCCCGACGAGCACCAGGTTGAAGACCACGACCCAGGGGCTGCGAACCACGCCCTCGAAGAAGCCCTCCAGAAAGAACCCGATCAACGCTGCGGGGATCGTCGAGGCCAGTATCAGCCAGGCGAGCCGGGCATCGGGCTCGAAGATGCTCCTGCTGGCCAGCGACCGCAAGAACGCCCCGGCCATCCGCAGCAGATCCCGCCAGAAATAAGAGATGACGGCGACGAGCGTCCCCAGGTGCAGCGCTACGTCGAAGGAGAGACCGAAACGGTCCTGGTTCAGCCCCAGAAAATATTGCCCCAGCAGCAGGTGTCCGGAGCTGGAGACCGGCAGAAACTCGGTCAACCCCTGCACGATGCCCAGGATTATCGCCTCTAAGAATTCGAGCATGGCGGTTATCTTAGCTGGTCATCGGCCGTCTATCATGCGCCGCGAAACGCCGCGGAGCAATGCTACGGTCGGCTCAGCTCCGTCAGGGCGCGGGAGTTCTTGAGGGTGATGCGTCCGGTCTCAATCTCTATTACATCGCGGGCGCGCATGTCGTTGAGGACCTTGGTGACCGATTCGCGGGTGGAGGCCACCATTGCGGCCAGATCCTGATGGGTCAGCCGAAGGTCTATGGTGACGGAACGGCTGCCGTCGTTGCGCTCGCCGAACTTGCGGGCGAGGATGGGCAGAAGGTTGGCGAGACGAACCTCGGTCTCGCGGGGGAGAAGGCACTTCACCAGTTCCTCGTACTGCACAAGCCGGAGCTCGAGGAGCGTCATGATCTTGAACGCTACCCGGGGCTCCTGGCGCACCGCCCGCTCGACGAACACCTTCGGAACCTTCGTAACCCGGCACTCGGTGACGGCTTCGGCGTAGGCACGCTGCTTGGTCTCGCCCTCGAAGGCCAGGTGACCGAAGATGTCCCAGGGCCTCAACAACCGCAGGGTCGCCTCCTTGGTCCCGGAGTACGGGCGGAACAGCTTCAGCACGCCGGAGACGAGCACGTAGAGCGCGTCGCCGTACTCCCCCTCGCGGTAGACGGCATCCCCCGGCCGGTAGGTCCTGGTAGCGGTGGCAATGCCCATGCCGTCCAGAATATCGAGAAGCTCCCGGCATTCCCGCTCCTGAAGATCCCTGTAATCAGGGAGGAAGGGATCAGCTTCCAACGCCGTCACCACCTATCCGACCGAATTCCACGAGGTTGATGATCTCCAAAATGCCCTTCATGCTGCGTGTCTGCTACATGTTGCTACATTATACCTTACCGTCGAGGCCGGGAGGGTCGCGATTCGTTCGTAGGTCGAGCGCGTATTGTCCGCCGCTGCGCTAGAATGTCCCCGAAGTTGGCGGCAGCGGAGAGGAGACGAGTTGCGCGAACGTGTGGCCATGGGGATCATGGTCCTGATTATGATCTTCCTATTCGCCTTCGTTTTCGCAGTCCTGGGTAAGGGCGAGTACGAGCCCGGCGGCTCAATCCCACCGCCCTACAAGTTCGCGGACCTCGCCTGATCTGGACTCGAAGACCTGGCGCCGGCCTCACGTTCGACGGCGACCTCGTATGAGTTCATCTTCGGATGGCCCGACAGTAGATCTCCGCCACTCCTGCCATGGGCTTTCTTGAATTCTTCGCTGCCAACCCATGAGTCGAAGGCTTCCCGGTCGCGCCACCGGGTGATGACGAGTACCTCGTCACCTGTCTCGGAGCGCAACACCTCCATGGAGACGAAGCCGGGGAAATCCTGGACGTAACCCCGGCTGCCGGCGAAACGCCGGACGACCTCGTCTGCGGCACCCTCTGCGACCGGCAACCTGTTCACTATGGCGATCATGGCTTCTCCATCCTGGGCGGCTAGCGGGCGACGACTATGCCGCTGCCACCGACACGCTTCGCCATCTTGAGCGCCTTCAGGGTCTCCGTCACGAGCTCCCCGGCGTTGCGGCCGTGGGCCGGGTACTCCGCCACCCCGGCGTCCACCTCGAAGCCTCCGTGCTCCCGGATACGCTCCAGGACACGCTCCGCGATCCCGTAGGCGGCTTCGCTGCCCTCGTCCGGCAGGATGGCGCAGATCTCGTCGTCCCCGAACCTGGCGAACACCGCACCTTCGGGCGCGAAAGCCCGCACGGCGTCCGCGAGGACGCGCAGAGCCTCCCGGGCCTGCGCCACCTCTCCCGCCGCCACCGTCTCCGAAAAACTCGCCACATCGAAGATGATGATGGAGAACCTGTGATGCGCCGTGACGGCCTGCGGCAGGAGCAGGCGGGTGAAGAGGTCCCGGTCCGGCAGCCCGGTCAGAAGGTCTGTGGCGGCGGCCCGGCCCAGTGCCTCCTCCATGTCGGCTCGCGCGATGGCGTCGAAGGCTTCAAGCGCGGCCTCCACCACCCAGTCGGTGGCCTGCATGAGCTTCACGAAGAACCGGGCGACCTCGGCCCCGTCGAGGGTGGAAAGGTCAACGCTCTTCTCCACCGAACGCCAGACCACGCGCCGGAGCGCGGCGAAGTCTTCCATCACCCCAACGGACTCCCGTCCCAGCTCGTGCTGGTAACCGGCGATCTCACCGACCAGCTCGCGAACCGCCCCGCCCTTGGTGAAGGTCTCCACAGTGTCCGGGCTGCGCAGGAACTCGGTGAAGACCATAGTGATGCGCTCGATGCCCCCGAGAAGGTTCCTGTACGCCTCCTCGTCCACGATCTCGTTGCGAGCCTCGCGCCACGAAGCCAGTATCTCCGTCAGGCTGCCGCGGATCTCGTCCGCTATCCGGGATGATCTATCCACCCCACCAGTATAACCTCACCGGCTCCCCAACCGCGGACGTCGCTCCCGGTCTTTTCCCTGTTCCTGGCGCCGGTCCCCGGTGATCGAAACTTTTCGCTACTCCGTAGCGTATATATCGGTGCGAAGGAAAACGCGCGAAACGCGAAGCGAAACGCGGAACGACGGGCGAAGCGGCGGAATCGGGGGTTTAGAAAACGAGTCGCAGAGGTAAAAACTAAGATCAGTTTTTGAAACTAGTTTCGTACAACTTTATATCGGCCAGGAGGGCAAGGTGGCTACCAATTTAGAGAAGCAGCGCACGTCGGGAACCAGGGTGGAGCGCGAGGGGGATACGCCGGAGCTATTGGCGAAGTACCTCTCCCACATAGGCCGCGGTGACCTCCTAACCCACCAGGAGGAGGTGGACCTCTCAAGGCGCGCCAAGGCCGGCGAGCGCAGGGCCAGGGAGAGGCTCATAGAGAAGAACCTCCGCCTCGTGGTTTCCGTGGCCAAGAAGTACCGAGGCTACGGGCTGCCGTTTGAGGATTTGATCCAGGAGGGCAACATAGGGTTGATGAAGGCTGTAGAGAAGTTTGACCCTGACAGGGGCTTTCGGTTCTCCACATATGCCACGTGGTGGATCAGGCAGGCTGTGCAGCGGGCGGTTGCGGACAAGGGCAGGACCATCAGGGTGCCTGTTCACATGACCGAGAAAATACGCAAGGTCTCCAGGGCCTACAACGAGCTGTCGGTCGAGTTCGAGCGGGAGCCGTCCGAGGAGGTGGTGGCCAGGCGCCTCGGCTGGGAGCTAGAAGAGGTCCGCCTCACCATGAGCGCCATGCCCGACGCCACAAGCCTCAACCAGCCGGTTTCCTCCGAAGACACCGCCTCCCAGCTCGGTGATTTCATCGAGGACGACAAAGTGTCCGATACGCCGGACACGGTGATGCGGGAGATGGAGACTGCTCACCTGAAGGAGGCCATAGAGCGGCTGCCGGATCGGGTGCGCTACGTGCTCGTCCGCCGTTACGGCCTCGACGACCGCGAACCGGCCACCCTCGCCGAGCTCGGCGAGGAGTTGGACATCTCGCGCGAGCGGGTTAGGCAGCTCCAGCGTGAAGCCGAGCGCATCCTCAAGGGCGGCGAGTACGGTCGTGTCCTGCGCGACGCCGTAGCCTGAACCGAAGTATCGCCTTCGAGGTCCGAAGAGACCGGGCGGCCGCCCGGTCTCTTCGGCGTATTCCGTGATGTGAGCCGCGGTTTCAGCTCACTGTTTTGGATCTCCTCCGTGACCTTCGTCTTGTGTTCAGTGGCGGCCGGAGCAGGCGTGTTCGAGAACTTTGATCGGTGGACGCTCCAGACTGCCCAGAAGGCCGAGTCCGGCGCGCTGGACACGCTTGGCCGCTTCTTCTCGTACGCGGGCAGCCTGGAGGTCGTTGGGGTGGCCCTGATCTCGCTCCTCACCATCCTCGTCTTCGGCGGACACTTGCGGCTCGCCAGCCGTTTGCTAGCCGCGTTCGTCGCGACCGGGATGGTTGAGCTGGCGATGAAATTCTTCCTGTCCACCCCTCCACTACCGGGCATGGCGTCCCGCGCCGCCGACCCGACGCTGCTGGTGGCGCTCGAACACCCGTTCCCCTATCCCAGCGGCCATGCCCTGCGGCTGGTCCTGCTGTTCGGGGCGGTGTTCGTTCTATGGACCAACGGCGTCGCACGCACGGTTGTGGTGGTCGGCGGCGTCGTGGCGGTTCTCAGCCGGGTGTACCTCGGCGTTCACTGGGCTTCGGACGTGATCGGAGGCGCACTCCTGGGTATCCTGGGGCTTACATGGGTTTTCGAGCGGCCAGCAATCAGCGGTCACCAGCCAGCGAGGAATGATGATCAACTCACCGGGAGAAGATAGTCAGGCAACCGCACGGGCCAGCTACGAGAAATCACGATCCCGCTACGGAGCCGGCCCTGTTAGCACCATTGCTGAAATCTGATGGCTAACAGCTTCCGATCGGAGGGAGGCCAAATGGAGATAACGGTCGTAGGCTCGGGCACGGTCGTCCCACGGCTAGCCCGCCGCCAGAGCTGCGTGGCGGTGCGGTCAGGCGGGGAGATGATGGTCTTCGATCTCGGCTCCGGCGCAGTGCGTGGAATGGTCAAGACGGGGCTGGATCCCTTCGCCGTGGACCGCATTTTCTTCACCCACTTCCATCCCGATCATACGGTGGATGTCGTGTCGTTACTCTTCGCCTTCAAGTACGGCGCCGAGGAAGAGCGCGAGAAGCCGCTGTACATTTCAGGCCCGAAGCCGTTCCGGGAGTTCTGGGATTCGATCCAGGCCGTCTGGGGAAAGTGGATGCTGGCCGACTACTCCATCGAGATAAACGAGCTTCCAGTCGTGGGCGCCGAGCCCATGAGGCTACCAAGTTGCACGCTGAGTTGGGCACCAGCCGAGCACCGCCTGGAGAGCATCGCCTACCGCCTCGAAGGCGCTGACGGTGCGTTCGTGTATACCGGGGACACCGAATACAGCGAGTCCGTCGTGGAGCTCGCCCGCGGCGCCCACACCCTCCTCATCGAGTGTTCCTTCCCCGACGACAGTCTCGTACCCGGACACCTCACCCCAGGCAGGTGGCGTCGCCAGGATGGCCTCTGAGGCCGGCGTCGAGCGCGTCGTCCTGACGCATCTCTATCCGGACGCGGACGCGCTGGACCTCGTGGCAGAAGTTGGACGCGAATACGACGGTGAAGTCGTCGTTGCTCAGGACGGTCTGAAATTCGGAGTTTAGGACGCGCAGTTCGCGCAGCGGCCGTGCAGTGTGATCTCGTGCCAGTCCGTGACGAAGCCGGTCTCGCGCTCGACCTGCAAGGCCAGATACTCCATGAGCTCTTCGTTGAACTCGATGACGTTGCCGCACTGCTCGCAGCGGGCGTGATGGTGCATCCGCTCCGTCGCCAGCTCATAGCGCGAGTAACCCTCGCCGAAGTCGTCCTTGCGCACTATCCCGAGTTCGGTAAGCAGATCCAGCGTCCGGTAGACCGTCGAGAGACCCATCTCCGGGTGCTCGTGCTTGACCCGGTCGTAGATCTCCTCCGCCGACAGGTGCCGCTCGCCATCCAGCTCGCGTGCGATCACACGCCGCTGGTTCGTCAGCCGGTAGCCCCGACTCTTGAGTATCTGCTCGAACTCGACCACGGTGAGAGTTTATTCCCGAAGCGGTTCAGGATCAAGAATCGGTCTTATCCAACTTTCTCCGATTTGCTACCGAAGGTGCGCTTGCGCCCGCCGGGCCACCAGTTCCAGTCGCCCAGGATGCGCATGGTCGCGGGGACGAGGAGGATGCGGATTATGGTGGCGTCCACGAACACGGCCACAGCGAGACCGAGGCCCACGGCTTTCGTGATGATAATTCCGGTGAAAGAGAAGGCGCCGGTGACGACTATGATGATCGCAGCCGCCGACGTGATGATCCCGGCTGTCGCCACAAGTCCCTTCGCCACGCTGGCGGTGTTGGAGTCGCCGTTCTCGTAGGCTTCCCGGATACGGGAGAGCAGGAAGACCTCGTAGTCCATCGAGACCCCGAAGACCGTACAGAACATCAGTATGGGGAGCGTCGCGTCCACGAACCCCAAGGGCGTGAAGTTCAGGATGCCGGAGAAATTCCCGTCCTGGAACACGAATACCATCGCACCGAAGCTCGCCGTCAGGCTGAGGATGTTTACGATCACGGCCTTCAGCGGGATGAACGCCGACCGGAAGGTGAGGAACAGGATCAAATACGTCACCCCGAGCACGAACGTCGCCGCGAATGGCGCGTCCCCGTACAGGCTGGTGATGAAATCCTTTTGCCCGGCGGAGAGGCCACCCACCAGGAAGCTGGTCCCCTCCGGCGGCTCGACGGCCCGGACGTTGTCCACTGCAGTGCGGGCCTCCTCGATGTACGGGCTCGCCTCGGGCACAGCCCGCAGCAAGGTCTGGTCGCCGGCAGCGTAGAACCCAAGTGCGTCTCTTATCTCTTTCGAGTCGCGGGCTGCGGGTAGCTTCAGGAAGTTCGCCACACCTTCGGGCGTCGCATCGCCGTTGGCGGAGATACCTTCCGGGAGGTTCGGAACCTTGCGGTCCACCTCAGCGGCGACTTGCCGCTCGACCTCGGCCCGAATTTGTTCCTCCGCCCCCCGAACCTCTTCCGCGACCTTCGGCTCCACCTCGGCTCGGATCTGCTCTTCGGTTCCCGGCGGAACGGTCCCGTACTGCGCCCGCACCTCATCCAGCTGCTGCTCGACGGCCCCGTCGGTTTGCTCGGAGATCTGGGTCTGTATCTGCCGCTCCACGAGCCCATCCACCCGCTTGCCGGCCTCTGCTTCGGCCTCCTTCCGGGTATCCATTACCCGCCCGGCGTACTCACGGGCTCCGTCGGCCCCTATGGTGTAAAGGCTCTCGACGCGCTCCACGCCGCCCGCTTCGTCGATGCGGTCCCCGAGCCGTTCGATGGCGGTGAGGCCCTCCGCGCTAGCCGGGTCTTCGGAGAGGGTGGCGAGCACCTCCATCGGGTTCAAGTCGGCGTAGTCGAAGTCTTTCTTGAGGACATCGTCGCCAGCGCGGGACTCGTACTTCTGGGGCAACACGCTCGCCTCGGGGATGCCGACTCGCATGTGGCCCACCGGGTAGAGCAGTCCAGCGAGCAGCACGGCGACGATGAACAGCACGATCACGGGGTGGCGCATCACCACCTCCGCGCTGCGGCCCCAGAAGCCTGTGCCGGGGGCGACCCCGCGACGGCGCACGGCGAGGGCGTTGATGCGATGTCCAATGATGCCGAGCAACGCGGGCAGGAGCGTCAGGGCGGCCGTCACCGAGACGAAGACGACGACCACGCCTGCCACGCCGATGGAGCGCATGAACATGAACGGGAAAAAGAGCAATCCTGACAGCCCGATCAGAACGGCCGTGCCGGAGAAGAAGATGGAGCGGCCCGCCGTGGCGACCATCCGGGGCACCGCCTCGGGGACCGGGTAGTCCTCCAGTTCCTCCCGGAAGCGGCTCACGGCAAAGAGCGCGTAGTCTATCCCGAGCCCGAGCCCGAGCATCGTGGAGATCGTCAGCACGAACACGGACATGTCGTAGGCGCCGGCCACGAAGTACAGCGTCGCCAGCGCGACGAGTACGCTCACGCCCCCGATCACGACGGGTATCGCGGCGGCGACGAGCGTTCCGAAGGCGACGACCAGAATGACGAGCGCGAACGGGAGAGCGTACTTCTCGGCGCGTTTTATGTCCTCGTTGCTTGCCTCCGTGATGTCCTGGTACACGGCCGGCGCCCCGGTCACGTATGTCTTCAGCGAACCGGAGCGGACGTGATCCCGGACCTCATCCACCAGATCCTCCGTCTCGTCCGAGGAGACGTTGAAGCTGACCAGCGCGTAGCTCTTGTTCCCATCCTCGGAGACGAAACGCGGGTCTTCAGCATCCGAGTAGGTTGTCACCTGCTCTGTCTCGGGCATGTCGCGCAACCGTTCGAGGACCGCGTCTTGCCGACGCTGGAACTCCTCGCTCTTCGCAGAGAGTCCGCCACCATCAAACACCACCGTCAGGGTCGCCGGGGAGATACCGAACTCGTCGGACATAGTGTCCTGCACCCTCTCGGCCTCGGAGTTCGCGCCCTCGAACCCGCCGCCCTTGAGCCGCTCGCCGAGGTTCGGGGCCAGGAACGCGCTCGCGGCGAGCAGAGTAACCCACGCCAGCACGACCGCCCAGCGATAACGGTACACAAACTCACCCAGGCAATGGAAGATCCTCACGGGTTAAATAGCCTCTCCAGAAGGTTCGGTCACCGTGACAATGTTACCGGAGCCGGATATTGAGGGTGGGCTTCCGATCACACGCGGCGGGCGGAGTTTCTCCACCCGAGAACTGTCAGCCAACCGTCCGGACCTCGGGTGTTCTTCGGGGCAGGGTCATGGTTAGCAGGAGCCCGAGCACGGGCAGCACTGCTATGACGAGCATGGTCGTCGTGAGGCCATAGCCGTCAGCGACGTGACCGAGCACCGGCGCTCCCAGGCCGCCCACTCCGATGGAGAGGCCCATCGTGATCCCGGCGGCAAGCCCGATCCTGCCCGGAAGGTACTCCTGGCCCATCACCACGGTGACGCCGAACGTCCCGATGGTGGCGGCCCCGATCGGAGCGAGTACAGCCATCCCGGCGATGGGACTGCACAGGGTGAACACGTAGACGAGCGGTCCCAGCAGAAGCATGGAGACGCCCAGCACGGCGCGCCGCCCGAAGCGGTCGGCGAGCGGTCCCATGCAGAGCGTCCCCACGGCCCCGCTGGCGAGCATAACCGTGAGGGCCGCGTTTCCGAAAGCGGGCGATGTGCCGAGAACCCGCTCGTAGTAGGAGGCCACGAAGGCCACCAGCCCAAAGTACAGGAAAGAACGCAGCGTAACCACCCCGACCATCCGCGCGAACGGTCCCCAGGCGGCCGGGTCATCGGGGGCTCCCCCGTCCGCGTCCTCGCCGGGCTCCGGCTGGAAGCCGCGCAAACGCGGGAGATCGAAGAGAATGACGGCGGCCATGAGGACCGCTGGCAGCGCGAGGAATACCGTCCCCGGCAACCCGAAAACGAGGACTAGCGGCGTGGTGAACACAGGGCCGAGGGCGAACCCGGCGTTGCCGCCGACGGAGAAGAAGCTCATGCCCCGTGCCCGTCCCGTGCCGGAGACGTAGTTGGCGTAACGGGCAGCCTCGGGATGGAAAGCCGCCACACCGATCCCGCTGAAGACCACGCAGAGCAGTATCAGGGGAAAGTTCGGCGCCACGCCGACGAGCGCCATTCCGAGCCCCGCAGTAAGCACGCCGAGCGGCATGAGGATCGGGATCGGACGCCGGTCGGAGTAGATCCCGAAGAGCGGCTGAATCACGGAGGAGCTAACGGTCGAAGCGAGGACCAGCATCCCGGCTGCCGCCAGCGAAATGCCTCGCTCCGACACCAAGAAAGGGATGAGAGCCGCGACAGCCCCCTGGTTGACGTCCGTGAACAGGTGCCCGCCGGAGAGGACGACCATCGCCCGCCGGTCCACGCCTTTTCGAGAGATCGCACCCAATCGAAAACCTCTGTCGGAGATTCGCGCCGGCGCCCCGGCGCACCCCGAAGATACTATCAGCCGTCGGAGACCTCGTAGGGCGCGGCGGCCCAGGCTCTGACGCCGCGCAACCCGCCGGCCGTTCGTATCGTGGCCTCGACCATCTCCCGCGCCGTCTCTACCGGATCGCCTGGCGTTGGACGTCTGCTCCTGGGAGGCGAAACCTTGAGCAAGGCTCCGGGATCGTCTTTTGTTCCGCCCAACTCGGCGGCCTTGCGGAGCGCGTCGCGGAAGCCACCAACCTCGTCCACGAGACCGAGATCACGGGCCTCGGCGCCAGTCCACACCCGGCCCCCGGCAATGCGTTCGAGCGACTCCAGGTCCATGCTGCGGCCCTCCGATACCCGGTCCTTGAACTCGCCGTAGAAGTGGGCGAGCTGACGGTTCAGGATCTCCAGTTCCTCCGGCGTGGACGGGCGGCTGGCGTCCATGAGGCCGGCGTGGGCGCCGCGATCGAGGGCAACGGGGTTGACGCCGAGCTTCTCGTAGAGGCCGGCGGCGATGGGCCGGGTGATGATGACGCCGATGGAGCCGGTAATCGTACCCCCGCGGGCGACGACATGGTTCGCGGAGGCGGAGACGTAGTAGCCACCGGAGGCCGCCGCGGCGCCCATCAGAACGACGACTGGTTTCTTCGCACGGATGCGCTCGACCTCGCGCCAGATCAGGTCCGAAGCCAGCGCGTCGCCGCCGCGGGAATCAACGTGAAAAAGCACCACCTTGATCCGCCGGTCCTTCTCCGCAGTCCGCAGAGCCCCGATCACGGACTCGCTCCCGGCTTGCTCCCGGCCCACGAGCGGCAGCGGCACCGGCAGCTTCCGGCTCTGCCCCCGCACTATCGCCCCAGACAGGCTCACCAGCCCGATCCGCCGCCGCACGCGTGTCCGGTACGGTACCCGCAACGCCCGCAGCGCCCTCCCCCACTCCGCGAGCGTCGCGTGCTTCCCATCCATCCCGAGCCTCTCCGCCAGCTCGTCCTCATAGCATACCCCGTCAAGGAGACCTTCGGCGAGCGCCTCGCGGGCCGCGTACGGGGCGCGATCTATCTTCGTCCGCGCTTGTTCGGCGGTCATGTTCCTGCCCGAGGAGACGGCCTCTATCAGCTCGGAGAACCTGGCGTCGAGGAGTCGTTCGGCCTGCTCGCGCGCTTCCTCCGAGAAGTCGTTGCGGGTAAGCGCATCGCCGGCGGATTTGTAGGGGGAGATGGAGATCACCTCCGCCTCCACCCCGGCCTGGGCCAGCGCGTCCTTCACGAAGTTCACCCTGGCGCGTACTCCGGTTACGTTCACGGTCGAGACCGGAGAGGCGAACACCTCGCCCGCGGCGCACGCCAGGTAGTAAGAGGGCGTGTCGGGCTCCGTAAGGTACGCGACCACCCGGCCGCCGCGTTCCCTGAAACGGGTGATCTCAGCCCGCAACTCCTCCAGCGCGGCCCAGTCGGCGCCCAGGTCGCGGACGCGCAGCACCACGCCCTTTGGCCGTCCGTCAGCGGAGATGCGGTCGAGGCGTTCGCGTATACCCTCCAGGGTGGGTGCGGGAGGGCCGGGGGAGACACGACGCCGGAGGAAGCCCGTTCGAGACTCGAACTCCGGCAGCGCGCCGCTCACCTCAAGCCAGACGTAGTCCGGGGGCCTTCCAAAGAGGCGCACCCGGGCGTTGCGGAACGCGCGCCAGAGGTTCGCCAGTACGGTGAAGATGAGGGACATCCTGCGGGTTATGGTACACCCCGGCCAGGAGATTGCCGTATGTTAAACTGCAAAACAGGAACGGTTATTGATCGAGGACTTGGGAAGAGCGATGATCGAAGCGTTGGAAGAGGATATCCGGGAGAAGTTCCGCAGGTCGGGGTACACCCTGACCTCGCAGCGCCGGGCCGTGCTCGACGCCCTGGAAGAGGCTGGCGGGCATCCTTCGACCGAGGACGTGTACCTGATCGTCAAGCAGAAGAACCCGCGCGTGGCGCTCGGCACCGTCTACCAGGCGCTCTCCGTCCTGGAGGAGATCGGGGTCATAACCTCCAAGCACTGGGCCGAGTCACCGACCCGCTACGACCTGAACGTGCGGCCGCACCTGGACATTCGATGCACCCGCTGCAGCCAGGTTTCAGAGGTGCCCGGCGTGGAACTGGGAAACCTGGAATCCCAGATCCGGCAGAATACTCCTTACGAGGTCCAGAGTACGACGCTCGTCGTCGAGGGCCTCTGCCCCAACTGCCAGAAGGGCTGAACTCACCGCCCGAGCCGGGCGTAGTCGCGGGCAGAGACCACGGACATGCCGGAGCCATCCCTCATCATGTAGCCGTCCTCATCCAGAAACAGGACGTGCGTCGCCGGAACAGATACGCCGTCCTGGATGATCTCCCCCCACTCCACCCAGACCTCGCGCTCAGCGTCCGCGTCGCGGACCTCGTCGTCGAGCGGCCGGTCGCGGCCGCTGCTGATGACCATGGCTCCCACGTCGAATTCTTCCCTGATCTCTTCGAATGCCTCCCTCAGGTTCACATTTCCTCCATCCATCGCCGGACGCAACTCGCCGAACAAACGCAAGGGTCAGATTACCAGCCTGCCAAGCGTGTGGCTGGCGCGGACCAACGGCACGGCTTAGGATGACCCATTCATGGACCTGACGTTCAAGAATCGGGTAGGCAAAGTCTTCCCGCACACCACCAAGAGCTGGGAGGAGACCATCGAAGTCGCCCACCTTCACGGCTTCGGTGAATCGAGAAGTTTCAGCGAGTTGCGGCCGGGAGAAAGCGTGCCGGACGAGGAGGCCCTCGCCCTGGCCGAGGCCCTCGAACGGGCGGTGCGGGAGGACCTCGGGGAGCACTCGGTGCTTGCGGATTTCGCGGCGTTGCTCCGTGGTGGTGGAAGAAGGATGAAGGACATCCCTTTACCAGAACCCCGGCAAGGTTTACCCTAGGATTACGCGACGTTGGCGGGGAGCGTGAAGACCTCGCGGTAACTCCGAAGTCGAAAGTGGGGCGACGATGAGTGGGGAGTCGAGAGACCCGGCGGAAGAACTGGCGGGCCAGATCGAGGCCGCGGATTCGCTCATAGAGAGCCTGGAGGAAGAGGTTACGAGCCTGCGTGGAGACCTCGAACGGGCGACCGTCGCCCTGCAGACGGCCCAGGAGGAGGTGGCCGCCCGGGGACGCGCCCTTGAAGGGCGCGACGTCACCGCCCACCCCGACAATGAGGCGTCGGCGCTACACGAAGAGTTGAGCCGGCTGCGAATGCAGAGCGCCGACGAGCAACTCAGGCTCCGCAACGAGCACATCAGCGAAACGGCCGCCATGCGTAAAGAATTGGAAGAGCTTCGGCGTCGAGACGAAGAGTTCGCCACCGCGGAAGAGCGATTCACGGCGCTAAAGGAAGAAGCCCGGCGGGAGCGGGAGGCGATGGAGGCCGGGCACACCGCCGAGCTGGAGGCGGCCAGGGAAGCCTCCGAGCGATGGGAGGAGGAACTGCGGGAAGGCTACCGCAACCTGGAAGAACGCCACGCGGCGGAAGTTCGGGACTTGCGGGGGGAGCTGGAGCAGCAGCGGGTCGGCCTGGAGAACACGCTGCGGGAGGAATTCGAGCGTCGGCTGTCCGAGGAGCGCCGGATAGCGGGCGAGAGCCAGGAGGCGGCCCTACAGGCGCTCAGGAGCGCCTCCGCCGGACGGCAGACGGAGATCCAGAAAGACTACCAGGCGGTAATCGAAAGCCAGCAGGGTGAGATCGAAACGGTCCGACGGGATCTGGAGACGAAGTCCAGGGAGGCTGAGGAACGCCGCAAAGCGGAACTACGGGAGGTCAAGGCGGTAGCCGAGAAGCGCGAGCGCGAGTTGCATCGCGCGCACGCATCCCGTCTGAACCAGGCGAACGAGGCCGCGAGCCGGCGGTTCGCGTCGCTCCAGGCCCAACGGGAGGCGGACAACGAGGCCCTCCGGGCGAGCAGCGCCGAGGAGTTGGCTCGCTCCAGACGGCAGTACGAAGAACGTCTGGCGGCGGAGGACGAGCGCCGCAAAGCCGAGACGTGGGCGCTGGAAGAGCGTCTGGAGGGACTGAATATGCAGCGCGAGTCCGAGGTCCGTCTCTACGGCAAGAGGCTACAGGAGATCGAAGCCTCACGACTCACCGACAGGGAGGCTTACGAGGCGGACCTGGAGCGACGACGGGAGGAGCAAGCGGAAGAAACAACCCGCCTGGAAGCCCGAACCACGGAGCTGGAGACAACGCTCGAAGAGGCAGAGGCCGCGCACACGCAGCAGAAGTCCCACCTGGAAACACGCGTGGCGGAACTGGAGGCGGCACTCGGGCAGGCCGTAGAAGAACGAAGAGAGGAAAAGTTCCGTCTGGAGGCCCGTATCTCGGAACTGGAAGCGGCGCTCCGGGATACCGAAGAGACGCGGAAGAGGGATAAGGACCGCCTGGAAACGCACGTCTCGGAGCTGGAGGCGACGCTCGGCCAGGCCGGCGAAACGGAAGCGATGCAGACGTCTCGCCTCGAAAGCCGCGTCGCGGAACTGGAGGCCGCGCTCGCCGAGGCGGAAGAGGCGGGCGTCGAACAGGAGTCTCGCCTGGAAGCGCGCGCGGAGGAGTTGGAGGCGCTGCGCCGGGAATCCGAAGGGATGCACAGAGAAGAGAGAGCGAGGCTGGAAGATCGCATCGCGGAGTTGGAAACAGCGCTGGAGAGATCGGAAACGGCGCGGGAAGAGATGCCTGCGAAAGACGAAATCTCCACGCCGGCGGGTGGCACGCAGGCCGGCGACGATCTGGAAAGACTGGAGGAATCCGAGGCGGCGAGGGCTCTGGCGGAGCAGCGCGCACAGGACCTCGAAGCCCAACTGCGGGAAGCCAGGGAAAGTAGTGAGCGGACCTCCGCGGAACTCGAGAGTGTCCGGGAGAGTCTCCTGCGCGTCTCGGACCCCGAGCTGCGGCTGCGGGCGGGTATGGAGCTGTTCAACTCCAGCGAGCACGCGAGAACGGTGGCTTCTATCTCCAAGAGCCTTGGTCTCCCGAAGGTCCACGCCGGCATGGGGGGCGACGGTGTCTCCGGCAAGCCGACGTTCACCTTCGTTTGGGAGGAAATGGGCTGGCGCCGCTACGTCTCGGACCCCACGGAGGGCGTCGAGGAGCCTCGCGTGTATCTGGTGGGAAACGGGGACGAGACACCCCAGCAACAAGGGCAGGAATACGAGCCCAACGCCCGCATGGACGCCCGCGGGCGGCTCACGCTCGGCATCCAGGCCCGCTGACGGGCCGCTGGCGCAACCGCTAGCGGCTACGCTGGCGGCGGAGATGGCTCCTGTTGTAGTCGTATAGTCCCTCGCCCCGCCGGGCTCCGACGTAGGCTGCGGCGACGGAGGCGCACAGGAACACCAGGACCAGGATCAGGGTGCCAGGGCTCTTCACGCCAGGGAACGCGCTCCCGCGGGTCGCAAGGTTCACGATGGGAGAGATTGCGAAAGTTATCGGGGCAACCAGCGTTCCATGCACGAGCCGGTGGTTCGGCGCCCGGTAGCCGGTGGCCATGCCGCCAAAGTAGAACGAAAATATGGCCGCGAAGACGAGCACTACCGTGATCCAGGCCGTCCCCCCCGCCATCTCCGGGTCCAGAAACACCTCGAACAACGGCCACACGATCCCGAAGACGGCCAGCAGCCCGATCACGAGCGCGATGAGCACCCCGAGAAGCACGGCCGTCACGCTCCTGAACATGCAGCTAGTCTACCAACCGGCGCCAGCGATCCCGTGAGAAGGCTCACCCGAGCGGGCCCGCCGGATGGACATTCGTCCTTTCGGCTTGGACTGTCTCTCCGGTACGTAGTACCCTCTTCGCTCGTGAGTCGAGCAATCCCACGCGCGCTCTCCCGCAGGGAGTTCCTGACGCTGGCCGGCGCCGGGGTCGCCGGCGCCTCCCTGCTCGGGACCGCCGGTTGCAATTCCAGGCTGGGCAATGACGGCAAGATGAACGTGGTCGTCGTGATCCTGGACAGCCTTCGTCGGGACCACGTCGGGGCTTACGGGAACGATTGGATCCAAACCCCCAACCTCGACGCCCTCGCCGAGGACAGCCTCCGTTTCACTCGCCCCTACTCCGAGTCGTACCCGACCATCCCGGCCCGGCGGGCCATCCACACCGGTATAAGGACGTTCCCTTTTAAAAACTGGATCCCCCAGCGAGACGACAACGTGAAGCTCTACGGCTGGCAGCGCATCCCCGAGGATCAGACGACGCTCGCCGAGATCCTGTTCCAAGAAGGCTACGAGACGATGCTGGTGACCGACACCGAACACCAGTTCAAGTCCTCGATGAACTTCCAGCGCGGCTTCAGCGTCTTCGACTTCATCCGGGGCCAGACCACGGACCACTACCGCCCGTACTACGCGGCGCCCCGGGATCAGGTATCCCAGGGGCTCCTCAGGGGCAACCCGGCGGCCATGAATTACCAGCTCAGCCAGTATTTCTCCAATAACATCGGTCGCCAGAGCGAGAAGGACTGGCTCTCTCCGCAGGTCTTCACCCGCGGCTCCGAGTTCCTGGAGGTCTCCGAATCCGGCAAGCCGTTCTTCCTGGTCGTGGACAGCTACGACCCGCACGAGCCGTGGGACCCTCCCGAAGAGTACCTGAAGCTCTACGCGGACGGTCCATACGATGGCAAAGAACCCTTCTGGCCGCTATACGGGAGCTCGGACTACCTCAACGAGGCCGAGATACAGCGGCTCAGGACACGCTACGCTGCCGAGGTGACTATGGTGGACCGCTGGCTAGGGCGTTTCCTAGACAGGATGGACGACCTGGGTCTCTTCGAGAACACCCTCTTCATGCTGCTCTCGGACCACGGCGTGGGCCTCGCAGAGCACGGCGCCACCGGCAAACCCGCCTACGCCCTGTGGCCCGAGATCACGGACACCGTCTTCTTCCTCCGCCACCCTGACGGCACGGGCGCCGGAGAGACCAGCGACTACTTCGCCTCCACCCACGACGTAGCCCCCACGGTCCTGAGCGCCCTGGGCATCGAGCACCCGGAGGCGATGGAAGGACTGAACCTACTGCCAACCCTGGAGGGCAACAATCCCGGCGACAAACGTCCCCATTTCAGCTTCGCCTACGACAACTACGTCTGGGCCCGCGACGACCGATACGCGATGTTTAGCCGCAACGACTTCGAGGAAGCCAGGCTCTACGACATCGTCCAGGACCCGCTGATGAACAACGACATCTACAGGAGAGATCCCGGCATCGCCCGCCGCATGTTCCAGGACTACGTCCTCAAGGACGCCGGCGGACCCCTACCGAACTACGATGCCTAACCCAACGCACTGCGGAGGCTACGTCTCTGAGAGAGCAGCGACCAGCTCGCGGCAGAAGGCCGGTATATCCGGGACGACGCGGCCCCACACCAGGTGGAGATGGGTCGAGGGACGCCGGGATACGTCTCACAGGGGCCCGCTTAGGTAGCTTCGAATGGCTCCGCCCCTCGGCTGGTGTACTTGCTGGTGTGCCGCGAGGACCGTGAGGGGGCAAAGGACGAGTAGTGCTCGTCCCGAACGTGTGGCGGGGCGGATACTCAAAGACGCTGCCCATATGTTGCGTTCAAGTTTCTGTCCTCACGGACAATCGAAGCCTCTCATTTACCTTAGCGGTACGGGGTTATTCGGGAGGGCACATAAGGACTTCGGAGAATTCGTCTTCCACGCGCTAGGTTGTACGGGACAAGGGCCGGGACGCTACTCCTCACCCGCACACCCGTCATTATCCCCGTCGCGCTCGTCGCCGGGCGGGACTGGGTACGCGGGGGGCTCACAGCCCCCGCCTCCTCCAGGTGACGGAACTTTCGGGTTGGGTGCGTTGCGGTTGGGTGCGTTGCGGTTGGGTGAGGGGTTAGGGGAGGCAGTGGCGGAAGCAGTGGCGGAAGCAGTGGCGGAAGCAGTGGCACCCGCGAAAAGGTCGTACTCGCGCTGAGTCAACTCGTGCTTCCAGTCGCCGTCCTCGTAGACAAATAGGGTGGTGCGATCATCGATAGAACCATCTGCCGTAGTTATGGTCAAGGCAACCGTCGCCGTCTTATCGTCAACCATTTCGATCGAGTAGATGTCGTAGCTTGCCTCGTCACTGCCCAGCGCCGTATTGGCGGCCACCCACTCCGCTTCGGTAAACCGAATCTGAGTGTTGGAGGTCAGCGCGTCGTACGTGTAGTTGTAGTTGCCGACGGCAGCAGCCGCATAGTAGTCCTGGGCCGCCTCCAAGGCCTGGTCTTCGGCGCTCTCAAGCTCCGGCTCGGTGGCCTCCGGCTCGGCGTTTTCCTGCTCGACCTTGTCTTCTAGGTCGGCTAAGCGCTCGTTGAGTTTTTCTTCCTCCTTCTTACTCATACCCTCGTTTACCACGACCGTCTTCTCTTGCTCCGGAGTGGCCTGCTGCGTATTGGCATCGTTCTGTCGCTCAGCTTTACTGTCCTTCTGTACGTTTGGCTCGCTGCATCCCGCCATAAGTAATGCTGCTAGCACTGAAGCCAACAGAAGAACAATCTTTCTCATTTCCCTCCACCCTTCTCTAGTGGAGCGGAGGAACAAAGGTATCGAAGCCCACCGCCCCTGTACATATCAAGGATCGTAACACCCTGTGCAAGTAGGGCGGGCCCCAGGTAGGCTAGTGGCGGACGCTTGCTCGATGAACAATCGAGGCCCCTTCACGCGAAGATCACGGATGCCTCTTCTCGGCCGCGCGGGGAGGCTCCGGCGGGGGAGCCCGCAATGACGGTGAGGGCACCGACTATGGACTCTGTAATAACATCAGGACCAACCTAGGGAGGAGGTCACACGTCGATGGTGACGGTCGTGGCGGTCCTGGCCGTCGCCGTGGCGGCAGGGGCCGTTATCCAGGGCTCGATAGGGTTCGGATACGCCCTCGTGGCGGTGCCGGCGATGGTGCTGCTGTTGCCGTGGGCCGTTCCCGTGACGCCCCTCTTCTTGGCCCTCCCTATGACCCTGCTCATGAGCGCGAGGGAATGGCGTTCTATCGACCTGGGCGGCTTCGCCCTGATCACCGGGGCCGCCTGCTCGGCACGGTCGCCGGCGTCGTGCTCTTGGTCTTGGCGCCGAAGGACTACCTCTCGATGCTCACGGGGGTACTGATCTTGGCGGCGGCACTCGGGAGCTTCCTCAAACCAGCTTTCGAGGTGAACGACGGGACCCGGCTTGCCGGTGGCGTG
>Ga0136619_10000119_pt1 | contig 26650 bp, 35 predicted proteins | sample AntDrymUQ3532106_2_FD_104807 | JGI IMG/M metagenome (GOLD analysis project Ga0136619, IMG submission 104807) | Polar desert sand microbial communities from Dry Valleys, Antarctica - metaG UQ353 (21.06) | ecosystem: Environmental > Terrestrial > Soil > Desert | place: Antarctica: Dry Valley...
CGAGGAGCTGCTGGAACTCGTCGAGCTGGAGGTCCGAGAGCTGCTGTCGGCCTATGAGTTCCCCGGTGACGACATCCCCGTCATCACCGGCAGCGCCCTCAAGGCACTGGAAGGCGACGCGGCGCGGGAGCAGGAGATCCTTGGCCTCATGGAGGCCGTGGACTCCTACATCCCCCAGCCCGAGCGTGAGATCGACAAGCCGTTCCTGATGCCGGTGGAAGACGTCTTCTCGATCACCGGGCGCGGCACCGTTGTCACCGGTCGGGTCGAGCAGGGCATCGTCAAGGCCAGCGACACTGTCGAGATCGTCGGTATCCGGCCCACCACCACAACCACGGTCACCAGCGTGGAGTTCTTCCGCAAGATCCTCGATGAGGGACGCGCCGGTGACAACATCGGCACGCTGCTGCGCGGCGCCAAAAAGGACGAGGTCGAGCGTGGGCAGGTCCTGTGCAAGCCGGGCACGATCACGCCGCACACCAACTTCGAGGCGCAGGTGTACATCCTGTCCAAGGACGAGGGTGGCCGTCACACCCCGTTCTTCAACAACTATCGACCGCAGTTCTACTTCCGGACCACCGATGTGACCGGGACCGTGCAACTGGGCGACGGCACCGAGATGGTGATGCCAGGTGACAACACCGAGATGACCGTCGAGTTGATCCAGCCGATCGCGATGGAAGAAGGGCTGCGTTTCGCGATTCGTGAGGGTGGCCGGACCGTTGGTGCCGGCCGCGTCACCAAGATCCTCAAGTAGCCGCCTGTTATCCCCGCTCCTGCGCAGGCGGGAGGGTTGTCGGAGGGCCGCTGACCCGCCCGCCCTCCAAGGCCCTCGGCCAACCCTCCCGCTGCCCCTGACCGACCACCCGCCTAAGCCTCACGCCCACCACCCACCCGAGCAGAACACCGCTGACCCGGACGGGGCCCGCGGGCGAAGCGCAGAGAAGAGAGCTAGAGATGGCTGCTGAGCAGAAGATTCGCATCCGGTTGAAGGCGTACGACCACGAGATCATCGACCAGTCGGCGCGCAAGATCGTCGACACGGTCGAGCGCACCGGTGCGCGGATCACGGGGCCGGTGCCGCTGCCGACGGAGCGCAACGTGTACTGCGTGATTCGCTCGCCGCACAAGTACAAGGACTCGCGCGAGCACTTCGAGATGCGCACCCACAAGCGGCTGATCGACATCCACGACCCGACGCAGAAGACCGTGGACTCGTTGATGCGCCTGGACCTGCCGGCCGGGGTCGACATCGAAATCAAGCTATAGCCCCTCCTTGCTCCAGAGCGAGGGCAGCAACGAGAGAGAGAAGCGGAAGACATGGCTAGCAAGGGAATCCTTGGCACCAAGCTTGGGATGACGCAGGTCTTCGATGAGGAGGCCCGGGTGATTCCGGTGACGGTGGTGCGGGCTGGGCCGTGCCCCGTCACGCAGGTGCGCACGGTCGAGCGTGATGGCTACGCCGCCGTGCAGCTCGGCTTTGGCGAGGTCAGGGTCAAGCGTGTCAACAAGCCGCTGGCCGGGCACTTCGCCAAGGCCGGAGTCGAGCCGACCCGCCACCTCGTCGAGTTCGAGATGGCCGGTGAGTACAACCCCGGCGACGTCGTGACCGCCGAACAGTTCCGCATCGGCGAGTACGTCGACGTCACCGGCACCAGCAAGGGCAAGGGGTTCGCCGGTGTCATGAAGCGCCACGGCTTCAGCGGCCTCGGCGCCGGCCACGGCGTGCACAAGGTGCACCGCGCCCCCGGTTCGATCGGTGCCTGCGCGACCCCTTCGCGCGTGTTCCGCGGCACGCGCATGGCCGGCCGCATGGGCGCCGAGCGCGTCACCGTGCAGAGCTTGGAACTGGTGGGCGTCGACCCCGAGCGTCGCCTGCTGCTGATCAAGGGCGCTGTCCCCGGACCCAACGGCAGCCTGGTCATCGTCCGTGACGCGGTCAAGCGCCCGACCCCCTTGGGGAGTGACGCCTGATGCCCAAGATTGCGCTGCACAACCGCGACGGCTCCAGCAACGGCACCGTCGACTTGGACGACGCGGTGTTCGACGTGGCTGTCAACGTGCCGGCCATGCACCAGGTCGTGACGGCCCAGCTTGCGGCTGCGCGCTCCGGAACGTCCAAGACCAAGAGCCGCGGCGAAGTTCGCGGCGGCGGCAAGAAGCCCTGGCGCCAGAAGGGCACCGGCCGAGCGCGTCAGGGATCAATCCGGTCGCCGCAGTGGTCCGGCGGTGGCATCGCCCACGGTCCCTCCGGCGAGCAGAACCACGTCAAGCGGGTCAACAAGAAGTTGAAGCGGGTCGCCTTGCGCTCGGCGCTGTCGGACCGGGCGCGCAGCGGGGACGTCCGCGTCGTGGACGACCTCGTCTTCGAGGCACCGAGGACCAAGGACGCACTGGCCTTCCTCGACGCTCTGGAGATCGGCTCGCGCAGAGTGCTGGTCGTCATGGCCGCCCGCGACCAGGTCACCGGCCGCAGCTTCCGCAACCTGCGCCGCGTGCACCTGCTGACCGTCGACCAGCTCAACACCTACGACGTGCTCGTCAGCGACGTCGTCATCTTTCAACGCGCGGCCCTGGACCACATCGGCAAAGGCAGCCGGCCCGACCTCGGTCAGCGAGGCCGCAGGCCGAGCGCAGGTACGAGGTCTGATGATGCTGACCTCGGTCAGCGAGGCCGCAGGCCGAGCGCAGGTTCGAGGTCTGATGATGCCGATTTGGTTTTGACCGGGAGGGAGCAGGAGTGAAGGACGCCCGCGACGTCATCCTGGCGCCCGTCGTCAGCGAGAAGAGCTATGCGCTGCTCGACGAGGGGCGCTACACCTTCATCGTGCATCCCTCGGCGAACAAGACCGAGATCAAGCAGGCCGTGCAGACCATCTTCAGTGTCAAGGTCGCAGCAGTGAACACGCTCAACCGCAAGGGCAAGCGCAAGCGCTTCGGCATGACCTACGGCCAGCGCAAGAGCAGCAAACGAGCAATCGTGACCCTCGCCGAGGGCGAGTCGATCGACATCTTCGAAGGGGGCTTGTAATGGTCCTCAAGCGACGAAGTGGTGGGACTAGATAATGGGGGTGCGCAAGTACAAGCCGACGACGCCAGGGCGTCGCGACATGAGCGTGTCGGACTTCGACACGGTCACCGTCGATCGACCCCTCAAGTCGCTGACGAAGCCCAACCCGAAGAAGGCGGGGCGCAACGCCAACGGGCGCATCACCACCCGCCACCAAGGCGGTGGGCACAAGCGTCGCTACCGCGTCATCGATTTCCGCCGCAACAAGGACGGCGTGCCCGCGAAGGTGGCCACGGTCGAGTACGACCCGAACCGCTCCTCGCGGATCGCCCTGCTGCACTACCTGGACGGCGAGAAGCGCTACATCATCGCCCCCGAGGGCCTGAAGGTTGGCGATGGCGTCGAATCCGGAGAGGGCGCCGACATCAAGCCCGGCAACGCCCTGCCACTGCGCAACATCCCGGTCGGTACCATCGTGCATGCGGTGGAATTGCGCCCGGGCGGTGGCGCCAAGCTCGGCCGCAGCGCGGGCAACCGCATCCAGCTGCTGGCCAAGGAGGGCAACCGCGCCGCCCTGCGTCTGCCGTCCGGCGAGATCCGCACGGTCCTGTCGGACTGCCGCGCCTCGGTCGGCGCCGTTGGCAACGCCGAGCACGAGCTCATCAGTGATGGCAAGGCCGGTCGTTCGCGGTGGAAGGGCAAGCGCCCCACGGTTCGCGGCGTGGTCATGAACCCCGTCGACCACCCGCATGGTGGCGGTGAAGGCCGGACCTCCGGAGGGCGTCACCCGACCAACCCGAAGGGCAAGCCCGAGGGCCGCACCCGCAAGAAGAACAAGACGTCCAATGCCGAGATCGTCCGTCGCCGCGGCAAGCGCCGCCGGTAGGAGCACGCCATGCCACGCAGCTTGAAGAAGGGCCCCTTCGTCGACGAGCACCTCGCCAAGAAGGTGTCGGAGCTCAACAGCAGGGGCGACAAGCGGGTCATCAAGACCTGGTCGCGCCGCTCGGAGATCGGCCCGGAGATGGTGGGCCACACCATCGCGGTGCACGACGGGCGCAAGCATGTCCCCGTTTACGTCTCCGAGTCCATGGTCGGCCACAAGCTCGGCGAGTTCGCGGCCACCCGCGCCATCAAGTGGCGTGGCGCCGGCGAGAAGCAGCAGACCAAGGTCCGAGGAGCACGCCGCTGATGGCCGCCACCCATGTCAAGGCCACGTCACGCTACGTGCGCGTGGCGCCGAACAAGGCACGCCAAGTCGTTGCGCACATCCGTGGCCAGCGCATCGACCATGCGCGCCGCGTGCTGGCGCTGTCGCCCAAGGGCGTGGCCGAGCAGGTGCTCAAGACGCTCAACTCGGCGGTGGCCAATGCGGAGAACAACCTCGATCTGGACGCCGACGACCTGTACGTGACGGCCGTGGTGATCGACGAGGGGCCGCGGCTCAAGCGGTCCCAGCCGCGAGCGATGGGCCGGGCTTACCAGATCTTCAAGCGCACCAGTCACATCACGATCTCGGTTGGCACCGAGAACGTGGCGCCGCCGCGCCGCAACGCTCGTGACGCCAACCGCCGTCCCGCGGCCAACGCCGCGGCCAAGGAGTAATCCGTGGGCCAGAAGATCCATCCGTACGGCTTTCGCCTCGGCATCATCCGGGACCACAAGTCCCGCTGGTTCGCCAACGCCGAATACGCCGACTACGTCATCGAGGACGACCGTATCCGCAGCTACATCCGGGAACGGGTGCGGCATTCCGGTGTGTCCTCGATCGACATCGAGCGCACCCGAGACCGGGTGACCGTCGACGTCCACACGGCGCGACCCGGCATCGTCATCGGCCGGCGCGGCGCGGAGGCGGACGTCATCCGCAAGCACCTCGAGGACATGACCCACAAGCAGGTCAAGCTCAACATCCTCGAGATCAAGCAGCCCGAACTCGACGCGCAGGTGACCGCCCACAACGTGGCCGAACAACTGCGCGGTCGCGTGGCCTTCCGACGGGCGATGCGACGGGCGACCCAGAACGCCGTCAAGGCGGGAGCCCAGGGCATCCGGGTCCAGTGCTCCGGGCGCCTCGGTGGCGCGGAGATGAGCCGCACCGAGTGGTACCGCGAGGGCCGGGTGCCGCTGCACACCCTGCGTGCCAACATCGACTACGGCTTCGACGAGGCCCGCACCACCTACGGGCGCATCGGCGTCAAGGTGTGGATCTACACCGGCGAGGTGCTGCCGTCGGGTGAGCAGCGCGAGCAGCAGCTGGCCCGCCGCCGTGCCGAGCGCGCGCGCCAAGATGCACAGCGCGCGCGGGCAGGGGGCGTCAGCCAGCCGGGTTCGGCTGCCACCGCCGGCATGGGCGACGCTGCGCCCGAGCGTGTTCGCGAGGCGGTGCCGTCGGCCACGGGGGAGATGACCCCGGGTCACACGCCCTCGGGGCAGCCGGCCAACGCCACGCCGGGCAACGTGCCTGCGGAGGTGCCGGCGCCGGCCGACTCCGGCCATGACCTAACCGCGGACGCCCCCGCGCTCGAGGGGCCCGACACCACGGCGCCCGACACAGCCAATGATCCCGACACCACCCGTCCCGACACCGCCAACGATCCCGCCCGCCCCGAGACCGCCAACGACTCCAGCAGCGACGACGCCACCCCGCCGGCCTCCGGCGACGGCGCCTAGCCGGCCGTTCGAGGAGCAGAACGATGTTGTCCCCACGCAAGGTCAAGCACCGCAAGCAGCACCGCGGCAACATGCGCGGGCTCGCCAAAGGTGGTACCGAGGTCGCCTTCGGCGACTTTGGGCTGCAGGCGCTCACGGCCGGATGGATCACCAACCGCCAGATCGAGTCCGCCCGTATCGCGATGACGCGCTACATCAAGCGCGGCGGCAAGGTGTGGATCAACATCTTCCCGCACAAGGCCTTCACCAAGAAGCCGGCCGAAACCCGCATGGGTTCGGGCAAGGGTTCGCCAGAGGGCTGGGTCGCCGTCATCAAGCCCGGCCGGGTGATGTTCGAGCTGAGCGGTGTCTCCGAGGACGTGGCCCGTGAGGCAATGCGGCTGGCCGCGCACAAACTGCCCGTCAAGTGCCGCTTCGTGACCCGAGACAGCGAGTGACGCTGCGCAAGCAGCGAAGCGATAGGACCAACCCATGAATACCAGCGAGCTGCGTGAGCTGTCCGACACCGAACTCGTCGAACAGCTGGCCGAGTTCAAGCAGGAGCTGTTCAACCTGCGCTTCCAGCTCGTCACCGGCCAGCTCGACAATCCCCGCCGCCTCAAGCAGGTGCGCCACGACATCGCCCGGGTCCTGACCGTCCAGCGGCAGCGCGAGCTGTCCGTCGACCAGCCCCAGGCGTAGGGAGCGACATGTCCACCACCGAGATCACCAGCACGCGCGGCGAGCGCAAGACCCGGCAGGGCGTCGTCGTCAGCGACAAGATGGACAAGACCGTCATCGTCAAGGTCGAGCGCCGGACCACTCACCCGCTGTATCGCAAGACGGTGACACGGTCGGAGCGGCTGCACGCTCACGACGAGACCAACGACGTGCACCAAGGCGACCGTGTCCGGATCGCCGAGACGCGACCGCTGAGCAAGACCAAGAGATGGCGTGTCGTCGAGGTGCTGGAGCGAGCCGTGTAGCACCAAACCGTCGCTGCGGGGGCTCACCGGTCCTCCGCTCCACATGAACCCTTTTACGTTGCGCTCCGGACCGGTGAGCCCCCTGACCGGTCAGGCTCCAGCGCCGCGACGAAGTAGGAAGAGCTGAAACAGCGATGATCCAACAAGAGACCAGGTTGAAAGTTGCGGATAACACCGGGGCTCGTGAGGTGTTGTGTATTCGCGTGCTTGGAGGGTCCGGGCGGCGGTACGGCTCCATTGGTGATGTCATCGTGGGCACGGTCAAGAACGCCGTGCCGGCGTCCAACGTCAAGAAGGGCGACGTCGTCAAGGCCGTGATCGTGCGGACCCGCAAGGAGCGGCGACGCCAGGACGGTACCTATATCCGCTTCGACGACAACGCCTGCGTCCTGATCAACGACCAACGCAACCCGCGAGGGACGCGCATCTTCGGCCCGGTGGGTCGCGAGCTGCGCGAGCGCCGCTTCATGAAGATCGTCTCGCTGGCCCCGGAGGTGCTGTAAGTGCAGCGCGTGAAGAGAAACGACACCGTGCGCGTCATCAGTGGCAAGGACGCGGGTAAGGAGGGCCGGGTTGTGAACATCTACCCGGCTGCGGACCGGGTGATGGTCGAAGGCATCAACCGTGTGACCAAACACCAGAAGCGACAGCGCACACGGGGCGGTGGCCAAGAGGGCGGCATCGTCCACGAGGAGGCGCCCATCCACCTGTCCAATGTCATGCCGCTGTGCCCGTCGTGCGGCAAGCCCGTGCGTGTTGGCACCAAGGTCATCGACGGCAAGCGCACACGTTATTGCCGCAAGTGCGACTCGGAGTTCTAGAGATGACCGACACCTATACGCCCCGCCTGAAACAGCGCTACCGCGACGAGGTCCGCGAGCAGCTTCAGCAGCGTCTCGGCCTGCCCAACACCATGCAGGTGCCAGGGCTGGACAAGATCGTGGTCAACATGGGCGTCGGGGACGCCGTCAACGACGCCAAGGCGTTGGACGGCGCGATGCGCGACCTCGCGACGGTGACCGGTCAGAAGCCCTCGTCGCGCCCGGCACGACAGTCGATCGCCGCGTTCAAGCTACGCGCCGGGATGCCGATCGGCGCCAAGGTGACGCTGCGCGGGGACCGGATGTGGGACTTCTTCGACCGCCTGCTGTCAGTGGCGCTGCCCCGCATCCGCGACTTCCGGGGCCTGTCGCCCAACAGTTTCGACGGCCGTGGCAACTACACGTTCGGCGTCACCGAACAACTGATCTTCCCCGAGATCGACTACGACGATGTCGATCGGATCCGCGGCATGGACATCACAATCGTCACGACCGCACAGACCGACGAACAGGGCCGTGCACTGCTGGAGGCCTACGGCTTCCCGTTTGCCGGCTCGACGCCCACCACGGGCTGAGGAAGAAGCAATGGCCAAGAAGTCGATGATCGCCAAGGCGGCACGCAAGCCGAAGTTCGGCGTGCGTGCCTACACCCGCTGCAACCGCTGCGGACGACCGCGTGCGGTGTACCGCAAGTTTATGCTGTGCCGCGTCTGCTTTCGCGAGCTCGGGCACCAAGGGGATCTCCCAGGAATCCGCAAGGCCTCGTGGTGACGCTGGTCTCGGGCTCGGGATCCGGTCTCTGGCTCGGCGGGGACCCCGCCGCCCTGCGGGCGGCACCCCGAGTCGCCTCCGACCGGATCCCGAGCCCTTCCGTTGCGCACCACACTCGCGGAAAGAGCGTGACCCACCCCACCTACGCGTAGCGCATGACAGGGAAGTGCTGGCTGCGGCTGGTAACCCCGAAGGAGAAGAACGACGATGACGATGACGGATCCGGTTGCGGACATGCTGACGCGTATTCGCAATGCCAACGTCGCGTACAAGGAAGAGATCGCGATGCCGTCTTCGAAGCTGAAGGCGGCGATCGCTGACATCCTCAAGCGCGAGGGCTACATCCGCGACTACCTCGTGGAACCGACCAAGCCGCAGGCTACGCTGAAGTTGGCGCTGAAGTATTCCCGGGAACGCGAGCGTTCCCTGTCGGGTGTGCGGCGTGTGTCAAAGCCCGGCCTGCGCGTGTACGCCAAGCGTGACGAGGTGCCCCGAGTCCTGGGTGGCCTCGGGGTGGCAATCTTGTCCACCTCCTCTGGCCTGATGACCGACCGCGAGGCGCGCAAGACAGGCGTCGGCGGCGAGGTCCTCGCCTACGTCTGGTAGGAGGAGAAGATGAGCCGAATCGGTAAGCAGCCCGTTGCGATCCCCTCGGGGGTCGATGTGTCGCTGTCCGGGTCCACGCTGACGGTCACCGGACCCAGGGGCACGCTGACGCAGCGCATCCATCCCGACATCACCGTGGACGTCGCCGACGGCGAGGTTCGCGTCACCCGACCCGACGACGAGCGGGAGCACCGGTCCCTGCACGGGTTGTTCCGCTCGCTGATCGCCAACATGGTGACGGGCGTCACCGACGGCTATACGCGCCGGCTGGAGATCGTGGGCGTCGGCTATCGCGCCGCCGCTCGTGGCAACAACGGCCTCACCCTGCAGATGGGGTTCAGCCATCCGGTCGAGTTCAACGCGCCCGAAGGGATCTCCTTCCAGGTCGCCTCACCCACGCGGATCGCCGTCAGCGGTGCGGACAAGCAGCTGGTGGGCCAGGTGGCCGCCAACATCCGCGCGATCCGGCGCCCCGAGCCCTACAAGGGCAAAGGCATCCGCTACGAGGGTGAACAGATCCGACGCAAGTCCGGCAAGGCCGCCGGCTAGTTAGCGCTCAAGGAGCGAAGCGCTAGCGCACCCGACAAGCAAGCACCGAATCGCCGACACGCTCGGGTCACAACACTCGGGGGGTCGGCAAGGAGACGACGACGATGTCCGCAACAAGCAAGAAGCGCGTGGCGCGCCAGCGCCGGCATGCCCGCGTGCGCAAGCACGTGCGCGGCTCACCCCAGCGTCCGCGCCTCGTGGTGTACCGGTCCAACGCCGGCATCTACGCGCAGCTGGTCGACGACGGAGCGGGTCACACGCTGGCCGCTGCCTCCAGCCTCGACAAGGACCTGTCGGTCACCGACGGTGGCAAGGTCGGCGTCGCCGGCGCTGTCGGCAAGCTGGTCGCTGACCGCGCCAAGTCGGCCGGTATCGATACCGTGGTCTTCGATCGCGGCGGCAACCGCTACAGCGGCCGTGTCAAGGCGCTGGCCGACGGCGCCCGCGAGGGCGGCCTGCGCTTCTAGCAACCGAGCTTTCCGTGGAGAGATTACCGACGGTGGTCGGACCGACTAGCTGTCGGAGATAAGGGACACATCATGGCTGGACCAGGAGGAGGCGCCCCGCGCGGCGGTCGCGGTGGCCGTGACGGTCGTCGCGGAGGTCGCGAGGAAGAGCGCAGCCCGTACGAAGAGAAGGTCGTCGCGATCAACCGCGTCGCCAAGGTCGTCAAGGGTGGCCGGCGCTTCTCGTTCACCGCGCTGGTCGTCGTCGGCGACGCCAACGGCACGGTCGGTGTCGGCTACGGCAAGGCCAAGGAGGTGCCGGCGGCCATCCAGAAGGGCGTGGAGGAGGCGAAGAAGAACTTCTTCGTCGTGCCGATGATCCAGAAGACGATCGTGCATCCCGTGCTGGGCCATGCCGGCGCCGGCAAGGTGGTGCTCAAGCCCGCGGCCCCAGGCACGGGTGTCATCGCCGGCGGCCCGGTGCGTGCCGTGCTGGAGTGCGCCGGGATCCACGACGTCCTCGCGAAGTCACTTGGCACCTCGAACCCGATCAACGTCGTGCACGCGGTGGTGGCCGCGCTCAAGTCACTGCGCAATCCCGCCAAGGTCGCCGAGCTGCGGGGACTGGAGCTGGACGACATGCTGCCGCGCAAGATGCTGACCAACCTGCGCGGAGGTGGATGATGGTGCGGCGCACGGTGGGGCAACCGAGTGCCGTCGACAGTCTGACCATCACGCAGGTCAAGTCGGTGATCGGCTCCCAGCAGCGCCAGCGCGACACGCTGCGCACGCTCGGCCTGCGCCGCATGCACCATTCCGTGACGCAGCCCGACCGGCCCGAGATCCGCGGCATGATCGCCAAGGTCGCCCATCTGGTACAGGTCAGCTACGGTGCCGGCGAACAGCCGCTTGATCTGGCACCTGGCCAGGAGCCAAAGGGCGCCGGCAACCCGCCGGCCGGTCACGCTGTCGCCGACGACGAGGCCGCCGACCGCGAGGAGGCCCTGCACGAGGCCCTGGCCGAGCCGGGCAGCGCCGACGCGGCCAGCCTCGTGCAACACCCACCCACCTTGACCTCCACCGACGCGCCCGACGCCCCCAGCAAGCCGAGAACCCCCGCCTCGGAAGAGGAGGAGCCCTCGGCGGTCGAGCCGCAAGGAGACGAGACATGAAGATCCACCACCTCAAGCCGGCACCTGGCGCGCACAAGGCCAAGACCCGCAAGGGTCGCGGCGAGGCCGCCGGCAAGGGCAAGACCGCCGGCCGCGGCACCAAGGGGTCAGGGGCGCGGCGCAACATGCCAGCCGGGTTCGAGGGCGGGCAGATGCCGCTGCAGCGCCGGCTGCCCAAGCTGGCCGGCTTCACGCCTCGCAACCGGGTGGAGTACGCGACCGTGAATCTCGGCCGCATCGACAGCGCCTTCGACGACGGCAGCGAGGTGACGCCAGAGGCGCTGCGCGCCAAGGGGCTGGTCCGCCGCGGCGCCGCACCGGTCAAGATCCTCGGCGACGGTCAGCTGACGAAGACGCTGAACGTGGCGGCACACGCGTTCACGGCGTCGGCTGCGCAGAAGGTCGAGGCCCAGGGTGGATCGCTGCGGGTGATCCCGCGGCGCTCACAGCCGTAGGCTGACGGGTACGGTCGTCTAAGAGAGGTCCCGCGATGCTGCGTGCGTTCGCCAACGCCTTCAAGATCCCCGATCTTCGGGGCAAGATCCTGTTCACGCTCGCGATCATCGCGGTGTACCGGCTCGGCTCCTTCATCCCGATCCCTGGCGTGGACTACGGCGTGCTGCGCGGCGTCCTCGAGCAGTTCAACGCCACCGGCATCGGCCAGATCCTCAACCTGTTCTCCGGTGGTGCGCTCAGCCAGCTGGCGGTGTTCGCCCTCGGGATCATGCCCTACATCACTGCCAGCATCATCATGCAGCTGCTGACCGTGGTGATCCCCAAGCTGGAGGAGTGGCAGAAGGAAGGCGAGACCGGCACCAAGCGCATCACGCAGTACACGCGCTACCTGACCATCGCGCTGGCCATCCTGCAGTCCACTGCGCTGATCGTGCTGATCCAGTCAGGTCAGCTGTTCCAGGGCATCCCCGAGGCCACCAACCTGATTCCCAATCCCTCGGTGCCGATCAGGATGTTGATGGTGCTGACGCTCACGGCGGGCACGGCCTTCATCATGTGGTTGGGCGAGCTGATCACCCAACGCGGCATCGGCAACGGCATGTCGCTGATCATCTTCTCGGCGATCGTGTCGGAGCTGCCCAGTCAGGGCAACGCGATCCTGCAGCGTGACAACGGTGAGATCCTGTTCCCCATCACGATGCTGGTCGGCCTGCTGCTGGTCGTCGGCGTGGTGTTCGTGGAGCAGGGTCAGCGACGCATCCCCGTGCAGTACGCCAAGCGTCAGGTGGGTCGTCGCACCTACGGCGGCACGTCCACCTACATCCCGCTGAAGGTCAACCAGTCGGGCGTGATCCCGATCATCTTCGCCTCGTCGCTGCTGTACCTGCCGACGCTGCTGGCGTCGATCATCGGCCGCCCCGGCGTGCAGACCTTCGTCGACACCTACTTCGCGCAGGGCAATCACCCGCTGTACATCGCGACGTTCTTCTTGCTGGTGGTGTTCTTCGCCTACTTCTACACGTCCATCACGTTCAACCCGATCGACGTGGCCGACAATATGAAGAAGTACGGCGGGTTCATCCCCGGCATCCGGCCGGGGCGGCCGACCGCCGACTACCTCGACCGGGTGCTGACCCGCATCACGCTGCCCGGTTCGCTGTACCTGGCCGGCCTGGCCATCCTGCCGCTCATCGTCCTTGGGATCGCGGGAGTGCAGTTCCCGTTCGGTGGCTCCACGTTGTTGATCGTGGTGGGCGTCGGGCTGGAGACGATGAAGCAGCTCGAGTCACAGCTGCTGCAGCGCCACTACGAGGGCTTCCTCAAGACCTAGGAGAATCGTGTGCGACTCGTGCTGCTCGGCCCACCGGGTGCCGGCAAGGGCACCCAGGCCGTGCACATCGCACGGGCGTTCCAGATGCCCCGCATCGCCACCGGCGACCTGTTCCGTGAGCACGCCACGCAGGAGACCGATCTGGGGCGGGAGGCCAAGGCGTACATGGATCGCGGCGAGCTGGTGCCCGACGATCTGGTCCTGCGCATGGTTTCGGAGCGCCTTCGCCGCGCCGACGCCAGCGATGGGTTCCTGTTCGACGGCTTCCCGCGCACCGTCGCCCAGGCCATCGCGTTGGAGGACCATCTCGCCGACGCGGGCACACCGTTGGACGTGGTCGTGCGGTTCAACATCCCCGAGTCAGAGATCGTGCGGCGCATCGTCAACCGCCGGACCTGCCCCACCGACGGCAGCGTCTACCATCTGGACTTCGCCCCGCCCGAGCACGACGACGTCTGTGACTTGTGCGGTACCCCGCTGGTGCACCGTGCCGACGACACCGAGGCGGTCGTCCGGCGCCGGCTGGAGGAGTATCACGCCAAGACCGAGCGCCTGGAGTACTTCTATTGGGAGCGTGGCCTGTTGCGCGACGTGGAGTCGGTGGGACCAGTCGAGGAGGTCACCCGCCGCACGCTCGCCGTGCTCGACGACATCGCGGATGGAGACGCAGCATGATCCTGCGAAAGTCAGCGGCAGAGGTGGAGCTGATGGCAAAGGCCGGGGCGGTCGTTGCCCGGTTGCACGAGGTGCTGCGGGACGCCATCCATCCCGGGGTGTCGACCGCCGACCTCGACGCTGTCGCCGAGCGTGAAGTTCGCAACCATCGGGCAGTGCCGTCGTTCAAGGGCTACCGCGGTTTCCCGGCGACGCTGTGCACCTCGGTCAATCACCAGATCGTCCACGGCATCCCTTCCGGCGACGTGGTGCTGCAGGAGGGCGACCTCATCAAGATTGACGCGGGCGCCATCCTCGACGGCTACCACGGCGACTCGGCCGTCACCTGGGTTGTGGGCGACGAGTCCGCGGCGGATCCGGCGGTCCTGGCGCTGGTCGCACGTACCAGGGCCGGGCTGTGGGCCGGACTGGGACAGGCCAGGGCCGGCAACCGGCTCAGCGACATCTCGGCGGCCGTCGAGGCGCACGCGCTGCCGCACGGCTACGGCGTCGTCCGCGAGTACGTCGGCCACGGCATCGGCCGTGCGTTGCACGAGGACCCGCACGTTCCCAACTACGGCCGCCCTGGTCGCGGGCCCAAGCTCGTCGACGGGCTGGTGCTGGCGGTAGAGCCGATGTTCAACCTCGGAACCGCCGAGACCGAGGTTCTCGACGACGACTGGACCGTGGTGACGGCCGACGGGTCGCTGTCGTCGCACTGGGAGCACACGGTGGCCGTCACCTCCGACGGGCCATGGGTCTTGACGGCCCGCTCCGACGAGCCCGCCTGGCCGTTGCAATCCCCGGAACTGGTGCCGGGGGCGGCGATCGGCTACGGCGCAGCCACCGCCTTGGACGAGCGGCGAGCCGGATGATAAGCTCGGGCTTCGGCCTGGACGGGTTAATTGTGTGCGCCCGTCGTCGGGCCTTCTGTGCTGTGCGACTCCCGCAACGTCGGTCCGCGGTTGTCCGCTCGCCGTCACCACCAGGAGTGTCACCTGTCCTCAAGCAGCGCAGCGTTAGGACACATCAGTGAAGGTCCAGCCATCCGTCAAGAGGATCTGCGAGAAGTGCCGGGTCATCCGCCGGCACGGGCGGGTCATGATCATCTGCCCCAACCCCCGCCACAAGCAGCGGCAAGGCTGAGGCCGGACCTCGTCCGCGCGGCTGGCCAGCCCGGCGTCCGCGCGGCCGTTGAGCGTCGAACGACAGGAAGTGAGCGTACAGATGGCACGTATCGCCGGCGTCGATCTCCCCCGTGAGAAGCGGGTCGAGATCGGCCTGACCTACATCTACGGTGTCGGTCGCACCCGCGCCGTGCAGGCCTTGGCGGCCGCGACCGTGGACCCGTCCACGCGCGTGCGCGACCTGTCCGACGACGAGGTCAAGCGCCTGCGGGACTTCATCGACGCCAGCTTCAAGGTCGAAGGAGACCTGCGCCGGGAGACCGCGCAGAACATCAAGCGCAAGGTCGAGATCGGCTCGTACCAGGGGATCCGTCATCGCCGAGGCCTGCCCGTTCGGGGCCAGCGCACGCACACCAATGCCCGCACCCGCAAGGGTCCCAAGCGCACCGTCGGTGGGCTCAAGAAGAAGCTGAAGAAGTAGGGACACCGTCATGGCACAGCAGCGCAAGCAGGCTAGTGGCAAGGGCGCCCGGCGCACCCGCAAGAAGGAACGGCGCCAGGTGTCCTACGGCCAAGCGCACATCAAGAGCTCGTTCAACAACACCATGGTCACCATCACCGACCAGACGGGCAACGTGCTGTCGTGGGCCTCGTCGGGCAACGTCGGCTTCAAGGGCAGCCGCAAGTCCACGCCGTACGCCGCACAACTCGCCGCCGAGCAGGCCGCTCGCCGCGCCGCCGAGTACGGCGTGCGCAAGGTGGACGTGTACGTCAAGGGCCCTGGCTCCGGCCGCGAGACAGCGATCCGCTCTCTGCAGGCCAACGGCCTGGAGGTCGCTGCCATCAAGGACGTCACCCCCATCCCCCACAACGGTTGCCGCCCCCCCAAGCGGCGCCGCGTCTGAGTCGCAGAGGAAGCTGAATGGCTCGCTACACCGGTCCTGACTGCAAGCTGTGCCGCCGTGAACGGCAGAAGCTGTACCTGAAGGGCACCCGCTGCGAGGGTCCCAAGTGCGCGATCGAGAAGCGCCCTTACCCACCGGGTGAGCACGGCCGTGGCCGGATCCGCGAGAGCGAGTACCTGCTGCAGCTGCGAGAGAAGCAGAAGGCTCGCCGCATCTACGGCGTGCTGGAAAAGCAGTTCCGCAACTACTACCAGGAGGCCACGCGCTCCAAGGGGCAGACCGGCACGACCCTGCTCGTGCTGCTCGAGCGCCGCCTGGACAACGTCGTTTACCGCGGTGGGCTGGCGCGTTCCCGTGACGAGGCCCGCCAGCTGGTGCGCCACCGCCACTTCCAGGTCAACGGCCGGACCGTGAACATCCCCAGCTACCAGGTCCGTGTCGGCGACGTCGTGACGGTTCGCGAGCGCGCCCGCAACATGGTGCCGATCCTGGGATCACTGGAGCTCATCGGGGGCAAGCAGATCCCCGCATGGGTTTCCACCGATACGACGAAGCTGCAGATCAGCGTGCTGGATCTGCCGCAGCGGGGGCAGATCGACGTGCCGGTTCAAGAACAGCTCATCGTCGAGCTCTACTCGAAGTAGTGGCTGGTCGGTCTTGCCCAAAGCCCCCCACCCGCCGCCGATTGCCGCCCAACGATTCGCAAGACCGCCAACACCCGCCGCATGACGTTGCAACACCGCTAGGAGGCGAAAGACTACGTGCTGATTGTTCAGCGCCCCACCATTTCAGAAGACATTTCGACCGAGGGGACTCGGGCGGCGTTCAGCATCGAACCGCTTGAGCCGGGGTTTGGTTACACCCTCGGCAACAGCCTGCGCCGCACCCTGCTGTCGTCCATCCCCGGCGCTGCCGTGACCAGTGTGCGCATCGAAGGCGTGCTGCACGAGTTCAGCTCGATTGACGGGGTGAAGGAGGACGTCACCGACGTCATCCTCAACCTCAAGGACCTGGTGCTGCGCTGCACCAGTGAGCAGCCCGTCGAGATCTTCCTCGGCGGTGAGGGACCGGGTGAGATCACCGCGGACTTCATCACCGCGCCAAGCGACGTTGACATCCTCAACCGCGACCTGCACATCGCGACGCTGAACCGCAAGGGCCGCGTCGAGATGTACCTGACCGTCGAGCAGGGCCGTGGCTACGTGTCTGCCGAGCGCAACAAGCGCGCAGATCAGCCCATCGGGGTCATCCCCATCGACTCCATCTACTCGCCGGTGCGCCGGGTCACCTACCGCGTCGAACCCACCCGTGTCGAGCAGATGACCAACTACGACCGGCTCATCCTGGACGTGGAGACCGACGGTTCGGTTACCCCGGCTGAAGCCATGGCCAGCGCGGGCGAAACCCTGCGCGACCTGTTCGGCCTGTTCGCCGAGTTCGAGCAGTCCGGTCCAGGAGGCCTGTCCATCGGCGAGGGCCCGGCAGCCGGCCTGCCCAGCTCACCCAACCTCGCCCTGCCGATCGAGGACATGGACCTGTCCGTGCGGTCCTACAACTGCCTCAAGCGCGAGGGGGTCGCCTCCGTTGGCGAGCTGGTGACCAAGACCGAGCAGGATCTGCTCGACATCCGCAACTTCGGGCAGAAGTCGATCGAAGAAGTGAAGCAGAAGCTGCAGGAGATGGGCCTGAGCTTGGCGGACTACGGCGGTTATTCGGCCTAGCTGTGCTCCGCGTTTAGGGCGGGCCACATCGCCTTGAGGACCCGCGAGCCCGCCCACCCTCCAAGGTGACGGGCCGGCACCGGACTCCGGGCCGCTCGACCCGCCCGCCCTCCAAGGCCCTCCGTCCGGTGCCGACCGGCCCTCCGCTCAACCGCAGACAAGGAAGTAGGTAACAGGGATGCCGCAGCCGAGGAAGGGTGCGAGGTTTGGGGGGGCTCCGGCCCACCACAACATGATGATGGCCAATCTGGCCACCGAGTTGATTCGTCATGGGCGGATCCGTACGACGTTGGCGAAGGCCAAGACGGTGCAGCCGTTGGCCGAGCGGATGATCACGTTCGGCAAGCGGGGGGATGTGGCGGCACGCCGGCAGGTGCTGCGGGTGATCCGCGATCGTGATGTGGTCCACAAGCTGTTCAGCGACGTGGGACCGGCGTTCGCGCAACGCAACGGTGGCTACACCAGGGTGCTGCGACTCGGCCCGCGCAAGGGCGACGCCGCCGAGATGGCCTTCATCGAGCTCGTCGAGGGTGTGACCGTGCGGGGCGACGGTGACCTGGCCGAGCAGCCGCGCCGTCGCTGGAGCCTGCGCCGCCGCCGTGGTAGCACGCTGTCGACCACGGCGCGCGAGTCCGCCGAGGACCGCCAGGCAGCCGTCGACCGGGGTGAGGACCTGGAAGTCGTTGACGACGAGGAAGACGTTGCCGTCGACGTACCGGTGGCGACTGGCACCGGCACCGACACCGGGACCGGCACCGGCGCTGACAGCGACCAAGCCGACCCCGCAGAGGTGGAGGCCAGGTTGGCCGCCGACGACGAGGCGCTCGACGAGGTCGAGGAGGTCGTCACCGATCCCGACCTGGACGCCGACCAGAAGGTCGGGGCCGTGGAGGACATCGTCGAGGAGCGCGAGGACCGTTCGGACGAGGACCGGTAGACGTCGCGGTCCCGGTCAGGGTCCGCATCGACCTCGCCTACGACGGGGCGGGGTTCGCCGGCTTCGCCCGGCAACGCCAGCAGCGCACCGTCCAGGGCGTTGTCGAGGAGGCTCTGGCACGCCTGTGCGGCACGCCGGTCAGCACCGTGGGGGCCGGCCGGACTGACCGCGGCGTGCACGCCGCGCTGCAGGTCATGCACTGCGACGTCCCAGCCAGCGCCCGCCTGCTGCGCGACCTCGAGCGTGCGAGGACGGCGCTGGACAAGCTGTGCGGACCCGAAGTCACGGTGTGGCGTGTCCGCCAGGTCCCGGCGACGTTCGACGCCCGCTTCTCCGCCACGCAACGGCGCTACCGCTACCGCCTCTGCGACGCTACCGCGATGGCCCCGGGATGGCGTCACGACACCTGGCACGTTGGCCCGCCGGCTCTAAACGTCGATGCCATGGCAGCGGCCGGCGCCCACCTACTCGGAGAGCACGACTTCTCCTCGTTCTGCCGGCGCAGCAGTGACCAGCACCTGAACCGCCGCATCGACCGGCTGTTCGTCCGGCGCGAACCCGCGGGCCTTGTCGTCGTGGGCGTCGAGGGAAAGGCGTTCTGCCACCAGATGGTGCGCTCGGTGACCGGGTGCCTGCTGGCTGTCGGCCGCGGGCGGCACCCCTCGGCCTGGGTCGCCGACGTCCTGGCGGCCCGGGATCGCCAATCGGCCGACCAGGTTGCGCCACCCCACGGGCTGACGTTGACCGGCGTGCGGTACGCGTAGCCTGCGTTGGCGAGCGCCACGCCTGGCGTGGTGGCGCGGCAGGAGGGGTCATGGAGTGGGCGGTGCTGCAGGGGCTGTCCGACAAGGATCGCGTGGAAGTGCTGCGGACAGCCCGGCGCCGGCGCTTCTCGCGCAACGAGGTCGTCTTCCACGAGGGCGACCCCGCCGACACCGCGCACCTGCTGGCCAAGGGCCGGGTGTCGGTGACGATCACCACACCGCTGGGCGACAAGGCCATGCTGGCGGTGCTGGGTCCCGGCTCGGTCTTCGGCGAGATGGCGCTGTTGGGCGACGAGCCGGTGCGCAGCGCGACGATCACGGCGCTGGAGGCCGCGGAGACGCTGTCGCTGAGCCGCGAGCAGTTCGAAGGGCTGCGCCGCGAGCATCGCACCACCGACGGTTTCCTGGTGCAGGCGTTCGCGGGCGCGGTGCGGGATATGTCGCAACGCCTCCTGGAGGCGCTGTATGTGCCTGCCGACACGCGGATCGTCCGCCGGGTGCAGCAGTTGGCCACTGAGTACGGCGACGGGCGGCCCGAGACGGTGATCCCATTGACGCAGGAGGCCCTGGCGTCGATGGCCGGTACCGCCCGCCCCACCGCCAACCGCGTACTGCGTGCGCTGGAGTCCGACCGGCTCATTCGCGTCGGCCGGGGGCGAATCACGGTGCTGGATGCCGACGGACTGCGCCACCGAGCCCGCTAGATCTGCCGGCACGTCGGATCCCTTGAGGAGGGGCCATGCGCATCTCTACTACGCTGAATATTGATGTTGTAGTAGTTTCTTGGTATGGCTCGAACGAACGACCGCGGCGCGGACATGATCGACGTGCGATGCGCAGCTGCTCTCGTGCGGCGTCACCCCGAAACGGTTCGGCGATGGGTGTGGTCGGGACGCCTGGCCGCCCAACGCCAGGGCAATCGCTTGCTCATGGCGCGCGGATGTCGAGGCGTTGGCAACCAGCGAGGGGAGGGCTGTAACGAGCCTCGGTGAGTGGGCCGATCGTGCCCGTCAGCTGCACGACGAGGCGGTGGGAGTGGGGGTCTCCGGGTCGAGTACGGCGGAGCTCGTGATCGAGGATCGAGCGCGGCGTTCGCGGCCGGGCGAGGCCCGTGCCGGTCGTTGACCCCAGCGTCGTCGTGGACTGGGTTGCTCCGAACGCCGATCCCGGGCTTCCGGCGCTTGCGGCGCTGGCGCGGTTGGCGGCGGACGACGCCGAGCTGCTTGCACCGCGGCTCTTGATGGAGGAGGTCTCGAACGCGCTACTCACCGGCGTTCGCTGACTCGACCCTCCGGCGGAGGCTGGGCGAACTCCACTGGCTGGTCGCTCCAGAACAGATTCTCCGCTAGCTGCCTACTCGAGCGGCCGCAATTCGAGCAACCGATACGCGGTCGGGGATAGGTGCGCAAATTGCGCCGCCTTCGACTCCACGAGCGCTGGGCTGTGTCACGGCGGGCACAGCCAGTGTGGCGCCGCGGGAACGGTCCCCTTGCAGCAGCAGGCGCATGCTGCGGACATGCACATCGAAGCACCGTCGAACATCACACCACCAGCGCCGCGTCCGCGGGGGGCGGGGGCGCCGGCGCCGCGCATCCGCTGCTAAGCCGGTGCGCACGAGGGGCCTACACCCAGTGCGGGAGGGTGTGGGCCCCTCGTTGTGCACTTTTCTGCCGGTAGCGAGAAGCGCCCGTCGCTTCAGGCCGTCGGCGGGACCCAGGCCAGGACGGGGTTGGTGGGGTGAGAGCAGGTTGACCCTTGACGGTCGGAACGCGTAAGCTGGCGGCCTGTGCGGTGAGGCCGTGGTGCTGTGCTGTGCCCACCCGGTCTGCTTCGAGCGAGGCCGCGCGCCGCCCGACCGATCTGTCTTGACCGACCACTCGGACTGCGAGTCTGTTCAATGCGCACGTATTCACCCCGTCCCGGCGACATCGACCGCCGGTGGTATGTCGTCGACGCGCAGGACGCCGTCCTCGGCCGGCTGGCGACGCGCGTCGCCCACATCCTGCGTGGCAAGCACAAGCCGACCTTCGCGCCTCACATGGACATGGGCGACCACGTGATCGTCATCAACGCGGCAGGGATTCGGCTGACGGGTGCGAAGGCAGAGCAGTCGCTGGCCCGGCGGCACTCGGGCTATCCGGGCGGGCTCAAGTCGGTGTCGTTCGGCAACCTGCTCCAGACAAGGCCGGAGCGGCTATTCGAGCAGGCGGTGCGCGGGATGCTGCCTAAGAACACCATCGGCCGAGCGCAGCTACGCAAGTTGAAGGTCTACGCGGGCCCAGAGCATCCGCACGCCGCCCAACAGCCCCAGACGCTGGAGTTCTAGATGGTTGACAAGATCTACACGGGGCGCCGCAAGACGTCGGTAGCCCGGGTCCGCGTCGTCACCGGCAGCGGCCAGTTCAAGCTGAACGGGCGCCCGTTGGTCGACTACTTCCCCATCGGCACGCTGCAGGCCGCGGTCCTCGAGCCGTTCCGCGTCACCGATACCGAAGGCCGCTTCGATGTCATCGCCCGCATCCACGGCGGTGGCGTGGCCGGTCAGGCCGGAGCCCTGCGCCACGGCATCGCCCGTGCCCTGGAAGGCGAGGATCCCGATTGGCGCGCACCGCTGAAGCAGGCTGGCCTGCTCACCCGTGACGCCCGCAAGACCGAGCGCAAGAAGTACGGCCTGAAGAAGGCGCGTAAGGCTCCGCAGTACAGCAAGCGCTAGGCGGTTGTTCGGGACCGATGGGGTCCGTGGCGTCGCCAACGCCGAGCTGACGCCAGAACTTGCGTTATCGCTCGGGCGAGCGGTCGTCCTGACTCTTCGTGAGGAGGGCCGGGGGAGGTCGTCGGCTCGTGGCCGGGCCCGCCCCCATCTCGTCGTCGGACGCGACCCGAGAGCCTCGGGCGAGATGCTCGAGGCCGCGCTCGTCGCCGGCATCACCTCCGCCGGCGGTGACGTCACCAAGGTCGGCCGCCTGCCCACTCCCGGCGTGGCCTACCTGACGCTGCTGTTGGGCGCCGACTCGGGCGCCATGATCTCGGCCAGCCACAACCCCATGGCCGACAACGGCATCAAGTTCTTCGGCTCCAACGGTTACAAGCTCACCGACGCCGAGGAGGTGCGGATCACGGCGCTGGTGCAGTCCGGGGACCCCGACCGGCCCACCGGCGTCGACATCGGTCGCAGCACGCTGCGCGACGACCTGGTGGACCGCTACATTGACCATCTTGTGGCCACGGCCGGCACCGAGCTGAAGGGACTGCAGGTGGTCGTCGACTGCGCCAACGGTGCAGCCTCGGCCGTCGCTCCCGAAGTGCTGCGCCGCCTCGGCTGCCAGGTCACGGCCATTCACGCCGAGCCCGACGGCACCAACATCAACGACCGCTGCGGCTCCAACCACCCCGAGGTCGTGGCCGCGGCGGTGGTCGAGCACGGCGCTGACGTGGGCTTGGCACACGACGGCGACGCTGACCGCCTCGTGGCCGTCGACCATCGCGGCGACGTCGTCGACGGCGATGCGATCCTGGCCATCCTGGCTGAGCGTTTCCACCGCGAGCAGGGCCTGCGGGCTGTCGTCACCACCGTCATGACCAACCTCGGCTTCGTCCAGGCGATGCAAGACCTGGGTCTGCAGGTGGTGCAGACGCCCGTGGGTGACCGCTACGTGCTTGAGGCCATGCGAAAGGCGGGCCATCCCCTCGGCGGCGAGCAGTCAGGGCACCTGATCCTCAGCGATCATGCGACCACCGGGGACGGGATCCTGTCGGCCGTCGGGCTGCTGTCGACCATCGTGCGCTCCGGCCGGCCGCTCGCCGAGCTTGCCACCGTGATGCGGCGGCTGCCGCAGGTCCTGGTCAACGTGCGCGACGTCGACCGGGCGCGCCTCGATCACGCCGAGGTGCTGTGGAAGACCGTCGCGCAGGAGGAGGCCGAGCTGGCCGGCGGCGGGCGCATCCTCGTGCGGGCGTCGGGCACTGAACCGCTGGTGCGGATCATGGTGGAAGCGGACAGCGAGCCACGCGCCCGCCAGATCGCCGAGCGGCTGGCCGCCGTCGCGGCCGAGGAACTGCGCGCCAGCTAGAAGGGCGGCAAGCTCGGTCGCTAGCAGAAGTCACGGGTAGAAAGCTCATCGAAACCTGATACCTCAGTGATAGAGTGAGGTTAAGTAAGTCGCTGAGGTATACGGATGAACCGAACGCATACGCCCACGGCAAAGGGAAGCCGGCGAGCCGAGGAGATGGTGCTCGGCGTGTTGCCTCGCTCGGTCAAGGCCCACGTTGCCAAGCGAAGTTCCGAAGCGAATCTCATCGTTGGCAACCAGTTGCTGCGGATTGAGTGGCTGAGCGAGGGAAGTCTAGGCGGCGTACGCCGCTTTCTGGCTAGCCAACGCGCCAGTCCCGACATCGTCGTGACTCGTCTGTTGTCGCCGGGCGCTCGCGAGGCGCTGTCGGATGCGGGCATCGGATGGGTCGATGAGACGGGCGCCGCCGAGATCGCCGTCGGGTCGATCGTCGTCTCGCGTACTGGCCGGCCGCCGAAGCCCGTCGCCCCCCGGAACCGTTGGACGCCGGCAGTGATCGCTGTCGCTGAAGCACTGCTCTGTGGGACGAGGGCGACTGTCGCGGCAACGGGAGTGGTGACCGGGCTCTCGGCAGGGACTTGCACGAATGCCCTTCGTATTCTCAGCAGCCTTGGGCTTCTCGAGGCCGACGCCGAGCGGGGTCGCAGGTCAGCCCGTCGCGTTTCAGACCAAGATCGACTTCTCGCCGCGTACGCCCGGGCGGTCGAGACTCTGCCAGCGCCGATCACCTTGGAGGTCGGGGTAGCCTGGCGCGATCCTGTTGCAGGCTTGGTGGAGACGGGCAGCAAGTGGAGCAAGGTGAAGGTGAGGTGGGCGTCGACCGGAGCCGCTGCTGCCTCGATCATTGCCCCGTACCTCACGACGGTCATGTCCACCGAGGTCTACGTCGAGGCCGATACCATCGTGGGCCTTGCAGCGATCGCGGCCGGTGCAGGCCTGCGGCCGATTGACGGCGGTCGACTGACGCTTCGACGCTTTCCCACAGTCACGGTCTCGAGACTGGCCGAGGAGGTCGATGGGCTCCAGGTTGCTCCGTGGCCCCGTGTCTACGTAGACCTTCGCCGTTCGGGAGTCCGAGGTGAGGAGGCCGCTGAGCATCTCCGCGAGGTGGTCCGTGCCCGGTGACGGCCCGCGCAGCCGCGCGGCTGCGCGGGGCCGCCGAGCGTGCGCTCATCCGTGTGGTGCATCACTACGGGTCCCGTCCCGAGTTCGTCCTGCTCGGTGGTCTCGTCCCCGAGTTGCGTTGTTCCTGCACATCTTTTCAGCATGCCGGCACCACCGACGTCGATGTCCAGGTGGACCTCGAGATCGCCTGCGGATCCGTCAACACCACAAGGCTCGAGCAGGCGCTACGCAACGCCGAGTTCGAACCAGACAGCCAGCGAGTCTGGCGGTGGACCGCCACCAGTTCCGCCCCAGGTACAGTCGTGAAGTTCGAAATGCTGGCTGACCTCGGCAATGTGCCCGCTGAGGCGACGGTGAAGTTTGATGGCTGCGATCAACTCGGTGCCGTGAATCTTCGCGGCACCGGGTTCGCCTCTCGCGATGTCGAGGTCCGTGAGCCCAGGACCCGAGTCGGCGGCGTCGAACACGTCGCTGAAGTGAATGTGACCGCGCTCGCCGGGTTCTTGCTCGCCAAGTGCGCGGCTGCACGGTCGCGCCGGAAACCCAAGGACTGGTACGACATCGCCTTCGTTCTGCTGCACAACGATGCGGGCGGCCCGAACGACGCGGCTCAAGCGGTGCTCGACCAGTTTGGCGACGAGCTCGCAGGAGTCCGAGCCGGCTGTCGGTCCAGGCTAGCGGTGTCGTTGCACGACACGAACGGCGTTCCTCCCCGGGAGGGCGGCTGGCCGCATCGATGGAAGGTTAGAGTCGGGCTGCCGGCTTCAGCTACACGAGCTCGCGCAGCACGTAGCGGATGCCGTCGGGCTCGAGGCGCCCGTAGTCGGTGGTGCGCTCGGCGGGCACCCTGCCCGCCGCGGTGGCGATGCCCCGCAGCGTCTCCGGGTCCTGGCGCACGCCGTGGTCGGAGCCGGCCATCCGAGAGATCGTTTCCTCCATCAACGTCCCGCCGAGGTCGTTGGCGCCCGCGCGCAGCAGGGCCACCGCGCCTTCCAAGCCCACCTTGACCCAGGACAGCTGCACGTTGTCGATCGCACCTTGCAGCACCAGGCGAGCGACGGCGTGCACCCGCAGCACATCGTCGAAGTCCGGCCCGGGCCGGGCCAGGCCGGCCAGGTAGATCGGCGCCTGGCGGTGGACGAAGGGTAGGGGCACGAACTCGGTGAAGCCGGCGATGCCGCGCTCGAGGTTGCGCTGTTGCAGGCGGCGCAGCAGGTGCAGGTGCGCCGCCCAGTGCCGGGGCTCGTCGACGTGGCCGAACATCATCGTCGACGAGGAGCGGATGCCGAGCCGGTGTGCGGCCGTGACCACCTCGACCCACGCGTCGGCGGGCAGCTTGCCCTTGGTCAGCACCCAGCGGACCTCGTCGTCGAGGATCTCGGCGGCGGTGCCGGGGATGGTGTCCAGCCCCGCGGCCTTCGCCTCGGTGAGGAACTCGGTGACGCTGACGCCCAGCCGCGACGCGCCATTGGCGACCTCCATGGGGCTGAAGGCATGGACGTGCAGGTCTGGCACCCGCCGCTTGACCGCCCGGACCAGCTCGAAGTAGTAGTCGCCGCCGAGGTCGGGATGGATCCCCCCCTGCATGCAAACCTCGGTGGCACCCTGCCGCCACGCCTCCTCGGCCCGGTCGGCGACCTGCTCCAGCGAGAGGAAGTAGGCGTCGGGATCGTCGCGGCGCTGGGCGAAGGCGCAGAAGCGGCAGCCCGTGTAGCAGATGTTGGTGAAGTTGATGTTGCGGTTCACCACATAGGTGACCAGGTCGCCGACGCGTTCCGCGCGCACCTGGTCGGCGACCTGGCAGAGGGCAGCCAGCTCGGGGCCGGCGCTGTCGAACAGCAGCAGCGCCTCAGCCTCGTCCGGAGCCTGCCCCGCCTCGGCGCGACGCAGGATGCCCGCGACCTGCGGGCGTACCGTGGATCGCGACGCCACCTCGCGCACGCGCCGCCGTGTTCCCAGCGCGTCGGCTGCAATCAGTCCGCTGTCGCCGTACACCGCCTCGGCATCGGCCCGCAATAGCGAGTCCCGCCGCAGCGCTGACGTGCCCTGACCGGCGACCGCGTCATGCCAGCGGGCGTCGTCGCCACTGGGACCGACAAGCTCGTCGGGGTCCTGCCACACCATCGGCATTGGCCGGTGGCCGGCTCGGGCCAAGCCCTCGGCGTCGGCCAGTGCCTGTACCGGTCGTCGCATGCGCCCGGCCAGCCAGGGGTCCGGGCGCCGGACGTACTCGGGATAGACGCACAGCCGCTCGACGAGCCGGTGACCGGTGGCCGCGGTCCGCGACGCCAGCTCGTCGAGCGCCGGCCAGGGCATCTCGGGATTGACGTGGTCGGGCGTGACGGGCAAAACCCCACCCCAGTCGTCGATGCCTGCCCCGACGATCGCCTCGACATCGTCAGGCGACAGGTTGGGCGGTGCCTGCAGGTGCACCTTGGTCGGCAGCACCAGCCGCGCGACGGCGATGGTCGCCAGCAGCTCATCGCGGCTCGGCTCGTCGTGGCGGCGCATGGCGGTGTCGGGCTTGGCCCGGAAGTTCTGGACGATC
>Ga0136619_10000120_pt1 | contig 26529 bp, 21 predicted proteins | sample AntDrymUQ3532106_2_FD_104807 | JGI IMG/M metagenome (GOLD analysis project Ga0136619, IMG submission 104807) | Polar desert sand microbial communities from Dry Valleys, Antarctica - metaG UQ353 (21.06) | ecosystem: Environmental > Terrestrial > Soil > Desert | place: Antarctica: Dry Valley...
CCAGAAAACCGCCGCCGAGCAGGGAGGAGGAACAACCCCGACCGGCGGCGGTGAACTTGGGGCGACCTACCGCCCCCGGTGAGCTGCCCGCCCATGCACAAGCAGCCGACCGGAGGCGGAGATCCTCAGGGCTTAAGCGAAGCTCGGCGTGACCAGCCCGGTGCCGCCGACGGTGGCGATTGCGCTCGGATACCGACCGGCGCTGAAGGCGCTATACCCATAGGCCACCAACCGCACCTGCAAAAGTCGCAGTTGCTGCCGGCTCATCCACCCGCAACTGGCGTGGCATCAGGTCGCTCTCCTCGGTCCACAGGAGTACATCGCTGGCTCGCAGGACGATTATCACGTCCTCGTTGACGCCGGCGCCCAAATTGATCGGCACCCCGGCATCGGCGACCACGTTCAAACCCTGTACCCGACCAACGAAGCCTTCGGCTGCCGGTGGCCCGGCGATTCCTGCGGCGTTGAACGGCCCATTCGCCTCGGGTGACACCAGCGGGCGGCCCGTGGTGTCGAGCGCCGCACAGAACCAGGCCCACCGCCGCGGGTGCATAAGCAACGTGTCCGCGGGGAGGAACCGGTTCGTTGCGACCGTCGAAGCGGCCTGTGCAATCTTGGGCCAAACCTCACCCACCGTTGGGCTGGCGTCGGTGTAGGCCACCGACCCGATCCCGGCCACATTCAGCAGCCCGAGATGCTGGCCGTTTGCCCCGGTACCGGTGATGGCGCCGGCGTCGACCTTCCTCAGATAGTCGGCGGCGAGGTCACCGAAGATCAGTTGATCAATCCCGACCCGATCGACCGCTTGGCGGGAAACGTCTTGAGCGCCGGCGTACGTCCGAATCGGGATCGACAGCAAGGTGTCATCGATGTTGGTCTCCGACACCGCAGCGCCCTCGACGGTCTGAGCCTCGACGCTGGAGCCGGTGGTCAAGCGGGAAACCTCGATCGACATGCCCTGCTCAGGCAAGTTGAGACGACGAATCGCGCTGAGGAACGGGGCACTTGCCCGGGCCAACGGGGCGTACTCGGTGAGCAGGTAGTTGGGGACGTTCAACCCGGCGAAAGCGCCGGTACCAACCGCCCTCGACTCCCACGACTGCGACTGCGACTGGTGCTCGCCGAGGCGGGCCTCGGCGGCCGGGTCATTCCCGAACTTCCTCGCCACCGCGTCCCGGATGAAGCCGCCACCGGCGTAGCCACCGGCGCCGTGCAGCTCGCCGAAGGCGGAAGCCCCTCGGCCACCCTTGAGCGGCGGGTACTGGGCACGGGCCCGGGCGGCTTCGTCCCGGCTGGCCTGCTCGGCGAGCAGGTCCGCCTCGCGGACCCGGGCCGACGCCAACTCGGCGTCGAGGGTCTTGATGGCGTGCTTGGCGTCGCGGAAACTCCGCTCCTCGCCTCCGGTGAGCGACCCATCACCACGGGCTTCGGCGGCGGCGATCAACTTGTCGATGTCGGACTCGTGGCTGGACCGCTGGGCCAGAAGTTCACGGATACGGTCTCGGATTGCGTCGAGCATTTTGCTTTCTCCTCGTCGTCAGAGCGCCCGACCGGGCGCCGATGTCTGAATGTCGACGGGGAGACGCTGCGCGCTCGGTGGGGAGGCTGGGCCGCGTCCCGACTGGGAGGCGCCGGGCGTCCCCGGCCCCGAGGGCTGGGTCGTGTCACCGGTGCTTCCAGCGACGGAAGGTCCGGTGCGGCGGCGGGCGGCAGGCTTGCGCGTGCTCCGCCGGCGCACCGGCTCGTCCGTACTCTGTTGGAAGCAAGCCCACGATACCACGCCGAGAGCGCGAAAACGGACGCAACCTCAGCCGCCGAACCACCTCGAAGAACCGTCGTCGTCGTTGTGGAGGTCGTCGTCCAGCAACGGATCCGGGCGGTACGTGGCCCGTCCCTCGTCGTCGATGTCGAGACCGACGGCGAGGGCGTCGACGCCACAGAGACGCTGGCCGGCCACGCCGACCACGACGTGCCAGGTGTTCTCGGGGCCGAGGCGCTCCACGGCGTACTGAAGGCCCCCGTGCTCGTCGAGGTGGCGGCGCAGCACCTCCCGGGTCGCCTCGGGCTGGGCGTCGACGTGGGTGTCGATGAACGGGCGCAGCCGGTTCAAGATCCGGGTGTCCTGGCTGATGAAGTCGGGGTCGGGGGTGGGCATGGTCGGGTCCTTTCGTTGTTGTCGGATTCAGTCGGTTCGGGTGGTCTGTAGCAGCGCCGTCAGGGCCCGCCTGTAGACGGCCCAGATTGCGGCGTTCAGCGGATCGTTGTCGACCTGCTCAGCCAGGCCCAGAACGGTCTCGACCCTGGCCGCATCGGCGGGGCCGACCCGGTTCATCCGGTACAACTCCACGACGGTGTTCACCGCCGCGAAAACCTGGAGCTCGTACCCCGGGACCGTGGCCGGGCTCCTCGCCGGAGTCCGACGAGCCTCCCGGCGAGCCCGGCGGCACTCGGGGCACGGCGGCTCGCTGGCCCGCTGATGCCGCCGGTAGCCGGCCATCGAACCCGTCGCCGGCTCACCCTGGCGGGATCCTCGGGTCAGCGGTGGAGTGCAGGCGGTGGTCATCTTGTGGTCCTGTTCCCTTCAACTTTCAACGAATAAAAAACACAGGCAGGTGGTGATAGCCGGGCCCCGGTCCCGCTAAAGAATCGCCCGGCCGGGGTCGGAGTCACGGCGAGGTCTCGGAGCCGGCGACCCAACGGACGGTGACGGGCACGCCGAGCAGCTCGCCGGCGATCTCGGCGACGGTGGCTGTCAGGTTCTCGTCGCGGGTCAACCGCTCCAGGTAGAACGGCTGGTCGGCGGGGAGGGCGACGGTGATGCGGTGACCGTCGACCGCTACAGGGTGGCCGGGGCGGACCAGTGACGCCCTGACCGGCCCGGAGCCGGCCTGGACCCGGGCGACCAGGGTGGGCCACAAGGCGGCGACCTCCCCCAGGGTGACCGGCGCCTCCTGGTCGAGGCGGCGCAGCTCCACCATCCACAGCCTCATGCACCAGCGACACTCAGTCGGTGAGGTGGAGTCGACGGGGCGTAGCTCGGTGGTCTGGAACGGTCCGGTACGGCAGAGGGTGAGAAGCCGACCAGGTTGGGTAGCGTCGCCGCTTATGTGGGCCACGCCGTCGGCGTGACTGTGGACCAAGACGAGGTGGGTGCGGGTCGGGGTGGCGAACCACCGCCACCAGACTCCCACGATGGGATCCCGGGTGGTCACTCCTCCACCTCCTCGGCGCCGAGGATCTCCCGGAGCAGGTCGGCGGCGGCGTCGAGCTCGACTTGGCCGCGCCGGAAACGGACCAACGCCTCCTCTTCCTCGACCATGAGAACGGTGCCGTACCGGCCACGGTTGGGGTTCCTTCCAGCCTGCTCGTCCCCCAGGCTGGGAACCAGGTTCCCCCTATAGGGGGGAACCTTGGTTCCCGGTGCCTCCGGTGGGTGGTTCCCGGTGGTTCCCGAGGTGGTTCCGCCGCCAAACGGGTGCGTTTCTGGGGGGTGGTTCCCAGGGTGGTTCCCGGGCTGGAAGGAACTAGTGGTTCCCGGGGTGGTTCCCAACGTAATCGCCTGGTCTCGGCGCCACCGCAGAGCGGCTGCGACTAGTCCGGTTCGAGCACCCGAACCGGCTTCCCGGAGCGTCTTCTCGGCGGCGCGGCGGGAGGCATCGGTCGGCACCCCGAGCCGGTCGAGGGTGGCCGCCAGGTCGGCGGTGCCGCTCGGGTAGGTGCCGGTCGCCATCACGTACCGGAGCGGCGGTCCCTCATCGCGTATCAGGTCGATGACTTCCGGCACCCACCCCATGCGCCGCTTGGTCGCCCGGAGCCGGGTGCCTCCCTCCCGCCGGGTGAGTAGCCACACCACGTCAACGTCGTCCCGCTTGGCCGAGGTGTCACGTTGCCCCTTGGCGGGGTCCTTGCCGGCGTGGTCGAGGCGGACCACGGTGAGCCCGGCGGCCTTGAGTAGCCGGCCTGTGTGGCGGTGGAACGCTCGGATGGTGTCGGCGTCGTTCTCGGCGCCTGCCACCACGTCGGCGGTGGTGTCGATGATGACCAGCTCGGCCTCGCAGGAGTAGGCCAGGTCGAGCAGGACCCGGCCACCTTCGGCGGTGTCGAGCGGGGGCAGGTCGGGGAGCAGCGCATAGTGGAGATGGCTCAGGTCGTCTCCGGGTCCGTACCCCAGCTCGGTGAGCCGGTCGTAGAGGTCGTCCTCGGTCTGCTCAGCGTCGATGTAGAGAACATGAATCGGGGGCCCGGCCGGCTGGTCGAGGAACGGTCGTCCGGTGGCCGCCGCCGCCGCCGCCGCCAGGACCAGTTCGCTTTTGCCTTCGCCGCCGGGGGCGTAGATGGCGACCGCACGTCCTTTGGGGATGAGCGGCGCCTGGACCCATTCCCGTTCGGTGCGGTCCTTGGACCAGAAAGGTGGCCAGTCGATAAGGGCGGGGCGGTCGTCGGCGGTCTCGTCGTCGGGGCCACCGTGGCCGGCGGCGTACCGGGTGAACGGGCTGGCAACGGCGGCGGAGAACTCGGAGCGCGGGAAGGGGTGCCCGGCTTGGGTCTGGTCGATCATCGGCCAGACCATCTTCTCCATGATGAGCAGGGCCTTGTCTCGGGGCACTCCCCAGCTTTGGAGCGCCGAGGCGAGCCTGAACACGCCGTTGCCGCGGCCGGCGGCGAGCGTCGCGGGAACGTCGTCCCAAGGCGACGGGGCCACCGCGGCCGGTGCGGTGAACGCCCCGGGTGTCCCGCCACCTTCGCCTCGGGCCTCCCGGACAAGTGCCGCCAGGGCTTCGCCGGTGGTGTCGTCGGGGCCCTCGTCGGCGAGTGCGTCGAGGTCCGGTGGCCGGCGCCACCGGTACGCCACCAGCTCGCCGGTGACCTTCGAGCGGCGGACGGTGGGTGCGATGAACAGGAACCCGTGGTCGTCGCCGCCGTCGGTGCCGGCCTTCACGTCGATACCAGGGAGCACGTTGTCTTTCGAGCCGACGCCAAGCGGACTTGACGAGAAGATGCTCGCCACCGGAGGGGGTGTCCTGCTCCCCGTATGAATCCGGGCAGATCCCGTCGAGGGCGGCCAGGTCGCCACCGTTTCGAGGGTCGACGTCGGCGCCGTCGAGGCCGTAGCCGGTCACCATGCACAGCGCGTCGCCGGGCCGCCAGGAGTCGACCACCGCCGGATCGGGGGTCGTGTGCTGCCAGCGGTCGGGGAAGGTGAACCCGGTGGCCGCCAGAGGATTCGGCCGGCCCCTGAAGATCGGGATCCCCGCAGCAGCGAGACGGCGGGCGACATCGAGCGCCTCGGCGATCTCGACGGTGCTAACCTTCGGGGGTCGCTGTGGTGGCGATATCGAAGGCTCCGGCCCGGGCTCGTCCCGGGCTGGGTCGCGTCCAGGGGCGGTCATGGCCGCAGCTCGGCGGCAGCCTCGGCGGCCTGCTTGTCGTACCAGGACTCCAGGTCGGAGACCCGCCACAGAATCCGCCGGCCGACCTTCACCCCGAGGGCGCCGGGGGCCATGCCGCGATGATGCTGCGTGTAAAGGGCCTGCCTGGTCGTGCGGAGACGGTCGGCAACTTCGCCGATGGTGAGAAACTCGTGAGGGGCGGGCATCGGGGATCATCCTCCGGGGGGCCGATTCGTTCTGGCCCCCAAGGTGCTACGATTTCCCCACCTTGTCTATAGCAGTAATCACGGTTTCATAGTGGCACCCAAAAACAGTGATTGGGAAGTGACGGTGCGAGGTTCGGTGGGGGTGGCGTTGCGCGCCGGCGGGTGGGTCTACGAATCGGGCGCGACTTCGACGTGGACCCGAGACAACGGGCTCACCGTTGAGGTAGCCATCGCCATCGACCCCACCACCGGCGGGGTGCAGCTCACCTCGTACACGGTCACCGCGCCGGCGGGACAAGGGCTCAATGTCGCCGAGACCCGGTACCCGGTGCTGACGATGGGGCGCCAAACCGCCGAATTCATGGTGTCCGTCAACGATCCGGACCACCCTGAGTTCTTCTACGCCGGGCCGATCCGGACCCGACGCACGACACCCGAGCGGCTCGAACGGGTCGCTGACCTGTACCGTGAAGCGGTCGCCACCGGAGACCCGGTGGCCCGCCACGTCGGCGACGGGATGGGGGTCGGCGTCAAACGGGCCTCGGACCTCATCGCCAAGGCGCGCAAAGCCGGGCTGCTCCCGCCGTCGCCGCCGGGTAGGAAACCGCGCCCCGAGAAGGTGACCTGATGGCCGGGTCCATTCAGCGCATCGACCGCCGGGGCCGACCGTGGCGGGCTCGCTACCGGGTAGCCGGGGTGGAGCGCTCGCGAACGTTCCACCGGAAAGACGACGCGGCACGGTGGCTGCGGGAGGAACTGGTCAAGGTCGACCGCGGCCTGTGGTTCGATCCGGGGGCGGGGGAGGAGACCTACGGGGAATGGTCAGCCCGGTGGCTGGGCCAGCTTCGCGGCGTGAAACCCAAGACGGCGACGGGGTACAGGTCACTTCTCGACTCTCGGATACTCCCCGTGTTCGGGGAGGTGGAGCTTCGGCGTATCACCCACGATCAGGTTCAGGGGTGGATCACAGAGATGAGCGCCGAAGGCCTCTCGGCGTCCCGCATCAGGCAGGCCCGGCAGGTGTTGAGGGCGTCGCTCGAGGTGGCAGTCATCCAAGGCAAGGTTCCCCGGAACCCGGTGGCGGGGGTGAAGATCGACCCCGACCGGCCACGGGTGCAACGCTTCCTGGACGCCACCCAGGTAGCCCGCCTGGTGGCTGCCGCCGAGAACCACCGGGACGGCGCTGGCCTGGTGGTGCTACTTCTTGCTTATTCAGGGCTCCGGTGGGGCGAACTCGTCGCACTCCGGGCATCCAGCATCGACGTGGCCCGGGGGCGGGTCACGGTGGCAGTGTCCGTCACCGAGGTGGCCGGGGAGGGCGTCGTCACCGGCGCACCGAAGAATCATCGCCTCCGGGCCCTGGGGCTGCCCCGGCTGGTCATCGACCCCTTGGCGGCCCACCTCGTCACGGTTGAACCTGACGGGCTGGTGTTCACCACCGCCAAGGGGCGCCACGCCGGCAGCGAGCTACGGGGCGCCGCCTTTCGGTCCCAGGTGTGGCGGCCGGCACTCGCCACCGCCGGACTGGACCCCGATCTACGTATCCACGACCTCCGACACACCGCGGCGTCGTTGATGATCAGCGCCGGGGCCTCCGTGAAAGCGGTCCAAAAAGCACTAGGCCACTCCACGGCGGTGATCACCTTGGACCGCTACTCACACCTCTACGACGAAGACCTCGAAGCCTTAGCGGGTGCGCTCGACGCACGCTTCGGGGATACCGTTGCGGCACCACGGGGGCACACTCACACAGAGGGCACGCGGCAGCAGCCGGTGCCGGTGGGCTGAACCCCAACGGGGACAAGGGGTTCGGGGGTGCCGGGAGGGGGACTCGAACCCCCACGAGCTGTGCTCAACGGATTTTGAGTCCGCCGCGTCTACCGATTCCGCCATCCCGGCAGGAACCGCCATCGTAGAGGGAACCATCGCCCGGCAAAGCACCGCGCCGACGTATTCTCACGGCATGCGCCGTCTGGAGAAGCGGATCTTCACCCTGAACGACGAGATCGCTGCCATGCGGCGTGACGAACGCCTTGCCGCCGAGGAGCTGATCTTCCATCAGCATCTCCACGACGACGCCTTCCGCGACGCCGTCGCCTCGGATCATCCGATGGATCGCGCCGATGCCAGGGAGACCGGCGCAGACGTTGCCCGCTTCGAGCGTCACCTCGAGGAGCTGGCCCGCCAGCGAGCCAAGCTGGAGGCCGAGCGGGATCGCCTCCTGGCCAGGCTGGATCGACAACTTTGAGCGCCTCACTCCGGTAGGCGGGTTCACTCGCTCAAAGTTTGCCGGTTGGGGAGATCTGTCCGACAACTTTGAGCGCCTCACTCCGGTAGGCGGGTTCACTCGCTCAAAGTTTGCAAGTTGGGGAGATCGTGTCGGTCCCGCTTCCTACACTCGGTGCGATGGCCACCCTCGCCCTCCTCGACGGTCACAGCCTCGCCTACCGAGCCTTCTACGCCCTGCCCGCCGACCTGGCGACACCGGCAGGGCAGATCACCAACGCCGTGTTCGGGTTCACCTCGATGCTGATCAAGCTGCTCGGGGACGAACGGCCGGACGCCGTCGCCGTCACCTGGGACGTGAAGGGCCCGCAGTTCCGCAAGGACCTCTACCCGGAGTACAAGGCGCAGCGCGAGGCGCCGCCCGACCTGTTCCGCAGCCAGCTCCCGCTGATCCGCGAGGTGCTGGAGGCGCTCGACATCTCCCAGATCGAGGCGCCGGGGTACGAGGCGGATGACGTGATCGGCACCCTGGTGGGCAAGGCGGGCGCCGAGGGATGGCGGGTGATCGTGGTCACCGGCGACCGCGACGCCTTCCAGCTCATCGATGACAGCACCACCGTGATGTACACCAGGCGGGGGATCTCGGACACGGTGATGGCGGACGCCGCCTGGATCGAGGAGCGGTACGGGATCGCCCCCAAGCAGTACCTCGACTACGCCGCCCTGCGCGGTGACTCCTCCGACAACCTGCCCGGGGTGCCGGGGGTGGGGGAGAAGACGGCGACCAAGCTGGTTGCCCAGCATGGCGATCTCGAGGGGATCTTCGAGCACCTCGACGAGCAGACCCCCCGCATCCGGGCCAACCTCGAGGGGGCCCGCCACCAGGTGTTCCTCAACCGGGAGATCATGACCATGGTCGAGGTCCCCGAGGCGACGTCGGTCGTGCTCGAAGACCTTGTGCTGGGGGAGTGGGATCACGACCGGGTGCGCAAGGTCTTCGACGCCCTCGCCTTCCGCACCCTCTGGGAGCGTCTGGTCGAGTTGGGCGGGCAGGCCGCCGTCGAGACCACCGAGATCGATGTCGAGGTGGCGACGGCGCACACCGCCGCCGACCTGGTCGGGTTGATCCGGGCGGGACGGCTCGCCATCGACGCCGTCCACAGCGGCGGGGAACTCATCGGCGCCACCGCCGCCGCCGGGGAGCTTGCCCGGTTCATTCCCGTCGACAAGCTGGCCATCGTCGCCGAGGCCTTGGGCGCCGACGGCCGGCTGGCCGGTCACGACATCAAGCCGCTGCTCCGCCATTTCCTGGCGGCCGATCTCGAGGCCCCACCCGTCGGATTCGACACCTCCCTTGCCGCGTACCTGGTCAACCCGGGACAACGAGCCCCCGATCTCGAGGAGCTGGCCTACCGCGAGCTGGGTCTCGCCGTCGCTCCGGCCTCGGGGGACGCCGTCGAGGCACAGGTGTCCTTCGACTTCGACGCACCGGCGGACGGATCGTCCGCCATCGAGGCGTCGGCGCGCCGGGCGGTCGCCGTCGCCGCCCTGATCGCTCCGCTCCAGGAGCAGATCGAGGTCCGGGGCGGAGCCGATCTGTACGAGGAGATCGAGCTCCCTCTGATCGGCGTGCTGGCCAGGATGGAGGAGACCGGAATCGGGGTCGACCGCACCACGCTCACCGCCCTCGGGGAGGACCTGAGAAGGCGGCTCGCCGAGCTGGAGACCACCATCCACGCCGCCGCCGGCGAAGCCTTCAACATCAACTCGACCCTCCAGCTCCGTCACGTGCTCTACGAGCAGCTTGGGCTCCCCGTGCTCAAGAAGACGGCCAAGGGCGTGCCCAGCACGGACGCCTCGGTGCTGGAGAAGCTGCGCGACGACTATCCCATGGTCAACGGCCTGCTGCTCTACCGCGAGCTGGAGAAGCTCCGCTCGACCTACGTCGACGCCCTTCTCCCGCTGATCGACCCCGACGGCAGGGTGCGGGGCCGGTTCAACCAGATGGCGGCGGCCACCGGCCGGCTCAGCCAGGAGCAGCCCAACCTGCAGAACATCCCGATCCGCTCCGACGAGGGCAGGGTCATCCGCACCGCCTTCGTCGCCGCACCGGGCCACCGGCTGCTCACCGCCGACTACTCCCAGATCGAGCTGCGCATCCTGGCCCACCTGTCGGGAGACCACGGGCTGGTCGAGGCGTTCCGCAACGGGCTCGACATCCACACCGCCACCGCCGCCAGGGTGGCGGGCAAGGATCCGTCCGAGGTGACCTCCACCGAGCGTCGCCGCGCCAAGGTGATCAACTTCGGGCTCCTCTACGGGATGGAGGCGTACGGCCTGGCCCAGCGGCTCGACATCTCCCGCGAGGAGGCAACCGGCCATGTCGAGGCCTACTTCGAGCAGTTCCCCGACGTCAGGGCCTTCATGCGGGGCATCGTCGACGAGGCCCGGTCCACCGGGTTCACCACCACCCTGCTCGGCAGGCGGCGGTATCTCCCCGAGCTGGCCAGCTCCAACTTCCGCCAGCGTCAGATGGGGGAGCGCATGGCCCTCAACGCCCCCATCCAGCGCTCGGCCGCCGACATCATCAAGAAGGCGATGGTGATGCTCGAGGGTGAGCTGGAGGGTGCGGGGTCGGGCGCCGCCATGCTGCTCCAGATCCACGACGAGCTGGTGCTCGAGGTCCCCGAGGACGAGGTCACCCAGGCCACGTCGGTTACGAGGTCGGTCATGGAAGGGATCGTCCAACTCGACGTGCCGCTGGTGGTCGACACCGCCACCGGGGCCAACCTGGCCGAATGCAAGGAGTGAATGCAAGGAATGACTGCCTCGGTGGGTCGGGCGACCTGTTACCCTTCGCACCGCCCCGTCGGGCCCTCCGCGCACGGTGGCAATTTTCATGTGCTCCAAGGAGTTGATGCTGTCGCATGACGATCGAGAACGAGACGGAAGTCGCCGCCAACGGTACCGAGGCTTCCGGAACCACCCGGGTTGACGAGGCGCGGCAAGCAGCCGCCTCGGAGACCCCCTCGACCGGGGATCTCCCGGTACAAGAGGATCCGGCCGCCCCCGGCGAGCCCGGATCCGTCGCCATGGGAGACCCATCCCTCGATGACGCCCCGGCGCCCGCCGCAGGCGACGACGACGAGGTCGCGCCCGTGGCCACCGCCACGGGGACAGCAGAGGACGCCGCCCCAGCGGGTGACGAGACGCCGGCCGATGACGGCTCGGCCGATGCGATCGCCGCCCCCTCCGATGATGACACCCCCGCCCCCGCCGACGATGAGATCGCGGCCCCCGCCGCTGCCGACGACGACACCGCCGCCCCCGCCGACGATGATCTCGCCGTCGCCACCGAAGACCGTGCGGCCGCGGCCGATGAAGCCCCTTCGGCCGATCATGCCGCCGCCGTCGACACCGACGACGTTGCGGCCGATGACACCGCAATCCCCGCCGATGGCACCGCCGCCGATGACACCGAAAAACTGGTCGAACCGGCTGCGCCGGCGCCCCGTTCCGGCTCGAGCGACATCGAGCGGGGGATGCGTCCCGCCATCACCGCACCAAGGGACATCGGCCACGTCGAGGACGACCTGTCCGCTGACGACTTTGCCGAGGCCGTCGATCGCACCGTGTTCGAGTTCCGCGAGGGCGACATCGTCGCCGGCCGAGTGGTCAGGGTCGATCCCGACGAGGTGCTGATCGACATCGGCTACAAGTCCGAAGGGGTCGTCCCGGCCAACGAGCTCTCCATCCGCAACACCGCCAACCCTGCGGACGTGGTGTCCGTCGGCGACGAGATCGAGGCCCTGGTGTTGCAGAAGGAGGACGAGACCGGCCGGCTCGTGCTCTCCAAGAAGCGGGCCCAGTACGAGCGTGCCTGGGGCCGCATCGAGCAGGTGATGAACCAGGGCGGGACCGTCACCGGTCCCGTCATCGAGGTGGTGAAGGGCGGCCTGATCGTCGATATCGGACTGCGCGGCTTCCTGCCCGCCTCCCTGGTCGACCTGCGCCGGGTGCGCGACCTGTACCCGTTCGTGGGCGAGACCATCGAGGCCAAGGTCATCGAGCTCGACAAGAACCGCAACAACGTCGTGCTCTCCCGCCGCGCCTACCTCGAGGAGGCGCAGGCCGAGCAGCGTCAAGCCTTCCTCGGCGACCTGCAGCCGGGCGACATCCGCGACGGCGTGGTGTCGTCCGTGGTCAACTTCGGCTCGTTCGTCGACCTGGGCGGCATGGACGGGCTGGTCCACGTTTCCGAGCTCTCCTGGCAGCACGTCTCGCACCCCAGCGAGATCGTCAACGTCGGCGACAAGGTGCAGGTCAAGGTGCTCGAGGTCGACCGGGACCGGGAGCGCATCTCGCTCTCCATCCGCCAGACCAGGGAGGATCCGTGGGACCGCTTCGCCCGCGAGGTCACGGCCGGTTCCGTCGTCGACGGCGCGGTCACCAAGACCGTGCCCTTCGGCGCCTTCGTCTCCGTCAGCGACGGGGTCGAGGGTCTGGTCCATGTCTCGGAGATCGCGGTCGAGCACGTGGCCAGCCCCGAGCTCGAGCTGTCGATAGGCCAGCCGGTGCGGGTCAAGGTGACCGAGATCGACATGGACCGGCGCCGGGTCAGCCTGTCGATCAAGCAGGCCCTCCCCGAGTGGGAGGAGCGCTCGCAGTGGTCTCCCGAGCGGAGCCCGCAGCAGCCCCAGCAGCAGCCGCCGAGCCGACCGCCGCGTCCCAGCCGTCGGGAGTTCCAGCGCGAGGAGGAGGAAGTGGCAACCCCGTCGGCGCCCTCCTTCAATGCGGACGCCTCGCTCGAGGCCATCCTGCAGGAGCTCAAGGAACGCGGCATCGGGCGAAAGTAGGCGACATCACCTACGCTATGGCCTCGTCCGGTAACCGGGATCGTCCCGAGGGTGCTCCCGCATCCCGGTCCGCTCCGACCATGCTGCAAGGGGGGATGGAATGAGCCGGCGCACCGTCGTGCTCGCCGTGGCGCTGCTCCTGGCCGGGGTCGCCGCCTTCTCCGTTTGGCGCTACCTGGCCTCCGTCGAGAGCCAGGTGAAGGGCGACCTCGAGGAGGTGGTGGTGTTTCGGGCCACCACGCTGATCGAGCCCGGCATCACGGGCGCCGAGGCGGCCTCGTCGATCGAGCAGGCCCAGGCCCTGGTGCGCGACGTCGTCTTCAGCGGGTCGACGATCCTGTGCTCCGGGCCGGTCGACCGCGAGGGCTCGTTGGACCCGACGGTGTGCGAGGCCAACCCCGGCGACCTCAACGCCCTCCTCGCCTCGGGGATCACCGCCGGCCCGATCAGCGCCGGTCAGGTGATCACCGCGGACATGTTCGTCGCCGCCGCCTCGCTCGACCCCAACCGGCTCGCCACCGACGTGCCCCAGGGCAAGATGGCGGTGGCGGTCAGCCCCGGCGAGGTCGGGGCGGTCGGCGGGTTCCTGTCGCCCGGCGACCGGGTCAACGTGCTGGCGACGCTCACCTTCAGCGTCGAGGCGTTGAAGGCGATCCTGGCCAACCCGGAGACCCGGGACCTGCTCCTCCAGGGAGCGATCCTCCCCGGGTTCCTCACCAGCACCGCCACCACCGAGCCCCCCGCCGAGGGCGAGGAGATCCCGACCGAGGCCACCGGGGACGCCCTCGCCCAGTACGTGATGTCGCTCCCCGATTCGGTGACGTTCACCAGGACGATCCTGCAGAACGTCCCGGTGCTCGCCGTCGGCGGCGGCACCGTCAGCAACCCGGGTACCACGGACTCCACCGTCGCCGGTGGCGAGCTGTCCGTGGTGCTCGAGGTCCTGCCCGCCGAGGCCGAGATGCTCGAGTTCGCCAGGCAGAACGGGGTCATCGGTCTGTCGCTGCTCCCGGCCGGTGAGGAGTACACCGAGCTCGACCTGCGCGGCGCCACCATCGACGACGTCACCGAGTTCGCCGAGCGGCTGGTTGCGCTCCTGGAGGCCGCCAATGCCGGTTGACGGATCCTGGTCGGTGTTGATCATCGACGGTGAGTCCGGGTTCGTCGACGACACCAAGGGCCTGCTGGCCGGGCACACCGTGTTCTCGGCCCGCAACATGAGCGACGCCCAGCGGCGCATGGTCGAGGAGAGCATCGACGTTGCCATCGCCGGCCCCAGCTTCGGCCGCACCGACAACGTCAGGGAGATCTCCAACCTGTTCGATCTGCGGCCCAACCTCCCCGTCGTCCTCGCCAGTGACGAGATGACCACCGACCTGCTCCGCACCGCCATGCGGCTCGGGATCAAGGATGTGCTGGAGACCCCGCTCACCCAGGAGAAGCTGCGGGACTCGCTCGGGCTGCTCTACCAGCATCACCGCGACGAGGGCCCCACCCCGGACTGGAAGCCGAGGATCGGCAAGGTGGTCACCATCATGTCGCCCAAGGGCGGCGCCGGGAAGACCGTGGTCGCATCCAACGTGGCGGTGAGCCTGGCCGAGTGGGCCGGGCCCGAGCAGGTGGTGGTGATGGACGCCGATCTCCAGTTTGGCGACATCTGCATCACCCTCCAGGTCGACCCCAAGCACACCCTGGTCGACGTCGCCCGCGACATCGAGAAGCTGGACGAGGAGCTGCTGGGCAGCCTGCTCTCCCGCCACTCCAGCGGGCTGAAGGTGCTGGCGGCGCCGCTCGAGCCCGCCCTGGCGGACGAGGTGTCCACCCCGGTCGTGGTGCGGACCATCGGGATGCTGCGCAGGATGTTCGAGTACATCGTGATCGACACCGCCCCGTTCCTCGACGAACCGGTGCTGTCGATCCTGGAGCGCAGCGACACCGTGCTGCTGGTGGTGGACATGGACCTCCCCAGCGTCAAGAACGCCAAGCTGGCGCTCGACACGCTCCGACTGATCAAGTTCCCCTTCGAGAAGATCCGCCTGGTGCTCAACCGCAACAACTCCAAGGCCCGGCTCGACGTGCCCGAGCTGGAGCGCTCGCTGGGGCTGCGGGTCGAGGCGTCCATCGTCTCCGACAAGCTGGTGCCCCGTGCCGTCAACGAGGGTGTGCCCGTTGTCCAGCTCAATCCCCGGTCGCGGGTGGCGCGCGACTTCCGCAACGTCGCCCGTCTCGTTTACGACGGTGATGCGGCCGGCGGTGAGGGGCCGGACGGCATGCTCCGCCGCCGCGGGAGGTAGTCCATGACGCTCGGCGACAGGGTCAAGGCGGCCCGCGATGCGGGCAGGACCATCGAGGGTCAGCGGCTCGAGGCACGCCAGGATCTGCGCCGCAGGCTCCATTACAAGGTGGTCGAGGGTCTCGGCCCCACCCTGTACGACCGGCACATCTCGGACGGCGAGCTCAAGACCAGGGTCATGGAGATGCTGGAGTGGGCCTTCGACCAGGAGGAGTCGGTCCCGCTGGCCCGCTCCGACCGGGTCGTGCTGCTCCAGGAGATCGCAGACGACGTCCTCGGCTACGGTCCCATCGACCCCTTCCTGGCCGACCCCGACGTCACCGAGGTCATGGTCAACGGGCCCCAGCAGGTGTGGGTGGAGCGGGCCGGCATCCTCCACCTCACCAACACCCGGTTCGTCGACGGCACCCACGTGGAGCGGATCATCGAGAAGATCGTCGGCCAGGTGGGGCGGCGCATCGACGAGTCCAATCCCATGGTCGACGCCCGTCTCCCCGACGGCTCCCGGGTCAACGCCGTCATCCACCCCCTCGCCATCGGCGGGCCGTTCCTGACCATCCGCAAGTTCGCCGTCGAGCCGTTCACCGTCGACGACATGATCGAGAACGGGACCATGACCAGCCAGGTGGCCGGGCTGCTCAGGCGGTGCGTCCAGGGGCGGATCAACATCATCGTCAGCGGATCCACCGGATCGGGGAAGACCACCATGCTCAACGTGGTCTCCAGCTTCATCCCGGACAACGAGCGCATCGTCACCATCGAGGACGCCGCCGAGCTCCAGCTCAACCAGCTCCACGTGCTGTCGATGGAACAACGCCCCGCCAACCTCGAGGGTAAGGGCGAGGTGGCGATCCGCGATCTGGTGCGCAACGCCCTGCGGATGCGCCCCGACCGGATCATCGTCGGCGAGGCCAGGGGCGGCGAGGCCCTCGACATGCTCCAGGCGATGAACACCGGTCACGACGGCTCGCTGACCACCATCCACTCCAACTCGCCCCGCGACACGCTGAGCCGCATCGAGACCATGGTGCTGATGGCGGGCATGGACCTGCCCATCCGGGCGGTGCGGGAGCAGATCTCGTCTGCGGTCGACCTGGTCGTCCATCTGCACCGTCTGCGCGACGGCAGCAGGCACATCACCCACATCACCGAGGTGGTGGGGATGGAGGCCGAGGTGGTCACCACCAACGACCTGTTCCGGTTCGACTACGGCATGGGCATCGACGAGGACGGCCGGTTCCTGGGCAGGCTCAAAGCCACCGGGTTCCGCCCCCACTTCGTGGAGCGCCTCGAGGAGCAGGGGATCAAGCTGGCCCCCGACCTGTTCGAGCCCGAGCCTTTCCAGGCACGCCCCCGATGAGCGGCGGCGGTGTCGTCAGCTTGGCCGCAACGCTGGCCCGCGACATCGGTATCGGCGGGCGCGGCTTCGTCGTCGTCGCCGTCCTGTGCGGGGCGGCGGCGATCTTCCTGCTGCTCTACCTGGTGCTGAGCGGACGGTCGGTCGAGACCGACCTCGAGAGCCGGCTGTCGGCGTACGGCGAGAAGGAGGAGGCGACGAGCTGGCTGGGCAGGATCCGCCTGCTGCGCCGGTTCGCCGTCAGCGCCGAGCAGATGGCGGAGCGGCGCGGGTTCCTCGCCCAGATCGAGACCGCCCTGGACCAGGCCAACCTCAAACTGCGCCCGGGCGAGGCGATGGCGGGGCTGCTGGTGATCGCCTTCTTGGTCGGGACCGTCGGCCTGATCCTCACCGGGAGGCCGCTCACCGCCCTGGTCCTCGCCGTGGTCGCCGTCGTGGTCGCCGCCTACCTGGTCTCCGCCACCGCCTCCCGGCAGCGGCGCCGCTTCGAGGAGCAGCTCCCCGACACCCTCGGGTTGCTCGCCACCTCGCTGCGGGCCGGGTACTCGATGCTCCAGGCGCTTGACACCGTGGCCCAGGAGGCCCCGGACCCCACCGCCCGCGAGTTCTCCCGGGTGCTCAACGAGATCAGGCTGGGCCGTTCGGTGGCGGAGGCGTTGCAGGACTCGGCGCTGCGGATGGACTCGGTCGATTTCGACTGGGTGGTGCTCGCCTTCACCATCCAGCGCGAGGTGGGGGGCAACCTGGCCGAGGTGCTCGACACCGCAGCCCAGACCATGCTGTCCCGCACCAGGATGCGGCGCGAGATCCGGGCGCTGACCGCCGAGGGCCGGATCTCGGCACTGGTGCTGGGGTCGATGCCGCTCCTGGTGGCCGGGTTCCTGTTCCTCGTGAACCCCGACTACCTCACCCCGTTGCTGGAGAGCACGCTCGGGGTTACCGCCCTGGTCTTCGCCGGGCTCCTGCTCGTCGCCGGGCTCTTCTGGATGTCCCGCATCGTCAAGGCGGAGATCTGATGGAATGGACCGCACCCGTCGCCGTCGGCGCCACCGCCCTCGCCGTCGCCTACATCGCCTTCGTCGGGGGTCTGGCACTGCAGCGGACCCACGACGCCTCGACCCGCCGCATGGTCGGGCTGGGGGGTGCCGCCGAGGTGGGCAGCGGCTCGTTCTCCGACCGGGTGCTGGCCCCCGCCGGACGCCGCATCGGCGCCCTGGGGTTGCGGTTCACCCCGCAGGCGTGGTCCGACCGCACCAGGCGCCGCCTGGTCAGGGCCGCCTGGTACCCCGACATCGACGAGACCTCGTGGGCGGCGATCAAGGTGGTCACCTTCCTGGGGTGCGCCCTGATCTTTGTGGTGTGCGCCCTGTTCCTCGAGGGGGTCACCTTCGGGCTGGTGTTCGTGATCCTGGCGCTGATCGCTACCGTCGGCCCCGACCAAATGCTGAAGCGGAGGGTGGAGGAGCGGGTGAGCGCCATCGAGCGCGACCTGCCCGACATCATCGACCTGATGGTGATCTCCATCGAGGCCGGTCTCGGCTTCGACTCCGCCCTCGACCGGGTGGTGCGGCATGTGCCGGGCGAGCTGTCCAACGAGTTCTCCCGGATGCTCCAGGAGACCAGGGTGGGGGTGAGCAGGGGGGAGGCGATGCGCAACCTGTCCAAGCGCACCGACGTCGACGATCTCAACTCGTTCGTGCTCGCCCTCAACCAGGCGGACGTGTTCGGGGTCAGCGTGGGGCGGATGCTGCGGGTGCAGTCCGAGGAGATGCGGATCAGGCGCCGGCAACGGGCCCAGGAGAAGGCGTTCGCCGCCCCGGTGAAGATGGTGTTCCCGCTGGTGCTGTGCGTGTTCCCTGCGCTGTTCGTCGTGCTGCTGGGCCCGGCGGCGATCAGCATCGCCAACAACCTGCTCGGCGGATAGCCCGGCTCCGCAGTCCCCGGCGCGATTCAGGGGTCCGGGGGCCCTTGAACAGCGGGACTACGTGATCAGCCGCCGACCTGGTTGGCGATGTCGTTGAACTCGGCGTTGGTGGAAATGCCAAGGGCACGGATGCCGACGATCGCCACCAGGGCGATCAGGGCGACCAACAGTGCGTACTCCACCAGGCTCGCACCCCGCTCGTCATCGACGACGACGAAGGTCTTGGCGGCTACGTAGAGCCGCAGAATAGCATCAGACATGATTCCCCACCTCCTCGCTCGACCGATGCACGGGTCAACTGTACTCCGTCCCGGGGCTACCGGGATGGGCCTGGCGACCCATCTGCCGCGCCCAGTCGGCGTGGTGGTCAGCGGGGCTGGTCGCGGTGCAGCCCCAGCCTGATCGCCTCCACCGCCGCCTGGGCCCGGTCCGACACCGCCAGCTTCTCGTAGATGTTGGCCAGGTGGTTCTTCACCGTCTTCTGCGAGATGTAGAGCTGGTCGGCCAGCTCGTCGGTGGCGCTCACCCCCGAGGCGAGCAGCCTGAGGATCTCCCGCTCCCTGGTGGTGAGCGAGGCGGCCCCGGCGTCGAGCTGGGGAGAGCGGTGCCGGTCGAGCACCTCGTCGATCTGGTCCGGGTCGAGCATGGTCTCGCCGCCGGCGGCGGCCCGCACCGCCGCCGCCAGGTCGGGGAGCGGGGTCGCCTTGGACAGGAAGCCGACCGCACCCGCCGCCTTGGCCTGGCGGCGCTCGGCCTCACCGGTGTGCATGGTCACCACCACGGCGGGGATGTCGCCGGGCAGCTCGCGCAGGGCGGCGATCCCGGACACCTGCGGCATCTCGATGTCGACCAGCAGCACGTCGGGCCGGTGCCGTCGCACCGCCTCGATCAGCTCGGTCCCGTCGGCGGCGGTGGAGACGACGCGGATGTCGGGGATGCTGTTGAGGGCCTCTGCCAGGCTCTCCAGCATCAGACGGTGGTCGTCGGCGATGACGATGTCGATCACTTCGGGGTGGTCACGGTGGAGCCCCACGTTACCGTCACCCGGGTGCCCGCACCGGGGCGCGAGGACACGGTGAGGTCGCCTCCGATGGCGGCGGCCCGTTCCTGCATCCCGATCAGCCCGAAGTGGCCGGCGTATGCCAGGTGGGGGTCGAACCCCAAGCCGTCGTCGGAGACCATCAGCCGGCCGCGATCACCGTCGACCTCCCCCTCGATGCGGATCTGTCTCGCCCCGGCGTGGCGGGCGGCGTTGCGCACCGCTTCGACCAGCACCGAGCCCACCTCGGCGGCGGTGGCCCCGTCGGCGGCGCGGCGCTCGTCGATGGAGACCAGGATCCGGGGAGCGTCGTCGCCCAGCTCGGTGACGATGCGGTGGACGTGGTCCATCACCGACGTGGTGTCCGCCCGGCGCAGGGCGGCCACCGTGCCCCGCACCCGCTCCACCAGCGAGGTTATCTCGTTCCTCATCCTGCGGAGCTGTGGGGTGAGAGTGGGGTCGGACCTGGTCTGGACCAGCATGTCCACCACCAGCCCCAGCGAGGCCAGCGCCGGCCCGATGTCGTCGTGGAGCTGGCGCGCCACCCGGTTGCGCTCGTCCTGGACCGAGCGCCGCGCCACCATCCCCAGCAGGTGGATGTTGTCGAAGGCGAGGGCCACCCCGGCCAGGGTGTCGTCGATCTCGGCGGCGTGCTCGGTCAGATCGGCCCCGTTCGACGGCCACAACCGCACCGAGCCGACGGTACGCTCCCCCGAGACCAGCGGGTACTCGGTGGGGCCGATCCCATTGTCGGTGGGGTGCCCCCAGGCGGAGACCGTGCCCAGATCGGGGGTCATCGCCACCTCGCCGCCGATGATGGGGAGCCGGGCGGCTAGGTCGAACAGCGCCACCTCACCTACCGTGGCCGGGCTCAGCTCGCTGGTGCCTGCCACGTGCGCCAGCTCGACCAGCAGGGTGTGGGCCTCCTCGAGCCGGGCCACCCGGGCGGCGGCGAGCTGTGAGGCCGCCTCGGATTCCTGGCGCTGGATGACCAGCATCCGTCTCGCCTGGCTGAAGGCGAGACCTACCAGCAGGAAGAAGGCGACCCCCTGGAACGAGTCGAGAAACGTCAGCCCCTTGATCAGGACGATGGCGAGGTAGCCGAAGCTGGCCATCAGGGCCACCTCGATACCGATGCGGAAACCCATGAAGGCGGCGGCGAAGAAGATCGGCACCGACACCATCAGGGTGTAGCCGGCGTTGGCCCCGTCGGTGAGGTACACCGCCAGCAGGCTGACCACGACCCCGGCGATGGCGAGGATCTCGCCGGGCACCCCGGTGTTGCGCCATCGCCGCGGCACCGTCTGCAGCACCAGCACGTAGCCGCCGGTGGCCACGGCGGCGACCAGGGGCGTCACCCCGGTGCGTGACGAGAGGGCGCTCTGGAACACCGCCATGGCATAGGCGGCCGTCATCAACACCGCCAGGATCCAGTCGAACCTGGTCTCCCACGCGCTCCGTCCCGAACCGGGCATGCCGCCAGGGTACAGTCGCCTGGTGACAGATCTGGGTACCCCGGGGAGCGGCCCGCCGCTGCGCCGGGTGGTGGTGACCGGCCCCATCGGTGCCGGGAAGTCTGCGGTGGCCGGATTGCTGGCCGACCGGGACGCCACCGTGATCGAGGCCGACGCCGTCGGCCACGCCGTGCTCGAGCCGAACGGCGAGGCGTTCGCCGCGGTGGCGGGGCGGTGGCCGTCCGTGGTGGCCGACGGCACGATCGACCGGGCCCGGCTGGCCGCCATCGTCTTCGCCGACCGGGACCAGCTCGCCGCCCTCGAGGCACTGACCCACCCCCACATCGTGGCCCGGATCGAGGCCGCGATCGGTCCCCCCGACGGTGCAGCAGACGGGCTGGTCGCCGTGGAGATGCCACTGCTCGAACCGCCGCTGCGCTGGCACCGGCTGGTGGTGCTCGCCCCCACGTCGATGCGGTTCTGGCGGGCGGTGCGGCGGGGGATGGATCCCGCAGACGTCACCAGGCGGATGCGGCTCCAGCCGGCCGCCGAGGCGTGGCGGGCCGCCGCCGACTCGGTGATCGACAACGACGGCGACATCGCCGCCCTGGCGACCGCGGTCGATCGATGGTGGGCCACCTGGGTGGCCGGGGGCGTCTGGGACGGGGAGGCTGCGGCGGTACCCTGAGCCGGTGCAGCCGTTCGTCCTGAAGTCCGATTTCGCCCCGGCCGGCGACCAGCCTCAGGCGATCGCCCGGCTGGCCGAGGGCATCGCCCGCGGCGACGGCTTCCAGACCCTGCTCGGCATCACCGGGTCGGGGAAGTCGGCGACGGTCGCCTGGGTCGTCGAGCAGGTGCAGAAGCCGACGCTGGTGCTCGCCCCCAACAAGGCGCTGGCTGCCCAGCTCGCCAACGAGTACCGCCAGTTCTTCCCGGACAACCGGGTGGAGTACTTCGTCAGCTACTACGACTACTACCAGCCCGAGGCCTACCTCCCCTCCACCGACACCTACATCGAGAAGGAGTCGACGATCAACGACGAGATCGACCGGCTCCGCCACTCGGCCACGGCGGCGCTGCTCACCAGGCGAGACGTGATCATCGTGGCCTCGGTTTCCGCCATCTACGGGTTGGGGTCGCCCGAGCAGTACCAGGGCCAGTTGCTCCGGCTGGTCAGGGGCGTCCAGCTCCCCATGGACTTCGCGGTGCGCCGCCTGGTCGACATCCAGTACGAGCGCAACGAGATCAACCTGATCCGGGGACGGTTCCGGGTGCGGGGCGACACCCTGGAGGTGTTCCCCACCTACGAGGAGACCGTCTACCGGGTGGAGTACTTCGGCGACGAGGTGGAGCGCATCCTGCAGATGAACCCGCTCACCGGCGAGGTCATCGGCGAGATGTCGGAGCTGTGGGTCCTCCCCGCCACCCACTACGTCACCGACCGGGAGCGGCTGGGGCGGGCGATCGGGACCATCGAGATCGAGCTGGCGGAGCGGCTGGCCGAGCTGGAGCGCCAGGGCAAGCTGCTCGAGGCGCAGCGGCTGCGGATGCGCACCAACTACGACCTGGAGATGATGCGCGAGATCGGCACCTGCGCCGGGATCGAGAACTACTCGCGCCACCTCGACGGCCGGGAGCCGGGGCAGGCCCCGTACACCCTGATCGACTACTTCCCCGACGACTTCCTCACCGTCATCGACGAGAGCCACGTCACCATCCCCCAGATCCACGGCCAGTTCGCCGGTGACCGCAGCCGCAAGGACGTGCTGGTGGAGCACGGCTTCCGGCTCCCCAGCGCCGTCGACAACCGACCCCTCACCTTCGAGGAGTGGTACCAGCGGACCAACCAGACCCTGCTGCTGTCGGCCACCCCGAGCGCATGGGAGATGGAGCACTCCACCCAGGTGGTGGAGCAGATCGTCCGTCCCACCGGGCTGGTCGATCCCGAGATCGTGGTCCGGCCCACCAAGGGCCAGATCGACGATCTTATGGAGGAGGTGCGGGCCCGGGCGGAGAACGACCAGCGGGTGCTGGTGACCACGCTGACCAAGAAGATGGCCGAGGACCTGACCAACTACCTGCTCGAGCTGGGGTTGAAGGCCCGCTACCTGCACAGCGACATCGACACCCTGGAGCGGGTCCAGATCCTGCGTGAGCTGCGGCTGGGGGAGTACGACGTGTTGGTGGGGGTGAACCTGCTGCGCGAGGGGCTCGACCTGCCCGAGGTGTCGCTGGTAGCCATCCTCGACGCCGACAAGGAGGGCTTCCTCCGCTCCGAGACCAGCCTGGTGCAGACCATCGGGCGGGCTGCCCGCAACGTCGACGGTCAGGTGATCATGTACGCCGACGGGGTCACCGAATCGATGCGGCGGGCGATCAGCGAGACCAACCGGCGGCGGGGGATGCAGGTCCGATTCAACCGGGAGCACGGCATCGACCCGCAGACGATCCGCAAGAAGGTGTCCGACATCCTCGAGCTGGTCCAGTCGGGCGACGGCGCCAAGACCAGCCGGCGCAGCCGGGAGCTGACCTCGCGCACCCCGGTCGACCTGTCCCGCGACGACCTGGTCCGGCTGATCCAGAGCCTCGAGGAGGAGATGCACGAGGCCGCCGCCGAGCTTCGCTTCGAGTACGCCGCCCGCCTCCGCGACGAGATCAACGAGCTGAAGCGCGAGCTCCACGAAATCGTCGAATCCGCCCGGTAGGGGGCTGCCGCGTTCTCGGGAGCGAACTTCTCGGGAGCGAACTTCTCGGGAGCGAACTTCTCGGGAGCGAACTTTGAGCGCCTCACACCGTCGAGCAGCGTTACTCGCTCAAAGTTTGGTGGGCCGTCCCTTCTCGCGGCGAACTTTGAGCGCCTCACACCGTCGAGCAGCGTTACTCGCTCAAAGTTTGGTGGGCGGGGGTTCGGGATTCGTGTCACAGGCTGCCGGTACACTCGCCGGACGGCGACCGGGGGCCTGGATTTCAGGTGGCGAGTGACAAGATCTTGGTCAAAGGGGCGCGGGAGCACAACCTGCGCAACATCGATGTGGAGCTGCCGCGCGACCGGCTGATCGTGTTCACCGGGCTGTCGGGGTCGGGCAAGTCGTCGCTCGCCTTCGACACGATCTACGCCGAGGGGCAGCGCCGCTACGTCGAGAGCCTGTCTGCCTACGCCCGGCAGTTTCTCGGCCAGATGGACAAGCCGGCGGTCGACTTCATCGAGGGCCTGTCGCCCGCCATCTCCATCGACCAGAAGACGGCGAGCCGCAACCCGCGGTCGACGGTGGGCACGGTCACCGAGGTCCACGACTACCTCCGCCTGCTGTTCGCCAGGGCCGGGATCCCGCACTGCCCGTTCGACGGGACCCCGGTGGCGCGGCAGACCCCGCAGATGATCGTCGACCAGGTGCTGGCTTTGCCGGAGGGGACCCGCTTCCAGGTGCTGGCCCCGGTGGTGCGGGGGCGGAAGGGTGAGTACGAGGCGTTGCTCAAGGACCTGGCCAAGGAGGGGTTCGCCCGGGCGCGGATCGATGGCGAGGTCCACGACCTCACCGAGGACATCAGGCTCGACCGCTACTTCCAGCACACCATCGAGGTCGTCATCGACCGACTGGTGCGCAAGGATGGGATCGAGCGCCGGCTCACCGACTCGGTGGAGACGGCGCTCGGGCTCACCGACGGGCTCGCCATCGTCGACATCGTCGACGGTCCCACCCTCAGCTTCAGCCAGCACTATGCGTGCGCCGCCTGCGGCCACTCCTTCGAGGAGCTGCAGCCGCGCAACTTCTCGTTCAACAGCCCGTACGGGGCATGCCCGGAGTGCCACGGGCTGGGCACCCGGTTCCAGGTCGACCCGACGCTGATCGTGGGCCAGCCGGGACGCACCATCGCCGAGGGGGCCATTGCCCCGTGGGGCGGCCGCAATCGGATGCGCTACTTCCAGCGACTGCTCGCCTCGGTGGGTGAGGTCGAGGGGTTCGACCTCGACACGCCGTTTGAGGATCTTGCCGAGGCGCAGCGCAGGCTCATCCTGTTCGGCGGGGACGGCAAGCAGACCTTCACCGTCAGCTACCAGAATCGGTTCGGCCGCACCAGGCGCTACCAGGCCGCATACGAGGGCGTGGTCCCGTGGGTGGAGCGCCGCTACCGGGAGGCGGAGTCCGACTCGGCCCGCGAGGCCTATACCGAGTTCATGCGCGAGGTGCCGTGCGACGCCTGCAACGGCGGCCGGCTCAACCCGGTTGCCCTGGCGGTGACCGTGGCCGACCGCAACATCTTCGAGGTCTCCTCGATGCCGCTGCGGGAGACCATCGCCTTCTTCGAGTCGGTCGAGCTTGACGAGCGGGGGAGGGCCATCGCCGCCCCGGTGGTCAAGGAGGTGGTGGCCCGACTCCAGTTCCTGGTCGATGTCGGGCTCGAATACCTGACCCTGATGCGGTCGGCGGCCACCCTGGCCGGTGGTGAGGCACAGCGGATCCGGCTGGCCACCCAGATCGGTTCCGGGCTGGTCGGGGTGCTCTACATCCTGGACGAGCCGTCGATCGGGCTCCACCAGCGGGACAACCACCGGCTGATCGAGACGCTGATCAGGCTGCGCGACCTGGGGAACACCCTGATCGTGGTCGAGCACGATGAGGAGACGATCCGCATCGCCGACCACGTGGTCGACATCGGGCCGGGCGCAGGCGAGCACGGTGGCCAGATCGTGGCCGAAGGCTCGCTTGCGGACATCATCGCCGAGCCCACCTCGATCACGGGCGACTACCTGGCCCGACGCCGCACCATCGCCGTCCCCGAGAAACGGCGTCGTGGGACCGGCGGCTCGATCACCGTGGTCGGCGCCACCGAGAACAACCTGGCCGATATCGACGTCGAGTTTCCGCTGGGCAGGCTGGTCGTGGTCACCGGGGTCTCCGGGTCGGGGAAGTCGAGCCTGGTGGAGGACATCCTGTCCAAGGCGCTCCACAATGCCCTCCACGGCTCGCGGGCCCAGCCGGGGCGGCACCGCAAGCTGACCGGGGTCGAGCAGGTCGACAAGGTGATCAACATCGACCAGTCGCCCATCGGGCGCACCCCCCGCTCCAACCCGGCGACGTACACCAAGGCGTTCGACCGCATCCGCCAGCTCTACGCGGCGACCCCGGACGCCAGGATGCGGGGCTACCAGCCGGGTCGCTTCTCGTTCAACGTGCCCGGCGGGCGCTGCGAGACCTGCAAGGGCGACGGCACCCTCCGCATCGAGATGCACTTCCTTCCCGACGTCTACATCCCGTGCGACACCTGCAAGAGCAGGCGCTACAACCGGGACACGCTCCAGGTGCAGTTCAAGGGGCACTCGATCGCCGACGTGCTCGACATGGCCATCGAGGAGGCGCTGCACTTCTTCGAGAACCAGCCGGGGATCGCCCGGATCATGCAGACGCTGTACGACGTCGGGCTCGGCTACATCCGGCTCGGTCAGCCGGCGCCGACCCTGTCCGGCGGGGAGGCGCAGCGGGTGAAGCTGTCCTCCGAGCTGGGGAAGCGGTCGACCGGGTGCACCTTCTACATCCTGGACGAGCCGACCACCGGGCTGCACTTCGAGGACGTCCGCAAGCTGCTCGAGGTGTTGCAGCGGTTGGTCGACCAGGGCAACACGGTGCTGGTGATCGAGCACAACCTCGACGTGATCAAGACGGCGGACTGGGTCATCGACCTGGGACCCGAGGGCGGGGGAGATGGGGGCAGGGTGATCGCCACCGGCACCCCAGAGGACGTCGCCGCCACCGCAGGCTCGTACACCGGCAAGTTCCTGGCCGC
>Ga0136619_10000121_pt1 | contig 26248 bp, 27 predicted proteins | sample AntDrymUQ3532106_2_FD_104807 | JGI IMG/M metagenome (GOLD analysis project Ga0136619, IMG submission 104807) | Polar desert sand microbial communities from Dry Valleys, Antarctica - metaG UQ353 (21.06) | ecosystem: Environmental > Terrestrial > Soil > Desert | place: Antarctica: Dry Valley...
AACGACTCAATGACCAATGCTGCGGAGGTGGTGCGGCCGCTCCTGCGCGTCCGCCAGGTCCGCGAGTTCACCGATGAGCCTCTTGCGACCGAGGTGCTCGACGCCCTGGCCGATGCCGCGCGGTGGTCCGGATCCAGCACCAACTCGCAGCCGTGGCGCTTCGTGATCGTGCGATCTGCCGACACGCTGCGCGCGATCGCCGTGGCAGGGCTCCCGCAGACGCGCTCGCTGGAGACGGCGACGGCCGCGATTGCCATCGTGCTGCCGGAGGATCCAGGGTCAGGCATCTCGCGCGCCTTCGACGAGGGCCGCGCGGCGGAGAGGATGCTCGTCGCCGCGTCGCTCCTGGGCGTCGGCGCCGGCATCGCCTGGATCCTGCCGAAGGTGCGGCCCACGGTCGCCTCGCTGCTCGCGCTGCCCGATGGCCGCTTCGTCCGCACCATGGTGGCGCTCGGCCACCCGACCGATGCCGCCCGCCGGCCGAAGTCCGCTCACGGCGAGGCGCGCCTGCCTCGCGAGGAGACCGTCTTCAGCGAGACGTGGGGGTCTGCTGCGGCGGACTCGTAACGGCCCCGGGCGGGCAATCCGCCGTCCGTCGCGTCAGCTTGACGCGCCGCAGTATCGGTCCGCCAGCTCGACGATCTCGGACAGCCCGAATGGCTTCTGGAGAATCGCCGACGGCTTGAGCGTGCTCGTCTCGCCGCGCGCGAAGGCCGAGACGATGGCCACCGGGATGTCCGCCAGGCGCGGGTCCGCGAGCATGGCCGCCCGCAGCTCCCAGCCGTTCATGGTGGGCATCATGAGATCCAGGATGGCGAGGCACGGGCGCAGTCCATCGTGCATGGCACGCAGCGCGGCGAGCCCATCGCGCGCGGTGGTAACGGAATAGCCCTCGTCCTCCAGGACTGAGCTGATTGCCTCGACCAGGCTCGGCTCGTCATCGACGACCAGGATCACGGCTGCACTCCCACATCGGTCGTGACCGGCGGGCTCGGGTCGCCGGAGTGAAGCTCAACGAAGAAGGTGCTCCCCCGCCCCTCGCCGTCGCTCTCGGCCCACATGCTACCCCCCAATCGGCTCACGATCTCGCGGCTGACGGCCAACCCCAGTCCAAGGCCGGGAAAGTGTTGCGTGGAGGCATTGTTCGCGCGGTTGAAGGGCTCGAAGATCGACTCGAGTTCGCCGGCTGGAATGCCGATGCCCTGATCCGAGATGCGCAGGAGCGCACGGCCTCCATCGTGGGTCAGGGTTACTTCGACGCGACCCTCACCGGGCGAGTACTTGAGCGCGTTCAGCAGGAGGTTGTCCAGCACCTGGCCGAGCCGTGCCGCGTCCCACTGGCCGACCACCGGGCCCTCCGGCAGTTCCAGCGACAGCCGGCCGGTGGCGGCTGACGCATCCGCGTCGTCCACCGCCTGCCTGACGACGGCCGCCAGGTCGACGGGGCCGCGACGCATGTCCATGGTCCCGTGGGCCAGGCGGCTGACGTCCAGAAGCTCCTCCACGAGGCGCCGAAGCTGATCGACGCCCTGGCCCAGGCGCCGCACGGACGTCTCGATCTTGTCGGCATTCGCGCGCGTCGCAGCGTCCGGATCGTTCCGCAGCCAGCGAGCCAGCAGCTCCCAGTGGCCGTACACCACCGAGAGCGGTGTGCGCAGCTCGTGAGAGGCGACGGCCAGGAATCGATCGCGCATCTCCACGGCGTGCTCCGCGGACCGATACAGCCGCGCGTTCTCGGTCGCCATTGCCGCCCGCCGCGCGATGTCCTCCGCGGTCGCGGTGTCGCCCTCATCGAATGGCGGGCGGTCCGGCCGGCGCACGAGCGACACCGCGCCGATGATCCGCCCGCGAACGCCCAGGGTGGCGACGATGTGCGAGCCGATGCCCAGCTGGGTGAGGAGCGCGAGGTGGCGCGCGTCAACCGCTCGGCGCTCGAGGTCGTTGTGCGTGACGGACTCGCGGATCGTCTTCGCTCCGCCGATTGCCCGGTAGATGGCGTGCGGGGGGTCGGTCCGCTCGTTGGGCGGGTAGCTCGAGCGCAGCTCGGCGATGTGCGCCATCAGCTGCGGCTCCCGGTGGGCGCTCGCCACGGTCTCGAGCGTCTCGTCCTCGCGCCGGAGGTCAACGACGCACCAGTCGGCAAAGGTCGGGACGACGGCATCGGCCACCGTCTGCACGGTGACCTCCGGGTCGAGCGAGGCGGCGAGCTGTTCGCTGACTCCGGCCAGCAGCTCGAAGTGCGCGCGGCTGCGGTCGGCGTCCGCACGAGCCGCGCGCTCCTGCTCCACGAGGCGACCGTCGTTGAGAGCAGCCGACGCCAGGGCGGCAAGGTGGCCGATGGTCTCCGCGACCTCGGGCGGCAGGGGAAGCCGCGAGAAATGGACGATCACGCCGAGAAGCGTCTGACCGGAGAGCAGCGGCAGACACGCGACCGCCTGAAGCCCCTCGCGGGTCACCCACTCCTGGTCGAACTCCGGATCCCCCTCGAGGCCGTTGCGGATGACCGCCTCGCGCGTGCGTGCCACCTGGCCGACCTTGTACCCGTATGTCGCGACGTCGATGCGGGCCCGGCTGCTCTCCGCGGTGCGCGTGGAGAGCCCCGCGCTGGCGGTCAGGACGAGCGTGTTCGTGTCCGCCTCGTACACCCACGCACGCGCCAGCGCCGAGTCGAAGTCGGCGACAAGCATGTCGGTGAGCGTCTGGAGCACGAGGGCCGGGTCGAGCCGCGTCCACAGCTGGGCCGCCGCGACACTGGTTGCCTTGAGGTATCGCAGCACGCGCAGGCCACGCTCGAGCTCCACGCGCTCGCTCAGGTCGCGGATGACGCCCATCACCAGCCGCTCGCCATTCGGCCCGCTGATCTCGGCCAGGTTCAGCTCCACGTCGTGCTCGACGCCATCCGCCCCGCGCGCCGGAAGGCGTATCGGGGTCCCGAACAGCCGTCGCTCCCCGGTAGCGGCGTACCGACCGAAGCCGGTGTCATGCGCCTCGTGCAGGCGCTCGGGCTGGATGGCGTGGAGGTGCTCCCCGATCAGCGACCCCGGCGCCCAGCCCAGCAGCCGTTCCACCGAGGCGTTGGCGTACACGATTCGGGACCGCATATCGGCCACGACGACCGCGTCGGGCATGGCTTCGAGCAGGGCGGCAAAGTCAAAGGGCTGCACGGGGGGGCGAGCCTAGCATCCCGGCACGGCGGGGCGGCATCGGCCTTGCTTACCTGCCTGGCGGAACTCTCAGAAGAGGAAATCGATGGGAAGGATCCTGATCGGTGTCGTCATCGGCATCGTGCTCATCATCTGGCTCCTGGTCTCCTGCGTCGGCGCCATCTTCTAAACGATGCCTAGCGAAGCACTCGCTCCAGCGTCTCGAGGACGTCGCGCTTCCGGTTGATGACGTGCGCGCACCGATGCTGAAGCGGTAGCGCCTTCCTCAGGCCGCGGGCCGCCTCCGCACGATTCGTCTGCTCACCCATGCGCGCCGCCGATGCAACCGATGTGCCGCGGCGCTATGCCTCCCCATCGGCAAGCCGCTCGACGAGCAGTGCCGTCGCCGTCGCGATGCGCGCGAGCGTGTCGTAGTCGAGCGTGTCCGGCGTATCGGTCGGCCGGTGGTAGTTCGGGTTGCGGAAGTTGGCCGTGTTGGTGACCTGGATGGCCGGCAGGCCGGCCTGCCAGAACCGAACGTGGTCGCTGCGCGAGAAGTTCCTCGCGGCCGGCAGGGCGACCAACAGCGGGCCGATGAGGGCGAGGTCGAGCGGATCGCGCACGAGGAGCACGCGGTCGGTGCCGATGGTGGCGGCAAGGCAGCGGGCCCACTCCCGCGCCAGCCCGACCGAACGGCGCCGATACAGCCCGAGGACGGTGTCGCCCGCGTACGCGCGCTCGCGCAGCCGCGCGACCTGCGCCGGGTAGATCTGGTCCAACCCGGGCGGGACCGTCTGGCTGCCCGGCGTGGCGTTCATGTAACCGATGGGATCAAAGACGACGGCAGCCTTGACCTGGTATGTCCGACGCAGCCAGCGAACGAGGTTGCGGGAGCCGATGAGCCCGATCTCCTCGAAGTCCGGAGCGGCCAGGATCACCGTCCGCCGGAAGCGACGCCCCGCGAAGCGTTCGGCCAGCTCGAGGAGAACGGCCACCCCCGCGCCGTTGTCGTCCGCACCGGGCGCCCCGCGCACCGTGTCGTGGTGCGCGACGATGACCACCGCCTCGGCGCTGCTGCCCTGCGCGATCGCCACGAGGTTGGTGCCATCCAGCCTTTCATACGTGTGCGATCCCAGGGCGCCGGGCCTGCGACTCGGATCGGGGTAGTCGAGCACTCCGCGCACGTCGCGCAGGCGCAGGTGCTGGCGCCCGACCCGCCAGCCCGATGCGCGCCACGACGCGGTGATCAGCTCGTCGGCGCGTGCCATCGCCTCGGGCGCGTGGAGCCGGCTTCGGGGTCCCGGCAGGCTCTCGACGAGGCGGCGCAGCCGATCGGCGTCGATGCGCGCCAGCCAGCCGTCCGCGGCCGTACGCAATGCCGCATCGGGTTCTCGAAAGACGGGCTCACCGGTCCCCAGGATGCGCGAGAGACTCACCATACAGGCCCCCTCGTCACGACCGCAGCCTACCCGCCGAGGCATCCTCCGGCAATGGATGCGCGATGCCAGCCGGGCTCCGGAGCCGGATGATCCGGCGCCGGACGAGAAGCCAGCCGTGAAGGCCGAGCCAGAGGCCGGCCCCGCGGCGCCGCACATCACGCGCCGGAGCCCCGGCCACGGAGCGGCGGCAGAAGGCCAACACGCCGCGCGCCACCCGTTCGAAGGCCGGCCTGACTCTCCGACGCGCCGCCCGGCGTCGACGAGCGACCCTCACGCCCCCTGCGTGAGAACGTGGAGCACGTTGCCACGCAGACGCGCTGACGGCGGCGCAATGGGCGGTAGCGGGATCAGAGGCCAAGCCAGTTAGTTGCATACGCAACCAGTTAGTGGCAGAATCGGTTCATGCCCGCCATCACCGTCGACGACATCACCGCTCTTCCCCGCATCCCTGCTCCGGACCTCACCGTCGCCCGCCAGCGCCCGGTCCGCAGCGTGACGAGCGCACCGCGCGGCTTCGAGGGGGAGGGATTCCCCGTCCGCCGCGCGTTCGCCGGCGTGGACATCGCCGACCTCGACCCGTTCATCCACCTCGACCAGATGGGTGAGGTCGAGTACGCGCCCGGTGAGCCGAAGGGGACGCCGTGGCATCCCCATCGCGGCTTCGAGACGGTCACCTACATGATGGATGGCACCTTCGAGCACAGCGACTCCAACGGCGGCGGCGGCTCGATCACCAACGGCGACACGCAGTGGATGACGGCCGGCGCCGGCATCCTGCACATCGAGAAGCCCCCGGAGGCGCTCGTCGTCAGCGGCGGCCTGTTCCATGGGATCCAGCTGTGGGTCAACCTGCCCCGAGCGCAGAAGTGGGCGGCGCCGCGCTACCAGGACCTTCGAGCCGCCGAGGTCGCGCTCGTCGCCTCGCCCGACGGAGGCGCGCTTGTGCGCGTCATCGCCGGCGACGTGGGCGGACACGCCGGCCCGGGCTCGACGTACACGCCCATGACCCTCGTGCACGCCACCCTCAGCCCCGAGGCGCAGCTCTCGCTGCCGTGGCGCGAGGACTACAACGCGCTGGTGTACGTACTCGCCGGCCACGGCACGGTCGGAGAGACGCCGGTGCCCATCGAGACCGGGCAGCTCGCCGTGCTCGGGGGCGGCAACGCCATCGCCATCGGCGCAGCCAGCCGCCAGGAGAGCCGCAGCCCCAACCTCGACGTGCTGATCCTGGGAGGACGTCCGATCCGCGAGCCCGTCGCGTGGGCCGGGCCCTTCGTGATGAACACCCGTGACGAGGTCATGCAGGCCTTCGCCGACTACCAGGCCGGGCGGCTGGGCAGCATTCCCGCCGTGCACGGCGCACCCACGTCCCTCACCGAGACGCCGCCGTCGGCCTGAACGCGGTCAATCGGAGCGGCGCGCCCCGCGACCCAGCGCCTCGGCATGTAGGGCGTTGGCGCCCTCGAGGTCGCCCCAGCCCGACCGCATGTCCGCCCACTCCGCGAGCAGGTCGCGCAGGAGCGACCGCGATCGGTGCTCGCGCAGGAGCGCTCGTGCCCGCTTGAGGCTCGCTTCGGCCCCGTCCCGATCGTCACCCCGGTGCGCGAGGCGGGCGAGCGTGAGGTGCGCGCCCACCGCGGCCTGATACGACCCGCCCTTCGCGGCCGCGCGCAGTGCCGCCTCGGCCCTCTCACGCGCGACCGGCTCGTCGCCGCGCACGAACGCCAGGCGCGCCTCCGCCTCGGCGACCTCCGACAGCAGCCGGGGGTCATCGTGCGGCTCGGCAAGCTCTCGGCCGCGCGAGAGGTGGCCTGCCGCCCGCGTGGTGTCGCCGAGGTCGATGAAGGTCGTGCCGATGCTCGTCTCGAGCGACGCTTCCTCCAGCTTCGCGTCGGCGGCCCGGTAGAGGGCAAGGCTCTCCTGCCCGACGCGGATGGACCGATCGATGTCCCCGTTGCGCCGGTGCTCGTGCGCTCGGCCCGCGAGGTACGCGGCGCGTTCGCGAAGCGACAGGTCGGCGAGCAACCCGCGCGCCTCCTCCATGTACGCCAGCGCCCGCGCGGTCCGACCGTCGGATGCTTCGACGTTGCCGAGCGTGCTCAGCAGCCGAAGGCGAAAGTCGGCGGCCACCTGGAGGCCACCCTGCTCGGCGGCAAGCAGCTCCTGGAGGATGCTGCGCGCCTCGGCCAGGTTGTCGTCCCCGTAGTGAGCGGCGCCGAGCCAGTAGCGAGCGTTTGCCGTGTCGGCGGGCGATCCCAGCCCATCGAAGAGCTCGGCGGCCTCCACGGCCGGACGGATGGCATCACGGCCGCGGCCGAGGCGGCAGAGTGCCTCGGCGCGTCCACGCAGGAGCTCCGCACGCTGCCGGCGGTCCTCTCCCGCGGTCTCGAGCTGCGCGTCGTATCGGTCCAGCGCCTCCTGCGGGCTGCCCGACGCGAGCAGGAGATCCGCCTCGAGCCTTCCGGCCACTGAGCGATCCTCCGACACGAGGTCCGAGATGGAAACGCCCAACCGCTCGCTCAGGAAGGTCAGCGCGGCCATCGACGGCTTGGCCAGGCCACGCTCAAGCGCGCTGACGTACGCGGCGGTGTAGCGGCCCTTCGCCACCTGCGCCTGGGTCAGGCTGGCCCGCACCCGCGCCTGACGGATTCGCTCTCCCACGCGCCGTGCGACATGGCTGTTGTCGACGACCAGCACGTTGCGGGTCCGGGGCTTGGTGGTCTCCGTCATCGGCTCGAGTCTACCGCCCTTCCTGGCCGCTGCTCCACGCGGAGCTGTGCGCTCGACAAGGGGCACTATCCTGATGCCGCGTGCCGGCGGCCACGCCCGCCCGAATGCGGAGGCGCCGGCCGGGGGAAGAGCGCTCCAGGTTCGAACACGCCCAGAGGAGACCCCATGGACACAGGCTGGATCATCATCATCGTGCTCGTCGTGCTGCTGCTCGCAGCACTCGGTCCGCGCGCCGGCTTCTACGGCGGTGGCGGCGCAGTGTGGGACATCCTTGCCCTGATCATCCTCGTCGCGCTCGTCGTCTTCCTGCTCAGGGCCTTCGGAGTCCTCGTCTTCTAGCCGGTCTTCGCGGTTCGGCTGCGGTGGACCGCCACCGCAGCCACGTCCCACTGCCTTCCTGAACACAGGTCCTCGCCGTGCGTCTTCGCTCGATATCCGTCGCCGCCGACCTCCTGCTCATCCAGGCCGCCTGCGGCGCCACGGAGAGCCCATCGGCCGCCGATGCGACCGCTGAGCCGCCCGCGCCGGCCGCCGCAACACTCGATGCCACCGCCGAGCCGGCGTCGTAGCGCCGCCCATACGATTGCGGCATGGAAACGAAGCTCGGGATTCTCCTCTGGAGCCAGACAACCGACTGGCCGTCGTTCGAATCGGCAGCGAAACGCGTCGACGAGCTTGGCTACGAGCACCTGTGGACGTGGGACCACGTCTACGCGATCTTCGGCGACCCGTACCAGCCGATCTTCGAGGGCTACTCGACCCTCGCGGCTTGGGCAAAGGTCACGACCCGCACCCGCCTGGGTCTGCTCGTCGGCGCCAACACCTTCCGCAACCCGGCCCTGGTGACCAAGACGGTCACCACGCTCGACCACATCAGTGACGGGCGGGCCATCGCCGGCATCGGCGGGGCGTGGTTCGAGCAGGAGCACTCCGAATATGGCATCGAGTTCGGCGCCGGCTTCGGCGAGCGGCTGACGTGGCTGGACGAGGCGGTGGGCGCCATGCGCCAGATGCTCGACGGGGAGACGGTGACATCGGCGCCCGGCGGGCGCTATCGGTTCAGGGACTTGCGCATGATCCCGCCACCGATCCAGGACCGCCTGCCGATCATGATCGGCGGCTCGGGTGAGCGCAAGACGCTGCGGACGGTGGCGAAGTACGCCGACATGTGGAACGCCATGGGCAGCGTCGAGAAGCTGCGCCACAAGGATTCGGTCCTGCGGGTGCACTGCGAATCGGTGGGCCGCGACCACACCCAGATCGAGCGCACCGCCGGCTGCAAGCCGATCATCCGCGACACCGAGGCAGAGGCGCAGCGCGTCTGGCGCGCGCAGATGGAGCACAACCGCACGCCGATGAGCGAGGTCGAGAACGACGACACCTTCTGGGTCGGCACGCCTGAGCAGCTGGCGGAGAAGATGACCCAGCGACGCGAGATCGGCTTCGGGACCTTCATCGGAGAGATGGCGGCTCCCTTCGATACCGAGACGCTCGAGCGCTGGATCGGCGAGGTGAAGCCGATGGTCGACAGCGCGTGAGGTGCCGCCTCCGGCTGCTGCGCATAGGGCGTCCCTTTCGTAACCCTCAGAGTTACGAATAGCCCCGGAGGAAAGCGCGCGTGACGCGACACGCCGTCTATCTCGAAGTGGCGTCAAGACGAACTTTCGCGGGGGCCATCGAGTGGCCGGGCTGGACGCGTGGCGGACGCACCGAAGCCGAAGCGCTCGATGCGCTCCTCGCCTCGGCGCCACGCTACGCCGCGCTGGCGGGTACGGGATTCAGGATGCCAAAGGACCTTTCCGCGCTCGAGGTCACCGAGCGCCTGCGAGGCGGCGCGACCACCGAGTTCGGTGCTCCCGGAGAGATCCCGAAGGCCGATACGCGCGTGCTCGACGCGAAGGAGCTCGAGCGCCAGCTCCGGCTCCTCGACGCCGCCTGGGAGGCGTTCGACGCGGCGGGCAGGTCCGCACGCGGGGTGGAGCTCCGGAAGGGCCCGCGCGGCGGCGGCCGTGATCTGCCCAGGATCCTCAAGCACGTCGTCGGCGCGGAGACGAGCTACCTCGCCAGCCTCGGAGCACGGTACCGCGGGCCCGGCGACGAGCACGGGGAGCTCCGAAAGGCGGTCCGTGCGGCGCTGACCGCCGTCGCGCGCGGCGAGCCCGTCGAGAACGCCAACGCCGTGAAGAGACGCTGGCCGCCGCGCTACTTCGTGCGCCGCGCCGCGTGGCACGTCCTCGACCACGCCTGGGAGATCGAGGATCGCGCGAGGTGATCTGGCTGGCGCACGGAAACGCCGCCGGGCTGATCCGGCGGCGTTTCGCGTGTGAGGCGGAGGAAGGTCAGCCCTCCCCAGAACAGCATGTGAAAGTCGGTGTCACCGTCGAAGGAGCCTGGGTCAGCTCGTCGATGGTCGCGCCGCCGACCGTTATCGGGCCGGGATCGGTGGCGTGAGCGACATCGGTCGTCCGAATCGGCTTACGCCAATGCCACGTGGCCGCCACTCCTCCCCCGACGGGGTGGCGGTGTCCGGCAGGGCCTGGACCACCGGCTGATCGCCGGGCGCCGAGGGCGGCGAGCCTGCGGCGAGGACGCACGCGAAGTAGCTGACGCCGCCGACCGTCACCTGCGCACAGCCGATGCTCCCCAGCGAGCCATTGCCGAGGATCGAGTTGTGCACCGGACTGTTGCGCCAGCCGGAGACAGCCTCGCCGATCGGATCGGCGCTGCCGAAGTTGTAGGCCAGCACCTCGGCGGTGCCGGCACGCATGAGCGAGTGGTTCATGCATGTCGGGCAGGCGCTGATCTCGGACGCGCGTGCGTGCGCGATCGAGTGCAGACCCGCATCGACGGTGCGTGGGAAGTACGACGCGGCCACCACGCCGGACAATCCGGCATCGGCCCGCACCGGGGTCGTGATCGCGAGGACCAGACCTGCTGCGACCGCGAGACGCCGAGCGGCGCCTCTCCTGCCCCCGAATGCGCCCCCCATCGAGCGAACGTAGGCACTAGTTCGCATCTGCATGCCGCCCATTGTCCCGAGGGCAGTCAAATCGCGCAGCCTTGGAATCGATTCGGCTCACGTATTTGTTGTCGGCCCAGGCCCTCGCAGACGGAGCCAGGCGGCAGAGCCACGCATCCACGCGCCTCCAGGTCAAATCGTCGGGGAGCAACGGCTTGGTCACCTTCCCGCAAGTATCATATTCAGTTCTCCGTCGTCGCCGACGGGCGCATCGGTGCCGGTATCGCCGACGAGGAAGGTTCGTGCAAATGCGGTGCCGCAACGGCTCCACCAACCAAGGCGATGACGGCCAGATGAGCTCGCCCGCCAGCGATCGGCTTGCCGAATGGCCCGCCGGCCCCGATGCTGGCGCCCACACCAGAGCAGGCCACCCATGACCGCCACGGCACCATCTCCATCCGGAACGCGACGCCGGCGCATGCGCGAGTCGCTCGCGCAGTTCATGTCGTTCTACACCGGGCCGTTCGCGCGACTGACGCTCCAGCCGGACATCGCGAACTTCGCCGTCGGCAACCCGCAGGAGATGCCGATGCCCGAGTACGTGGACGTGCTGCGGCGACACCTCGAGCCACGCGACAAGGACTGGTTCGCCTACAAGATGAGCGAAGCCCAGCCGCGCGCCACGATCGCGCGGTCGCTCAGCGCGCGGACCGGCATGAAGTGGGACGCGCGCGACGTGGCCATGACCAACGGTGGCTTCGCCGCCATCGCCGTGGCGCTCCGCGCGCTGCTGGATCCGGACGACGAGGCGATCTTCCTGTCGCCGCCGTGGTTCTTCTACGAGTACCTCACCCTGGCGGCCGGCGGCGAACCGGTCCGCGTGCGCCTGGAGCCGCCGGCGTTCGACCTCGACGTCGATCGCATCGTGGCGGCGATCACGCCGCGCACGCGGATGGTGCTGATCAACAGCCCGCACAACCCTTCGGGGCGCATCTACGACGCATCCGTACTCGAGCAGCTGGCGGCGGCACTGACCGATGCCTCCGACCGCATCGGCCATCCGATCTGGATCCTCTCGGACGAGCCGTACAACCGCATCGTGTTCGACGGCCGCGAGTACCGCAGCCCGGCGGAGTTCTACCCGCACACGGTGGTCACGTACTCGTACGGCAAGACGCTGCTGGCCCCCGGCCAGCGCATCGGCTTCCTCACCGTCCCGCCTACGCTGGCGGCCGACGAACGCGAGGCGCTGCGCGAGGAGGTCTTCCTCCAGCAGCTGGCGCTGGGCTTCGCCTTCCCCAACGCGCTCCTCCAGCACGCCCTCGGCGACCTCGACAAGCTGTCGATCGACGTGGCGGCACTCGAACGCCGCCGGGGTCGGCTGGTGCCCGCCCTGCGCGAGATGGGCTACGAGGCCTCGATGCCGGAGGGCACCTTCTACACCATGGCCCGCTCGCCGGTCCCCGACGACCATGCCTTCAGCGATCTCCTGGCGAAGCACCGCGTGCTCGTGCTGCCCGGTAGCGTGGTCGAGACGCCCGGATGGTTCCGCATCAGCCTCACGGCCTCGGACCAGATGGTGGAGGACGGCATCGAGCGATTCGGTGCCGCCATGCACGAGGCCCGGCCTTGAAACCCGGCTGGCCGCCGCGAAATCCCGTGGGGCGGCAGCAACGGCGCCTCAGCCGCCGAAATCCCGTGGGGCGGCAGGTTTAGCCGCGCTGAAGATCAGTTCACCGGCCAGCCGTTGCGTGGGGCGGTAATTCGGCCTCTGACCGGCCGTTCTTGCCGTGGGGCGGCAAAGGCCCGCGGACAGGTACGCGTCGATCGGGGCATCGGGTGGATCTCCTGCATTGTGCTGCCGCGGATAATGCGCTGTCCCTGACCCACTCTCCATAACTCAGGAGAACCGATGCCGCTGTACATGACCAGGTTCAGCTACACGCCCGAGACCTGGGCAAAGCTCATCAAGAACCCCGAGGATCGCCGCGCGGCGGGGACCAGGTACATCGAGTCGGTCGGAGGCAGGCTGCATGGCTTCTGGTACGCCTTCGGCGATCACGACGCATACACGGTCTGGGAGGCCCCGGACAACGTCGCAATGGCAGCGACCGCGATCGCCATCAGCGCAGGCGGCGCCGTGAGCTCGTTCACCACGACGCCGCTGCTGACCGTCGAGGAGCTCCTCGCGTCCCTCGAGAAGGCATCTTCGATCGGGTACCAGCGGCCGGGCGAGGCGGAGTAGGGAGGTACGAGACCGATGGGCACACCTCGTCCGAGTTCGCGGCCCTCAGCAGCCGTGGCCGGATGATCGGCCTGCTGATGGGCGCCATGGTCCTCGCCATCGTCACCCTGATGGTGGTCAAGCCCGGCGTCTGAGCTCGGGGCGCTACACCAGGCGGCGGTCGCTCGCCCAGCGGGTGAGCTCGTATCGGCTGGAGAGCTGGAGCTTGCGGAGCACCGCCGACACGTGGCTCTCGACCGTCTTGACCGAGATGCCCAGCTCGTGCGCGACCTCCTTGTAGGCGTATCCGCGGGCGAAGTAGCGCAGCACCTCGCGCTCGCGGGCCGTGAGCAGGTCGAGCTCCGGGTCGGCCGGCTGGGCGATCTCCGCGGCGAAGGTATCGAGCAGCATGGCGGCGAGATCGACGTGGCGAGCGTCGAGGGCGGGACGACCACGTTCACGGTCCGCCTGCCGGCCACGGTGTCCGCCTAGCACCGGCGCCGATGCGCCACGGGATCATCCTCACCGTCTTCACCGATGACCCGCGCGGCCCGGGTGCACGCGCGACGAGCCACCGAACCTCGTCCGCGCTGGGCTTCCATCGCGGATTCACAATTCCCGCTCAATCGAGCGTCACGCTGCATCTGATCGGTCCGAGGGTCGGACCAACGCTTTGGAAGGAGCGCAGTGCAACGTGAACGTCAGAGGCATCGTCCGAGTGCTCGCCACCCTGCTGGTGGTGGCGCTGGTGGTCGGTATCGGTATCGGGGTCTACAACGCCGGCGTGACGGCCGGCCTGTCGGAGGCGGCGCAGCAGGCGGCCGCAGCGGGTGAAACCGTTCCGGCGGACCCGTTCGGCTACGCCTACGGCTCGCCGTATGTCGGCGGACCTGGCGGCTGGGGATTCGGTCCCTTCTTCGGGATCCTGTTCTTCATCTTCGCGATCTTCCTGATCATGGGCCTCGTCCGTGCGGCCTTCGGTGGACGGCGAGGAGGGCCCGGGCCGGGCGGCTGGGGCGATCGCCGCGGTCGCATCGAGGAGTGGCATCGGGAGATGCATCGGAGTGAAGGTGTCGGGGGGGGAGCAGCGATCGGCGGGCGCCTGACCGCGGCTACGATGCCGGGGCCATGGCAAGAATCCTGATCGTTGACGACGAGCCGAAGATCGTTCGGCTCGTCGCCGACTATCTCGAGGCGTCGGGCTTCGGCGTCGTGACCGCACGGAGCGGCGACGAGGCGCTCATGCGCGTGCGAACCAATGCACCCGACCTCGTCATCCTGGACCTCGGCCTGCCGGGCCTCGACGGGCTCGACGTGACGCGGGAGCTGCGCCGCGACGGTGAGCTGCCGATCATCATGCTCACCGCCCGCGACGACGAGACGGACCGCATCATCGGGCTCGAGCTCGGCGCCGACGACTACGTCACCAAGCCCTTCAGCCCGCGCGAGCTCGTGGCGCGGGTGCGTGCGGTGCTTCGCAGGCACGCCGGAGCGGGGAAGGCCGCCGTCGTGCGCGCCGGTGACCTCACGCTCGACGTGCCGCGCATGCGCGTCACGCGCAAAGATGAGCCCATCGAGCTCACAGCCACCGAGTTCGCGCTGCTGGCCGCCATGGCTCGCCAGCCCGGCCGCGTGTTCACGCGGTCACAGCTGCTCGACGCGATCCACGGCGTCGCCTTCGAGTCGTACGAGCGCGCCATCGACGCCCACGTCAAGAACATTCGCCGCAAGCTCGAGCCGGATCCGCACTCCCCGCGCTACGTGCTGACGGTCTACGGGGTCGGTTACCGCCTTGCCGACTGAGCGCAGGCACGGGCTCCGTCACCGGGGCGAGCGCCCACCATGGTGGCCGCCGGACCAGCCGTGGCCGCCGCCGAACCGGGAGGCCGCCCAGGCCATGAGCAGGCGCTTCGTGCGGCGCTTCGTGGCGTTCGCCGTGCTCTTCGTCGTCGTCGTAGCGTGCGTCGTGGTGGCGATCGCCCTGCTGATCGGGGCTCTCCTCGGGCAGGACGGTGCGCCCTCCGGCGCAGCCGACATCGGTTCCTTCGTGGAGGCCCTGCTCCGAGGAAACATCGCCTCGTCGCTGGGCATCGGCATCTCGTGGGTGGTCTCCACGATCCTCCGTCCGGAGACCGTGGCGTCCATTCCCCTGGCGATCGTCGTCCTCGTCGCCCTCGTGGTCATCGTGCGCCTCGGTCGAGGGCTCCGCGGCACGACCGTGCCTCTCGGCAACCTCATCGATGCATCGGCCCGGGTGGAGGCCGGCGAGGTGGGTGCCCAGGTCGACGTGCGCGGGCCCCGAGAGATCCGCGCGCTGGCGCGTGCGTTCAACGCCATGAGCTCCCGGCTGGCGGTGGACACCGATCAGCGGCGCCGCTTCCTCGCGGACGTGAGCCACGAGCTCCGCACCCCGCTCACCATCATCCAGGGCAGCGTGGAGGGCATGCTCGATGGCCTCTACCCTGCCGATCGGCCCCAGCTCGAGCGGCTCCTCGCCGAGACGCACCAGCTGGAGCGCCTGATCGACGATCTTCGAACCCTCTCACTGACCGATGCGGGCGCCCTGGAGCTGCACCGCGAGGCGGTCGACCTCGGCGCCCTCGCGGCCGATGTGGTCGCCGGGTTCGACCCGCAGGCCACGGCGGAGGGCGTGACGCTGACCGTCGAGGTCGAGGAGGCGCCAAACCTCTCGCTCGACGCTCGCCGGGTGCGCCAGGTGATCGGCAACCTGCTCTCCAACGCGCTCCGCCACACCGAGTCGGGTGGCCGAATCACGGTTCGCGTGCGGCCAGTGGACGATGCCGTCGAGCTCGAGGTGGCCGACACGGGCGCCGGCATGGGTGCCGAGTCGGCGGAGCACGCCTTCGACCGCTTCTGGCGCTCGGGCGACACCGCCGGCGCCGGCCTGGGCCTCGCCATCGTCCGCGACCTCGTTGGCGCCCACGGCGGCGAGGCGTCGCTCGAGAGCGAACGCGGCACGGGCACCATCGTGCGCTGCCGATTTCCGGTGGCGACCGAGGCGGCAGCCCTCCCTGCCTGACGGGAGCCGTCAACCGTCCATCGGGGATTCACAATTCGCACGCATTCCGCGGCCACGCTGGTTCCCATGAGGCCGAGAAACGGCCCCGACACAAGAGGAGCACACAATGGCCGCCCTGCCGGCACCCGCACAGCCCTACGCCGCCCGTCTCGAGGTCGACTACCCCGAGCGCCTGGATCGCCTGACGACCTTCCTTCGCGTCATCTGGGTCATCCCGATCCTCATCATCCTGAGCCTGATCATGGCCACCAGCGACGGTCGCAACACCGGCGGCGCGCTGTTCGGCGGCCTGTGGCTGGCGACGGTGCTCATGATCGCCATTCGCGTCCTCTACCCGCGCTGGTGGTTCGACTTCGCGCGCGAGCTGACGCGATTCGGCGCGCGGGTCGGCGCCTACCTCGCCCTGCTGACCGATCGCTACCCCTCCACCGTCGAGGAGCAGTCGGTGCACCTCGAGATCGACTACCCGAACGTCAAGGAAGACCTCAACCGCTGGCTGCCGCTGGTGAAGTGGATCCTGGCGATCCCGCACTACATCGTGCTCGCCTTCCTGCTGATCGGCGCCGTCGTGGCCGTGGTCATCGCCTGGTTCGCAATCCTCATCACCGGGCGCTACCCGCAGCCGCTGTTCGACTACGTCGTCGGCGTGGGCCGATGGTGCCTTCGAGTCAGTGCGTACGCCTATTTGCTGGTCACCGACAAGTACCCGCCGTTCAGCCTGCGGTGAACTCGCGAGTCTGACCCGCGATGCTGTCGAGGTGCCAGGACCGCCGGAGCGCCGCCCCTTCCGATTCGGCGTGGTGCTCACTGCGCCGTTTCGGGAGTTCTGGGTCCTCAGCGGCTAGGGCAGCCGGCCCGCAGGCCGACGGCACACCGCTATAAGACCGGATCGTGGTCTACGGACACTTCCGTCGATCACTGGGTGGTGGCCGCAGCGGCCACCGTCAGCCGGCTCGTGATTTCGTTCGGCTTTCGGATCCCGAGGTAGATCGGGCAGCGCTCGAGCCACACGCGATAGAGCTCCTGGAGCCGATCCTCGGGCTCTGACGACGCGACCGTGATCTCGAGCTCGATCGCCTCGAGGTCCGCCGCGACGCCGTCCATGCCGAGCAGCCCCCGCGCGTCGGTCGTGCAGCGCGCAACCGCGCTCACGTCGTCGAGCGAAATGCCAAGCTGGGGCGCCAAGGTGTCGCGCATGAACACGACGGCGCAGGCCGCGAGCGCGCCGAGCAGGTACGCGGTCGGGCTCGGAGCAAGGTTGCCGCCCCCGACCGCCGGGCCGAGGTCCGCCTCCCAGTTGAAGGCTCCGCTGCTCAGGCGAGCGCGTCCGTTCGCGAGTGTCGCGCTGACCGATGGCGCGGCGCGCGCCGCCTCAGGCTCGGCTCGGAAGCGCTCCTCGCTCTGCCGGATGATGGATGTCGCTGTGTCCACTCTGCCCTCCTCGTGCGGTCACCGGGTGGTGATCCGGCTTGCACCGTATGGCTGGGACGGCAACGCGCGCATCCGCATCAGCACGCAATCGCGCGAGGACTTCGGCCCGCGCGGTGGCGGCCGGCACGCAGAGGATCGGGAGCTCAGTCCCCTTCGCGAAGGAGGCGGGCGACGGCGGCGGTTCGCGCGGATCGGCCCGAGATGCCGAGCTTGAGGTAGGCGTTCGACAGATGGCGCTCGACGGTGCGCACGCTCAGCGTGAGCTCTTGTGCGATCTCGTCGTTGCCACGCCCGTTCGAGGCCAGGCGCAGGATCTCGCGCTCGCGATCGGTGAGCCCTGCGGTCGGCAGCGCATCATCGGCGGATCGGCCCACCTCACGGTCGGGCGCCATGAAGTCGCGGACCTCATCCATGAACACGGAGGTGGCTCAGCCAGCAGGAGACGACCACCACCGTCGGGCCGCTGCCGTGCGACGCGTAGGCGAGTCGCGACCCGTCAGCGGACCGGCAGAAGCGGATCTCCTGCGCCGCTTTCGCGGGACCGGCGGACAGATGGGTGGTGGCCATGGCGGCATCGTACGCCCGCGTACGTCGAACGTCGCGGACACCGCCTGCCATGCTGCCACCGTGAAGGCACCACCGGAGCAGCGCCCCTTCCGATTCGGCGTCCAGCTGGACGGAGCGATGGGACGGCGCGAGGACGTCGTCGAGGCAGCGCGGCGCGCGGAGGCCGCCGGCGTGAACGTGCTCCTTGCAACCGATCACCTCGGCGCATGGGCGGCCATGTCGCGCCTCCAGGCAGCTGCCGAGGCCACGAGCCTCCGCATCGGCACGCTCGTCCTGAACAACGACCTGCGCCACCCGACTGTCCTCGCCCAGGAGCTCGCGACCCTCGACGCGATGACCGATGGGCGCCTCGAGATCGGCCTCGGCGCCGGCTGGAACCGCCCCGAGTACGAGGCCGCCGGCCTGCCGTTCGACCCCCCGGCCGATCGGCTGCGGCGGATGAAGGCGTCGCTGCGCATGATCCGCCAGGCGCTGAGCGAGGGCCGGATCGACCACGAAGCCGATGACGCCTATCCCGCCATCCACCAGGACGGCCTGCCGACATCGGTCCAGCGGCCGCACCCGCCATTCCTGGTCGGTGGCGGCGGGCCGAAGCTGCTCGCCTTCGCGGCGCGCGAGGCGCAGATCATCGGTATCGACCCGCGTTCGCTGCCCGTCGGCGGAAGTGACCCTGACGACATCACCGGCGCCGCGATCGATCGCAAGGTCGGCTGGATCCGCGAGGCGGCCGGAGACCGATGGGCCGAGCTCGAGATCAACGTCGCGCTGTGGGAGGTCGACCCCGAGTTTCATCGGCGCCGTGGCCCTCCCCCGCCTCGCGCCCGAGGCATCAGGGAGGAGGAGTTCCCGCTCAGTCCGCACTATCTCTTCGGCGACACCGAGGAGATGGTGGACACCCTCCTCGCCCGCCGCAAGCGTTGGGGCATCAGCTACGTCACGCTCCCCGCCTCCGCGCTGGACAGCCTCACGCCGGTGATCGCCCGCCTCGCGCGCTGAGCGGTACTGCGGCTCAGCCGCCGATGACCTCCACCGCCACGCCCACGTCTGGCCAGCCTCCGTCTGTCGTCAGCACCCGCTCGGCTCGGAGATGGAGCGCCGTGGCCAGCACGAGCGCATCCGGCAGCCTGAGCCGGCTCCCGTGCTTCGCACGCAAGAGCGCCGCTCGCGAGGCCACCTGGCGCGTGATCGGCTCCACCTCGGCGGGGAGATCGGCCAGAAGCTCGTCGACCGCTCGCATCGCGTCACGACCGCTCCGCGCAGGGGCCACCAGGCATTCCGCGAAGGCCGATGCCGGCATGGCGAGCTGATCACCCCGATCCAGGGCCGCGGCGAGCGCCGTCCGGGCGCCGGCGTGATGCGCGTCCCCCGCGTCGAGCACGCCGATGATCACGCCCGCGTCGAGAACGGTCAGCGCCACTCGTCGCGGAGCTCGTCGAGCTCGCCGGGCTGCCATGTACCGGTCAGCCGTCCGGCGTGGCGCGCCACCGGGTCGTCCTCCCGGATGAGCAGCACACGGCCCCGGCCGCGCGACTCCGCGCGCAGACGGTCGCCGGTCCGCAGACCCGCGCCTGTCATCGCCCCCTTCGGAATGGTGACCTGGTGCTTCGAGCTGATCTTCGTCCCACGGAGGCGGACTTGCTTTACCTGCCTATTCATCGGTAAAGAATACCGGCCGCTGTCAAGAACCATCTTTGAGGTACCCCGGCACCTCGGAATAGGGCTCCTACCCGATGGCGGCGTGCCCCGCCGGCCATAGCGTGGTCATCAGAGCCCGGGACCACCCCGGACCGAGACCAGGAGGACCGGAAAGCCATGCATCCAGCCATCATGTACGAGCTCGCTCGCACCAAGATCGATGACGAGCACCGCGCCGCCGATGGACGCCGCCTCGCCAGGATCGCCGCCGAAGCGCGACCGCCCCGCACCGGCGGGTCGAGCATCGTGGGACGGGTCTGGACCCTTCTCACCGGCGTCAATCCCGCGCGACCTGCGCTGGGCAGCGCCGCCCAGTGATCCGGGGGGTCGGTCCGGGAATCCCTCCCGGGCCGGCCGATCCCCTTGCCAGCGGTCGTACGATCGCGGCACACGGGCACGCGTGAACCCACTCTCGCGCCCGCACCCCGAGGGAGGCAGCCAGAATGCACCAGCAGGTGCGCACAAAGACCACGAAGACCGGATCGGACGGCCCCGGCGCGGCCCACGATCAGGGCGGCCTGGTGGACATCCTCACCGTGCTCCGCGATGAGGACATCAACCTCCGAGCCGCTGGCGGACGGGATCTCGACCGTGACGGTGAGTTCGTCTTCGCCGTGCACCATGGCGATGGTCCGGACGACGGGCCCGCCGAGGCGGCCGCCAAGGTGCTGCGCGATCATGGCTACCGCCCGCGCGTGGTGACAGTCCACGAATGCCTCGTCGACGACACCCCCGGCTCGCTCCTCCGATGCATCGAGGAGGCCGAGGCGAAGGACGGGGACGTCTACGAGATCTTTGTCGGGACGCCGCACACGGACGGCCGCATCCCGCTCGAGATCACCACCCGCAGGGCGGTCCAGGGAAACGCTTCCCGCTAGGGTTCGCCCGCATCCTCCAGCAGCCCGAGCCGGCTCGCCGCCATCGCCGCCTCGACGCGGTTCGCCACCCCGAGCTTGTCGAGGATGTGGGTGACGTGCACTCCCGCCGTCTTGCGGCTGATGAACAGCGCCTCGCCGATCTCGCCGTTCGATCGGCCGTCGGCGACCAGGCGCAGGACCTCGATCTCCCGCGCCGACAGGCCAGCGGGCGCATCGCGCCGCGCCGCGGGCCGCGCGGGTGCGGGTTCGGGCAGCTCCATCGGCACCCGGGCACGCCGGGCGAGCGTCTCGATGGACCGATGCAGCGGAACGGCGCCGAGCCCGGACGCCCCGGCGGCCGCATCGCGCAAGAGCGCGCCAACATCGGCCTTGACCCCATCCCGCCGCAGTATCGCCTCGGCCGCGCGATGCCGCGCGTAGGCGACGCCGTACGGATCGGGGATCTCTGCGAACCGATGGGCGGCATCGGTCCAGTGCTCGGGGTCGGATCTGCCGTCCAGCCGGCTCGCCTCCGCCAGCGCGTGCGCGCGCAGCGCGGCGACCATGGGGGCGGCCGAGTCCGCCCGTGCGCCGAGCTCGGTGACGTGGGCCACGACGGACGCCGAGGCTTCGGCGGCCGCACCGGCGTCGTGCGCCGCGCGCGCGGCCTCCGCGACGTCCGCCGCGGCCTGGATCGCCAGCACGAGGAGCGGCGAGCGCACGAAGTGGTCGTCGGCTCCTTCGAGGGGCACCAGGCCCGCGTGGGCTATCTCGAGCGCTGACGCGGCGTCCCCCTCGACGAGCGCAGCTTCGCCACGGGCACGGGCGAGGTAGCCCGCCAGGTCCGCGTCGATCTGGCCCTGCGCAAGCTCGTCGGCAAACCCGAACCAGCGGCCGGCAGCGGTTACGTCGCCGCGCAGCGCCTCGAGACGGCCACGCGCCGTGGCGAGGTAGATCGTCCCGCGCCCCGACGAGTCGAGCGCCAGCCCCGCATCCATCACATCGGCCGCCTCGTCCCAGCGGCCGAGCCGAGTGAGCACGTCACCCTCGAGCGCCGCCAGATCCATCCCGTAGCGGCGCTGGAGCCCCTCGGTGCGCGCGGCCTCGACGCCCCGCGCGGCCGCATCCTGGGCCTCGTGCAGGCGACCCGCCATCGCCAGGTTGACCGCCAGGTTGTAGTTGCCGATGACGCGCATGTCGGACGGCCCCGCCTCCGCGGCCAGGTCCCGTGACTGCTCGAGCTGGGCGATCCCGCCCTTCACGTCGCCGCGCGCCACGAGGATCGAGCCGAGGACGTTCCGCGCCCGCGCCTCCTCCGACCGAGCTCCGGCCGCCTCGGCGCAGGCAACGCCGTCCGAGGCCGCACGCAGGCCATCGTCGTAGCGGCCCAGCCCCAGCAGCGCGCCGCCGAGGGACCCCAGGATGCGGGCCCGCGCCGCCGTCGGCGGGTCGGCCGGCAGGAGCGACAGGCCACGCTCGTAGGCGGCCAGCGAGCCCGCGTTGTCGCCCTGCGTCCAGCGCAGGTAGCCGCGGCGCAGGTGCAGCAGCGCGACCCGCTCCGCGCCCGCCTCAGCATCCTCTTCGGCCTCGGTGAGCGCCTGGTCCACCAGCACCCGCGCACGTGCCAGGTCGCCGCTCAGCTCCGCGGCCTCCGCCGCCCGTCGCAGGAGCTCGATGCGGTCGATCCCCTCGGGCATCGGCGCGGACTCGGCCAGGCGGAGCGCGCGCTCGTACTGCCGGTCCGCATCGGCCCATGCCGCGACGCGCGATGCCGCGAGGCCGGCGTCGATCGCCGACGCGAGCGCTTCCTCCCGGCGGCCGGCGGCCTCCCAGTGAAAGGCGAGCTCGGCGGCGGCACCCGCCGGGCTGAGCTCGGCGAGCTCGGAGCGCTCGGAAAGGACCGATGCCAGCCGCTCGTGGAGCTCGCGGCGCTCGCCGGCCAGCAGCTCGGCCTCGCTCACCTCGCGCACCAGGGCGTGCCGGAAGCCGATCCTGCCGTCCTCGCCGATGACGAGCACGCGACGCTCGACGGCCTCGCGCAGCGCGGCGCGCACGTCGGCCAGCGGCCGATCCGCCACCGCCACCAGCAGCCCCTCGTCGATCGAGCGGCCGCCGAGCGCCACGATGCGCACCACCTCGCGCGTCGGCGTCGAGAGCACGGCCAGCCGGGCGGTCAGCGATGCAACCAGGGTCGTCGGGGGGTGTGCCTCGCCCACCATCGCGAGCTCCTCGACGAAGTAGGGATTGCCGTCCGAGCGGCGCCACGTCCGCTCGACCTCTCGTCCCTCGGGCTCAGCCCCAAGCAGCGCCGCCATCTGGGCCCGCACGGCATCCCGATCGAGCCGCGCAAGCTCGAGCCGGCCCACGCGACGCTGGCGGACCAGCTCGGTGAGCCAGCGCTCCGTGTCGGGATCGAGGTCCTCGGTGCGGCAGGTGAGGACCACGAACAGCGGCTCGGTGGAGAGGTTGCGGGCGAGGAACGTCACGAGGTCGCGCGACGCGCGGTCGATCCAGTGCACGTCCTCGAAGACCATGAGCGTCGGCTGATCGGCCGCGAGCCGCCCCAGGATCGCCAGCACGCCCTCCGACATGCGCCCGGCCACGAGTGGCTCATCGGCATCGGCGGTCTCATCGCCGAGCGCCGGGACCAGCCTCGCCAGCTGCGGGCGCAGCGGCCCCAACATCCGCTCCAGCTCCGGCCACGGGGTCGTCCGCGCCAGCTCGCGCAGCGTCTCGGCGAGCGGAAGGAGAGGAAGGCCGCCATCGGCCAGGTTGAGACAGGCGCCGATCATGACCCGGCCGCCGGCAGCGCGTGCCGCATCGGCCAGCTCGGTCACCAGGCGTGACTTCCCGATCCCGGCCTCGCCGGCGATGATGGCGACGCGCGGCGCCCCGCCCGCCGCTGCCCCGTAGGCCGCCAGCAGCCGCTCCAGCTCGCGCTCGCGCCCAACGAAGACCGATGCGGAGGGGTCCCCGGCGAACCGGTCACTCATGACCGGCAGGGTACGCCCCTCATGCCAGACTACGGGACCGATGCCGACCTCTCCCCACCGACGACTGGCCCTTGCCTGGATCGCCGGATTCACGCTCATCGACTCGAGCATCGTCAGCCTGGCGCTGGCGGACATCGCCCGCGACTTCGACCGGCCGATCGGCGAGCTGGCCTGGATCTCGACCGGCTTCCTGCTCGCGCTTGCCGCCTCACTGCTTGCCGCCGGACGGCTCAGCGACCGGCTGGGGGCCAGGCTGGTCCTGACCGGTGGTGCCGTGGCCTTTCTGATCACCACGGCGGCGTGCGGCCTGGCGCCCACCTTCGAGCTGCTCGTCGCCGCTCGCGTGGCGCAGGGGATCGCGGGCGGCGTGCTCTACACCGTCTCGCTGGCCATCACGACCACCGCCTTCGCACCGGAGCGGCGCGCCACCGCCATCTCGATCTACTTCACTTCCGGCGCGCTGGGCGCCGTCATCGGTCCAGTGCTCGGGGGTGTGCTCACCGACATCGGCGGTTGGCGCCTGGCCTTCCTGGCTCAGCTGCCGTTGCCGATCATCGTCGCAGTCATGGCCTGGGTGCTGCTCCCGGCGGAGCGCGGCGTTGCGCGGAAATTCGACGTTCCCGGCGTGGCGGCCGCATCGCTGTTCGTGGTGGCGTTCGTGTTCACCATGCTCCAGGTGCCGGCCGCAGGCGCGGGCCTGACCGTGCTCGTTGGCGCAGCCGTGGCCGTGGCATCCCTGGTGGCCTTCATCCTCCGCGAGCGCAGCACCGATGAGCCCGCCGTCCAGCTCGCCATCTTCCGCAACCCGCGCTTCGTGACCGCCACCCTCGCCGGTGCGGGGGCGTGGTTCGCGATCATGGCCTACACCATCTACACCGCCATCTACCTCCAGCTTGGACGGGGGATGGAGGCCACGCCGGCCGGCCTCCTGCTCCTGGCGGGTCCGCTGGTCGGGCTGCTGGTCTTCCCCTTCGGCGGGCGGATCGTCGGCCGCCTGGGCGTCGACCAGGCGCAGCTGCTGGGGTTGAGCGTGCTCGTCACCTCAGCCGTGCTGCGGGCGACCTGGAACAACTCGACGGACGTCTCGTTCATCTTCGCCACGAACCTCGTCACCGGGCTCGGGCTGTCGGTCACCCTCGTTGCGAGCGCCACCGATGCGCTCTCGCAGTTCGCTCCATCGGAGGCGGGCACCGGATCGGCGGTCTTCAACAGCCTGCGCCAGATCGGCGCGGCGCTTGGCGTGGCGCTTCCGGCCGTCGCCTTCGAGCTGGTCGCCGCGGGCAGCCGCAGCCCGGACGCGGTGCTGTCGGGCAGCAGCGCCGCATTCCTGCTCCAGATCGGGGTCCTCGCGATTCCCCTTGGGCTGATCCTGAGCCGATGGCGTTCGCGCGGCCTCCACGCCGGCGCACCGGCCTGACGCGAGCCACCCACACCGTCGAAGCAAGCCCTAAGCCGTTGGTAGCCCCCCACGCCGATTCTGGCGTGCGATACGATGCGGCTGCTCTCCTTCGGCCTGGGATTTCGCAGAGGAGGTAAGGCGCCGTGGACTGGGTCACCTTCGGCGTGCAATGGCTGCACGTGCTGCTCGGGATCGTCTGGTTCGGCAACGCCCTCGTCGTTGCGGCGATCCTCATCCCGGCACTGAATCCCCTGCCCATCCCGGTCCAGCGACAGGTCGGTGGCGCATACGGCCTGCGAGCCTCTCGGCTCTTCGACATCATCGTGCCGGCGATCATCGTGCTCGGAATCGTGCGCGGAACGCTGCTCGGGCCCATCGACGACATCGGTGAGGTGTTCTCCACCGCCTATGGGCTGACGTGGCTCGTCGCGCTCCTGGTAACCGCCGCCACCTACCTGTGGGGCCGAATCGTGATCACCGGCGGCGTCAGGAGGATGGACTCGATCCCGCTGAACCCCGATGGAACAGCGTCCGCCGAGCTGGAGCAGGCCACGGATCGCGTCAAGCGGGTGGTCGTGCTCGAGCTCCTGGGCTTCCTGGTCATCTTCACCTGCATGATCCTGATGCGCTTCGGGCTCTAGCCCGTCCCGATAACCTCAGTACAGCGCGCGACCTTCCGCCCCCGAGTCAACCGCCGCATACGTGCGATCCCGCGCTCTTCGGCGTCAGCGTCGCGATTCGTCGGCCCGCGTGAGGTGCCCGTTGACGCACGTCCCCGCGTCTGCCATAAGGAAGCGACGTCTTCTCTGCTGCGGCCGGCAGCACCGATCACGTCGGCAGCGGAGATCCCTCCATGAACGCCCTGACGTGGCCAACCCTCGCCCGTGCCGCGGCATGGCTCATGGCCGGCGCGTTCGTCCTCGCCAGCGTGCTCCTGCTGCTGCTCGGCTTCCAGGTCTTCGGCGGTCCGCCAGAGCCCGCCGGAGTGTTCCTCGACGACGTGCTGGCCGGCTTCGCCTGGGAGCAGACCCAGTGGCCGCTCGAGTTCGCGGGGTCAGCGCTCTTCGTGATCGGCTTCCTGGCGCTCGGCAGCCTCGGTCCGGTCTTCAGCCGCCTCGCCGGATCGGCCGATGCGCGCGGTGGGCTCGTCAGCGTCGCATTCCTGCTCACGGCTGCCCTAGGGGCCACGTCGCAGCTCATCTACATTGGCGCCAAGCCGATCGCCACCAGTCCGCAGTACTGCGAATGCGGCCTGCTGGCCGAGGAGATCATGTCGCGCCTCATGACGCTGAACATCGTCAACGGCATCCAGACCTGGCTGGTGAGCGGTGCGATGCTCGCCGCGACCGTCGGGCTCTTCGCGGCTGGCCAGCTCGGCCGGGATGCCGGGATGCCGGCGGCCTGGCGAACGCTGGCATGGGTCGCGGCGGCCCTGGCGCTGATCGTGGCCATCCTGCCCCTCTTCGACCTCGCTCCCTTCGACGTCCTGCTCGTCGTCCTCGTGGCCGGCCTCCTGATCCCGATCTGGGCCGTGTGGTTCGCCTCGCGCGTCGACGACCTCTGGGCGCCGGCACCATCGGCACCGTCGATCGGAGGCGAGGACCCCCTCCGCGACCGATGAGCGGAACCCCCCGAAGAGCGCGCCGGGACATGAATGACCAGGTGACTGTGCCACGCGTCCGACTGTCCATCTTCGAGCGCTTCCTGAAGGATGCGCAGGCCCCCACCGTGGAGGAGCTGATGACCGAGTTCTCGCTTCCTCGCGAGAGGG